>WNFH01001853.1_pt1 | contig 20925 bp, 21 predicted proteins | sample 5400411 | NCBI WGS metagenome assembly WNFH01 (sample SAMN13153347, study PRJNA577476) | soil metagenome | isolation source: 200 cm saprolite under Douglas fir tree site 2 hole 3 | place: USA:California | collected 2015-04-18
AGCCGTTAGAAACCGTAGAACCCGTTCCTGCTATTTTCCGCCGATCACGGCGATGCCCTGAATCTCAATCAACATGCCCGGGCGGGCAAAGCCGGAGACAGTGATCAGGGCGCTGGCCGGAAAATTATCCTTCGGAAACATCTCACGGCGAATCTGCACAAAGCGGTCGCCGTAGCGCACATCGGCGATGAAGACCGTCATGGTCACCATGTTGTCGAGGCTACCGCCAACGCGCTGTAGCGTCCTGTTTATGGCCGCGAATGCGGCACGTACCTGAGCGTCAAAATCGCCGCCGAGCGATTTCCCAGAAGCGTCTTCAAGCCCGGCGTGCCCTGCAAGCCAGACGATCTTGCCGCCCTCCGTAATCACTGCTGGCGAAAACGCCCGCTCTTTCTGCCGGGCTGTGAGTTCAAGGTACTGCGCACCGTTGGTGGCGCCTGCCAGAAGCAGACTGAAAGCGAAAAATGCCATTGCAAACTGCGAAGCGAAATGTGGTCTCATGAATGCCTCCTTTCTATCTCTATGATTCTCGGTGGCCTCATCATAATTTCCTGCGCAATCCTTACCACAATGCTCCGGCACTAAAAAGCAAAAACCCCGATCTCTTTCGAGTCGGGCCTATAATTTCAAAACCGGCGACGACCTACTTTCCCATACGGCGACCTTATAGTACCACCGGCCCTGGAGAGCTGAACAACCCTGTTCGGGATGGGAAAGTCAGTAACTCATTGCTGCCCCCAAACCTATAGTTAACTAATACAAACGTCTTTAATAGTGTTACCTGTGGATTTCATCGAGGGGAAGAAGACTGAGGGCCCGGGGGCACAGGGACGTGAAGATGATGGCAGGCCCAGACCCTGGGAGTAACGAGCCTAAGGGGTTGGCGTGAGTGGCCCTCGAGGCAGAGGCCCATTGCCCACGGCCCGAAGGCTTTCCTCCCTGAAATTGTAACATTACTTAATGCGTTTGTATTAGATACTTGAATCGGCTGCCCTCTCGACGTCTCCTGAGATGACGTAATACGTCATTGGAGCCGCCGCAATGACATCCGCTTGCAGCCGTATTCGAGAAGATTCTCAGCATTTCCAATCCCTTTCGGCACTGGCATAGGCCTTGCTGAATTAGAGTGTCAGATAGGAGATGCCGATGAAGACGATCCGGTTATTGATTGCCGCTTTTCTAGTTCTCGTCCCCGCACTGCTCCAAGCCTCCGAGCTGAATGGCCCATCTCGTGAAGCTGAGGCCTACGTCCAGCCGGACTCAAAATCCAATCCGCGCCTGGATCGATCCAACAATGACAGCCTTCCTGGGAACACTCGCCTCGAAACGCGGCGGGTTATCTCTGGAACTCTCAATAACTACCTGGAGCTCAACCATCAGACGAGCCCCAAAAGCAAAGAAGAGTACAAGCCGCTTAATCCCATTCGCATTCACTGGTAACGCGAAAAAACTAACAAACAGACAACCACTATAAATGGCCCGACCTCTTACAAGTCTGGCCTTTGAAGCAAAATCCGGCTGCCACCTACTCTCCTATAGGGGAACCGAATAGGTTGATCGACAGCGGCACAAAGAACCCTTTACACGACAAACCCGGTCTCATGAAGCCTTGAGCAGGCGAACTTCCCTCAAAGGAAAAGGTATCTCGATATTTCTCGCCCGGAACCGTTCGACGATCGTCTGGTACAACTCTGCTTTCGCAGCGACAACGTCGGCGACGGATACCCACGGTTGAATCGCGAGCGTGACGGCGGAAGGGGCGAGCGCGCTGATTCCCAGAAGCGGCGCAGGATCTTTCAAAACGCGGGAGTTCTCCGTAACGACTTCTCTGGCGACCGCCAGCACCTCGTTGAGGTCCGCTCCGTAAGCGACATCCACCGCCAGGTTGAGCTGGCGAACTGTGCCGTAGTTGTGGAGTATCTCGCCAACGATTTTGCGATTGGGAATGACCACGCGGGATTGATCGAGCTGTATCAGGCTCGTCGAAAACAGCTCGATGGCGACGACTTGCCCGTGAACGCCGAGAAGTTCGATGTACTCGCCAACCCGATAGGGCTTGGTGAAGATGATCGAGAGTCCGGCGATGATATTCCCGAGCACGCCCTGGAAGGCAAAACCTACGCCCACGCCGGCGACCCCGACCGCCGCAACCAGGGGCGCGATCTGAAAGCCGAACTTGTCGAGCGCCACCAACAGCGTCAGGATGAGAACTGAGATGCGGATCGCGCGGACCATCAGCAGACGCATCGGCGGCTCTTTGACGCGAGATTCGAGCCATCGATTGCTCACGTTCCCGATCCACCGGGCCAACAGAACGCCCACGGTGAGAATGATGATTGCGCCGAGAACCTGGAATCCGTACCGGATGATAAGGTCTAAGGTGATATCTTTTGCTGACATAAATTGGCTCCTTCCAAGTTTTTTTACTCGCTCAGATTCTCCATGATGTCAGTCCGGGCTGATGTAAGACCAATCGAAGATGTGACCGGATCGAAAGACCTAGCCGAAAATCAGCTTGAAAAATCAACTAAGACTAGTCGGAACCGTAGTCGGGCGTCAAGCGGTTTGAATATCAGTGGCGAATGAGTTTCCGATAGGAAACGCCTACCGGGTCGCGCGGATTCGAAAGTCTGACCGACAGCACTGGGCGATACCGCTTTTCTGCCTTGACATAAAACCGGATATTGGATAGCTCTTTCGTCTCTGGGAGGGAGAATCGATGCTCAAGGTCGACGGCTTGCGCAGATGTTGGATCGCTCTCTTGTCGGTAAACATAATCTTTCCCTTTCTCGTTTCGCCCGTGAGGGCGGGCCACATGGAGGGAATACCTCCGGGGGAGCAACGTGTCTCTCCGCCCATTTCTCTGAAAAAAGTAGCGCCTGACCTCTACTTCCTTTACGACGACGCTTCATCGAATGCCGCCTTTCTCGTGACCGAAGAAGGCGTGCTTGTGGTGGACACCCGGCAGCATCCCCGCCACGGTCAGGACCTCATCGAGCGCATTCGCAAGATCACCGACAAACCGATCCGCTGGGCGGTGGTGACGCACTTTCACGGGGATCACTATCTCGGGAGCCCGGCGTTCAAGGAAGCCGGAGCCATGATCGTCAGCCACCGCGACACGGCGGCGATGATAAAGAAATACCACGAACAGGAAGTCGCGCGGAGACAGGCCTTTTTCAAGACGAACAACCTCGACCCGAAGGAGGTAAAGCTGGTGCTGCCCGATGCCACTTTCGAGCAAGGGCAGATGACCATCAACCTTGGAGGGCGGGTTGTGCAGCTGCTTTATATGGGTCCCGGTCAGAATCCGGGGGATACGTTTGTTCACTTTCCTCAAGCAAGGACCCTTTTCACCGGCGGACCCTTCTCACGAAAGAGTTGGCCGAATACCGCCTTCACGCCGTCTATGGACGGCTGGATTGCGATGCTTAAGAAGCTGGCCGCGATGGATATGGATCACTATCTTCCCGGCCATGGGGATGTGGGGAACAAACAGGACCTCCTCGACGAGGCCAAGGTGCTGGGTGACCTTCAGTCAGGTGTCAAGGCGGCGATGGCCAAGGGAATGAGCCGGGAAGAAATGGTCAAAAGTCTTTACTTCAGGGAGTACAAGGAGCTGCGCAATTACGACCGCCTCCACGGTTTCATCGAGTCGACGTACCAGATTCTGACGACCGGGAAGTCGGCTTTTGGTTTGCCCTAAGGGAGAGAGATATGCATGTACGCGCGAGCTTCTTGCTGCTTTTTGCGATCGGCTTGATCCTTCCGTTCAATAGACCGGCCATGGCCCAAACCCAGGAGGAGATCCTCTCCAGAGGGCAATATATCGTCACAGCGATTCAGGGCTGCGCCTGCCATACTCCTCGAAACCCGGACGGGAGCTACAATACAAATTTGAATTTTGCCGGCGCGCCTTCTAGCCCGCCGCCGGTCGGCCATCCGGCAACCGTGGGATGGACGACGCGCCGATGGAAGAAAGTCTTTGCTCGGAACATTACTCCCGATCCTCAGCTAGGAATCGGCAAGTGGACCGAATCGGATTTTATTGCCGCTATGAAAACCGGCAGGACCCCGGACGGCAGAATTCTGGATCCGGTTATGCCCTGGCCCAGGTTCCAGGCGATAACTGATACGGACTTGAAAGCGATCTGGGCCTATCTCAGAACAGTAAAGCCTATAGGCAATAAGATTCCGGAAAACATACCGGCCGAAAAATAGGCCGCCGGTTTTGCGTCGAGCCGTTTTTATTCAAGTGAGGGAGAAAAATGAGGAGACTCCATCCAAGCCTTCTGCTCTCATCCCTGATTGTTTCACTATCGGCAATCATCTTCGCCCAAGAGCCCGGTCCCAAAGAGTGGGAGCAAAAAGGCTATGTGGAGCGGGGTAAATATCTGGTGGATCATCTTGCCGAGTGCGTTGGCTGTCATACTCCTTTGGGGCCTGGCGGCACCGGCGACTCCGATTTGAATCTTTATCTTTCCGGAGTCCCGGCAAAATTTGCCGGCCAGAAAGTCGGGCCTCCGCAGGTCGCCGGATTCCCCGGCCCCAGAGGCGCGAAATATTATCCCAGAAATATTACGCCGGACCCCGATACCGGAATAGGAAAATGGAGCGAGGAGCAATTTGTCAAGGCGTTCAAGAACAGGACGCGGCCCGACGGAACTAAGTACGATAATTCCGACATGCCGTGGGATAGCTTTAAAAACATGAAGGAAGAAGATATCCGGGCGATCTATCGGTATCTCAAAACGATTAAGCCCATCAATAACAAAGTTCCGGAAAACGTCCCTCCTCAGTGATCTTTTCTTCAAGCGGCGCGTCGCCGAAGAGTTATTAATAGAAGCTTGCAGATTCTTTCCGGCGCAGGGGAGGCCGAGATAAATAATTCAGCGAGCAGCGAGGAGCTAGCGCTCAACCTTAACACCCGCCTCCTGCAAGACTGAACGCATCAGCGTGATTTGCTCATCCAAGAACGGAGCCAGGTCGCGGCTTTTGAGGAAGACATCCTCGACCTGATTTTCCTCCACGTACTTCTTCCAGCTCGGAGTCCTGACCAGGCCGGCAAAAAAGTTCTCCCAGAATTCAACGACCTCCTTGGAAATACCAGGAGGAGCGAGGAACCCTCGCGCGTTGGCGATGATCGACATGCTGATTCCCTGCTCTTTGATCGTCGGAACGTCGGGCAAGACAGCCAAGCGCTTTTCGGTGAGGGCGGCGATGGGCCGCAGCTTTCCAGCCAGGATGTATTCGTTCACGTCTTGGGGCTGCGGGATGATGATCTGCACGTTCCCCGCCAAAATATTGGAGATCCTATCTTTGACCGCCGGCGTGGAGATAAAGGTCCATTTGGCCCCGGTGGCTCTTTGGATCAACAGGCCCGTCAGGCTCTCGATCGCAGTGACTGAGCCGCCGGCCTGCTTCAAACTGCCCGGATTTTTCTTCGCCGCCTCGACAAAGTCGTTCATGTTCTTATAGGGAGAGCTTGCATTGACTACGGCTATCGTCGGTTCCAAGACCAGACGGACAAGCGGGGTCAAATCCTTGACTGTATATTTGGCTTCTTTACTCGTCAGCGGAGTGGCCACCCAAGTGTTGGTGAAAATACCGATGGTATGATCATCGCCCTTTTTCTCTGCCAGATAGCCCATTGCTTCCAATCCGGCGCCAACCGTTTTGTTCACGATCTGCATACGCTGGGGCAGAAGTTTTTCCTGCTCTATCATCTCGATGACCGCTCGGGCAAAGACATCGGAGCCTCCTCCGAGGGCGCTGTGGACCACGATCTCGATCGGCCGGCTCGGTTTATAGCCCTGACCCGCCGCGGGACTGGAGAGCAGGCTCCCCGTGAGAATAGCAATCAATGCCATGAGAAAGTTTTTTCGTTTCATCGCAACACCCCCATTGATTCCGGCACGAACCATTAATCTTTGCCTGGCGGCAACGCTCCCACCCAGCCTTGATCGGTAATGTCGATCACCGTTCCGTCCGGCCCGCGCCACTTTTCCTCGAAAAAACCCGTGGGTGTCGTCGCATGGTCGCGCGTGTCGATGTACTGAGCGCCCGCCTCCCGGAGCCGTCGCCTGGTTTCCTCGATATCCTCGGCCCAAAAACCAAAATGACTGATGCCGAGAGCTGCCGAGCCTCCGTATCTCACCGCCTCCTCCGGGCTCCTGTAGCGGAGGATCGCCACGTTGAGAGTGCCGTCGCTCAAATAAATCCCCTCGGCAATGGGCGAATTGGTTCGACCCTTTTCAACCATATCAAAAGCCCGCTTGTAAAAGGCCGCTGTGGCCTCCGGGTCGGCAGTGTGCAGTGCTAAATGTCGCAGCTTGGGCATGATGAGTCCCTCCTTTTAATTTGGAGCGCGCGCCGCAGAAGAATTTCTTACCGCGTCAGACTGTGAGTCGTTTGCCACACCGGCGACTAGTACAAACGTCTTTAATAGTGTTACCTGTGGATTTCGTCGAGGGGAAGAAGACTGAGGGCCCGGGGGCACAGGGACGTGAAGATGATGGCAGGCCCAGACCCTGGGAGTAAGCAGCCTAAGGGGTTGGCGTGAGTGGCCCACTGACTCGCATAGGTCCTCCTTTATATATCAAAGGCTGCCTATAATTACTCGAAACTGCGGCTGGGCGTCAAGCGTCTTTCTTTCTCCCTATCTCTCAGGCTTTTCCGCCAAAAATCTATGAAGAAACAACCTTGCCTCCTGGCCGCTCCAATCTCGAGATCCCAAGGCCTTGCCCACAAACTCCCCCTTCCGATTGACGAAATAGGAGAGGGGAAGAGAATAGACGCCGTACTCTTCCGAAACGTTTCCATCCTTGTCCAATAAGACGGTGAAAGTCAGGCCGAGCTCCTTCAAAAACTTTCGCACCTCAGCCTTGTCATCTCTGAAGTTGACGGCGACCACCTCAAGGCCCTGCCCTTTAAGCTCCTGATGCAGCTTTTCCATCTCCGGCATCTCATCGCGGCAAGGAACACACCAGGTCGCCCAAAAATTGAGAAAGACCACCTTACCCTTCAGGTTTTTAAGGCTGACTCTCTTTCCGGATAGATCTTCGAGCGTGAAGTCCGGCGCCGGAATGACCTTGGCCGGTTGTTCGATACGGAGTTTCCTAAAGTAACTCTCGGAGAGAGGCGGAAGCTCCTTTTGCCTGTGAAGGAACCATGGCGCGGAGACCGCCAGAGCTATGACAAGAAAAAGGGCGCCCCACAGAAGAGCTCCCGCCGGCATTCTCCTGTTCATGAGGGCCCCTGGAGATCAGCAGAGCTAGGCCCAAGACTTCCGCCACTTTGCATTTTACCTGCTCTGGCTCTTCTCGCTCTTCCCAACTTTGGGGTCGGACTCAGATTTTCAGACTCGCTTTTTCAGGATTATTCTTTTTCTGCGGTCACGTGAGGGCCGCCGAAACCTTCCGGGCGATTGCCGAAGAGGATCAGCGGGCCGGTGCCGACATTGGTGATTTGATAGTAGTCCTTGGAGCCGAAAAAGACGACCTCGTTTTTCTCGATGATCCGCTCGTCCCCCTTGATCCCTTTGACTGAGGCCTTTCCTTCAAGCACTAGAAAAGTTTCCGGCGACGCATGGTAGTGCATATCGGTCCCGTCGCCCGGATCGAAATAGAGCATCCACGAGCGGAATTGCTGCGTCCCGAACAGCCGCGTTATTCTCTTTTTTCCATTTCCGGCCTCGTTGATCTTCTGGTTTAAATCGATGAATTCCATGCTTCTCCCTCCTTCCGTTCTTGATGAGAAGTTAACGAAACTCGTGCCGATCTGTCAACAGAGGGCGGGTTCTATTGCTAAAAGTTTGGTGCCGGGTAGAAGCGGAGGGGGCTGCTCCTCAGCGGGAGCCAATAGGCCTCTGCCCTTCTGCTCCGAAGCGCTCAACCCAACCGTTTTCTTTCTCTGAGAAGTTTTAGTGTGGGATGTCTCCCTTGCTTCAGAGCAGACCCCTCCGCTTAAGCATAGGCTTATTTCCTCAGGCCGGAAGGCTTTCTCCCCGAAAAAGGTAACCACACTTTTCGACGAAAAAGTAGGTAAGGCAGAAGGTGGACATTTTTTCCTACTTGGGATAAGAGGGGCCAGGTTTGTCGAAGTGGGCGGACACGGGCTTTTGACTTTTCGATTCGCGCGTACGCTAGAAAAAGAGGGTTGATTCCAATCAATAAAAGGAGAAGAACATGCAGATCAATAAAGATATCCCTCCCCAAATTATCAAGCTGAGGACCCAGCTGGTGAAGAAAGGACACACGCGGGAGTTACTGACCGAGACGAATCATTGTACCATGAGAATTCACTGCTACGCCCCTGGGATGGGCGAGAACGCGCTGCACGCGCACATGAACGAAGATCATATCTTCGTGGTCATGCAGGGAACCGCCAAGTTCACCGGACCCAAAGGCGAGATTGCCGAGCTCACGAAAAATCACGCTTTGGTCCTCCCCAAGGGCTGCTTCTATCAGTTTGCCAATTCCGGCCAGGACTCACTGGTCATGATCCGCTTCGGCGCCTTTGCGGAAAACAAAGATTGGCGAATCGCGCCTGACGGCAGAGTGATTCCCGGAAGAAGCGGAGAAAAGAGCTTCGTAGAGCCGGTGCTGATCGAAAACGCCTTTTTTGAATAGCAGATCCGAGCGCAACCTTTTCGTCACCCAAGACCGATAAGCGCGGCGCCGGCCGCGATGAGCGCGACTCCGACCCAATTTCCAGCAGACAGCTTCTCTCCCAGAAACAGCGCGCCCAGCAGAGCGACGAAGACAACACTCAATTTATCGATGGGCGCCACTTGCGAGGCCTTCCCCAGCTTGAGAGCGCGGAAGTAGCACAACCACGAGCCGCCCGTCGCCAGGCCCGACAGCACGAGAAAGAAGAGGCCCCGCTGCGACAAACCGCGCGGCGCGCGGAATTCTCCCGTGGCGGCGAGAATCGCCGCGATAACGATGGCGATGACCACCGTTCTTATGAAGGTCGCAAGATCGGAGTTGATTTCCTCCACGCCGATCTTCGCAAATATGGCGGTCAACGCGGCGAATGCGGCGGAAAGAACCGCCCAAAATTGCCACGACGTCATTTGATTTATCATATCAGTCCTCTAAACCGGCTATTCTATCTTTTACCTATCCCAGCGCAAACGAAACGAAAAAAACCGGCGAATGATTCGTCGCGTATCGAGTCTACTCCAAACCAATCCCGTGGCAGGAATAGCGCTCCGGTCTGGAATTTGTCAGGGTGTTGAAAAACCTTGTTCTCAGACCGGTCAAAAGGTCCCAGATGCGAGGCGCGCGAGTCTCAACGCCTGTCTGGGGGCGGCTTGAAGGGCCGATGCGTTGGACGAGGAAGTAAAGGCGTAGCAGAGAGATACCTTTAGTAAGTTGAAGAGCGTGAGACTGTCGTATCGCATCGGACCTGAAAGATGCTCCCAGGCAGGCTATTGGCAGACGGGCTTTTTTCAACGGCCAGTTGCGGCTGTTGGCTAAAATTTAAAAGTGAACCGTTTAAGAATTAAAACTGAACTCCCTTCAAATCGATTGTTTTAAGCTGTTGGACATCGAGCAAGAGATCGTTGTGCCAGAAGCGGAGTTCCGTAAGGCCGTTAGGCATAGGATACAAGCGCACATTGAGAGTGTCGCCGGGGCTAGCATGGTTGATGGGAAGGAGGCGGTTGTTCAGAGAGACGCGGCGGTAGGCATCGACCGTGCGATCCAATCTGAGGCAGAAGATGTCTTTGACGGACTTGAAGGGCGGTTTGATTTTGAACTGCCGGAAGAGGGACTGTTTTTCTTTCAAGGCTCTTTGGAAGCGGAAGAAGGGAACCTCCAAGGTGGTGGAATGGACTTGGTGGAAGTTATAGCGCTCGATTTCCCGGCGCAGGAAGGTTCTGGCCTGGCGGATATCGGTGGTGTTGGCGCGCACGCAGGTGCGCACCAGGTGGTCCTGGAGCCACTGATAGGGGCGCTCAATCTTGCCCTTGGCCTGGGGGGAGAGGGCGTAGATGACTTTGACCCCGCAGTCGGTCAAGACCTGTTTCCATTGGGGATCGACCTCATCGGTGACCTTGTGGTGATCGCGCCAGATGGAATCGCGGCCTTGGACAAAGCGGAAGATGGAGTGGGAATCAACGTAATAGGAAAACGGCAGCCCGTATTTCAAAAAGACCGACTGAAGAGCCGAGATATGAGCCCAGGAGGTTTGGCTTTTTAACAGTTCCGCATAGAGGATGAGACGGCTGAAGTCATCGAGGGAAGTGATGAGCCACCACTTTTCACGGGCGGCGGGCGCCCACAGGTGCCAAGAGGCGTCGTGCTGGATGAGCTGGCCGGCGTAGTGAGTGAGGACTTCGCGGTCGTGGACGGATCGCTTGGGTTTTCTAAGGCTAAAGCCGTGCTTTCTGGCGCGGTTGATGATGGTGGGCAGGGAGACTTTGTGGCCATAATCGGTTTCGAGTCGAGTTTTGACGTAGCTGTAGTTGTAGGAGCGGATGGGCACGTCCTTGTCCTGGATTAATCGTTTTTCGATGGTGAGTTCCTTAAGGATGTTCTTTTCGATGACTGGGGCAATGGAGCGGGTCTTGGTTTGACGGCGGTATTGGATGGAGAAGCCCGACCGATCCGCCTGATAGGATTTGAGCAGGGTGAAGAACCGGGTTTTCCCGACCCCGAGGATTTGTTGGATGTAGGATCGTTCGATTTCGTTGTTCAGATATCGCTGGAGCATTTCTTTGACTTGACCGTCCGTGAACTTCTTGTGCAACTGGGCCATAACCAGGACCTCCCTTTTTGGTCCCGATTATGGCTTTCAAAGGAGTTCACTTTTAAATTTTAAATCCGCTAAAAACGGTTCACTTTTAATTCTTAAATGGCAACGGCCAGTTGCGGCTTGACAACTTTGGACCTTAGGAATAGATGTTTCGCTAAGAATAATTCCGGAGGGATTTAAGATGGCTAATCCACACTTTGAAGGCATTCTCATGCCCATGCCGACTCCGTTCCATGAGGACGGGAGGGTCGATGAAGAGGCTCTGGACGCGCTGATAGAATTCTACATCGCTTCGCGCGTCGACGGCATATTTGCGCTCGGGACCCACGGTCAGGGAATGGTGCTCGAGTTGGACGAGAGAAAGAAAGTCGCCGAAAGGGTGGTCCGAAGGGTCAACCACCGAATTCCCGTCGTCGTCCACGTTGGAACCGCCAACACTTTTTCGTCGATCGAGCTGGCAAAGCATGCTCTCGGTCTCGGCGTGGACGCCATCGGCCTCGTCGAGCCTTACTACTACCCGCACAACGACTGGGAGATCTACGCGCATTACCGAAAGGTCGCCGAAGTGATCAAAGGCACCCCTCTATTCATTTACGACAATCCCGAGACAACGCAGCTCCATCTCTCCCCGACAAAAGTTCTGAAGCTTCTGGACACCGTACCGGACATCTGCGGCATCAAAGTCTCCTTCAGCACCTTTGACGAACTCATGGAATACGTGCGCAAGATGCCCAAGACCTTGGGCGTATTTCCCGGATCGATTCTATCGCTCTACGAGGGCTACTCTCTAGGGATTCGCGGCGCGATCCATCCGCCGACGAGCCCGTTCCCGGAGCTCTGCGTGAAGATGTATCAGGCGCTCAAGCGCAAAGACATCGCCGAGGCGCACGCGGCGCTCGACCAGATCGTAGCTTATCTCAGCGTCGTCGATCAGTTCCGCGGCAATCACGGCCGCGCGGTTTTCTTCGAGGCAATGCGGCTCAGAGGATTGCCCATCAAGCGCTTCCCGCGCTGGGAATGCGCTCCGTTCACCGATCAGGAGCGGCGCGATTTCAAGGCGGCGCTGGAAAAAATCGGCTTGCCGCTCGCGGCCCGCTAGAAAAAAAGAATGTTCTCGCAAGATCTGCGCGAGTGGGTTCGCGGCGTCGAGGAGCTGGGGCAGCTGCGCCGCATCCCGGGAATTCCCTGGAAGCTGGAGATCGGCGGCCTCATGGAGCTGTTTCTCGAAAGAGACAAGTTTCCGCCGGCGCTGCTGTTCGAAAAGATTCCCGACGCCAGGGAAGACATGAGCGTTCTGTGCGCGCAGCTCGACTCAGTCGAGCGGCTCGCGCTCACCATGGGCATCAAGCCGGAAATCGGCGTGCGGGATTTCATCGATCTGTGGCGCAAGCGATTAAAGCAGATCAAGCCGGTCGAGGCCGAGTACGTGAAGGACGGGCCGATTTGCGAGAACGTAGTTGAGAAAAACATCAACCTCGAACGCTTTCCGATCCCGCACTGGCACGAGCTCGACGGCGGCCGCTACATCGGCACCGGGGATATGGTCATCACGCAGGACCCCGAAGAGGGTTGGGTCAATGCAGGTACTTATAGAGTCATGATGCGCGGCCCGGACACGCTCAACCTTTATATATCTCCGGGAAAGCACGGCGGCCTTCACCGGGAAAAATGGTTCGCTCAAGGGAAGCCCTGTCCCGTTGTCATTTCGTTCGGCCATCATCCGCTGCTCTTCATCGCCGCCTGCACCGACGTTCCGGTCAAGATGAGCGAGTTCGACTACGCCGGCGGAATTTTCGAGACGCCGGTCCAGCTCGTGCGCGGGCGAAAGACGCCGCTGCCGATTCCGGCCTATTCGGAGATTGCCATCGAAGGCGAGATGGTGCCGGGCGACGTCGGCGAGGAAGGTCCCTTCGGTGAGTGGCCAGGCTACTATGCCAGCGCTCACCGGCCCGAGCCGATCGTGCGGGTGAAGGCGCTCTATCATCGCAACCGCCCCGTGCTCGGCGGCGAGCCGCCGCTCAAGCCGTCCGCCGGACAGGGATTCCATCGCTCGGTGCTGCGCGCCGCGCTCTTGTGGAATCACCTCGAAGACGCGGGAGTCCCGGACGTGAAGGCGGTCTGGTTCCATCCGACGGGCTACCGCTTCTTCTCGATCGTCGCGATCCGCCAGCGCTATCCCGGCCACGCGAAGCAAGCCGCGGTGCTCGCCTCGCAGGCGCGCCCCGGCGCCTACCTCGGACGTTACGTCGTGGTCGTCGACGACGACATCGACATCTACAACACCGACGAAGTGATCTGGGCGATGGCGACGCGCAGCGACCCGGCCACCTCCGTCGATATCATCCGCCGCTGCTGGAGCGGCCCGCTCGACCCCGCGATCCCGCAAGGGGCCAAAGGGTTCAACTCGCGCCTCCTGATCGACGCGACGCGGCCCTACGAGTGGCGCGATCAGTTTCCGGCGGTGAGCGGCAACAGCCCGGAACTCAAAGCCAAGCTCGCGCAGAAATATGCCTCGCTGCTCAAATCCTGATTTTCTCCTCACGGCATGAGCTACAAAGACCTGAGGGAGTGGCTGCAGCGCGTCGAGGCGCTGGGCGAACTCCAACCCATCCGCGGCGCGCATTGGAATCTTGAGATCGGCACGATGACGGAGATGATCCGCGTCGAGCAGTCCCGGCCTCCCGCCCTTCTCTTCGAGCAGATCCCGGACTACCCGCCGAGCCACCGCCTCCTCACCGGCATGTACAACTCGCCGAGCCGCTTGGCGCTGACGCTCCAGCTCCCCGTGGACACGGACGAGCGCGGATTGCTCGAAGCGTGGCGGCGCAAGGTGCGTTCTCTCGCGCAGATCCCGCCGGTTCAGGTGAGCAGCGGCCCGATCCTCGAAAACGTCATGGCCGACGGCGACATCGATCTCGCGCGCTTTCCCGCGCCGCTCTGGCACAAGCTCGACGGCGGGCGCTACCTCGGAACGGCGGGGCCGACGATCACGCGCGACCCGGACGAGAACTGGATCAATCTGGGAAATTACCGCGTGATGGTTCAGGGGAAAGACCTGCTCAGCGTTTGGATCTCGCCGGGAAAGCGCGGACGAATTCATCGCGACAAATACTTCGCCCGCGGCGTCCCCTGCCCGGTTGTGATTGTCTTCGGCGGCGACCCGCTGCTGCTTTTGAGCGGCATGGTCGCGCTGCCGGCCAAATTTTCCGAATACGACTTCGTCGGCGCGGTGCGCGGCGAAGGGATCGAAGTCATTCAAGGCCCTTACACCAAACTGCCTATCCCCGCCTATGCCGAGGTGGCGATCGAGGGCGAGATTCTGCCGGACCAGAAGGCCAAGGAAGGGCCGTTCGGAGAATTCACCGGTTACTACGCCAGCGGCGCGCACGAAGAATACATCATCAAAGTGAAGACGGTTCTTTACCGCAACGACCCCATCGTCTGCGGCGCCCCGCCTTCCATACCGCCGACGGATTCCACTTACGGATCGGGGCGATTGAGATCGGCCTTGGTGTGGAACGCTCTCGAAGATTGCGGCGTGCCCGGAGTCCGGGGCGTCTGCTGTCACGAGATCGGCGCCGGAATGCTCCTCACGATCGTCGCGATCAAACAGATGTATCCCGGCCACGCCAAGCAGGCGGCCGTGTTGGCCACCAACGTAGCGTCCGGCGGTTACTTGGGGCGCTACAGCGTCGTGGTCGACGAAGACATCGACCCTTTCAATCTCAACCAGGTGGTCGGGGCGCTCTGCACGCGCTGCGATCCCGAGTCCTCCGTCGATCTCATTCGCCGCTGCTGGAGCGGCCCGCTCGACCCCATCATCCCGCGCGACAGAGTCGGCTTTAACAGCCGCCTCGTCTTCGAAGTCGTCCGCCCCTACGAATGGGAGGATAAATTCCCGCCCGTCGTCGAGAGAGATCCCGAAGTCGAAGAGAAAGTGCGCCGAAAATGGAAAGAGCTGTTCTCCTAAAGCAACTCGCACCAGTTGCGCGCCTCCAAGTTGAGCCTTTCGGAGGCTAATCGATGAAAGTTAGAATCGGCACTTCCGAGTTCGGTGGCACCTTCTATTCGCAGGGACTAGCGCTCGCCGAGCTTTTCAACCGGACGCATTCGGACGGAGACAAGTGCGTCGTCGATACGACGTTGGCGAGCATCGACAACGCCAACCGCCTCGACAAAGGCGAGATCGAGTTCGGCTTCATGGCCTCGAACTGGATCGGGCGGGCCAAGGATGGAACAGCGCCGTTCACCAAGAAAATCGCCCTGCGCATGCTCTCGCCGGCAAACGCCGGCCCGATCTTCTTCGTCACCCTCGCCAAATCCGCCATTAAAACCGTCGCCGAGTTCCGAGGCAAGCGGATCGCCCTCGGCCCGCGCACGAGCGGCATGGTGCAGCACACGGAGGTGATTTTTAAAGTCCTGGGAATTTCATTCGACAGCTTCACGCCGATGTATCTCAGCTTCGCCGACGGCGCCGAGGCGTTGATCAAAGGCGATGTCGACGTCCAGTTCCAGTGTCCGATTCCAAATCAGGTGATGACCGATTTGAGCCGGCGCGCCGATGTCCGCGTCGTTCCCTACGCAGCGGGGCAGCTCGAGAAAATCCTGTCGGAGGTCTCGTTCTACCGAAAAGTCACGATGGAGAAGGGAGCGTTCCGCGGCGCCACACAGGACATCCGTCAAGCCGGCGTCGTCAACGTCATCGTGACGCACGAAAAAGTGACAGAAGAAATCGTGCACGACATGGCGAAGACCATCGCCGAGAATCTCGACGCGCTCCCGAAGCTCAATCCCCTGTATAAAGGACTCAAGGATCTCTTCGAACCGCTCCGCACCCGAGGCCCCACCGCCTTCGCATTCGGCGGCGTCTCGGTTCATCCCGGCGCGATCCGAGCGTACAGACAAGCCGGCTGGTTGAAGTAGAGTGCGCGCGGCGTGCGCACGGAAACGCCCACCCGCAATCTTTAGTTCTCCCCCCACAGGCGCTTGAGAAAGCCGCTGTCCCGAAGCTCAGTGAAGAAACGGGGGTCGTAGAAATCTTCCGGCTTGGCCGAAGCGGCCTGCGGGACGGTCTTACTGATCAGTCCAAGAATAAGCTCGATCCCCTTCGGATCCACCTGGAGGGTTTTTTCGATGATCTTCGACTCAGCATCGATCGAATAGTTGAGCACTTCCTTGTCCTCGACTTTGGTGTATTTTGTAATGATTCGGGCAGCCCCTTCCCGGTTCGTCAAAAAGTAGTGAACCGCTTCGGCGTAAGCGCGCATGAACTTCGTCAGCTCCGGCTGTTTGCGAGCCACGGTATTCCGGTTAGAGACGAGAACCGTTGACGCGAAGGGAATCTTCATAGCCGTGATGTCCAGGATCACCTTGAAGCCCAGCCTCTGGGCAAAGAGATCGTCGGGCGGAGCCGTGGTCAGGGCGTCGATGGCGCCCGCCTTGAGAGCGGGAATACCCTGGCCGATATTCCCGAGCTGAACGTATTGAAGATCCCGCAGGGGATCCATCTGAAAATGGGAGAGGGCGGCTTGAGTGTACATGTCCGGGTTCGAACCGATCCGGTCGATGCCCAGCCGTTTTCCCTTGAGATCCTGGACGCTGGCGATCTCCTTCCTGCCAACGATGGCCCCAATTATGGAGTTCCTGCATTGCCCGATGATCACCAGACTCTTGGCCCCTCCTACAATCGCCCGTGTCGGGGCAAATCCGCCGATGATCCCCACATCCGCTTCCCCTGCTAGAACCGCGGTGGTTCCGGTGGGACCGGAGGGAATAAAGACGAGTCTAACGTCGAGCCCCTGTTTCTTGAATAAACCCGCTTCCTTCGCGATCCACATGGGAGCCATGGAGACTACCGGCGCGGTATAAAATGCTGTCAACGTTTGCGATTGGCCCCAGCCCTCTTGGCCCGAGCCGATCGATAGAACAAAAGTGATTCCAAGAAGCGCAAGCACCCGACCAAAAGTTGCCATCTTGAACCTCCCCCTAGGGATAAGAAGGGCCCCGTTAAAATTGCTTCAATAGTCGCGCAGAGGTTATTCGAACTGGCTGGCAGGCGTCAAGGCGAAAAAGGTAGGAATCCTAAGCGGGCGTCAAGCTACTTAAGCGGAGTGGGGAACTATAGGTAAGCCAAGATTCATGACCCGATCCTCAGGATTGTGCTCATTGTACTCCGCTATTGTCAGCGACAAACACTTTCTGTGCAATTACTCCGAACATGGCAGATGCGATTCGTCGATCGCGGCCCAGCCGACCCGGCTGCTCCAGTGCCCGTGCGCGGAGGGTTTTGTCGTTGGTTCATCGTCTAGGGTGCCCGCGGGAACGATGACACGCTGGCCGTCGCGCGACTTATGCGGCACGGGGCAGTTGCAGCGCGTACAGATCTGCCTCGCAAAGCTTTTCGCCTCCGGCAGATCGTAACGCGAGATCAATTCCTCACCCGATATCCAGCGAAACTGATCGGCAACCACCGCGATGTTCGTCGCTCGCACGCCGCCCGTGGCTTTCCTGCAGCGGGAGCAATAGCAGTGGCCGAATCTGAGAAAGGGCGGTCTCACCTCATAGCGGACCGCTTTGCAAAGGCAACTTCCTCGAAGCGCTTGATCGGACATCGTCACCTCCTTGTCGCCTGACTGGTCAATAGGCGGTTATTTAAATACTCCCTCGCGCTCCAGCTCTTGCAAGGCCCGGAGATCGACAAAGTCTTCGAACTTGCTCGACTTGGCCGCGGGTTCTTTGCTCAGCTCATCCAATACAGTCTGAATTCCCGCCGGTGTCGGAAAGGGCCGACGATCGAGCACTCTGACGCTCCGCATCACGGCGTAGTCCACGGTCTCGGCATCATCGGTTCTCAGGGCCGCCCGGACGGCCGCTTTGGCGGCTGCCTGATCGGTCTGCAACGCGCGGATGGATTCGGACATGCTCTTGATGAGAGCCTTCACCATTTTCGGATTGCGCTCGATGTACGGGCCCATCATGTGGAGCGAAAGAAATGGATACTCAATCTTCGAGTCGGAGAGATCGACTAGAATGTTCAATCCCTCTCTCTTCGCCCTGGGGACAAAGTCGGCCGCCATGATCGTCCCATCGACGGTCCCCCCTAAGATGGCCAAAATTCGCGCGGACGAATTTCCGATTTGCAGAACGGTGACGTCCTTGTCCGGATCCAAGCCGCCCTCTTTAAGCACGAGATTGGTCTGGAAGTGGGAGCCGGAGCCGAAGCGGCTGACCGCGACTTTTTTGCCCTTCAGTTGCTTGAGCGAAGTGATGCCCGGGGCCGTGAGATAAACATGATTGAATCGGTTCGCGACGACGGCGACAATGCGCATGTCCGCGCCACGCAGCTTCGCCAGCATCGCCTCCGAGCCCTGAGAAAACGCCACAGCGAAGGTGCCGGCGATGAGAGCTTGGTTGAGTAAGGACCCGCTGTTAACATACACGACTTCCAAGTCGAGCCCGTTTTTGCGGTATATGCCCAGGCGGCGACCGATCTCCACAACGTAATTGGTGATGCCCGTACCGCTGTAGCCGAGGTGCATTTTCTCCAATGTCTGACCGGCCGCGATATCGACGCAAGGCGTCGACGCCAGCAAGACAACCGCGAACAAAGCTTGGCGCCGAATCAATATCTTTCGCATCATATTCTCCCAATCTATTCCGGCCATCGCTGGATTGAGTGTATCATAATACGTTCCGAACGTGTCCAAAGTTCAGAAGTTCAGAGTCCGGTCCGTTCTGTCGCTCTTTGGCTACGTCTCCACTACGACCCGGCCGACGATCGCGCCCACTTTCAGCTCGTCGAGTGTGCGGCTGACCTCCGACAGGGGCCGCTTCTGGATCGGGATGGGCTGGAGCTTCCCCTCGCGCGCGAGCGCCACGACTGTTCTCAGCTCAGCTACGGTACCGAGGTGGGAACCCTGGATCGTGAGCGCGCGTTGAATCGTCGCCACAACCGAAAGCGGAATCTCGCCGCCGTAAAGGCCGACCAGAATCAGTCGGCCGCCCTTGCGCAGAGCGCCGAGGACAAGACTCGCCGTTTCGCTGGTGCCCACCAAGTCCACCGCGCCGTAGATCGGGCCGCAGGCGATCTGCTGGAGCTTCTTGGGAGCCTCGGCATCGCGGCTATTGAGCATCGCGGCCGCGCCCGCTTTCCCTGCCGCGTCCAGCTTCGCGGCATCGATGTCCACCGCGATGATGCGCTCGTGGCCCATCGCCCGCAACATCGCGATAGCCGACAACCCGAGTCCGCCCGCGCCGATCACCGCCACCCACTCGTCGCGCGGAATCGGATTCAGCTTCGACACGGCGGAATATGTCGATAGCCCAGAGCAGGACAACGTCGCCGCCCAGGCCGGATCGATGCCGCCGGCGTCGATCAGATACCGCGGGTGCGGGACAAGCAGATGATCGGCGTAGCCGCCAGGCCGCTGAATTCCGATCATGCGCGGCGCCGTACAATAATTGTCCATGCCCTCGCAACAGCGCGCGCAGGCGCCGCAGCCCGTCCACGGGTACACCAGGCGATCCGCTCCCATCGGCACATCGCCGGCTTCGGGTCCCGCGGCGATGACCGTGCCGTAGGGCTCATGGCCGAGCGTCACGGGCGGGTTCATGCCGCGCTCGCTCATATGCAAACGCTTGCCGCCGCCCAGCTCGAAGTAGCCGTCCCGGATGTGCACGTCGCTGTGGCACACCCCGCAGTACTTGAGCCTGAGCAGGACTTCGGTGCCGTTCGGCATCGGGGTCTCGCGCTCCGCCCGCTTAAGCGGCTTGCCCCATTCGAAAACGTCGTAGCTCAGCATATCACCTTCGACGATTTTGGGATTGCGCCCGCGCCAGCGTAGGTTTCTCTTCTATTACTGGGGCCCCGTTAATATTGCGTCGATAACTGCGCAGAGGTTATTCGAACTGGCGAGCAGGCGTCAAGGTGAAAAAAACCCGTGGCGAATTAGAACATCGGCCTTTGAACTTTTAAATCCGGCAGCGAATTTATAGCAGCATCGACGATGAGGGTTTAACGACTAAAGATTGTCAAGATATGAAAGCCTGATCCCGTTCAACTGTCGCATGTAAGCTGACAATGTCAGGGGGGAGGCTAGATTGTTGACCTATTGGCGCGTCTGGCCCCTCTGCTTCTTTACGGGAGGAATCTCAAGTCTAGCAGCTGTTCCACCGTTAGGCTTTTTGCCCTGGGGTTCTCCTTGGCCGCATCATCCAAGACTAGCTTTAGCCCTTTCAAAGTCGGTCGCCCGTCATCCGGCAGAGAACGCATATAGCCATCGTAGGCCCTTTCAGCAATCTGTCGATCCTCCAACCTGCTCAGCGCCATGATCTTTTTCACCGCCTCACCCCTATGGGCTTTGAAATAGCGAATGGTTTCCAGATAGGCTGCCATAAGGGACTTGATGACACGCCCCTGCGCTTCCAAATAGTCTTCCCTCGCAACAAAGTTCACATGAGGGAACTCGAAGCCCTTCTCGGCGAAGTCCAGAAGAGGATTCAGGCCAAGTTTTTGTCCGACGAAGGCCTCTTCCGGACTGAGGATCGTGGCATGAATCGTCCCTGACTTGAGGGCGGCCAACCTCGCCTGCGAACCGCCGACTTGGAGAACATTGACATCATTGGGACTTAAACCAAATTGGCTTAAAGCCAGCTTAACGACAAAGTCCGTATTGCTGCCAAATCGGCTGATCCCGATTCTTTTTCCTCTCAATTGTTCGGCCGTCGCGATGCCGCTCGTCGCGATAAGAACATAAGGCAGCAGGTTAGTCACGCCGCCGATGATTTTGATCTTCGCTCCGCTCAGGTAGGCGTTCATGAAAGGGGGGCCTCCGGTCATCAGGAGATCCAGACTTTTTCCCAGGAGCGCCTGCACAGACAAGGAGCCGCCGGCGATAAAAATCATCTCCAACGTCACTGCGCGTTTCTTGAAAATTCCGGCCTCCTGGCCGAGGTACAGAGGGGCCGCGCCATGAAAGCCGTTGAATCCGATCCGTAGCGTCGTCGATTGAGCCGCGGCCCTTACAGGCAACAAGAGAAGCGAGATGAGTGCGAACGACAGCAAAACCGCCCTTTTCAATGTAACCTCCGCCCTGAAAATAAAATAGCCCGGCTGGGGGAACCCGGTCCGGGGTAGTGTAAAACGAATCAAAGACGTGACCGGAT
>WNFH01000769.1_pt1 | contig 20905 bp, 19 predicted proteins | sample 5400411 | NCBI WGS metagenome assembly WNFH01 (sample SAMN13153347, study PRJNA577476) | soil metagenome | isolation source: 200 cm saprolite under Douglas fir tree site 2 hole 3 | place: USA:California | collected 2015-04-18
CTCGCGGTCGAAAGGCGTAATAAAAGTCTGGTTCAGCCGGGTAATGATGGCATGGGACATATCGTCGCCCCGGTGCTCGATTTCCTGCAGTTGGTCGAGCCGGGACTCCATATTGGCCGGGTTCTTGAGGATGTCGTGCAGGAGGCGGGCGCCCTCCGTGAGATTCTGCGACACATCGGAGAACATGCGGAAGAACTTCGTCTCCCGTGGAATCAGACGAAACATGAACCTGGGGCTCCTGGATGCGATCGGGGTGCGGGCTAGTTGTTCCCCCGACCGCGCGGAAAACGCATAACTATCTCACGCGGGTGCTATAGCGTCAAACCTCCGCTTTGCGCGCCGCCACGGCGACTTTAGGGAAAGCCTGCGGATCGAATGCGCGAGCAAAAGGAAAAGGGCCGCCGAACTGGGTGGCCCTGCTCATCCCTGAGTGGTTACGACTTTACAAGGTGGATTCGATCTCGAATCCCCAAGCCTCGAGTAGCGGCTCGGGGATGTACTTGGAATTCTTGTTGCGCCGCGCCCACTCCCGCAGCCGGGTGGAGCGCAAATACTGATCCGGCGAGAGCTTATACTCCCGCACGACCTGCTCGAATTCGGTGACAGTGGGGATGATCGGCCCGATGGGCTCGGGCTTGCCCCAGTTGGGATTTCCGCGTCGCTTAGCCATGAAAATTACGCCTCTTACTCGGATTTAGACTGCTTCAACCGATGGCCCAAAAGCTTAGATTCGCCTGGCCCAGCCCGGGATTCAGACCTATCGCCCCTGCCTACAAAGGAAACTGAGGTTCTTGGACGAAACCCTGTGGCTGACTGGAAGGCGATGATTTTATGAGTGTTTGACCCCAAAAGTCAACGACAATTTTCGAGCCTGGTTGCCCGAAATGCAACGTATATTAGAGATAAATAATCACTTACACTTTTTTGGGCACCCATTCCGACAACTGCCAAGCTGGAAACGAAGCGCCCGACGAGTGCGATCCTAGGGTCCTTATGCCATGATTTCAGGAATTTTCCATCATTTTCGGGCCGGGGCGATTTCCTTCAGTCCCTTTGGCGCCGAAGCTGCCACTCTATTCCCAGACATCTGCCATGGCGAGAATGCCTGCTTCCGCAGGGAATGCGTGCCTATGGTCCGTGGGTGTGCCCATGCAAATGACAGAATGGATCCGGAGCACGCCGGGGCGAGAAGAGTCTGCCACTGGTTGCAGCCTTGCGTCACCTCATCCAGACGCTTCCGCACTTAGCGAGCCGCACGGAATCGACCGTCCTCAGGGAATTTCTTGCTCCCGATTCAGAGCCCGCTAGAAGCTCCCAAGTTACTGCCGTAACTCGCGACGATGGCTCATTTATTGACGGACGGGAGCTAGGTACCTACATTGCCTTAAGGGGGTCGTACCGTGAGGGACATTTACGAAGTGCTGCGCAAGAAGCAGTCAGAGCAGGCGCAAATAGGCAAGCAGATCGAAGCTCTCCAGACCGCCGCGGAACAGCTCCGTAGCGTAGCTCACCTGCTGGACGAGGAAAGCGATGAAAGGGATGGAGCCGGCAGCCGTGGCTGAGGGGTTCTACCCCTGCGGGGGACTCCCCGGACTTGAAGGCGCACTATGAGTTTGCAGTCGCTGGTTCTGTGTCTTGACGAGAAGATCGTACGGGTGCTGCGTCGCGTCCTAAGCGACTTAGAAATCAGCGTGGAACATTGCACCGACGCCGACTCCGCCATTCGCAAACTGACCCGGCAGAGATTCGAAGCGGTCATCGTGGATTGCACCGACGAGGAGATGGCATCGCAGGTGCTAAAGAGTGCCCGCTCCGCCCCCTGTAACAAACGCGCCGTGGCCGTAGCCATCATCGATGCCAAGACGGCTCTGCGCAGCGCCTTTGAGCTGGGCGCCCACTTCGTGCTGTACAAGCCCATTTCCTCGGAGCGCGCCAAGGCCAGTTTCCGCGCGGCTCGTGCCTTGATGAAGCGCGAACGCCGCCGTAAGGCCCGCGTCCGAGTCGAAATTCCTGTAACTCTCCGAATCGATGATGGCGTGGGCAGCCTGCACCGCGGCGTCACTTCCGACCTGGGCGAAGGAGGCGTTGCCATCCAACTCTCCCATCGTCCCCAGAATTTGAACTCGCTGTCAGTACACTTCACTTTGCCCGGGACGACACACACAGTCGGCTGCATCGGCGAAGTAGCCTGGGAGGATGCTGGCCGCCAGCTGGGTGTTCGCTTTGTGGACCTATCTCCAGAAACCCGCGACCAGCTCAAGGCCTGGCTTGAGAGCCATTCCCCCGAACTGGAGAAAGATGATCCGCCGGTTCGCTGCAGGCTTACCGATCTCAGCCCAGGAGGCTGCTATCTGGAGACCAGTTCGCCCTTTCCCGTGCGCACCAGAGTCGTCCTCTCCGTGGGCGTAGCCAAGCGTCAGGTGCAAGTCGGAGGTGTGGTGCGCCTCATGCACCCCGACATCGGCATGGGAGTGGAATTCACGCAAAAGACGACCCAGCAAAGGGAGCACGCGAGAGAATTCCTCCACGCCCTGAACAACGCGGATGGTGCGCTGCCAGATCTTCTCGTGGAGCCGGAGGGCCTAGATAGCGGCGAGGCTGACGCACCCGGTCCGAGCAGCGACGAATCGGAAGACCGTTTGCTCGATCTTTTCCGAAGAAAGGCCAAACTTACCACGGAAGCTTTCCTGATCGAACTGCGCCGGCAGCGTGGCTCCAATCCCGAATCGGCGGAACCTGCCATCCCCCTCTAGCGACAACTCCTTTCGGCCACGCATTTGCACAAATGTTCAGACGCATCCGGGGATAGTTATTGGAAGTGGTATCCGGGTTTCAGCTCACAGCGGTAGACCTTGGTTTGGTCTCGATTCACCCTGGCATTACAATTCGCCCAGCCCAGGAAGAGGTCCGGCCCGAGCGGGAAAATAATGGTCTCTCCATTTAGGTCAACCTCGATGCTTACCCCTTCCGCGGTAGCCGGCAGGGTGAAATTGAGGGTTTCACCGAAAATTACGGGATAAGACTTGTGCACGATCTGGCTCACCATCGGATGGAATACCTCGGTTTCCAACAAGAAAGTGGCCGTGTCAGACCAATTACGCGCAGACGCCATAATCGTCTGCCCGCCCCTGGAGAAGCCATCCGATTCGATTTTCGTGAAGGGACAGGGCCCGGCAATGCATGAAGCCCTAGCATTTCGGAACTCGTTTCCTGCTCCGGCGTCGAGGGATGCGGAACCGATCGCCGCTTTCCATTTGCCGTCGGGCGAGCACGGATGTTGACCTTTGCAAGGCACGTTACCCCTGTTCTCGATTTGAAATGTTTTCACCGCGCTGCCTATATTCACGGTGGTCATGTCCTTTATCGAATATCTTACGCGAACATTCCCGACCATAGTCTCGGGCTGGGCCGCTGTACTGGGAGCGGGGTGGGAAAGTGGCACCATGTGAGCGATATAAAGGTTGTCGCTGGCAAATTCGTGCAGATCGAGCGGCCGGTAATCTGGATGTCGAAACTCAAGCGTGATCGCGTGACCTCGCCTGATTCCGGTGGGCAGCTTGATCTCGAAGTACCCAGAAGAATCCGACTTGGTAGTGACAAACGCCAAACCGCTCACCGCGATGACCTGAACGTCAGCGATGGGCAATTCTTTTCTGGTGTCGGCGTTCTGCGCAATGACAGCGCCATTGAGAGAAACCGGCTTCGGACTGTGGAATCGAAAGATAAGTAGCGCGGCTAGAGCGACTCCCACAACGACAATCACCGTGGTCCAAACCGCGATCTTCCATCTGTTGCTCATCGAGACACCCTTCCGAATATGTTACGACGATCCGCTGCTATGCGAATTTCCCGGCTTCCATCCTGCATGGGGTGGCCATGGTGGGTGCCTGAAGTTTGTGTACTCATGAGTTTCTCGCGATCTTTACCTAACACACAGATCGTTTAAGATCAATCAAGACAAAGCGGATGAAAGATGCTACTTCAAACAAGCTCTCACGCCGAAAGGCGCTAAAGCAAATCCTGGCTATGGGTGTGGGCATCCCCTTCGCGGGGCTTCTATCCGCTCTGCCTACACCGGACCAACGCCACACAGTGCCGGCGCGGCCGCCGGTCCCCACCTCTCTTTCACCCGACGATGACCAGTTTTTGAACGATCTAGAGAGCGCCAATTTTCTCTACTTTTGGGAGCAAGCTAACCCGAAAACGGGCTTGGTAAAGGACAGATGCGACGTGCATGCGACTGATGAGGGAATCGTGGGGAGTATTGCGGCCACGGGTTTCGCACTGACGGCCCTTTGTATTGGAGAAAAACGGGGATTTGTTTCGGTTTCTGCAGCGCGAGAACGTGTCCTTGCGACTCTACGCTCCCTGTGGAAGAAGTTGCCGAATCATCGGGGGTTCTTCTATCACTGGGCAAACATAAACACTGGCGAACGAGTGTGGGATGCGGAAATCTCTTCTGTCGATACGGCGATTTTGCTCTGTGGAGTTCTTGCATGTCGGCAGCACTTCCAGCATTCTGAAGTCACCCGACTGGCCTATGACATCTTCAACCGGGTAGACTGGACTTGGCTCTCGGAAGACACCCCTTTACTGCCCCACGGATGGACACCGGAAATCGGCTTTTTGCCCTATCGTTGGGACCACTATAGTGAACTGATGATGATGTATCTGCTGGGCTTAGGATCTTTTTCCCATCCGCTCCGGGCAGAAACCTGGAATGCCTGGAAACGGCTAACGTTCGAATATGACGGTCTCCGCTACATTGGCTCGTTCGCCCCTTTATTCGTACACCAATATTCTCAAGCTTGGTTTGATTTCCGCGGGAAGCGGGACAAATATGCGGATTACTTTCAGAACTCGGCAGTCGCTACCGATGCCCATCGCCGTTTTTGTTTGGAGTTGGCCAAGCAGTTCCCCACGTACAGCGATGACCTATGGGGAATCACCGCTTCTGACTCAGAAGCAGGCTACGTCATCTGGGGCGGTCCTCCGGCCATCGGGCCGATTGACGGCACCGTCGTACCGAGTGCGGCAGCGGGATCATTGCCCTTCTTACCCCAGCCCACGATGCGAGTCCTACGGACAATCAGGAATCGTTATGGGTCAGCCTGGACAAAGTACGGATTTGTGAATGCATTTAACCCGGTGAAAAACTGGTACGACAACAGCGTGATTGGAATTGACACGGGAATCACAATGCTGATGGCGGAGAATGCACGAACCGGGTTTGTCTGGGACACATTTATGAAGATTCCGGAAGCACGGCGCGGTATGGAACGCGCTGGGTTCAAAACATACTAGCCCTCTCGAGTACGCAGGTCGGGGAGCCGTCGCGGCATTTTCGTCCGCATAGCACTTGTTCAACCATGACGTTTTTTCATTAAACTGTGGAAATTTTTCCGAAATTGAAGCCGAGTCTTCAGAAGCCTTAAGCTCTCGAGGCTTCTTCGGAACTCACCAGCTGCAGTATTTCATTGGGGTACGACCGCAATAAGGTGAACACCCTAAAGGGATAACGCGAGAAATCCGGCACCCTACGCAATTTCTTGGGAGAATTGATGCTAACTTGACGCCACGATCTGAGAGTGGAATTCGACGTGAAGTAGAATGTGTTCCGTCGCGGCAGGAATATTCCCCGGTTCTCTAGCCTCACTGTGTATGTTATAAGCTCTAGGCGTGTTTCAGCGCCTTAGGTCTAGGCACATCGAGTTTGCCAGCACTCACCCTGCCATCGACTGGGTTTGCACATGATTTCAAGGTAAAGGAGTCGTAGGATTCCATAATGCCTGAGCAGGAACATTTCTGGAGCGGGTGGGGAGAGCGTCTTTCGGCCCTTCGAAATCTGCCGCCTGTTTTCGGAATCGTATGGCAATCGGGCCCGGCAGTCGTGGCGCTCGGGCTCGTTTTCCGTCTGCTGGCTTCGCTGCTCCCAGTCGCACTGCTCTGGATCGCAAAGCTGATCATTGATGGCATCGTGCATGTTGTATCCATGCATCAAGCAGTACAACCGGGGTTTTGGTGGCTGGTGGCGGCAGAATTTGGGCTTGCCGTCTGCGGCAGCGTTCTCAGCCGTGGCATCGATTATCTCGACGCTTTGCTTGCTGATAAGTACACCCGCCATGTCAGTATCCAGGTCATGAAACATGCCGCCGAACTGGATCTGCTCGCCTATGAAGACCCGGTGTTCTACGACCGGCTGGAGAGGGCTCGCGTCCAGGCTACTGACCGACTAGGCATGATCCAGTCGATTGGCAGGCTTGTACAGCAGGTGATTACCACGGTCTCTTTGTCGGTCTCCATAATGATCTTCTCGCCATGGCTGTTGCTGCTGCTGACAGCCGGTGTTCTTCCGGCATTCCTCGGGGAAAGCCATTTCGCATTTCTAGGATACGCAAAGAACTTCCGCCAAACTCCAATCCGGCGGCAACTCGATTACCTGCGAGTGCTGGCTGGAAGCAAAGAAGCTGCGAAGGAACTCAAGCTTTTTGGGTTAAGGGGATTCGTCGTTGAGAGGTTCACAAGGCTTTCAGAGGAGATTTACCTGGAGAATGTCGGGCTGGCGCGCCGGAGGCTGATCGCAGGCTCGTTTTTGTCGATGATCGGTACCGCCGGTTACTACTCCGCTTATGTGCTCGTTATTTGGTGGACCCTCGCTGGAGGAATCAGCATTGGCACATTGACGTTTCTCTCAGGGGCCATTCTGCAGGCAAGCGGCAATATCCAGCAGATTTTCTCGACGGTTTCAAGCATCGCCGACCAGGCACTATTCCTAACCGATCTGCTTGCATTCTTCGAAATGCAACCGAGCATCCGTTCCAAGCCAAACGCATTGCCCGCGCCGAGGCCGATCCGGCGTGGATTCGAGTTCCGCAATGTCTCCTTCCAATATCCGGGAGGTACCAGGATGGTTCTCCGAGGGTTAAATCTCCGCCTCCATCCCGGGGAGCGAGTGGCGCTGATCGGAGAAAACGGTCAAGGCAAAACAACCATCGTTAAGCTGATGACCCGTCTTTATGATCCGGCCGCAGGGCAAGTTCTCCTTGATGGCGTGGACCTTCGCGAATACAGCCTTGAAGACCTCTACAGAGAAATTGGCGTTATCTTTCAGGATTTTATGCGATACGAGATGACGGTCCGTGAAAACATTGCCATAGGGCGAATCGAAGAGCTGGACAATCTGAAACTTCTGCGTATGGCCGCCCAGAAAGGCATGGCAGACCGGGTGATCGGCAGACTCCCAGGCCACTATGAACAGATGCTGGGCCGGCGCTTCGAAGGTGGCGTGGATCTTTCTGGCGGGGAGTGGCAGAAAGTTGCACTGGCACGTGCCTACCTCCGGGATGCGCAAGTACTCATTCTCGATGAGCCCACTGCTGCGCTGGATGCGCGCAGTGAGTTCGAGGTCTTCCAGCGGTTTGCAGAACTTACCGCAGGGAAGATCGCCCTGTTTATTTCACACCGATTCTCCACTGTGCGCATGGCAGATCGCATTGTGGTGCTCGAAAACGGCAGCATCGCCGAAGATGGAAATCATGCCGAACTGGCGAATCTCGGTGGGCGCTATGCAGAAATGTATGAAATGCAAGCTGCCAGTTATCGTTAGGACACCCGAATGCCGCGGAACACCCATTTAGAGATCATTACTGCAGAAGCGGAACGCTTTCCCGAACCTGTTAGGGAGGCCTCGATCTCTCAAACTCTGCGGGAGAAGGCGGCGGAGCTCGCACGCAGTTTAGCCTGGTTGCCAAACACACCCTCATCTCACAGCTTGCGCGAGCGCTGCAATGCACTCAGAGGTGTGCTTAAGCCTGTGCTCGACGCCCTGGAGCGCCCGCCCGCGGAGCCGCCTGTTTCGGATGATTTCCGCTGGCTTTATGACCATGTTCGCTTGTTGTATGCGGAACTCCAGAATATGGCAAGGACCCTCAAACCGCTGACCAAGATACCGCATGTCCGTACCCGGGAAGGCGAGATCGTTCCGCGAATAATAGCTCTGGCGGAGGGATTTTTGCATGCGGCCTCGTATCAGTTCGGTGAACAAGAGTTCACATTGTTTCTTGAGGTCATTCAAGAAAGTACAGTTCTGGAATTGCGCGAGCTCTGGGCGCTTGTTCCGGCACTGAAGTTGGCCCTGCTGGAAGAGATGGCTGCCCGCGGTCAGGGCCTGATTCGCGATCCTCGTAATGAGTCATACGGCGTAGGTTCTTGCGTCCGTAGTCTCCGGGACGTCGCGCAAACTACCTGGAAAGATGTGCTCGAACCGCTAATTCTCTTCGACCACGTCCTGCGCCAGGATCCGGCCGGTTGTTATCCTCAAATGGACTTTGACAGCCGCGACTTCTACCGGAAAAAGTTGTCGAACATTGCGGAACACTCCGATTGCACCGAAATGGACGTTGCCCGGGAGGCGCTCGCTTTGGCCCAGGAAGCTTGCCGATGCAAGTATGCCGATCCGCGCGTAGCCCTGCGAGAGTCCCACATTGGATATTATCTTCTTGATAAGGGAACGACCCTTCTTCATCAGAGGGTGGGCTTCAGGCATCCCTTTGGCCAAAAGATCAAAGCATTGTTGCGCAAACATCCCGATGAATTTTTCCTGGCGGGAGTAGAGGTACTGACGTTTGCCATCATGTCCTTGATCGTGGTCCTTCTTACTGACCCCTACAGTTCGCCCGGACTAATTCTGCTCCTACTGCTGATATTGTTGTTGCCCAGCTCGCAGAGTGCGGTTCAGTTGATGAATTACCTGATCATTTCCCTGCTGCCACCGGAGATTCTTCCCAAGCTCGATTTCTCAGATGGGATTCCCGACAATTGCGTGACCATCGTCGCAGTACCGAGTTTGCTCCTGCATGAAAAGCAGGTGCGCGGGCTGGTTGAGGATCTGGAGGTGCGCTTTCTTGGCAACCACGACCGTAACGTATATTGTGCCCTCCTGACAGACCTGCCTGATTCGCGTGAGGCAGCTCGAGAAGACAGCCCGTTGATAGATCTATGCGGGGAGTTGATTCGCGGATTGAATGAGAAATATGCCAGCCAGCGTATGGGGGGGTTCTTCCTTTTCCATCGCTACCGCGTCTACAACCCACGGGAAAGGGCGTGGATGGGATGGGAGCGCAAGCGCGGGAAATTGCTGGATCTGAACAAACTCCTGCGTGGACAATGCGACAACTTCCCGGTGAAAGTTGGGAACCTTTCAATACTTCCACGTGTTCGGTTCGTTATCACGCTCGATTCGGACACTGAACTCCCGCGCGGATCGGCGCACCGCATGGTTGGAACTTTGGCGCATCCACTGAATCAGGCGATCATTGATCCGGAGGAGAACATAGTGGTTGCCGGCTATGGCATCCTGCAGCCGCGTGTTGGAGTGAGCGTGCAGAGCACCGCTGGGTCGCGACTTGCGGCCATTTACGCGGGCGAAACCGGCTTTGATATCTATACCAGAGCGGTTTCGGATGCATATCAAGATCTATATGGAGAGGGCATCTTCACCGGGAAGGGGATCTACGAGGTGGACACCATTCAGCGGGTCCTTGATCGCCGGTTCCCGCGAAATGCCCTATTGAGTCATGACTTGATCGAAGGAGCGTACGCGCGGGTCGGTTTGGCAAGCGATATTGAGGTGATTGAAGATTATCCGTCTCATTACAGCGCCTATAACCGGCGCAAGCACCGCTGGTTGCGCGGTGACTGGCAGATCGCAGGATGGCTATTCCCTCACGTACGCGACGAGTCAGGAGCCCGCGTTCCCAACCCGATTTCTATCATTTCCTGGTGGAAAATTTTCGACAATTTGCGCCGCAGCTTGGTTGAACCGGCCACGTTTCTGCTGCTTGTGTTCGGGTGGCTCGTACTTGGCGGAGTGCCAGCCTACTGGACTCTGGCAGCCATTTGTATTCTGTTGATCCCAGCATGGTGCCAGTTTGCGTTCAACCTGGTGCGCGCCGCGTTCACACTCGATCTGATAACTGCCCGTGAAGCTCTCAGCGCGCTCTATACGGCGAATATAAATGTCTTTTTCACGTTGACTTTCCTCGGTCACCAGACGCTGCTTTCGCTTGACGCCGTTGGGCGATCACTGGTTCGGCGTATGCTCACACGTCACCGGCTTTTGGAATGGGAAACGGCGGTGGAGGCGGAGCTGGGCACCCGCCGGCGGGCGCCGGTGGACGTATACCTCGACTGGATGCCTGCCCTTGCGATCGGATTAGGTCTTCTGGTCTGGTTTGTGCGTCGTGATGCTCTGCCGGCGGCGGTGCCGATCCTACTGCTGTGGGCCTGTAGCAAGCTAGTTTCCGCATGGCTGAACCGCCCCCCACTTGCGCCACGAAACCAGGTCTCTAAGAAAGAGGTATTATTTCTTCGCCATGCGGCTCTTCATACATGGCGGTATTTCGCCGAGTTCAGCACCGAAGAGCACAACTGGCTGATACCGGATAATGTGCAGGAGCAGCCACCAGCGGTAGCAGCCCGCATTTCGCCCACAAACCTCGGCTTTCTTCTGAATGCGCGGCAGGTGGCATGTGAGTTGGGCTATCTCACCGTCCCAGAATTCGCCGAGCAGACGCTGCAGACTCTCGCAACCGTGGCAAGTCTCCGGAAGCATCGTGGGCACCTGCTTAACTGGTATGACACACGCACACTTCAGCCGCTTGCTCCATGGTTCGTCTCCTCTGTCGATAGTGGCAATTTATTGGCTGCGCTTTGGACGCTGCAGCAGGGATGTTTGGAGCGGCTGCGTCAGCCAGTGTTGCAACCCTGTTTGTGCGATGGTCTCCTCGACCACCTCCGCCTTCTGACCGATCTGCGCGTGTTCTCCAGCAAGCGGCTCGCAAGTTGCGAACGAGAACGAAAGGCGGAGAATTGGTTGCAAGCGATACTGGATCTGCCCGAGCTAGTTTTCGATGAAGGTAATCATGCTGTTTCCAAGTTACACGTCTCTGACGCGCGGTGGTTTGCGGAACAGGCCCGCTCGCGGATTCAAGGCATCAAGGAGACGGTAAGCTCTTATGCTCCGTGGTTCTCAACCGAATTTGCCGCTCTGCGAAATGATCGGGCTGTAAATCTGCGATTCATGGACAACTTAGGGTTGGGGCAACTGCCAGACTTCATCGACAAGCTCGACCAGCGGCTTAGTCTGGCGATTGATTCGTCAGTTTCTCCCCAGCAAAGGGCTCTGTATGAACGTCTTCGTGACTTGCTTCCAGAAGCACGGTCGAATACGGCACGCCTGGTCGAAGATCTTCGAATGCTGGCCGCCGAAGCCGGCAGGATCGCGAATGAAATGGACTTCGGGTTTCTCCTAAATCGACGACGCAAGCTAATGTCAGTCGGATTTGATGTGGAATCGCAGCGGCTTCATCCTGCTTGTTACGATCTGCTCGCCACCGAATCACGAACTGCCGTCTTCACAGCCATTGCCAAAGAGGATATTCCCCAAGAGAGCTGGTTCCTGCTTGGCCGTGCTCACACTCTCGACCAGGGACATCCTGTCCTGCTCTCGTGGACTGGAACATTATTCGAGTATTTAATGCCTGGACTCTGGATGCGCTCGTATTCCAATACTCTTCTGGAGCGCTCGCGGGCTGCGGCTCTGCGCTCTCAACAGGCATATGCTGCACGTAAAGGCGTTCCTTGGGGCATTTCTGAATCGGCTTACTTCAAACTTGATGAAGCCGGAAATTACCGGTACCACGCTTTCGGTCTTCCCCATCTGGCACTACGTAAACATGAACTCAATGCGCCAGTGATTTCGCCCTACGCCACATTTCTGGCGCTGAACCTGGATCCTTCAGAAGCTCTGCGGAATCTGCACCGAATGTCCGATATGGGATGGTTCGGCGCCTATGGATTCTATGAAGCTGCAGACTACACTTCGTTCCGGCGGAGATTCTGGCAGCATCGTTATCAACTAGTACGATGCTGGATGGCCCACCACCAGGGAATGAGCTTGCTCTCGGTCGCCAATTTTCTTAATGAAAATGTCGTGCAGCGTTGGTTCCATAGTGATCGTCGCGTGCAGGCAACCGAACTACTGCTGCACGAGAAGCCAGTCGCCCATGTCCGGCGGAGAGACATAGCACGCGGAATTGCTGCCGCATAACACGTGTGTCCCACAGAGACCTGAAGCAGATAACGGGTGCGTGACACGCTTGTGGTGTCAGGTGGATCGCCAGAAGGCTAGCGCTAAAGCGAGAACCGAGAATGCGGACATCTCTTAGAAACCATTTTCTCATTTTCTCAGTCTTGCCTGCACTGCTGGGCCTGCCCAGATCTCAGGCACAGGCTCAGGCCAGCCCTGACGTCATCGTGGTTGATGCCACGGCTCCCTCTCATCCCTTTCCACATTTCTGGGAGCAGATGTTTGGTTCCGGACGCGCCATCCTTAGTTTGCGTGAGAGCTACCGGCAAGACTTACGGGAAGTGAAGCAGATTACAGATTTCCAATACGTACGCTTTCATGCTATTTTCCACGATGAAGTTGGAGTTTACGACGAGGACGCCCAAGGGCGCCCTGCTTACAACTTTTCCTACGTAGATCAAATTTACGATGGTCTGCTTGCCAATGGTGTGAAGCCGTTTGTTGAACTGAGCTTCATGCCAAACAAACTCGCCGCCAAACAAATCCTGCACACCTTCTGGTACAAGCCGAACGTTTCCCCGCCCAAGGATTGGGAGAAGTGGCACGATCTGGTTACCGCATTCACGAGACACTTGGTCAATCGTTACGGGATCGATCAGGTTGCAACCTGGTACTTTGAGGTTTGGAACGAACCTAATCTTGACTTCTGGGCAGGCGAGCCGAAGCAAGCAACATACTGGCAGCTGTACGACCATACCGCGCGCGCGATTAAACAGGTGAATAGCCGGCTCCGCGTGGGCGGTCCCGCAACCGCACAAGCCGCATGGGTCGATGCTTTTATAAAACACTGCGCGGAGAACAAGATCCCGGTGGATTTCGTTTCAACCCACGTCTATGGAAACGACCGGGCTCAGGACGTCTTTGGAACCGATGAGAGTATTCCACGCGACAAGATGGTTTGCCGGGCTGTGAGTAAAGTTCATGACGAGATCAAAGTTTCGAGCATGCCGAACCTGGCTCTGATCTGGAGTGAGTTCAACGCCAGCTACAGCAATGAACCGCAAGTGACCGATTCGATTTATATGGGACCGTGGCTGGCCGACACCGTTCGCCAGTGTGATGGTCTTGTGGACATTATGTCCTACTGGACTTTCTCCGATGTGTTTGAAGAGCAAGGAGTGGTGAAAACGCCGTTTTATGGCGGTTTTGGATTGATTGCGGCGGAACATATTCGGAAACCAGCTTATGCGGCTTTTGAACTTCTCCATAAGCTCGGTGGCCAACGGATTGTCCTCAATTCAGATTCCGCCCTGGCTACCCGCAGGAACGATGGTTCTCTTATTCTTGCGCTGTGGAACTATGCTCCGCCTGACCAGGCTGGCTCGGCGAGAACTGTTACCCTTCGTTTCAAGAACACGCACCCACAGCGTGCCCTGATCTGGCGCGTGGACGCGGATCACGGAGATGTTCATCCTGCATTCGAAAGAATGGGTGAACCCCCTTATCCCAGGCCAGCAGAAATCCAGCAACTGCGCGATGCCACTGAACTCACAGCTGCTGAAGCCCGTGAACTCAAAAACAAGGAGCTGATTCTCAGCTTGCCGGTGCGAGGCCTGGCACTGATAGAGCTGCAGTAAGCAGCAAAAACTCCGGATTGAAATTGTTCTCGAGGCTCCTGCCAACTATAATAGCTGCTTGTAGGTGGGTTGGATGGTGCCCGGGATCGGAATCGAACCGATACGTCCCTTTCGGGACCCGGGATTTTAAGTCCCGTGCGTCTGCCAGTTTCGCCACCCGGGCATCGTTGAGTGCCAAAGACTTACTGGACGTATCCTACCAGAGCTCCAGCGCCGGTGGCTGTTCTGGTGGCTGTTGGTTCCAGCCGCTCGACCGCCGCGCGCTGGTGGTTCGTCGGTCCATTCACGGGTGCAAGTCGATTCCATCGGAGGCCAACTTCCGATTACCATATGGCATCATCCGGACGCGCGGAACAGCTTTTTCACCTCACGAGCGCCCACGCCATTCTCGCTTTGATCGGCCAGAGCGAAGATGCTCATTTTGACTGTAAGGAGTGGCCCGCCAAGGACGAGGACGCGCAAAAGGTGTTTGCGAAGGCGGCATGCGGACTGGCCAATGCCGAAGGAGGGGTTCTCGTGGTTGGCATGAAGGCAAAGGCAATTTCAAAGGATGAGCCAGACCTGGTTGACTCGGCTGCACCGGTAGCGGACACCGGCGCCGAGAAGTCGAGAATACTAGATCTGGTCGGGCAGCTTGTCGAGCCTGGTATTGAGGGCATCCAAGCAGCTGAGGTCAATGAACCCTCAGGCTCAAAGTCCGGCTTTGTGATCGTCTACGTACCCGCATCTGAGGGATCGCCCCGACGCTCCCGAAAGGACTGGAAGTTTTATCTCCGTATCGGTTCAGGCACGATTCCGATGGAGTATTTTCAGATCGCTGATATGTTTGGAAAGAGGCCGCAGCCAAAGCTAGAACTATATCTAGAAGCGACAGGCAACATTCGTGGAATTCCCTATGACCCAACTCCGCATCGGTTCTTCTGGATCGGGCTCTCAAACACCGGACGTGGATTAGCCAAATTTCCCGCCGTTCGCCTTCAAGCGGGCGGACAGCAGTCTCAGGGTTCACACATACGGGCTAGATGGAAACGGAAATCTAGGCCTTCCACTGCGACCGTCCGACAACGAATGGGTAATCTTCCGGGGAGGAGTGGACGATGTGATTTATCCGGGGACCACTCTAAAAATCACACAGCTTGTACAACGCGACTCAAGCGGAGACCCACCGAAGGGCACGGGAACATTCGATTCCTTTAGCTTCACGGCCGAGGTATCGTGCGAAGGAATTCCAACCATAACAGTCGAGAAAGTCATTCCTCCGAGCAAATCGAATGGATGAGCCACAGGCGTTATCATTACCAATCCCGCTTTTCCAAAACCAAGTCTTTCTGGAAACTCCAAAACACTGGCCGCGAGCCTTGAGAATCAAGGTGTTGGACAGGCTGCCGCGGAGACGTTTTTGGAAAAGATTAAAAAAAAGGGACTTTTCACGTGCTGGGGTCTCGTCCAAAGCGGATACTCCCGAATTGCCCGTCATCCAGGAAGAACGTTGTGGCTGCTCACATTTTTACTAGTGACTGATGACTCGCAACACACTGCCACTGTCCGTTCGGCATCTTCACCCATGTATCGGTAAAGCGCTCATGAACATCGAGAGGCTTTCCCGACGCATCGGTGCCCTTTGCCTTGAAGTCGCCCGTCGCGATGGCCGTACCGCCAAATGCTGTTACCTCCACATCGTCGTAAGCGACGCTGTCATATTTGGTCGCTTTCGCTGTTGCAAGCGACTCGGCCTTGCCGGTGACTTTCCCATCGCTCCCCGTATTTATGAACTTGTCGGCCAGCAGCGGGGCCACCAGGTCAGGATTGTTTGTCTTCTGCGATTGAAGCCATTGCTGTTCCAGTGCCGCTACAGCTTTCTCAGTCCCGCCGCCGGCCTTGTTGTCTTGCGACCATGCGGCACTCCCCACCGATAGCAAGCTGATCAAACACCACATCCAAGTGCTCTTCATAGAGATCTCCTTGTGTGTCGAGATTTTCGAAACAGTTGGCCTGCGGTCCCAAGGACCTACGTGCCGGCCACTGTAGACTCCTGAGCGGCGCTTGTCAAAAGGAAGGCTCGGCTAACCATAGCTTTTACACCGCCGCGATGGTGGATGGATGGTCGCGCAATCCGGAAGTTGCTCCTAACCTTTCTTGCGGTTGGCGTTTACAGTTTCTTCGGTCCTTTCTGGGCGTTGCCCAGTCAGTTTCTGACGGGATTCTCAGCTGCTGCTGGGATCGCGTTAATTAATTCCGTCGGGAACCTCGGCCAGTTTGCCGGGGCGCACATGATTGGGGCGATCGCTACGAAAACGGCGAACCTCTACGGCGGCTTGGCCCTTGCCGGAGTCTCGTTGTTCCTATCAGCGACACTGGTGTTGCTCCTGCCAAGAAAAGCACGGGCTCTGGCAAAGGGCTGATCGCTGGCGGGTGGGCGGCTACTCTTCCATAACCGGATTGGGGAAGAGTAGCCCGTGATACGGAAACAATCCGGAGATTGGCTGCTATCTACTGCCCAGAAATCGATAACCCGGAAGTTGGGGAACTCCGGCGCGCAATCCTCCTCGTTATCCGACAGTTGGGAAATCGTCGGCGCCGCCCGGCTGGTCGAATTCAAACTGTTACCAGTGAGCATCACCACCACGGTTTGGGAAGCGCCGAAACTCAGATCGTAGTCTGATGTGGCGTGCTCTTGCGCAATCCTGGCCACGCAGTCTCTACTGCGCGGCCTTGTCCAGCCGGGCCACTTCTCCGGTATCCAACTGATACTCCGCCTCGATTACCGTCAACTTGCCTTGTTCTTTGGCGTGCCGCAAAACTTCGCTGTGCGCCAGCACATCCATCGTGCTCTGGTGCACGTTTTCTTTGATTACGGCTTCGATCAGCGCGTCTCCCGTCGTGGAACCCTTCACCTTCTTCACCGCAGGATCAATCTGGTCTACCATGGCCTGCAGGTTCGCCGTCGGCATCTTCTCGCCCGAGCAGGCGGCGGTGACCGCTCCGCACTTGGTGTGGCCCAGCACCACCAACACCGTGCTGCCGAGGTGATCGAAGGCATACTCCATGCTGGCGAGCCCCAACGGACCAGCGATATTTCCGGCTGCGCGCACCACGAACAGGTCGCCCAAGGTCTGGTCAAAGACCAACTCCGGAGGCACGCGGCTGTCGGAGCAACTCAGCACCGTAGCTTTCGGGTGCTGTGACTTCGTCAGCGACTCGCGAACACTGACCACGGCGCGCGGCTTTAGTTTGCCAGCTACGAAGCGCTTGTTGCCGTCCATAAGGTCCGACCAGATCTTGTCTGGCGATTGTGCCGGCTGAGCCGCGTGTCCGTGATGCGCCGCAGGCGGCGCGGGCGCAGCGGGTTGTTGCGCGACCGCGAACGTCGCGAGCAAGATGGCCAAGTACGCAAGTTTACGTCGCATGTTGCCTCCTGAGACGGCCCGAATATATCACAGGGGAGTTACTGCAGGAAGAACAGGCTAGGTTGCCAGGCGATTGTGTCCGGTTGGTCGGCCACTCGGAAACTATCCCAAAAGCGCCACTTCGCCGGGCAGCCTGCAAACCTGAAAAATGTGGTGTCAGTTCTGGTGTCAGTTCGTTTCGGGATTCCGTGCGATTTGCTGCATTTTGATGCAATGGCCCTGATAGCTAATTCTTTGTGTTTACAGGACAATGCACCTTGCTGCGCGTAGGTCCGTCCTTAGCGGATGAGATTAAGAGTCAGTTGCTCCGCCGGTCAGCACTGCACTTTTCGATCTGTAATGCCCTTTTGCGCCCTTTGCGAAAGTGCGGTGATAAAACCGGAGTATACTTCCAGCCTGCACACGGAGACGCTTATGACAGCCCAGGCTATTGGATCAGTGACCTCACTCTGGAGATATCCGGTGAAGTCCATGATGGGGGAGGAGCTGAACGCGGCCGAGGTCACGAGCTGCGGGTTGCTCGGAGATCGCGCCTATGCCTTAGTGGATGCGGAGACCGGCAAGGTCGCAAGTGCCAAGAATCCGAAGAAATGGCCCAACCTCTTCAGTTTTCGTGCTGCCTATATCGAGCCTCCTCGACTGGGCGAGGACATTCCGCCCGTCCGCATCACGCTTCCCGACGGCACAATGGTGAGAAGTGAAGATCCCGGCATTGACAAAACCCTCTCCGGGGCACTGGGGCGCGAGGTAAAGCTTTCCCGAGCCACAGCGAAGCCCAGTCTGGAAGAGTATTGGCCGAATATTGACGGTCTGACGCACAGAGAAACAGTGACCGACGAGTCCCTTCCGGAGGGAGCCTTCTTCGATGCCGCCGTGGTGCACGTTCTGGCCACCAGCACGATTGACCTGCTTCGGGAGGCTTATCCTGAGGGGCGGTTCGAAATCCGGCGCTTCCGGCCCAACGTCGTGTTGCAGCTATCCTCCAAGCAAGGCGACTTTATTGAGAACGGCTGGGTGGGTGGCGCGTTGGCGATTGGCAGCGAGGTTCGGCTGAATATTCTGGGGCCGTGTCCGCGCTGCGTGATGACAACACTGGCGCAGGGCGATTTGCCGCAGGACCTCGGCATCCTGAAGACAGCGGTGAAATACAACCATGCGGATGTAGGAGCCTACGCGTCGGTCATAAACACGGGCAGCATACGGCGGGGAGATTTGGTGAACCCCGAACAGGCGATCAGTGCGGTGGCCGTCTAACAATTTGGAAGAAATAGCCTAAAGCACTACTACCCAGGCATCACACATAGCGGGGCGCAGGATCGAGGCATTACGGATCGGCCAGAGGTCGTGATTTGGGCCTTGGTTCCGGCGCGGTCTGGGTCCCTATGTCGAAATGTCCCGCGTGAGTGCCGAAGATGGAACGGTGCACCGCGCGTACCCGCTGGGGGCAATATGCACTCGCAGGGTATTGCAGTAGTGGCTGGTTGTGGTTATCCGCCTGGAATTGAGTGTGGGCACGCGTTGAACTCAGAGGACGGGTGATTAACGCCTGTCCGTCCACAATTGTGCAAATAATTGCCTCGTGCTGCTCCGGTTGCATCTCGAAAGCCTAGATCTCAGCCGCGCAGGTTTGGTATCGGGCTTGCTTATAGCCTTTGCGGAAACAGACGGGGAAACTCACGATAATTCCCCGTTCGCCCTCACCCTGGAAACTCCCCTCTGGTCGGCAGAGATAGCGCATAGCGCTTACAGGTTGGAGATGAATGCGATGAAAACTACGTTATTGGTGTTGTGCCTTCTTTGTGCCCCGGCGGCATGGGGACAATCTGCTGTCGGTTCAACGTTAAACAGTCAACCACAGGTGTTTCAGGTTCCTAGTCATCCAGCACAGGCTTCTCCGCAGCCGATGGCACGGGAGCAGAACCTGCTGGGACACTCCGGTTTCAATTATGCCCAGGGTGAGAGGCCGCTATGGGAAGTGGCGCCAAAATCGTATGTTATGCCTCTTGGTGATGCGGCACGTATCCTGAGAAAAGGGCACGCCACGGCGAAGAAAGCCGATGTCGTTTGGGAAAACTAAGTTTTGGGCGGGGTCGAGCCTGGGTGAATCCGAAAACAGAGAGCTAGCCGGATGCCCATGCTTAGCGTCCTTTGCGAAGAACAGGCTGGCGGCGACCTGATTGGAGCCGACAATGATTTTCCCGCGCTGTCAAGTCTACTTTCGTGGGCATGCTGAAACCTGGCCGGAACCCTGAGTGCGCGCGCTAAGTCTCGCCGAGTCAGCCCGTTGCCATTTTGGGAATGTTCCACGTGGAACACTTCGCAATTTTGCATGGAACATTTCCGTGCTCTCGCCACGAGTCTACGCCGCGTGCCGTGGCTTCGTTGCGAGGTGTGGGGTTCGGTTGGCTAAAGGCCGACGGCTTGGAGCTGATGGCGGTTTTTTCTTGGTGGAGGCGGGGCGGGAGTTGAACTATTCGGCGTGTTAACAGGACGTAAGTCATTCCTTGCAGTGCTTGGATTCTCGACTCTCCAAGTCCGCTTGACGACTGTTTGTAGCTGCTGCGGGATCCGTTCCCGCCTTCAGGTCGGTCTTCTCGAAGAAGTAGCGCCAGCCCTCGTGGCGGTCTTCCGAGCTTTGGCACGCTTCCAACTTTCTCAATGCCGTCTCTGCGTTCTGCCAACCCTTGACTACCTCGACTACACCAGCGGACCGGTAGGTCCGGATGTTATGGCGAATGATGACGTAGGAAGCACCAGATTCGTCGCGTGTCAAAGAGACTCCATTGGCAGCTTACCGGGAAGCGATCCTAGAATTCCGGGTGCAGTCGTGCCCGCCCTCGTTTTCGCAGTTCAGACTTGGTGACGCCGGTGATCTCTGCTCCCGGATTCGCGCGCCGGGTCACGATGGAGTTTTGGACGAGCTTCATTGACTCTCAGAGCGCGTTCATTCAGGAGCACTCCATCCAAAGAAGAGATAGCGGCCTGAGCTTCAGCAGCTTGCGGCATCTCGACGAATGCGAAGCCACGAGGTTCGCCCGTGTCGCGGTCCTTAACGATTGTGACGGTCTCAACCGCTCCGTAACCTGCAAAGAGAGTTCGCAACTGCTCCTCCGTAGCCTTGAGATCTAAGTTACCAATAAAAATGTTCATAACGTTTTGATCCCGCGACTGCTATACGCGGTCCCTTGCTTTCTGGAGTTGCCATTTGACCGCGAAGAGATGGAAGGCGATCTCCATCGAGATCGCCCTGTGCAGAAACTGCGCGCTTAAAGCGCTTGGACGTTCTCAGCCTGCAAGCCCTTGGGACCCTTAGTCACGTCGAATTGCACCGTCTGGCCCTCCTGCAGGCTTTTGAAACCGCCCGCCTGGATTGCCGAGAAGTGCACAAAAACATCTTCGCCATTCTGGCGGCTGATAAAGCCGTAGCCTTTGGCGTCGTTGAACCACTTTACTGTTCCTTGTTCTGCCATATTGATACAGGTGTTCCTTTCAATCGATTTACGCTGGAGAGATTCGGAGGTACTGACGGCAGGTTACTGGCTGATGAAGCGAGAGCTGCTCACGACCGATTCGGTCTAACGTACACAAACATCATACGCTCAGAGTCCATGATTAGCAAGCTGATTGCGGAAGGGGTGACGTCAAGCTGCTTGTGTAAATACGGAGAGGGTGCGGGTTTTCCATTCCAGATTGAATCTCTGGAAGATGGAGTAGATGATGCGATCCACGCTCTCGACGTTTACAAAACAAACCATAGGCCGGGTTCTGCGGCG
>WNFH01001559.1_pt1 | contig 20899 bp, 14 predicted proteins | sample 5400411 | NCBI WGS metagenome assembly WNFH01 (sample SAMN13153347, study PRJNA577476) | soil metagenome | isolation source: 200 cm saprolite under Douglas fir tree site 2 hole 3 | place: USA:California | collected 2015-04-18
AGGGCGAGATACTGGAACTGAAGGACACCATCAACACCATGGTGGACCAGTTGAACTCGTTCGCCTCGGAAGTGACGCGGGTGGCGCGCGAAGTCGGCACCGAAGGGAAACTGGGTGGCCAGGCCGATGTGCGCGGGGTCGCGGGAACGTGGAAGAACCTTACCGACAATGTCAATTCGATGGCCAGCAACCTGACGGACCAGGTGCGCGGCATTGCTCGAGTCGTGACCGACGTGGCTAATGGCGATCTCAAACGCAAGCTGACCGTCGAAGCCAAGGGCGAAATTGCCGAACTGGCCGACACCATCAACAACATGACCGACACGCTGGCTACATTCGCCGATCAGGTGACTTCCGTCGCGCGCGAGGTGGGTGTCGAAGGTAAGCTTGGTGGACAGGCCAATGTTCCCGGCGCCGCGGGCACCTGGCGCGACCTGACTGATAACGTCAATGGCCTGGCTGCCAATCTCACTAACCAGGTGAGGGCCATCGCCGAAGTATCGACGGCGGTGACTAAAGGCGACTTGACCCGATCGATTACGGTCGAGGCGCAGGGGGAGGTCGCGGCGCTCAAAGACAATATCAACGAGATGATTTTGAATCTCAAAGACACTACTCAGAAGAACACTGAGCAGGATTGGCTCAAGACCAATCTCGCGCGATTTACCAGAATGCTTCAAGGTCAACGCGACATGAAGACCGTGGCCCAGATGGTCCTTTCTGAGTTGGCCCCCCTGGTTGATGCCCAGCAGGGTGTCTTTTACGTGAATCAAAGCGACAACGGCCAGCCGGTGATGAGGCTGCTCGGCGGATACGCTTATAGCAAACGCAAGACCTTCGCAAAGGAGTTCCATGCCGGCGAAGGTCTGGTGGGCCAGTGCACGCTGGAGCGCGAGCGCATCCTGGTAACGCGCGTGCCGAGCAACTACGTGCAGGTAAAATCCGGCCTGGGCGAAGCTCCGCCAAATAACATCGTGGTGCTGCCGGTGTTGTTCGAGGGTGAGGTAAAGGCCGTCATCGAACTCTCGACCTTTCACACTTTCAACGAAACGCACCTCAGGTTTCTCGATCAGTTGACGGAAAGCATCGGCATTGTTTTGAACACCATCGAGGCCAATACTCGGACGGAAGATCTGCTGCTGCAGTCGCAATCGTTGGCTGCTGAGCTGCAGAGTCAGCAGGACGAGCTGAAAAAAACAAACGAGCAACTCGAGCAACAGGCGGGGTCGCTGCGCGAGTCGGAAGAGCTCTTGAAGAGTCAACAGGAAGAGCTGCGGCAAACGAATGAGGAGTTGCAGGAAAAGGCGGCCCTGTTGGCGCGACAGAAAGCCGAGGTCGAAGCCAAGAACCGCGAGGTTGAAGAAGCCCGCTGGGAGATGGAAGAAAAGGCCGAACAACTCGCGCTGACTTCAAAGTACAAGTCGGAGTTTCTCGCGAACATGTCCCATGAGCTGCGCACTCCGCTCAACAGCATGCTGATCCTCTCGCGGCAGCTTGCCGAAAACAACGAAGACAATCTGAGCTCGAAGCAGGTGCAGTTTGCGGAAACTATTCATTCTTCCGGTTCTGACCTGCTCTCGCTGATCAATGACATTCTTGACTTGTCGAAGATTGAGTCGGGAATGATGGGCATCGAGGTTGCGGATGTTTCGATCGACGAGATTACTGCGCAACTGGAACGGAATTTCCATCAACTTGCGCAGGACAAGAACCTCCGGTTCTTGATTGAGCGGAGCGACGATCTCAATCCGACTGTGCTCACAGACGACAAGCGTTTGCAGCAGATCTTAATGAACTTGCTCTCCAACGCTTTCAAGTTCACCGAGAAGGGCAAGGTAGTCTTAAAAATCTCGCCCGCTCACAGGGATCAAAAGTTCTTTCTCGATTCGCTCAACCGGGCTGGCGAAATCATCGCCTTCTCGGTAAGTGATACCGGCATCGGTATCGCGGCTGAGAAACAACGGATCATTTTTGAAGCATTTCAGCAAGCTGACGGAACTACGAGTCGCAAATATGGGGGCACCGGCCTTGGTTTGTCCATCAGCCGCGAGATTGCCCGGCTGCTGGGCGGCGAGATTCAGGTGACCAGCACTCCCGGCGAGGGCAGCACCTTCACGCTTTACTTGCCGGCCAGTTACGCGCCGGCCAGAGCCGTCCCGGCTTCGGTTGGTGAGATACGTTCGCGGAGAGCGATCGAGGCCGCCTGGACGCCGGCCGAAACTTTCGACAGCCAGGAGCTCTCATTGCTCTCCAACGACTCAGTCGCGATCGTCGACGACGATCGCAATGCTATTGAAGACGGCAACCGCACGGTACTTATCGTCGGTGAAGATCTCAACTTTGCCGCGATGCTTTTGAATCTCGCTCGCGAAAAAGGATTCAAGGGCCTGGTTGCCCCTTCCGCAAGTATGGCCATGAGTCTGGCGGCCAAATACACTCCCGCGGCAATTACGCTTGATATCGGCGTTTCCGAGCATGATGGATGGGCGGTTCTGGATCGCCTCAAGCACGACGCAAAAACCAAACACATCCCGGTCCACATTATCGCGATCGAGAAACATCGTCGCAGAGCGCTCAGGCAAGGGGCTTTCACGCACTTGGCGAAGCCGGTAAGTAACGAAGACCTGGCTAGGACTTTCGACGAGATTGCGGCCTTCGGCGAACGCGGCGGGAGAAAGCTGCTGGTGATTGAAGACGATGACGTACAGCGCTTGAGTGTCGTGGAATTAATCGGCAACCGGGACGTTGATACGACCGCGGTCGGCACCGGTCAAGAAGCGCTGAATATGCTCAAGGACAAAGAGTTCGATTGCCTGGTGCTCGATCTGAAACTACCCGACATGAGCGGATTTGAATTGATCGAAAAGTTGCAGGGCGACCTGGGACGATCCGATCTGCCAATCGTTGTTTACACCGGGAAAGAGTTAACGCGTAAGGAAGAACAGCTGCTCAGGAAAGTGGCCAGTTCGGTCATTATCAAAGAAGCCGACTCACCCGAGCGTCTGCTGGCGGAAACCGCACTGTTTCTGCATCGCATGGAAGCAAACTTACCTGAATCCAAGCGGCGCTTGCTCGAGCAACTCCAGCGTCGAGATCCACTGCTCGCCGGTCGCAAGGTACTAATCGTGGACGATGACGTGCGAAACATTTTTGCCCTTACCAGCGCGCTCGAAGGATACAACATGACGGTCGTCCACGCTGAGAATGGACAGGAAGGCATCGAACTGTTGAGGTCAACCCCGGGTGTTGAAGCCGTTTTGATGGATATCATGATGCCTGAGATGGATGGCTACGAGGCGATCAGTGCGATCCGTCAGATGGAAGAATTCCGACAGCTTCCCATAATTGCCTTAACAGCCAAAGCAATGAAAGCTGACCGGGACCACTGCATCGAAGTGGGTGCGTCCGATTATATCTCAAAGCCCCTCGACATGAATCAGTTGCTTTCGCTGCTTCGAGTATGGCTCTATCGCGGCGAGGAAGGCGTGGATTGATTATGCAAGCTGAAGAAAGCGTCAATATTCTGATGGTGGACGATAGCCCAACAAATCTGTTGGCGCTTGAGTCGATCCTGCGAGCTCCGGGCAGAAATCTTACACGTGCATCCTCGGGCGAGGACGCGCTGCGGTATCTACTCGATAATGAAGTTGCCGTTATCTTGCTGGATGTTTACATGCCCGGCATCGACGGGTTGCAAACTGCCGAACTCATCCGCGGCCGGGAGAAATCGCGCGACATACCGATCATCTTTCTCACTGCGAACACCACCGGCACCAGTCATCTCAGCCGAGGATATTCGCTCGGTGCAGTTGACTACATCGTGAAACCGATCGAGCCCGAGATTTTACGATCGAAGGTGGCAGTCTTTGTCGAGTTGTATAAGAAGACCCGGGAGATCACGCATCAAGCCCAACTGCTTCACGAAAAGAACCTTGAGCTCGAAAGCGCCAATCTGGCTCGCCTCAATATGCTTATAGATCTGGGGCGTGAGTTGGCCGCCGAACACGATCCGGTCAGGGTTCTGGAGAAGTTTTGCGGTTCCGCCCGAAAGATTGTCGGCGCGGAAACGGCGGCCGTCGCTATGCTTGATAATGAGAGTCAGACGCTCCGGCATTTCTTCTGCAACTCAGATAAACGAACAAGTTTTCCTGATGGAATTCCTGCGGCAACGCGGGAAGCGTTGGATCGGGTGGTTGCAGAGCGACGGACGCTTCGCTTGAGTGAGGAAGATTCCACTCTTGCTGGGGAGCCATATCCCGAATCGATGCAATCCTTCCTGGGCGCGCCCCTTTTGTCTTCTTCAGGAGTATCAGGCTGGTTTTATCTGCTTAACAAGCTGGAGGCCGACGGTTTCAGCGAAGCCGACGAGCGGCTGGCCGCCACGCTGGCTGCCCAGGTGACCGTAGCTTACGAGAATGCCAGGCTTCACGCTGAGGCCCAGTGCCGCGCCGCGGAACTACGTTGGGAGATGGCAGTGCGTAAGCAGGCCGAAGAGGAGCGGGCGCAAATGCTGGTTCGCGAGCAAAGTGCCCGACTCGAAGCCGAGCAGGCGAATCGCACCAAGGACGAATTCCTCGCGATTCTCTCGCATGAGTTGAGAACCCCACTGACGGCCATTCTCGGCTGGAGCCATATCATGCGCTCGACCAAACTCAGGAAGGATCAATTATCTCATGCGCTGGAAACAATCGAGCGCAACGCTCGCTCGCAGTCGCAATTGATTGATGATTTGCTCGACGTCTCGCGCATCATCACCAATAAACTGCAAATAGAAATCCGCGCAGTTGACCTTTCAAGTATCATCGAGGCAGCTATCGATTCGGTTCGTCCGGCCCTTGAAGCAAAAGAGATCGAATTCGAAACCTGCATCGAATCCGGCTCCCCGGTACTTGGCGACGCGACTCGTTTACAGCAGATCTTCTGGAACCTCTTTAGTAATGCGGTGAAATTCACGCCGAAAGGCGGGCATATCAAAGTGACCGCAGAGCGCTGGGATGCGCAGATACGCATTTCGGTGATTGATACCGGCATGGGTATTAACAACGAGTTCCAACCCTATATTTTCGATCGCTTTCGCCAGGCCGATGGGTCAACCACGCGCGTGCACGGAGGATTGGGCCTGGGGCTCGCTATCGTGCGCCACCTCGTGGAGCTTCATCGGGGAACCGTGACAGTATCGAGCGAGGGGAAGGACCGGGGCTCAACTTTCACCGTGAGCCTGCCCATTGCATCTATTGCAAACACCGCCAGCGCGACCCATGGCCCGCCGCTATATCTTGAAGACGACAGTAGTACAGCCAGTTCGGGGTTACTCGACGGACTCAGGATCCTGGTTGTGGACGACGAAGCTGATGCTCGCGATCTGGTAAGCGCCATCCTGACACGTTGTGGCAGTGAAGTGAAATGCAGCGAGTCTGTCGCCGACGCGATTCAGGTTTTGCGCGAGTGGGATCCTGATCTGCTGGTGAGTGACATCGGCCTGCCGCAGGAAGACGGGTATAGCTTGATAAAGAAAGTGAGAAAGCTTCAGTCAAAGCGAGCGAAACAAATCCCTGCTCTGGCGCTCACGGCTTATGCTACAGACGAGGATCGATCGCTGGCACTTTCGGCAGGATTCCAGGCGCATCTGACCAAACCAATCGAACCGGGAGTCCTGATTACTTCTATCGCCAAAGCCCTCGGTCGCGGGCCGTCAGTCAAATAAGTCGGTTGCCGGCAAGTGATAGGTGGTTGGGAAATGGCGCAGGGGACAGGACTCGAACCTGCATGCCCTTTCGGGCGGCGGTTTTCAAGACCTCAAAGTGGCCTTGAACCTGACCCTACGTCTTTGAATTTACCAATATAAACCAAGGCGTGCAGCCATCAAAGTGAACCTGATAAGGGTGGATTCACCGGCATCATCACGCCATTTTCGTGCGACTTCGTCCAGCTCATTCTACAGTCGAAGCAACGATCGCCACCCAAGGCCGCAAGCGGTATCGGATACTGACGACATGAGATGCTTGACTCACCATAGAATTTGGCATAGATATGTTCCCGCGTCTTAGGAACTCAGTCAGTTTTTGATAGTTTTTGCGCCAGCACCCTCACGCCCAACCTTATTTTTGCGATTAACGCCGGTCAGTGAGGGTCTCGATTTCGCTGAGGCGTGGGTTCGCTTTCAATTCTTTGCCCACAACATTGTAAGTGCCCACAGCTGGATCGCTTTCACAGAATCTGTCGTTATTGCTCACGCATTACTCTAATCCGCGCGCGAGCACGTTCGCTACGATTAAGTCGTAGGAGGAGATCATGCCAAACAACCGGCTTTCAAAAAAAGAACAAAGCACCAACGTTAAGGACGCACGCGACATTCTTCGCGGGCAGAGTCAGGAACCCCGCAAGATGCTGGCACTCGCTAAGAAGTTGAAGAACGAAAAGCAGTTCGGCCTGGCGCGTCGCCTGCTGGCGCGTGCGCGGCTCGATCCGAGTCTCAAAAACGACCCGCAACTGCGCCTCGAAGTCCATCAGCAGTCTGCCCTCTGTACTTATAAAGACCCGGATTTACAAGCGGAGATGCGTCTCGATCTAGCGCTCGAAATCCTGGGCGAGACTGAGGATCTCTCCAAAACAACAAACCAGGAGACTCTAGGGCTCGCTGGCGCAATCTACAAGCGCAAGTGGAACGTGGACAACCAAGAACAGCACCTCGAGCGCGCGCTCAACTACTATTTGCGCGGCTATGCGGTGGGCGCTAAGCACGATCAGGGCTATACGGGGATCAATGCTGCCTACATCCTCGACGTTCTCGCGCATCAGGAGGCCCAGGAGGCCGAGAAGACTGGACTGGCGAGCGTCAGCCCGGAATATAAACGCATCGAAGCGCGCCGGTCTGAGGCGACAAGGATTCGCGAAGACATCATCAAGCAAGTTGCTCCGCTCGTCGATCAACCGGACACGAATTGGCTACAGGGCAAATGGTGGTTTTACGCCACCGTCGCCGAGGCATACTTCGGATTGGGGAGCTACGACGAAGCCAACTATGGAAGAGCCATTGAATGGCTACGACGCGGCGAAGACGATGCTGTGAAACGAGAAACACCTATCGCTGCGTGGGAGCATCAAACCACAGCGCGTCAATTTGCCGACCTCGCACGCATGCAGGACAAGGTGGCGCATGCCGGCGAAGCCGCAACGAAGCAGACCAGCCCGGCTTTGGCGGCGCTTCAGAAATTCTTCGGCGAATATGCAGGACAAAGCGCATACGACGGCAAAATTGGGCTGGGACTCTCGGGCGGTGGCTTTCGTGCATCGCTCTTTCACATCGGGGTGCTGGCGCGTCTTGCCGAACTCGACGTGCTGCGCAGCGTTGAAGTCTTGTCCTGCGTCTCGGGCGGCTCAGTCATCGGCGCGCACTACTATCTGGAAGTGCGCCACCTGCTCCAGTCAAAACCAGACGACCAGATTACCAGACAAGATTACATTGCTCTTGTCGCGAGGGTGAGAAAGGACTTTCTGGATGGCGTGCAGCGAAACGTGCGGGTACGCGTCGCCGCCAATCCCTTCCAGACAATCAAGATGATTTTTAGGTCGCGATATTCGCGGACGATGCGCGCGGGCGACCTATATGAGAGTGAGATCTTTTGTCGGGTCAAGGATGGCGAAGAAGGCGGTCCCCGTTGGCTGAACGGTTTGTATATTCGCCCCCTCGGTGCGAACGGCCAGCCGGACGAGGATTTTGACTTCAAGATTGATAACTGGACTCGGCGAGCAAAGGTGCCCAATCTAATTCTCAATGGGACGACGCTCAACACCGGACACAATTGGCAATTCACGGCTTCGTGGATGGGTGAACCACCAGCCGGCATCGACGATCAGATCGACGGTAACGACCGCCTGCGGCGGCTGTATTACGATGGAGAAGACACGCCTGAAGCTCATCGCCAGGTTCGCCTGGGGCACGCCGTCTCTGCGTCAGCCTGCGTGCCGGGACTTTTCGAGGCGTTGCCGCTGGCTGAGCTATATCCCGAGCGGGTCGTTCGTCTGGTGGACGGCGGCGTCTGCGATAATCAAGGCGTTGGCAGTCTACTCGAACAGGATTGCAACGTGATCCTTATCAGCGATGGGAGTGGCCAGATGTCATCGCAGAACCAGCCAAGCAACGGGCTGCTCGGCGTGCCTTTACGGTCGAACAGCATACTTCAGGCACGCGTTCGCGAGGCTCAGTATGGGGAGCTCAGCGCGCGCAGACGCGCCTCGCTGTTGCGTGGCTTCATGTTCGTGCATCTGAAGCAGGATTTGAAGGTTGATCCGATTAACTGGATAGACTGTCTCGACCCGTATGACGCTTCCGATGATTCGGGTCCGCGTGATAGCAACCGACCGCTTACGAGCTACCGCCTTACGAGCTACGGCATCGCCAAAGACATCCAGAAACTACTTGCCGGCGTGCGTACTGACCTCGATTCATTCTGCGACCTCGAAGCCTTCGCGTTGATGACCAGCGGTTATCGCATGACTGAGCACGCGTTCAAATTTTCTAACTGCGTCGAAGGTTTTCCTGAACCAGAGGAGCAATACAACTGGGATTTCCTCGCTGTGGAAGAAGGAATGAAGGGCAGCGGCGCCAAATACAACTATCTGAAGAAACAGCTGAGTGTTAGCAACGCCCTTGCGTTCAAGATTTGGAAACTTTCACCGGTGCTTAAGATCTTATCCTGGGTGCTAGCGATTGTCGCCATCGTGGGCGCCGTCTTGGCGTGTTTCCACTGGGCAACGAAGATCGTCATTCATTCAATTACCCTCTGGGACATTGGTGTTTTTGTCGCGAGTACCCTCGCAGTCGCCTTGATGGCATATCTCGTAGGCAAGAAAGTGATGCAGATCGTCCGGCTGCGCGAGACCTTAACGCGCATCGCCATCGGTGTCGTCATCGCGTTTGTTGGCTGGTTCTTCGCGGGAATTCACCTTCTGTTCTTCGACCCCTGGTACTTGCGATACGGAAGTCTTAAGAGGTTCAAAAGCAAATAGCAGGGACGCACGTCGCCCCTGCGGCGGCTTCAAAAACCAAGGTGTAGTGGGCTCGAAACTTCAGCCGCTCTTCTCCTGCATCAACGATTGAATGGCCGCATACACGGCCCGCACGCTCCCTCTGTCGAGTTCTTTGGCTTTTTCCGATAACTGCTCATAGTCAACCATTAACTCTTCGCCTGTTTCACTCTTGCGCGTGGTTATGCCTTGAGCGCGTTTCGCTTCCATCCATGCTGTGTGCACCTTGGCTGCAACCGCCTCGATGTCCGGCAATTTCACGTCGTGCCTTTCTCGCGCCAAACTTGAATACCGCTTACAAAATTAAACCACAAAAGCAGCCTTCATCATACGCGCTAAAGTTTCGGGAATCATCTGCGCGCGGGGCGCAGAATGGTAGCTGCTCAGCGGTGAGCGATCCAAACATGAGCACTTGATTCCTCAAACAAGGAGCGTATTTCTTTCCGGGTCCCGGTAGCACGTCAAGGCTGCGGTGGTATCGGCTGTCCGGATTTCTGAAGTGAGGGGATCCAGACGTCGACGGTTTCTCGGGGCACATACGGATAACGGTCACCCAAGTAAATGACCTTAATGTCCAGTTTGACGCTTGCTTTACTTTGACTAACGAGGGTATCGACGACAATGCTCCTAATCTTCTCAGAGTTCGCTTTGTTTCCTGGTGAGTAATATCGCACCTCTCCTATCGTTTGGCCTTGATTCCACTCTTTGGGTTGCACGCGAAACCCGTCCTTCTGCAGACTAACGCTGATGGCTTCCACCACCGGGGCGTCCTTCGTGTCGTTGTACTCAAGGAAGATGTTCGGATCGCCGAGAAGTGGATTTTGTTGTGGGGGCTTATAACCAAGCTGCTTGAGTTCGGAGTCGGCTTGGGCTCGAATATATGGATTAGCACTGAGAGCAGTCGCACTTAGGAAATCAGCCGTGGCGTGTTCGTGATCCGCCTTATACCGGTACGTTAACCCTCGCAGCAGATAGGCCTCCGCCTTAGCCCTAAGGTCGGAGGATGACTGGATTACCTGAGTGAAGTCGGCAATCGCTACGTCGTATTGCTTTGTGGCTTGGTAAATAAACCCGCGCTCTAGATAGGCATTCCAGTAATCAGGCTTGACCTTCACCGCGCTAGTGTAGTCATCGATTGCCTTGCTCTCATCACTAATCCCGTAGAGTTGAGCGCGCGCGAAATACGCAACTGCGAGGTCGGGCTTTAATTGAATCGCCTGACCATAGTCGGCGACTGCCTCGTCCCGTTTACCTTGTCGCGCGTAGGCTCTGCCGCGGTTCAAGTAAGCGTCAGCGTAATCAGGTTTGGTCTTGATGGCTTCATTGAAATCCTTGAGAGCCAGTTCCAAATTGCTGTTTCCGATCTCGATAGTGCCGGAGTTATTCAGATCTTCTGCTTTCTTGCGCGCGGCTTCCTCCGCCTGCCTTCGTTGTTCTTCCGCCCGTCTCTGCCGAACGGACACCGTAACCGGAATCGCGAAGATGACCAAAAAAGTTGTCAAGGTAACAGCGGCAATCCACCATCGCCTGCGACGCAGGGCCTTAGCCGACTCCTGCTGCACCTGCTCAGAGCGTTTCAATTCATTCACGCTCTCCTCAATGTAAGCTGTTTCGGACACGTTCAGTTCGTCCGGTCGTCGCTCGCGCCAGGTAGTCGCTACCGCCAGCGGCAGACCGCTCAAGAGCGCTCCTCGGTCGTGCTTAGTCGCTTCCCACTCCGCGATCTTTGACTTCAGTTGCTGGCGCCACAACAGAAACTCGCGATCCTCAATTCGCCAATCGGCCAGTCGCCTCCACCCTCTCAGGTATGCCTCATTGGTGATTTGGACAACCGGCGCGCCCGTAGACTTATCAGGTTCGATCGTGACAAGTTTGGCTTTGGCCAGCGCCTCGACTACGGCTTGAGACGAGGCATCCCATTCGCTGAGCGGGACGCGCAGGCGCGTGTCGTTGCCAGTCTCGTCGGGGGAAACCAAACGCACTAACCTGGTCAAGATGCGGCGCGCAGCCTCTTGGTCTGCTGCTGAGAAAGTGCCGAAGGCGGCTTCGATCTTTTCGTTCAGCGCATCCTGGTCGGGCATCTGCTCAAGAAGCTGTGCGCGCAATACGCTGTTGAGTTGGATCGTCTGCTGCTCGGGATCATACGCAAGCAGCGAGATGCCGGCTAGTCGCCGCACGAGTTTCTCAGTGGAGGGTGCGTCCGACTCCCACAGTTCCTGAGCGTCGCTGAGCGGGATGGCGTCTTCCGGAAAGAAAGCGAGCTGGAGATAGCGCGCGCGTTCTTCTTCTGTGAGTTGATAAAGACCCGGCAAGTGGCTGGCAAACTCACGCTGCAACGGGTCGGCGAACTTGGTACGCACGCGCTCTCCGCTCGCTCCTTGTGCGAGCAAAGCGAGATGCGCAGCCAGTTTCTTGTACGCCTTGTCCAACTCCGGCACGCGCGGATCGCCGATGGCGAGCCCTTCCCGGTAGGCGAACTTCGGTACATACTGGATCTGCAAATCCCAGAAAGTGCTGTCTACCGACTTGAACGCGGACGGAGTAAACCCGTCCAGGATCTGACGAAACAGCTCCTCGAAAGCCAGGCGATCATTCACCTCGCTGATGTCGAGTCTGGAGGGAACGACGACCATCTCCAGGGGACGCTGACGCTCCTCGACGAGCTCCGGGCGGGTAAATGATTTCGCCATCATCTGCACGCCGCCGAGATTCCCGGAGTTCGGCACACAAAACGACACGACGATGTCGGCCATTTGTCGGGTGCAGACACCACCCATCTCCGTCACTCCTGTGCGGCTGTCAATTAGCACTACATCGGCCAGATCAGGCACCAGCAATTGTTCGCGCATCCAGTCGAAGTAGGCCGCGCCTTCGTAAGAGGTGTAGAACTCAGTCCAGTCAAAACTCTGTACGGCCTGCGCATAGAGCGGGAAGCGATCTCCAGAACGCCACCCGGCTGGAATTAGCCACAATGCCGCGCCTTTCCCGCCGAATGTCGGGTTGGGGGCGTGAATCGGATAGAGGACATCCAAGATGGGTGGCAAGTTGTCCCGCAAGAGCTGCAACCAACCATTGGCACTATTCTCCGGCGCGCTCGCTGGTTTGCTATTGTTACTCTCCCCCCGTTCGGCGCTCGTGCTATCGGGAAAGCGCAAACGCGGGAAGATGCGTTTGTAAGCCATCAACATGTCAATGAGGCCAAGCTTTGAACGCACCCCTTCAATCTCTGCGTCCGTGCTATAAAAAAAGTTTTCCAGACCCGGAGCTTCCAGGTCCCAGTCAATGATGACGACGCGCAAACCCTGCTGGTAAAACCACTCTGCGACGTTCGCCATCGCCATCGAACGCCCGACGCCGCCTTTGAAGGAATAGAAAGTGTAGATCATTGCGGCCCTTCAAGTTCTGACATATGTGGGGATACTCTCTGGTTTGTGTCTGCGGATATATGATCCCATCGCGACTAAGAGCAACCGCTCCGTGTCTTCTTCGTCTCCGATATAAATCCCAAGCGCGGCAGCGGGGGCCACGAGGGTCGTATCCTTCACCGGCGGCTTATAGTATTCATCAAAGAATGGCGCCCCCTCGTTTTTGAGGAGCGTGCGTAATCTCCGAAATGCCTGCGAGAGCATAAATGGCATCGGAACCATGACCGCAGTTTCGTTATTCGCCAGGCATTTCTTCAGAATAACGGCCCGGCGGTAAACCGGAAGGACGTTGAGCGACACGGGATCGATCACAATCAGGGAAAGCCTTTCTCGCATTGCGTCAGCGTAGCGACCGGCCGTCTCCAGATCGCTCCAAAAATCATCTCCGACGTACTCGACGCGAAATTTTGGATCGGTAATGATTCGATTGTTGATACCCAATTGCTGATTGGCAAGGATGGTAGCAATGGTATCGTTGCTCCCAAACGGCCTCCAATCCGTCCGCTTGGGTCTCTGAGGGTCGACGGGTTCGTAGTGATCGAATAGTGCTTGCCGGTTAGCGATGCCGAGATCGTTTACCAGTGAGTCTAGCGTAGGGGAGTCGAGGTTTTCGATTTCGGTCTTGGTTGCGGCCAGCACGGCTGTCAGGACCGGAATGGAGTTATCCTGTCTTTGAACGGCGTTGATGGCAGTGACGATCTTGTTTATGACCGCCTGCCGCACGCGAGGGCCGAGATTCGCAATGCCGCCCGGATAGGCTTGCGCGTCTTTAATCTCATTAATCAACTGCAAACCGGGGTAAGCCAGATTCTCGTCATCCAGAGTCACGAAGATCATCAGGCGATCCAGTTGCGCTCGTCCCGCACCGGGAGTAATAGCCGCTTCGAAATTGCTACGCTCACGTCTCACCCAGTCGGTTGCCGCGGCGTTTTTTGACCAGAGCACGATCAGATGCTGCGAGTCGCGCACTCCGGCCATCAGGTTTTCTTCCCATTTTGTGCCAGCGGTCAGGTTGCTTTGATCGCGCCAGACGCTCAGACCATGGGCTATCAGATCCTTTTCGAACTCTGCGGCCCAATCTTTGTCGATGCTGCTGTAAGAAATAAAAACGTCCTTCGTGTATGGCATTTCTCGCTCCCCCGAATGCAGACGTAACGGCAGTTGAATTTGAATCGCGTCGACAGTTTGCTCGCATGGTTGTCTCAAATGAGACGGTAATGCGACCTTGTTTGCCGAGCGATGCTGATCAAACTCGCGGTCGTCACTAATACCTATTGACTAAGGCTGGATCGAGGAGTATGCGCAATTCGCAGGCTCTGAGGACCAGCCCACCCGACACTGAGATGCGCGCACATTATTACAGAACATTCGGTGTGTCAATATTTCGAATTCTGGGTTGAAGTCTGCAGGCGGTCACTCATTACGGTGAAATGGCGGAGGGGACAGGACTCGAACCTGCAAGCCCTTGCGGGCGGCGGTTTTCAAGACCGCTGCACTACCAATTATGCGACCCCTCCGCAACACCGTCTAAAGTGATGATAACTTACGCGTCCGCGCCGCTCAACTTTGGGGACTGCGGCGTTTAGAGTAAGACGGTAACCTGAACGTTTTTGGCCGGTCGTGTCCCTACTTTGATAGGTTGCTGCTCGTCGGGTAAAAACGATCCACGAAAATACACGAAGCGAAACCCTTTGTTCGTGTGATTTGGTGGATCGTCCTTGTTTCAGCGAGAAAAGGAGCACCAAAACAAAACGAGGACATGACCTCATGACAAGCTTCGTTGACACCCGCGGCTCGCATGTAGTAGCGTCCGGTCTGCACTTATGCGACAGAGCAATTCGCAGGCTCACACCCTCAATTCACGCACGTCAGCCGTCAACCTTCAAGGAGATAGTTTCATCAGTTGAAGCAAATCGAGCTTCCACCCAGAGGTCTGGAAACGCTCTTCGGCGTTCACGACCAGAACATCAAGCATCTCGAGTCGTTGCTCGACGTTCAGATCAACGCGCGCGGCCAGAGCCTCAACGTTGACGGCGACCCGAAGGACGTCGAAGTTGTCGAGCGCATCCTCGAAGATTTCTCGGAGTTATTTCGCGAAGGCCGCCAGTTCAACGACAAGGAGCTGCGCGAAGCGTTCGCGCAAATTGCCGAAGACCGTGCCTACAGTCTGCGCGATTACTTCACGCGCTCGCGTTTCAGTCCCGCGGGCAAGAAACAGGTTACGCCGAAATCGGCGATGCAACGCAAATACGTCGAGACAATTCAGCAGAAGGACATCGTCTTTGGCATCGGCCCGGCGGGCACCGGCAAGACTTATCTCGGCGTCGCGATGGCCGTGCAGGCGCTGATGCAGAAACAAGTCAATCGCATCGTGCTGGCGCGTCCCGCGGTGGAAGCGGGAGAGAAGCTTGGGTTTCTTCCCGGCGATCTGCAGGAGAAAGTCGATCCGTATCTGCGGCCGCTTTACGACGCGCTGTTCGACCTGGTGGATTACGAGCGCGTGACGCGTTTGCTGGAAAAGCGAGTGATCGAAATTGCGCCGCTGGCATTCATGCGCGGACGCACGCTGTCCGACGCGTTCGTGATTCTCGACGAAGCGCAGAATACGACCAGCGAGCAGATGAAGATGTTTCTGACGCGCATCGGCTTCGGATCGAAAGCCGTAATCACCGGCGACGTGACGCAGATCGATTTGCCGACGGGCAAGCGCAGCGGCCTGGTCGAAGCTGAACGCGTGCTGGCCGGTATCGAAGGTATCGATTTCGTTTACTTCTCTGACAAAGACGTGGTCCGCCACAAGCTCGTGCAGATGATCATCAAGGCTTACGAGTCGCATACCAAGAAGAACGAGATGTAGCCATTGTCGATTTCCGATTGCCAATTGCCGATTTGTTAAGTGTCTGGGGCAGTCGATACCTGGCAGTTAAGAACGGAAATCGGCAATTGGAAATTGGCAATCGGAAATGATTGAAATAGTCAATCGTCAGAGGCGCCGCAAGATCGTCGCAAAGCGATGGCGCGAGTTCACCGCCAAAGCGGTGCGCGCGATTGGCCGAGACGACCGGAGTGCGACCATAGTTTTCGTCAGTGATGATGCCATCAGGAAATTGAATCGACGCTTTCGCGGGAAGAACCTGGCCACGGACGTGCTTTTCCAACTGGGGCCGAGCCTTTTGAAGTCGAAGACGGATCGCACTTAGGTGATGTTGTCATTTCAGTTGAGCGGGCGGCGGCGCAGGCGAAGGCGAACGGGTTGAGCTTTTCGAGCGAAATTGAGCAACTGATTCTGCACGGGCTGTTGCACCTGTGCGGCTACGATCACGAAACCGACTACGGCGAAATGAACCGGCTTGAGCTGAAATTGGGGAAACAACTCGAGATTTGAGCGGTCGTGAACGTCAACAGGGATGAGCGTATCCAGGAACAACGGCGCATAGAGTACCAACTTTAGTTGGGCTTTAGCGTTGCCAAAAAGGCCCAACTGAAGTTGGTACTCTAGACACCGTTCATCAGCGGTTCACTATTTCCCATTTTCCACTTACTATTTAACTCGCACGGTATGGAAATCGAATTAGCGGTAAGTCTTTTCCTGCTTGTCGCGCTGACGTTTCTCGCGACTATTGACATGGCCTTCGGCCAGTTGAGCGACGTGGGATTGCGGCGGCTGGCCGCCGAAGCCGAAGAGCACCCCACCGCGCGTTACTCGCCGTTCCTCAAAGAGATTCTGAGAAACCGTCCGCGGTTTGAATTCACTCTGTCAGCCGCGATTCAGATCCTGCTGGTCGCGTTCTCAGTCCTGATCACTTACATCTCGCTGCAATGGTTCTCGGGGAACGCGTTGGTGCTGTTCGTCGCGCTGACCCTGGGCCTGTTGCTGGCGGGAATTTTTCGCCAGTTCATCCCGCGGATGATTTCTCTGCGGAATCCCGAGGCCAAAGTGCTGCGTCTGCTACCGCTGCTGCGTCCGTTTTATCGGGTACTGGCTTACGCGGCTGAGCCGTGGCATCGTTCCTTCGATCGCTTGCGGATGCAGGAGCAAATCGAGGAAGCGCTTTCCGACGACGTCGAAGAAGACAGCGGCGACGATATCGAAGCGCTGATCGACGTGGGCGAAGCCGAAGGGATCATTGAGGAAGAAGAGCGCGAGCTGATTCAGTCGGCGATTGAATTTGGCGACACGCGCGTGGGCGCAGTGATGACCCCGCGCACGGAAATCGCCGCGCTGCCCAGGACCGCTACGGTTCGCGATGCGCGCAATCTGATCATCGAATCAAAGCACTCGCGCCTGCCTGTCTATCGCGATCAAATCGAGAACATCGAAGGAATGATCTACCTGCGCGACCTGCTGCCATCACTGGCTGCCGGCAAGGCGGATTCGCCGATTACGCCGTTCATCCGGCCCGTTTATTTCGTGCCTGAAACCAAACCGGTGGCCAAGCTTTTGGAGGAAATGCAGAAGGCGCACGTTTATCTGTCGATGGTGATAGACGAATACGGCGGCGTCGCGGGGCTGGTCACCGTCGAGGACATCCTGGAAGAGATCGTCGGCGAGATCGAAGACGAAGACATCAGCCGGGAAGAGCCGGAAGAGATCGTCCCAGCAGGTGACGGCGCTTACGAAGTTCTCGGCGGCGTTGAGATCGGAAAGATCGAGCGTCTGTTCGGCATGGAAATCGAAGCGGACGATTTCACGACGATCGCCGGCCTGGTGATCGCGGAAAAGGGCAGCGTACCGTGCGCCGGCGAGCGCCTGACGTTCCGGGGGATCGAAGTCGAGGTCCTGGTAGCAGACGAAAAGAGGATTGGGCGAGTACGACTCAAACGCAGCAATTCACAGAGTGCAAATCAAGGGACTCAGAGCAACTGAAATGTTTCTGAAGCTGGCCAGCCTAATTCCACTGCGACGTGGCTTGACCTGCGACTCATGCGGCAGCGACTTTCAGTGCGGCGTGTCGCTGGCAGGTTGCTGGTGCTCAGAGATCAAGTTGAGCGATGAAGCGCGCGCGGAGATGCGTTCTCGCTATCGTGGTTGCCTCTGTCGTCAATGCGTCGAACAACTTTCCGAAACGCGAAGTCGCGCCCTCGACAGTTGACAACCCTCGCTGACTCATCGACTATTCCTTCTCGCGTTCGATTTTCTCAAAACAAATTCCGCAAAGTCTTGGCAAGAAAACTCAGCAAGTTCCTCAGCGGCCGGCGCATCGATCCGGCGCCCATCACTGGCGCCACGAAGCTCGTCGATCTGGTTGACGGCGCGTTTCTCGCCTACAACGCTGCGCGTCTGCGCGAAGCGTGCTGGCTGTTCACTCGAAAAATGCTCGACCCCGACGTTACGGTCGGTGTGACGTTGACCGGCGCGCTGACGCCGGCGGGCTTGGGCATGTCGTCGTTGATTCCATTGATCAAAGCCGGCTTTATCGACTGGATCATCTCGACGGGCGCGAATTTTTATCACGACACCCACTTCGGCATCGGCTTGTCAATGCACGAAGGCAACGCGCAAACTTCCGACATCGTCTTGCGCGACGAACAGGTTGTGCGCATCTACGACATCTTTTTTGACTATTCGGTGCTGCTGGATACCGACGAATTCTTTCGCCGGGTGATCGAAGCGCCGGAGTTTCAGCGCCCGATGTCCACGGCGGAATTTCACTATCTCGCCGGGCGATACGTGCTCGAGCGCGAGCGCAAGCTGGGGGCAAAGCGCAAGTCTCTGCTGGCGGCCGCGCATGAATACGCGGTCCCGCTTTACACCTCGTCGCCGGGCGATTCTTCGATCGGCATGAACGTGGCTGCGAAGAGCTTGCAGGGCAACAAACTCGTCCTCGATCCTTCGTTTGATGTGAACGAAACCGCGTCAATTGTTTTGGCCGCGAAGCGTGGACTAATTCGCGATGACGTCAAACCCGCGCGCAACACCGGAAAGTTAAAGAGCGCATCGCCAAAGAAAGGCGGGCGCTCGGCGATTTTCATTCTCGGCGGCGGCTCGCCGAAAAACTTTGCGTTGCAAACCGAACCGCAGATTCAGGAAGTGCTGGGCATCGACGAGCGCGGCCACGATTATTTTCTCCAGGTCACTGACGCGCGGCCCGACACCGGCGGCCTTTCGGGCGCGACGCCGGGCGAAGCGGTTTCGTGGGGCAAGGTGGATCCCGATCGGCTGCCGGACGCCGTGGTCTGTTACCTCGACACAACGGTGGCGCTGCCGATCATCACGGCGTATGCTTTGGCGAAACATCGCCCGCGACCACCCCGACGGCTTTACGATCGTCGCGAGGAGTTCATGCAATTACTTTTGAAGGAATATCGAAAATCAAAACGCAGATAGGGAACGAGCCGAGGGATAGTTAGTGAGCGAAAATTACGATTGTTCAAAGTGTCCGGCGTATTGCTGCTCGGTTTACGAGCGGGTCGCAGTTGGCAAGGGTGATCTGAAGCGTCTGGCGAAACACTTCGGGCTCGGCCTGCCCGCCGCAGCTAAGCGATACACAAAGGTTTTCAACGGCGAGCGCATTCTGCGCCGGAAAGCCGATCCGATTTTAGGGCAGGCTTGCACTTTCCTGAACGCTGAAACGCGGCAATGCACGATTTATCACGCGCGTCCGAATGTCTGTCGCGATTTTCCCAGCACCAGGCGCTGCGCTTATTACGACCTGTTGCAATTCGAACGCGAGCAGCAGGGCGACGACAGCGTCGTGCCGCTGGTGCAGATCACTTTTCGCAACGGCGACAAGTAGTTTCGGAGTTCAATCTTTCGGATTGTCTCCGTCGGCGAACGCAAACTAAAGTTTGAACTCTAAACCGTCCTAACACTTCCCGATGAAAGAACTGCTTTCGAATTTGATCGGCCGGAGGATCGACGTCTTTTGCGGCGCCACTTCCAGCATGCGTGGCGAAGTAATCAAGGTTGACGGCGGCGTGCTGCATTTGAAAGACGAGGATGGCGAGACTTGCTACATCGCGATCGAAAAGATCATTGCGGTCTGGGAAAAGCGCGACAAGGATCATCACGCCGGGTTTGTGTCGAAGAGCTGAGCGGGAGATCAAGAGCGGGGCTCCGCTGCCCTCAACCCAACACAATGAGCCCTCCCTCACGGTCGGGCTAATGCCCCGGGGCTATCCAAAGGAAAAAGGCCGCCGTGGAATCAATCCGCGGCGGCCCTTTCGCACTCTGAATTACTCAGTTCCCTCAGGGACCATCCTCGTCTTCCGCACTTTGCACATTCGTGGCCGGCTTTTTGGCGCGCGCCTTCTCGTTCAAGGGCGCCGATTCCAACGGCACCCGGCGAAATCCATCAATGCGCGAAAGCCAATAGTCGTTGAAGGGCGAGTAAACCACGCCGCCGTGTCTGGCTGAATGGTAGAAACCTTTCTCGTCGGCCACGATGCCGACGTGCGCCAGGCCGCTGAAGAAAACCAGCGTGCCAAACTTAAATTCTTCTTCCTTTGGCGGGGGCGCAAATGTTGCCCAATACGAACGCGCCGGGCTGCGTTGAAAATTCACGCCCACGTCCTGAAAAGCTCGCCAAACAAAACCGGAACAATCGAAAGAATCAGGACCGGTAGTATTGAAGTGATAGCTCGATCCCAAATGCGATTCAATCGCCGTTAACAATTCGGTGTTGAATCGTCCGAGGGAGCCCTCTGACATTATCGGAGCGCGATTCTCGATCCGCGTCGGCGGATACGTTATGGGCGCCTTCTCGATCGGTTTTGCGGTGACCTTATTGGTTAGAACGACCCGCGGGCGGGCATCGAAATCGCTTGTTTGCGCGGCGCCGACCGTCGCCAGACCCAGCGCACAGCAGGCGACGAACAAGCCGGGGAACAGTTTACGAGCAATCACGGGGTTCTTGCGGTCTCCTTATTCAATTTTCTTCTTGCTTGCTCAGCGTGAGGTGCGAGCAAATCCATTCTACTCGTCGGCGCCGCCCTGGGACAACTCTCAATGTGACCGTTTTCGCGGAAAAGGATCAACAAAATCGGCGATATGCTCCCGGGATAATCTACCCGTCTTCAATTCGTCCTCCCGAATCCGTGCATTTGCTTGCACTGACGGCAGTAGGTCGGAGGCTCTGTGTTGTCCAGTTGATGCTTGACCGGCTTTAGCGTGTGCAGGAAAGCAAAGATAGATTTCAGATCGTCGTCAGTCATCTTGCGGTAGAACCACCAGGGCATCGAGGCATGCAACGGACGCGCGCCGACCTTGCCGACGCGCAGCGCCTGTATGAACGTCGCATCGTTGTAGTAACCAATCCCCGACGGCGCGGGTGTGATGTTTGCCGAAGCTACCGGCCCTTTTGGTTCGTACCGGATGAAGCCGCCGGCGAAATCCATTCCTGGCATCGTCTGGCCTTTCTCTTGCGGCGTGTGACAGTCAGCGCATGCGGCCATCCGCACCAGGTACGCGCCGCGCGCCACGGGCGTTGATTGATCCGGCGCCGCGA
>WNFH01003689.1_pt1 | contig 20810 bp, 10 predicted proteins | sample 5400411 | NCBI WGS metagenome assembly WNFH01 (sample SAMN13153347, study PRJNA577476) | soil metagenome | isolation source: 200 cm saprolite under Douglas fir tree site 2 hole 3 | place: USA:California | collected 2015-04-18
TCGGGCACGAAGCGCCATGTCGTATTTCGGCCTTAGCTTGCCGAATCGAATCCAGGAAACACACTGGCAAAGAGGGGGACTCTAGACAAGTTTCTGGCACTAGCGACGCGTCGAAGACGCAGTTGGGGCTTATCAGGAGCTAGCCGCTTCGTACGACGATAAGTCCGAGCCGACCATTCGCCCGGCACGAGGCTCAAAGGCATACTCTTTTTCTGCCTATTTTCCTGGGGCACTCACAATCGAAGGCTGCTGATTCCAAAGTGAGCGGCTGCTTTATCGAAGGGAACCCAATTGTGTAAGAGACGGACCAGGGTCCTCGATCGTTGTCTGATAACATCTTTGTTCTAGAATCAAACATGATTTTTGCCGTGCACTCGAAGCTGGCACTGTCGAGCGTTGCCGCGTTCGCCGCTTTAGCGCTCCTCGTTTGTCAGATGGCCACGGGACAGCAATCGCCGCCCACAAATTGGACGGCAGAACAAGACCATCGAAACATGATGGATCAGCTGGGGATCAAAGCGCTCCGTCCTGGGCCGAGCGGGAATGAAAAGGACTCCAATCACGCTAACTACGATGAGGCGGAGGGCAACCCATATGGCGATCTGCCAGATGCGCTCACGTTGAAGAGCGGGCAAAAGGTCACCTTAGCGGAACAGTGGTGGAATCAGCGACGCCCACAGATTGTCGAAGACTTCGAGCGAGAGGTCGTCGGCCGCATCCCACCCAATGTGCCTAAAGTGACCTGGGCCGTGAAGAGTACAACGGAGTCGAAGGCCGGTGTTTTCCCTGTCGTTGAGAAGCAGTTGGTCGGACACGTAGATAATTCCTCGTACCCGTGGATTAACGTAGATATTGAGATGACGCTGGTTACTCCCGGGAATGCGAAAAGTCCCGTGCCCGTGATGATCATGTTCAGCAGCGCGGCCATCCGCCAGTTCATCGCAAGCCACCCGGAATTTAAGAAGATGATGGGGAGCGATCCGCCCTCGACGGAACAACTCATTGCCGGGGGATGGGGTTACGCGCTCCTCGACACCAGTACCATACAAGCGGACAACGGGGCAGGTCTGACGAAGGGAATCATTGGCCTTACAAATAAGGGTCAGGCTCGAAAGCCGGAGGACTGGGGCGCGTTGCGCGCATGGGGCTGGGGCGCCTCGCGCGGTCTTGATTATCTGCAGACGGACAAGAGTGCTGACGCGAAGCGCGTTGGCATCGAGGGTGTCTCGCGTTATGGAAAGGCCGCACTCGTGACCATGGCGTTTGATACTCGCTTTGCTGCCGTGCTGGTGGGCTCATCCGGGGAAGGTGGCGTCAAACCGCACAGACGAAATTTCGGAGAAGCGGTGGAGAATCTCACCGGGCCCGGCGAATATCACTGGATGGCAGGTAATTTTTTGAAGTATGGCGCGGCCCAGGCTTCGTTCGGAAGTAAGAATGCCAGCAACTTGCCGGTGGACTCGAACGAACTGATTGCATTTTGCGCACCGCGACTGACGTTCATCAGTTATGGTGTTCCCGAAATGGGGGACGCAAGGTGGCTGGACCAACGCGGTAGCTTCATGGCGACTGTGGCCGCAGGTGCCGTCTTCCGGCTATTGGGAGCGAAGGGCGTAGGAGTGAACGAGGATTATCACAAGGCGAAGATGCCTCCAGTGAATACGGGGCTTCTCGATGGCCAACTCGCATGGAGGCAGCATGATGCGGGCCACACGGATGCCCCGAACTGGAAATACTTCATTCCTTGGGCAAACAAGTTCTTCAACTATCAAGGAACACCGTGGGAACTCCCGGCCGATCAGCCGGTTTTTCGGACGGACGCAAACTCTCTGGTTGATCATTCCCAGTTGCTCGCGAAGGCGAAGCAATCTGGGATCGACGTTTACTTCGAAGGTGACTCCATCACAAGAAGATGGGGTGCCGTTGACTACCCAGATTTGCTCGCCAACTGGAAACAGAATTTCTTCGGCTGGAACGCGGCTGACTTTGGATGGGGCGGCGATCGAACGCAGAACATCCTCTGGCGTTTAGAGAATGGCGAGTTGGACGGAGTCAACCCAAAAGTCGTCGTTCTGCTTGCCGGCACAAACGACGTTGGCGATCTAACGACCTCAGGTGGCCCCCACGCGAGAGCAGACGACGTTACGCGAGGTCTTCAGGCGATTCTGCATGTGATTCAAAAGAAAGCGCCCGCGGCGACGATCATAGTGATGGGGATCTTCCCGAGGAACGACAATATGGCGTTCATTCCCATCATCGATAGGATCAACCGCGGTCTGTCTGAGTTCGCTGACGGCCGAAAGATTCGATATCTGAATATTAACGACAAACTGGCCGACGGGGATGGAAGGATGTTCGACGGGACGATGGATGCAAAAGATAAACTTCATCTAACCGTAAACGCATATCAAGTCTGGGCAGATGCACTGAAACCGATCCTTATGGAGTTGCTGGGGCCGCCCGCTGCTGTGGATCACGCTCCACCGCCTACGGGAGATCCCGCTGCGGGACACTGAAATGATGAGGCAAGGGAAGCTCCAGCGAACCTGCTAGGTATCACAAATTTCGCTTGACATCAGCAAGAAAGGCGCGCATATAGGCGCGCATATAGTTCGCGACACGAATTTAATGCCTACCGTTAGAACTTCTTTTTGAGAGTTGTTTTCTAGGGATGGAGAAGACAGTTAGAAGTCGGGTTGTTGCACGACAATATAGTTCGAGACTAAAACTAAATGAGGCGCATTGACTTTACGAATACGCGGGTTGCCTCAAGCCAAACCGCTCGGGACATCAACAGGGGCGTCGTTCTCAACCTCATCCGCCGACGCCAGCCAATCTCCCGCGCGGATTTGGCCCGGGTGTCGGGACTTCAAAGGAGCACTGTTTCGCTGATTACCGAACAGTTGATTCTTGAACGCTGGGTAGTCCACGGGCCCATCGGTCGGTTGCCCCGCGGGAGACGGCCTACTTTTCTTCGCTTGAATGATCGTCGCGCGATCCTGGTAGCAGACCTGCGGCCCGCTCAAACAACGGTAGGCGTCACTGACGTGAATGGGAATTTCCTCTCCCAAGAGACGATGCCCACAACTCGAGATCCTGCGTTTACGGCTGGAGCCCTCGCAGCAAAGATTCGCCACTTGATCCAGGTTCATTCGGACCGCGTTTTCGAGGGAGTCGGAATCAGCATTCCCGGGCGCTTCAGTGACATCTCCCGTCGAATCGTTTTCGCCCCGAACCTTGGATGGCCGGAATTCGACATTAAGGGAACCATCGAGGACGCCACGGGCATGCGCGTAGAGGTGGAAAACGCGGCAAACGCCTGTGTACTCGCCGAGGTTTGGTTTGGACACGGAGAAAAGGTCCGCGACCTCGTGGTCGTGACTGTTTCCGAGGGGGTCGGCACAGGTGTGTTCGCGAACGGACAATTGATCCGGGGAATGAATGGTATGGCGGGAGAGTTTGGCCACGTGTCACTCGATCCAAACGGACCGTCCTGCACCTGCGGCGGCCGGGGATGCTGGGAGGTGTACGCATCCAACCGGGCGGCCCTGCGCTACTACCACGAATCGATCAAGTCCTCCGATGGACTAACGTTCCAAGATCTGCTCGCTTTGGCCGAGTCCGGAGATCTTCTTGCAGTCAAGGCGTTGGACCGCATGGTGCACGCACTCGGCAGAGGGATGCGTATGCTCGTTGCAGGATTGGCTCCCGAGGAAGTCGTCGTTGTCGGTGAGCTCACACGCCAGTGGCGGCGATTTGGTCCTGCTATCGAATCGGAAGTGGCCATGGGCCTTCCGGGCGGACGCCCTCCCCACGTGCGGCCTGCTGAAGGGATTCTGGCGCGCTTGCGCGGAACCGTAGCTTTGGTATTGCAAAAGCATTTTGGCCCGTTAGCAGGCCCCCAAGAGTTTGAAGACAAGGAGTCTCGACGCATTCGGTCCTTGGCAGGTTAGAAGGCTACCAGGCAAAGAGGTGGGGTGCCTCGTCGCTTGGGCCAGTTATCTCATTTGGGCGGAGGGGTCATGTCCAGAAGAATTGTGGTATGCAGTCACGATATTTTCTTCAAGAAATGCGGGCTCTTGAAATTTGCTTGCGTTATGCTGCTGCTGGGATTGTGTATCCTCTCAAGTGCCGCGAACGCGCAGGTGCTTTACGGAGTTTTGACCGGAAACGTTACCGACCCTTCAAGCGCGGCTGTACCGGACGCGCAGGTGGAAGCGCTCAACACGGCGACTGGAGTGTCGCGCCAGACGACTGCCGACTCGGCCGGCATCTATCGATTCGCCGAGTTGCAACCGGGTATCTACAAAGTGACGATATCCGCAGCGAACTTTGGCGCCTCGGTGACAGAGAACGTGAGAGTGGAGGCGAACAACACCCGCCGGGTTGATGTGCAACTTCAATTGAAGGCCCAGACGGAAAGGGTGACGGTCAGCGCCGCGCCACCCGTGCTGCAGACGGATCGCGCCGACGTCCACACCGACATCAGCGGGAGGGAGATCGAGGACTTGCCGGTGCTGGCCTCCAATGGGCGGAATTTTCAGAATGCCTACCGCATCATCCCGGGCGTTGGCCTGCTCGGAGAAAATAACTCAGCGGCTGGAAACCCGCAGCGCGCCCAGACCGCGAATGTCAACGGACTTTCGATCAACAACAATAACACTCGCATTGACGGGGCTTCGGACACTTACACCTGGCTCCCGGCTAACGTCGCCTATATCCCTTCTGCGGATGCCATCGAAGAAGTGAACGTAGTGACAAACAACTTTGACGCGGAACAGGGCATGGCTGGCGGTTTGGCCGCGAACGTAATCATTAAGTCAGGCACGAATCAGTTTCACGGCACCGCTTATGAGTACCACACGGACAATCATCTTCGCACACGCAATTACTTCAGGCCGGCTGTCGTGCAACCAGTGAAACCAAAAAACATCTTCAACCAGTACGGCGGAACTTTGGGCGGTCCTATCAGGAAAGACAAACTGTTTTTCTTTGGGGCTTATGAAGGCACCAAAATCCGCACAGCCGGTGGGGCCTCGAAGAGCGTTGCGCCTACGTCGATACGGAACGGTGACTTTTCCGCGCTCCTGCCGGCCGTTGGCTCCATCATTCCAGGTTCTGTTACTACTGCAAATCCCGCGGGCGTCGCATTTGTTAATTGCAATGCTACGCCTGCTGGTGGGTGTATTTACGACCCGAACACCGGCAAGGCCGACGGCACTGCCCGCACTGCCTTTCCAGGAAATATCATCCCCTCCAATCGGCTTGACTCCGCGGCAACGACAATGGCTGGGCTAATTCCTAAGCCAAACGTGGGCGACCCCACTAGCCCAACCAATATTTCAAACAACTTCATCCCGCTTGGAGCCCCTGAGTACAACCTGAGTCGAATCGATGCAAAGGTGAACTACGTACCAAACAAGAAATCCACGGCGTTCGCCAGGTACAGCATTTCGCCTTCGTTCATCTTCGACCCGCCGGCACTGGGAAGTGCAGGCGGCGACGCTACTGGTGGCGGACAGAACGGCAACGCGTTTAGCAGGGTCCAGAGCGTAGCGCTAGGAGGAAGCTATCAGCTTACTCCTGCCATGCTGTGGGACGTGAATGCCGGTTACACCCGGTTGCGTCTGAACGCTGAAAACGTGGATATTGGCACGAACTTTGGGCTGGACACCTTGCACATTCCGGGCACGAACGGCACCGACCCCATCTACGGCGGAAATCCGGCGTTCCAGATCTCCAGTTGGGCCAATCTCGGAAATGCTAACACCGGCAATCCCTTCGTCTTCCGGGACAATCAGTACGTGGCTAACACAAACCTGAGCTGGATTAAGGGGCGACATGATCTTCGCTTCGGATTGGAATACTACCGCAGCGGGATTAACCACTTCCAGCCGCAAGGCGGAACGTTTGGCACACCGCGCGGTACTTTCGGGTTTGACGGAAGCGTGACCGCCCTGAATGGCGCGCCAAAGTACGCGGCGACGAATGCCTACAACAGTTTTGCGCAATTCTTGCTCGGTCTTCCGCAAAGAGATGGCAAGGTCATTCAGAACATCAATCCAAACGCGCTGCGGTTCACAACCTGGGCTTTGTATGCGCGGGACCGTTGGGAAGTCACTCCGAAACTGACGTTCACGTATGGTCTGCGATGGGAATACTATCCTTTTGCAACCAGCGACCATACTGGCGCGAAGTTTTTCGATCCCACGTCCGGTAACGTGTTTATCGGCGGAGTTGGCTCCGTGCCAGAGAACGACGGCGTTGACGTAGGCCACGGAACGTTCGGCCCACGTTTTGGAATCGCTTATCGGCTTCAGAGTAAGACAGTGATCCGGGCTGGGTACGGAATCAGCGTGGACCCCAACAACTTCCGGGCTTTGCGGGATACTTTCCCGAACATCACCAACATGGATTACCAGGCAGGCGCGCTGTTTAATAACAGCAAGTTTGCTCCTTCAACCAGCCTCACGAGCGCCAACGCTAGTCTCGCTCCCTACCCGGGCCTGACGACAGGGATAGTTTTGATACCTTTCACTGGCTTGGGCAACGGGATCATTCGCCTACCCAATAACGTGGGCACGACGACGGTCGCAAATCCGTTCCGCCGTGGGTATGCGGAGTCGTATAACCTGACCGTGGAGCATGACTTCGCCGGCTGGGTGGCGGACGTCGGCTATGTTGGAACCCGCGGCATACGCATACCACTCGGGCTCAACATCAACGCTGGCCCCGTTGGCGGTGGAAACGCGGGTCGCTTGCTCAACGCAAACCCAGCTGTCTGCCCCTCCGCGAACTGCTGGGGCGACATCAACGCGGTGACCCCTTTCAAAGTCACTTACTACGATTCTCTGCAAAGCAAGCTTAATCGGCGGTTGAGTGGCGGCGCTTCGGTCGGGGTCGCTTACACGTTCTCGAAGGCAATCGACTACGGTGAAAACGAAGGGGCGGTCTTCCATCCTTTTCCAGCCGATTGGGGAAGTGACAAAACCCTTGCCGGTTTTGACCGCACGCACAACTTGCAAGCTTACGGAGTCTACGAACTGCCCTTTGGCCGCACCAAGCGCTGGGCGCAGCACGGCATCGCAAACATTCTCGCTGGTGGCTGGCAGTTGAACTGGATCATGAGCCGCTACTCTGGGGTTCCGCTAACCATAACTTCAAACGTCAACTCCTCCAACGCACTTGGAAGCACGAACACTCCGGACCTCGTCGGCCCGATCACAATCTTAGGGCATGCCCAGCATCAGGATGCGACCGGTAGTTTCGCGAATTGTGCCCTTACGGATTCAACGTGCCAGTATTTCTCGGCAAGTTCGTTCGCTCAAGTCCCGGCCGGCCAAGTGCGCTACGGCACTGCCGGTCGCAACATCCTTCGCGGACCTGGCTTCTTTGATTTGGATACTGGCCTCCTGCGAAACTTCCGGATCACGGAGCGGGTGGGTTTCCAATTCAGAGTAAATGCCTTCGCCGTGACCAACACGCCGAACTTCGGCAACCCAAACACGAATATCTCCAATCCTAACTTCGGCGTCATAACATCTACCGCCAGCGGACCCCAGTTCTCCAGCGAAGCCGGCAACCTTACTGGACAACGCACCTTCTGGTTCGCAGGAAAGGTGATCTTCTAACCGCAGAATGATGCCTGTCAAGCAAAACCGACCAGACAAGGGCTAACGTCCACGGGTTTCATCAAATAGGGTGTCGCGGCCACCCCGGCGATTCCCTGCGGGGCTATTCTAATAACTGACATATGACCCTCAGTTTCTTTCGCGCGTCTTTTTCGCCGGACACTGGTCGCGGCCAGCCGTCCCCGGTATTCAATCCTGGTAAGGCATGGCTGGTAATCGTTCTATGTTTGCTCGGCCCTGCTCTTCTTCACGCTATAACCATTGATGAGGATCGCTATCTGGACTCAGCTTATCACCCGGGTGATTTCAGTATCGTCACGCGAAACGCCACCGCAACTCTGCTCGTTGACTCAGCTGACTTCCCAGGTGTCGTTCGCGCGGTCAACGATTTGCAGGCGGACATCGAACGCGTCACGAACCACACCGCAGCGATCGCGCACGACAAAAACAACCTTGGATCAAACGTGATCGTCGTTGGCACAGTTGGAAAAAGCAAAATCATCGATCAACTGATCCGCGATCACAAAATCGATGTGACTCCCATTGTCGGCAAATGGGAATCGTTTCTCATCCGGGTCGTGCCGAAGCCATTGCCAGGCGTGGCCAGCGCGTTGCTTATCGCAGGAAGCGACAAACGAGGAACGATTTACGGCATCTATGATCTCTCTGACCAGATTGGGGTTTCGCCGTGGTACTGGTGGGCCGACGTTCCCATCCAGCATCACGATGAACTCTTTGCAAAGCCCGGCAGCCATGTGCAGGGACCTCCTGCAGTTAAGTACCGCGGAATTTTCCTGAACGATGAGGCGCCGTCCCTCACCGGATGGGTAAAAGAAGAATTTGGGAATTACAATCATGAGTTTTACACCAAGGTTTTTGAACTCCTGCTGCGGTTGAAGGCCAATTATCTCTGGCCCGCAATGTGGAACAACGCCTTCAACGAGGACGACCCGCTGAATGCCCAGCTCGCGGACGAATACGGCATTGTGATGGGCACTTCTCATCACGAACCGATGCTGCGGGCGCAACAGGAATGGAAGCGGCATGGAAAAGGCCCGTGGGATTATTCGAAAAATGCCGAAGTCTTGAAGGACTTTTGGAGTCAAGGGACCGAGCGCAACAAGAAATACGAGAGCATCATCACGCTCGGCATGCGCGGAGACGGAGACCTCCCCATGTCCGAAAGCGCCAACATCACCTTGCTGGAAAAGATCGTGGCGGATCAGCGCAAGATAATCGCGGACCGCGTAAACCCCGATTTATCCAAAGTACCGCAGGACTGGGCCCTTTATAAAGAAGTTCAGGAATACTACGAGAAGGGTATGCGTGTTCCCGACGACGTGACTCTGCTCTGGTGCGACGATAACTGGGGGAATATCCGTAGACTGCCGACTCCAGAGGAACGAAAACGCAGTGGTGACGCTGGAATCTACTATCACTTTGATTATGTCGGAGATCCGCGTTCCTATAAGTGGCTGAACACTATTCCGATCGCCAAGATTTGGGAGCAAATGAATCTTGCGCATCACTACGGCGCCGATCGCATCTGGATCGTCAACGTAGGTGACCTGAAACCGATGGAATTGCCCATCGATTTTTTTCTGAACATGGCGTGGAAGCCGGATAACTGGCCCAAAGAAAGAATCCGTGAATTCACAAGGCTTTGGGCAGAGCGGCAATTTGGACCAGAGTTTGCGCCGGAAATTGCGGACATACTTTCGAAGTACACGAAATACAACGGCAGGCGCAAACCCGAGTTGCTGGAGCCCAGCACGTTCAGTCTCGTGAACTACCTAGAGGCAGACACCGTGCTCGCTGATTTCAAGGCCGCGGCGGCGAAAGCGGAAGAGATTTACGGCAAATTGCCGGACAACCAGCGCGATGCTTTCTTCGAACTTGTTCTCTACCCCGCGAAAGCGTCCGCGATCGTGACAGAGCTGTACATCACTGCGGGAAGAAACCAGCTCTATGCCAGCCAAGGTCGCGCCAGCACGAATGAATTGGCCACCGCGGCGCGCGCCTTGTTTCAGGCCGACGCCGATCTCTCCGCCTATTACAACCACACGCTGGTTCACGGCAAATGGGACAAGGTCACCGAGATTGAGATTCCTGCTCCGGCACAAATCGGCGTGGCCATTGAAGGTTCCATGCTGGATTGGCCCGGCTCTCCGGGCGAACCAACTCTCCCTCCGTTTGACGTCTTCAACCAACAACGGCGCTACATCGATATCTTCAATCGCGGGCGCGCGCCCTTTAGCTACGCTGCTTCGACTAGCGCTCCTTGGCTTCAATTGAGCAAGTATCAGGATTTGATTGGAGACGAACGCCGTGTGTGGGTAAGCGTGGACTGGGACAAAGCTCCCTTCGGTTCCTCGAACGGCACAGTAAAGATTGTGGGCGCTGGAAGCGAGATCATCGTCAAGGTCGATGCTTTTCATCCAAAGGAGACGGACCGAGATGCGCTCGATGGATTTGTGGAAGGCGACGGCTATGTCTCGATCGAATCCGTGCACTACAGCAAGAAAATCGACGGACCGTCCGCGCGCTGGGAAAAGATTGACGACCTCGGGCGGACATTGTCGTCCATGTCTGTGTTTCCCGTGACGGCGGAAAGCGTGACGCCGCCGCAACATTCGCCTTGCCTGGAATACAAAATGTATTTGTTTGACCAGGGAAAAGCGGACGTGGAGGCTATCCTCGCCCCCTCGTTGAATTTTGTGCCAGGTCGCGGCCTGCGATACGCCATTTCATTCGATGACGAAGCGCCTCAGGTCATTGATGCCCTCAAGCAGAACTCTCTGGAAGCCTGGGAAATCTCTGTGAAGGATAGCGTCCGCAGAGTGCGCTCCACACACTTTCTGCCAAAACCGGGCTATCACACTCTGAAGTTCTGGATGGTGGATCCGGGCGTGGTGCTGCAAAAACTTGTCGTGAATCTGGGCGCTGTGAAACCGAGTTATCTCGGTCCGCCCGAAAGCTATCATCGTGGCGGGCCCGGACCTACTCGGAACTAGGAACTTCGCCTCCTAGGGAATTTACCCGCTGGGAAGCATCTTGGATCACCTTCTGGAAGGATGGCTCAGATCTCTCCAAGGTGCTCCCGTATCCGATCTCTGCCTTTCTTGCCATTTCGCCAGACCGGCGCTGGATCGTGGTGGATGTACCGTTCCCCAATGACGATGCCATCAGGGCGATTCCAATCGAAGGAGGTTCTTCGCGGCGCATCTGCAGTTGGTGTTCTGTCGATTGGGCTCCCGACGGGAAGTTCTTCTATATCGGCGTGGCGCCGAATTCACAGACAACTCGCAGCAAAACGCTCGCGATTCCGGTACCGGCGGGAGAAACGCTTCCCAAGCTGCCATCTTCGAGAATTCGCGGGCCGGAAGATGCCAAGGCAATTCCCGGCACGCGTCTGCTGGATGGCTGGTTCATCGCGCCCGGACCGGAACCCCCGTATTTGCTTACGTGAAAACTACGATGCATCGAAATCTTTATCGGATTCCCCTCCCATAATCAAGACTGCTCGAAGGCGCACCTATCGGGACTGGGAACCGCCATTCGTGGCCTACATGATCGGATCCTGCGCCCTCGCCAAATCTCGTCCGAAACAAGAATAATCTGATGACACAAATCAGCCTTTCGGCAGTAATACTAGTGTTGCGTCGACCCATTGAGACCGCCCGACTTATCAGGCACAAGATGTGATTAATGGTCTGGACGCTATTTCGACGAAGGGTTCTTTAAATGTACGCTCGCGTTATAGCGGTGGGCTTGCGGAGCTCTATAAGTTTTCGGCATCAGCGCGGAGAAAAATGATTTCATTTCTATGACTCATCGAAAACATTCGTTTGACTCGCAGCGACAGCAAAGCTAGAAGGGAGCAACAGTTGGCAGACTGTGGAGACCTGAAACGACAGTTCGAGTGCCGGAAGCCGCGGTTGGTGCATCCGGCAGGTGCACGGTGCGGTGTGGGCACAGGGTCATATGTGTGCGCCGACGCCGCAACGTACTTGTGGGGTGAGCTTGCGATGAAGCATGAAACACTTGTTCCTCCAAAGGGGTACCGAGTTTCCAGGAGAAACTTTGTAAGGATAGCCTCCGCGGCTTCAGCTGCGGTTTTGGTGCGCATCACAACGGAAGCGGACTTGGCCTACGCGCAAAGACGAATTGCGAGAGACATTCCCGCCGATGCGATTCTGATCAATGCAAACGAAAATCCCCTCGGGCCTTGTGCACAGGCCTGCTCTGCGATGGCTGACCTCGGCGCCAAAGGTGGCCGATACGAATTTGGACTGACGCAGGAACTTGTGAAAACCTTCACTGAAATCGAGGGACTCAAGCCGGAGTATGTGCGCGCATACGCAGGCTCAAGCGAGCCTCTGCACTATGCGGTGCTGGCGTTCACGTCTCCCGAGAAGAGTCTGGTTATGGGAGATCCAGCGTACGAGGCTCCTATGCGGGCGGCGTCGTATAGCAAAGCAAAGCTGTTCAAGGTTCCTCTGACCAAGAATTATGCGCATGATGTCAAGGCAATGGTAGGTGCCGACCCGAATGCCGGTCTGCTCTACATTTGCAATCCAAACAATCCGACGGGCACGACGACAACGCGCGAAGACATTGAATTCGCGCTCGCTAACAAGCCGAAAGGGTCGGTCCTGCTGATCGATGAGGCGTACCTCCATTTTTCAGATGCAAAGCCAGTACTGGATCTAGTCGCTGCAGATAAGGAGATCGTAGTTCTGCGGACCTTTTCGAAGATTTACGGCATGGCCGGATTGCGCTGCGGCTTTGCGATCGCGCGACCCGACTTGCTAGCCAAGCTCGAACCCTATGGCTGGAACTCCATGCCCGTGACCGCCGTTGTAGCGGCTAAGAGTAGCTTGAAGCACAAGGGCCTGGTTCTCGAAAGAAAGAAGATTAACACGGACATTCGAAACGACGTTTTTTCGTGGCTCGCGACGAATAGATATTCCTTCGTTCCTTCCGAAAGCAACTGTTTCATGGTGGATGTGAAGCGGCCGGGGAAGCAGTTCATTGAAGCCATGGAAGCTAAAAAAGTGTACATCGGGAGAGTGTGGCCAGCATGGCCGACACATGTGAGAGTGACGGTAGGCACAGCGCCTGAGATGGAAGCGTTTAAGAAGGCATTTAAGGAAGTGATGGACACTCCGGCGCAAGCGGCACAGGGGCCGCAGAAGAGCACGGAGCCGTGGCGAACGGATCGCCCGTACCCGAGTCTTTCTTGAGCGAGTTTCGGAACTAGAGCACGGCCACTTCCCGTCAGCCAGGGCGAAGCCGAAGTCATTCATTCGGCGATGAGGGGTTGGTGTGCTCGGACGGAGGAGAAGCGATGAGAGCCAAAATCATTGCAGTGGCGTTGCTAGTACTCGTTTCCGGTGTGCAGTGCGTTGCGCAGACGTACTACGGCGGTTTGCGAGGCACGGTGATAGATCCAACGGGGCAGGCGATCGTTGGAGGCACAGTGAAGTTGAAGAATGAAGCCACGAATGTGGAACGATCCGTGGCCACGAATGGGGCAGGAGAATATGTAATCAGCTCCGTAGATCCTGCTTCTTATACAGTCACCGTGACAGCCAATGGTTTCAAAGCGCTGGTTCGCACTGGCGTAGTGATTTCGACGCAAGAGTTTCTGACCCTGGACTTCAGCGTGCAACTCGGATCGAACAGCGAGGTCATTCAGGTGACAGAGGAAGTTCCGATTCTGGAAACCTCGAATGCCTCGAACGGTCAGGTGATTGATACACAGAAACTCTCGGACCTCCCGATTCTTGGACGCAACCCATTTCTTTTTTCGAGGCTGAATAACAACGTCGCCGCCGTTGGCGATCCGCGCTTTAACCGCTTCCAGGATCAAAGCGGGTCTTCGCAAATCAGCATCGCCGGCGGACCGATTAGAGGGAACAACTACTTCATTGACAATGTTCCGATCACCGACAGCATGAACCGCGCGGTCATCATTCCTTCCATCGAAGCCACACAGGAAGTCAAAGTTCAGGCCAACACGTACGACGCGGAGATGGGGCGCACCGGCGGCGGTGTTTTCAATACGACGCTGAAGTCCGGAAGCAACGAATTGCACGGTTCGCTTGTGGGCTATACGCGGCAGACCGATTGGCTAGCCAATGGGTTCTTCCAGAACGCCAGTGGAACGCCTCGGGCCGAAACTCCCTTTTACAACTACGGTGGATCGATTGGCGGGCCGGTGATCCTTCCAAAGCTCTACAATGGACGGAACAAGACGTTTTTCTGGGTGACGGAAGAAGGCTATCGGCAAAGCTCCCCGTTCGGCGACAGTTATGCGGTCCCTACGGCGCTCGAACGAAAAGGAGACTTTTCACAAAGCATAGGTCCCGACGGCAAACCTCTCCAGGTCTTTGATCCTGTTACGCACCAACAGTTTCCGGGTAACGTGATTCCGCAAACGCGCCTGAGCCCGATTGGCGTGGCCATCGCCGCCGTGTATCCGCTGCCAAACGGGCCTACCACGGGCTTTGGAAAGAACAACTACAACGGAACAGATGTTCTGAAGGATCGCGCCGACGAATCCATTTACAAGCTCGACCACCAGTTTTTCCGGTGGTGGTCGGCCAACGTTTCTTATCTTCACTACGCCAGCAAGGAACCCGGGGGCAATCCAATGCATACCATCGCTGGTACGGGAGGCGTCGACTATCTGCTGTATCGCAAAGTAGACGCAATCAATTGGAACAATACGTTCTTGCCGAGTCCCACGATGGTGGTGACCTTGGGTTACGGTTTCAACCGCTTCCCGAACAACTCTCTGGATAGTTCGGCCGGCTTTGATCAGAGCACGCTTGGGTTTCCATCTTCGTACGTCAGCCAACTGCAGAAGAAGTCTTTTCCCGTTGTGAATATGACAAACTTTTCATCGCTGGGAGGTTCAAACTCCGGCCCTTCGGTCTTTTATTCTCGAAGTGTCGTGCTTGGCGTTTCAAAGTATCTCGGCAAACATAATCTGAAGTCCGGCTTTGTCTTTCGGTCGATCAGCGTGGACTTCACGGACTTATCTAACGGCAATGGATCGTTTAGCTTCGCGAACGATTTCGTGTCACCGAGTGATCCGTTGGGAAAGAAAGCGATGACGGATCTAGTCAACCTGCTGACCGGATATGCTTCGACTGGTTCTTCCGTTACCCAGACTATCCGCTTGGCAACGAATGCTCCGTACTACGCCGGCTATTTCCAGGATGACTACCGTCTCACCAGCAAACTGACCTTGAACCTGGGGCTGCGTTACGAATGGGAAGCCGGGCTGAGCGAGCGAAGCAACCACTACGCGGTAGGGTTCGATCAAAACGCCACCAACCCGTTGCAGGTGACCTCAGGTGTTACAACCAAGGGCGGCATCGAATTCGCCGGTCAGAACGGATATCCCACAACGTGCTGTGATTACAGCAGGACGAAATTTGGCCCGCGCATAGGGGCCGCCTACGCTCTGAATCCTAAAACAACAATACGGCTCGGCTACGGTACGTTCTATGCGCCGAGCGCTTTCACCAGCAACTCTGCCTTCGCTCCCGGCTACTCCCAGGCCACTACGTACGTCTACTCGACCGACGGCGGGAAAACTCCGGCCGGTAGCCTCAGCGATCCTTATCCCGGAGGTATCCTTGCGCCGTCAGGAAATGCCAACGGCTATCTGACTGGAGTTGGCAGCAGCGTAACGACCTGGTATCAAGGCTCGAAATCGCCCATCGTGCATCAATATTCGTTCGACATTCAGCGCGAACTGCCTGGTCAGATCGGAGTCCAGATCGGCTACGTGGGCTCTCGCTCAAGGCACCTTATGCCCGGAAATGTGATGAATACGGCGAACATAAATCAACTGCCCGATCAATATCTCGCTTTGGGATTGGGAGCGACAGATCAGTTGACTGCTAAAGTAAACAACCCGTACTACGGAAATGGCGGAACTGGTGTGATCGGCAGTAAACAGGTTGCCTATAACCAACTGCTTCGGCCCTTCCCCGAGTTTGCCTCCGTCAATCTAAACAATTACACCGCGCATGCGAAATATGATGCGCTAATCATAAAAGCTCAGAAACGCTTCAGCCACGGTCTGACCTTCCTCTCCACTTATACGTGGTCCAAAAATGAAGACTCCACTTGGGCTGCTTCTAACTTCCTCAATGCTTCGAAAAGTGCGCCGCAAGATGTCTACAATCTCGGTGCCGAATGGAGCCGCTCGGTAGTTGACCTTCCGCACCGTTTTACGACGGCGGCCACGTACGACTTGCCGGTTGGGAAAAGCAAATTGCTGCCTGTCAATAACTCCGTGTTGAACTTCTTTGTGGGCAACTGGAGTGTCAACGCCATCACAGTTATTCAGACCGGATTCCCGCTGGCGATCTCTCAGAACAGTAACAATAATCGGACCATCGGCACGGGCGTACAGCGCCCGAATACAGTCGCTAGCGTTAATCCGTGTGCCGGCGGATCCCCGGAAGATCACGCCGGTGCTACTCCTAAAAGCCCTTACCTCAATTCCTCCGCGTTTACGACGGCGCCTTTATACACTTTCGGCAATGCTCCGCGCACGATCGGCTGCCTCTCGCCCGGCTATAGGAATTGGGACATTTCGGTCTTCAAATCGTTCCCGATTCGTGAACGCATCACGTTTCAGTTTCGTGCCGAGGCGCTCAACGCGTTCAATACGCCGCAGTTCCGCGCACCGAATACTGCGGTTGGCAATTCAAATTTTGGCGCGATCACACAGCAGGCAAACTTTCCGCGGTATCTCCAGCTCGGGGGACGGATCACGTTCTGATCTTTACGCAGATTTGAAGATGCGGGAAGTCGGCCCGCGTGGCACTGAATTTTGCAATGGGTTACGAAAATGACGACGAGACGTGCGTTTCTGACGCAAGTGGGCCAGGCGGGGGGCTTTGGCGCGGCTTACGTGATGATGCAATCCTTGGGTCTATTGCCCCTTCCAGAGGCAGCAGCGAGTAAGGTCCGTCTTGCAGAAGGTTCCGGCCAAGGAAAACATGTTGTGATTCTGGGCGCCGGAATCGCAGGCATGGTGGCGGCATGGGAACTGCAGAAGGCTGGTTACAGCTGCACGATCTTGGAGGCGCGCCAACGCGCAGGCGGACGCAATTGGACGATTCGGAACGGTACACGCGTCGAAATGACCGACGGCACAACACAAGTCTGCAGCTTCGAGGACGGCCACTACTTTAATGCAGGCCCGGCGCGGTTGCCGTCACAGCATGTGACCATGCTCGGCTACTGCCATGAGTTCGGTGTGCAGCTTGAAGTGGAGGTCAACAGCTCACGCAGTTCGCTGTTGCAGAACGATAAATTCAACGACGGCAAGGCCGTGCAGCAGCGGCAGGCGATTAATGACACGCGTGGTCATGTTGCCGAGCTCTTGGCCAAGTGCATAAAGCGCAGCGCGCTTGATGAAGAACTAACCAGCGATGACAAGGAGCGCATGCTGGTGTTCCTTCGTAAGTACGGTGATCTGTCTCCGGATAACTTCTACAAAGGGTCTGCGCGGTCGGGCTACAAGGTTATGCCTGGCGCAGGCAACCAACTTGGCGTGCCGCGTGATCCTTTGGACATGCGTGCGCTGCTGGATGCCAATCTTTGGGACGGAATGCTTTTTGAAGACATGTTTGACATGCAGGCAACGATGTTCCAGCCTGTGGGCGGAATGGACCGAATCGCGGCGGCGTTCGAAAAGAAGCTTTCCGACAGCATTCGTTTTGACGCGACCGTCGAGCAGATTCGAAAAACAGCGAAGGGTGTGCGTATCGGCTACCGGGACCGAAAAACAGGAGCGGCAGCCGCGATGGAGGCAGATTGCTGTATCTGCGCGGTGCCACTCTCGATTCTAAAGACCATCGATACGGATTTTTCTCCGGAGTTCAAGCGAGCCATTGACGCCGCAAGTTACGATTCCGCTTACAAGATAGCGTGGGAATCCCGCCGATTTTGGGAGCAAGATTACAGCATCTATGGCGGCATCTCTTTCCCAAAGCAAATGGTTGGCGTGGTGTGGTATCCGAGCGCGAACCTGTTTGCCGAAAAAGGAATCATCGTGGCAGGGTATTCCATCGAGAATGGAACGGAATTTGCCAAGCTTGATTTGGTGCGGAAGCTTGCGGCGTCCCGGCAAGCTGTCGAGCGCCTTCATCCCGGATGCTCGAGCGAACTAGCCAAACCTGTGTATATCTCCTGGGGCCACATTCCGTACAACTTGGGGTCTTGGATCAGCCATCGCGGACCAACGGTCTCCACGGTCGGTTATGATCGGTTACTCGAACCCGATGGTCGGATCTATATGGCCGGGGACCACGTGAGCCATATCGTCGGATGGCAAGAAGGCGCGGCTCTCTCGGCACATCGCGCCGTGTCACAAATCGACCAGATGAGGGGGTTACCAACAGCAAGAAATACTTAGTGGACGTCGGGAAACCAGCGCCTCTGGCGCTTCCTAATGCCTGATAAACGCATTATTGGAGTAGGTTTTGATCGTTCGCATCTCGACCTGCTAGAAGGAGCACCCTCATGAATGTCGCCAAGTATATTGGGCTAGATGTTCACCAAGCAACGATCGCCGTGGCCGTGTTGGATTCCACCGGTAAGGTAGTGATGGAAGCCATCCTCGCGACGAACGGAGATCATTCTCGCCTTTATCCACGGTCTGCACGGCAGCTTGCATGTGACCTTCGAAGAAGGCACCTGCGCCGCCTGGTTGTACGCCTTGCTCAAGCCCCAATGTCACGCAAGTGTTGGACTGTGATCCGCGGAAGAATGCGCTGCTAAAAGTCGGCAACAAAAGCGATCGCATCGATGCACGGAAACTTGCCGAGCTGCTGCGCTCAAACCTTCTTCGTTCCGTCTATCACGAAGACACGGGCCTACGAACGGTCGCGCTTACCGGAAACTAAAGCCACTACCTGAACTGACGGAGCGGCGTTTCGTCGCCATTTATGAGATGGCGGCGGCTACTCGGCTTCGCGATTCGCGATCGTTACACGAAACACAGGCTTGGACTTCTCGGATGGCTCGATCTCATACGTTTGTGCGGTTTTGGCAGGATCGTAGTCGCGCCATAGCCAGATCATTTCCGCGGGGAATTCCGCGGCGCCTTGGCCGGAGTTGTGGGTGCCCTTCCCGAAGCTAAAGTGGAAGTCGTACTCCTGAAACTTCAAAGCATTGGCCATGCGCAAGTTAGCGAGCGGCCAGTTGCCATAGCGAAGGTCGAGATCTTCGGAGCCATCCTGCAACCATACACGGACGTTGCGCTTCGCTTCGCGGAGAACCTTGTCTGGGTAGTCCTGGCCGCCATCCAGCACGGCCGGATCTTCTTTCCACTGGATGCTCGCGTAGCTGCCAATCCAGGAAATGACGCGGCTGAACTGATCGGGCATCTGCCAAGCGGCATTGAACGCGCAGATTCCGCCGGACGAGAGTCCGGTGATCGCGCGGCTGTAGCCGTCCTTGCGGAGGTTGTACTTCGCGGCGATTTCGGGGAGCACTTCATCGCGGAGAAAGCGGACATAGCGATCGCTGACGGTATCGTACAAGGTGCTGCGCATCGAGTCTTTGAGACTACGGTGCCATTTCTCGGAATATGCTTTCACGAAGTTGTAGGTAGGCGTGCCGGGTGAATCGCTGATGTCACCTGGATTGATGAAGATGCAGATCATTACGGGAATTTTCTTTTGCGCGATCAAGTTGTCGATAACGTTGATGGTTGGGTTGGTGCCGTTGCGGTCGATGTAGCTTCTGCCGTCCTGAAAGACCATCACAGCTGCGGGAGTGTCCGGCTTGTATTGCGCCGGTATATAAATCCAGTAGTCGCTTTTCATGCCATCGTAGATTCTGCTGGTGTGCGTGGTCTTTTCGGACAGCGTGCCCGACGGGACGCCCGGCTGGAGGTACGACAAAGGTCCGAAGGCCGGCACGTCGAGCGTACCGCCGAATTTGGTGCCATTGATGAGGTAGTAGAAAGAGTGCAGTTTGCCGACTTGCTCGATGCGGGCGGCAGCGTACCAGATCTCCGATCCCGCCAGCGGCTGCATTTGAGGACCGAGAGCGCCGTCGATCCGAAGTTCAGGCTTGACTGGCGCTTGGATAGCAAAGAAAAAGTCGGAGCCGTTGCCCGCCCAGGCCGTGCCATCCATCAGGTCCTTCGCGTCAAAGGTGGAGGCGATGGCGTCACGCAAACCGGGACCTGCGGTCCTGGCGAGCTCGATGAGTCCGGTCGCGGTCGATTTTTCCGCCGCGAAGGCGGGAGGCGATCCCGAAAACGCAATCAAGGCAGCGCTTATCATCGCAAGGCGCTTCAACTCCCGCACAGGGAAATGCATGGGGCCGGTCCTCCGATTGTGAACTCTCCGCATCTTCTTCCGCTCGATGTGAACAAAGCGGGTCGCCATCATAGCTCTAAATCCGAGAAATCCGGCTTTAGACCAATCTCACGAGGGGCTATTCTACTCACTCTCTTCTGACCGAAGAACAGACGCCGCATGTAGGGGGGTAGTTTCCGATTACCCGACTAACCGGGCCCGAGACTAGCTGACACGACTTCTTCTACTTTGAGCCGATTTGTCCGATGTTCCGCCCACTCAAAGCGAGCGATAGAGAGCGGGCTAGATTTTGCCGATGAATAGAAACCCTACACCCCGGCATAGCGAACAGATCTTGTTGCGTTCAAATCCGGTCGCCCGACAGGAAGCGCATTCTTCCCAGTCTGCGATGTTTGTAGCTCTCTGATTTATCCCGTGGCAGCGTTCCTCGCCGATGATCTTAAGAGCCAGACGACACCTCCTGGCCAAGCGCGGCCATATTTTACCTGAGGGGCCGATGGCAACAAGCGCACTCTGTACCGCTTAAGGTGTACCGTTCAACACGAGTACGCATACGACTGCAAGGCGAAAACCGGACAAATGGGGTACCGGGACCGAGATGCCCGCACGACAAACCAGGCAAGTGGAATTGAATCGGTAAACACAAGCGCGTTTATCGATACTAATCCGACCGACGAACGATAACTTGCGGGTTGCCCGTGATCCGCCAGGAATCGGCATCCGCCAACCGCTCTTCGCCTTCCCACGACACAGCTTCGGAGAAGTAATTCAAATTGACATGGCGAGTTAGCGTCTCAGTCGTGGCGAGCCCTGG
>WNFH01000777.1_pt1 | contig 20776 bp, 2 predicted proteins | sample 5400411 | NCBI WGS metagenome assembly WNFH01 (sample SAMN13153347, study PRJNA577476) | soil metagenome | isolation source: 200 cm saprolite under Douglas fir tree site 2 hole 3 | place: USA:California | collected 2015-04-18
CTTGACGTAGTTTGGTCTGGTCAGAAGATCCCGATCCACTCCGGCCTCTTCCAGGGCCTGGTCACTGAAGGTGCGGATCGATTTGATGCCCGCCGCGATGTTGTGCCAGAACGCCTCGACGTTCTGAGCACCGGGGAACCGGCCCGACATGCCAATGATGGCAAGGGCGGTATCATAGGATGTGTCGTGTGAATTCGAGCTTGTCATAGATCCTCTTTATTCGTTCTTGTGTTTCACGTATCCGTAGCTAAAACATCCGTTCTTGTGTCCAGGTATGCAGGGTAGGACAGGGTTGGCGCAGTGCATTGCGCTCCCTACACAAACCGTTGCGCCTCTTCTTCTGCCAATGTGTCTATCTCTTCGAGTAGGATCAACTTGATCGCCAGCGTTAGCTCTGCCACAGTAGGTGCTTCAAAGAGTGTTATTAGTGGGAGGTCTACCCGGAAAACCTGGCGCAAGCGCGAAATTAATTGAGTTCCCATTAAAGAGTGCCCTCCTAGTTCGAAGAAATTGTCATGCAAGCCAATCTCTTCAATGCCCAATATCTGTTGCCAGACCTCGGCGACCCGCTGCTCATATTCTCCGCTGACAGGCGTATAGGGAGTTGAGAGTCCTGGCCTTGCCGACCCACGTAACTTGCTTGCCCCTCCTGGCTTCTGGCCTTCCCCGATATCTGTCAGCCTCTCTAGCCGTAACCATTGGCGAATGCGACTCTGCAAATCGCCTGTCGAGTTGACGGTGTGCGTGGCACCACTGGCGATAATGCGTGTAAGGGCGTCTATGCCCTCGCCTGGTGTCATGGCGTAGTTCGCAACCGTCGCCCCGAGGAGACCGTGGGTATCTTCTTTGATCTGCCATGTGTCCCAGTTGACGACCAACCAGGGCTGCGTTGTGCGCTGGTTATGCTGAAAGGTGAAAGCATCCAGGAAGATGTTCCCTGCCGTATAGCCAACAAAGCCTAATCCACCAAGTACCGCCGAGAGCGATGAGAATAGCAGGCAGAAGTCCAGGTCCCGGCCTTGCAACACCTGATCCAGCACAAACGTCCCATGCACCTTGGGTTGGAAATGCATTTCACACTCTTCAGGCCCTATGTCTCGCACCGTCTTGAATGCTGTCTCCGCCGATGTACCTGCCGCGTGGAAGACACCGTGCAGCGTGCCAAAGGTGGCAACTGCCTGCTCCACTACGTTTTGCATCTGCGCTTTGTTCGCGACATCGGCTGGTAGTACCAGCACCTCGGCACCCATCTCTTCTATCGCCAGTATGCGCCGTATCTGCTGCTTGATGCCCTCGCTCTCACCAGCATGTTCAAGGACAGAAGGCCAGGCGTAGTGTGGCGGGAGACCTTTACGACCCACCAGCACCAGCTTTGCTCGCACCGTACGCGCTAGATGTTCGGCTATGCACAGACCAATACTCCCCAGCCCACCGGTGATCAGGTAGACGCCTCCCCGTCGGAAGGGAAGTTGTGCCGGGTTTACCTCCTCTATACGCCGGGGCTGGTACGTCTGCACCCAGCGCAACCCATTGCGATAGGCAACGATCAGATCAATACTCCCACTTGTACACTCCGCGATAAGCTGCTGTATCAGCGTCTCGCTCCACTGGCCGGACGGGAGATCAATGTTGCGACAGGAGATATTCAGGTGTTCCTGTGGAATGACCTTACAGGCACCCAGTATCGTCGCTTTCTCTGGCTGAAGCTCTTCTTGACCAGTGATATGCTGAATATGGCTAGAGGTTACGATCATCTGTACCGGTTCGTCATAGATCCGCGCGCCCAGTGCTTTGGTCAGGAAGAGCAGGCTATAGAGGCCCCGCTCCTGACAGTGCCGGAAATAGGCCGAATCAGATGCACGCTCGTCGTCATTAGTCACACTCCAACAGTGCAATACTGTCGTGGGCAGGAGCGCCATCTCGCTTAGTGCGCTGCATAACGCGCCATAATCAGCACTCTCTTGAGGTCTGAGCGAGAAGAGGCGCTCCTCAAGCTGTGCGAACTGTTCCCCAGCACGCACGCGCACTACTCGCTGCTCTTTCTGCATCAATTGCGCTGCTACCTGTTCCGCAAATCCAGCAGCATCCTCAAAGATAAGCCATGGACCATGCTCTTTCGACGCTGGTTCCGTAAGTATGAGGGGTATCTGTGCCCAGCTCTGCTGATAGAACCAATCGGCCCTCTCAGGCTTCTTCCCCTTGGGAGTAGCCTCCGCTCGTTGTTCAACACGTACCTGTGATGGTTCAATCCAGTAGCGCTGGCGTTCAAAGGGATAGGTGGGCAGCGAGACGCGCTGGCGTGGCTCCTGGGCGTAGAAGCCAGGCCAATCTATGCTCACCCCACTGAGCCAGAGCTGGCCCAACGTCTCCAGCAGCGCAGCCTGCGCCGACCCCGGCTCATGCCGCGAGGGCAGCGTCGAGAACACCCCCTGTCCCCCCTCTGACCTCCACGCCGGGTGCTGGCTGACCAACGAACTCAGGACCTGCCCCACGCCCACCTCCACACACACCGGCTGCCCCTGTTGTCCCACCCGCCCCACCTGTTCTATGCCCTGGGCCAGGCGCACGGTCTGGCACAACTGTTGTGCCCAGTACGAGGGGTCGGTGGCCTGCTCGTCGGTGAGCCAGGTGCCCGTCACATTGGAGATCAAGGGCCTGCTCGGCGCGTGCAGCTCCACTCTGCCGACGAGAGCGGTCAGGGTTTCGTGCAGGGGAGCCAGCATGCTGCAATGCCAGGCGTGCCGGGTGTCCACTCGTCGCTGCTCGACCTCCAACTCCTGCAGGCGTTCCTCGACCTGCTCGATGGCTTCCAGGGGGCCCGCCAGCACACAGGTGGAGGGAGCGTTGACCGCTGCCAACTCGACCAGGTCATCGAGGTAGGGTTGCACTCCGGTCTCGGAGAGAGCCACCGCCAGCATCCCTCCTGGTGGCACGTTCTCGAGGAGGCGGGCGCGCTGTCCCACCAGCCATAAGGCGTCTTGCAGCGAGAGCACCCCGGCGAGGCAGGCCGCCACATACTCGCCCAGGCTGTAGCCCAGCAGAGCCTGGGGCACGATGCCCCAGTGCTGCAAGAGCTGCGCCAGGGCATACTCCACCACAAAGACCGCCGGTTGGGTCAGCGCCGCCTGCTTCATATGCGCGGCGGCCACGCTGGCTCCCTTGCCGCTGGGGTCGGCCAGCAAGACCTGCTCCAGATGCACCCCTTGCCGCTTCAGGAGGGCGCAACACTGCTCCACTGTCTGCCGGAAGTGCGGCTCGTGCTGTGACAACTCGGAAGCCATGCCCCCCAGCTCCTGCTCCCCCAATCCAGGGAAGAGGAAGACCACCCCTGGCTCGCGCTGCGTCAGATGGCGGCTGGTCACCCGCCCCGGCTCCCGGCCTTCCAGCAGGCCGATGGCCTCCTCGCGGCTGCCACAGACCAGCGCCTGGCGATGGCTGAAGGCAGTGCGCCCCACCTGCAAGGTGTAAGCCACGTCGGCCAGCGCCTGCTCTGGATGCGCCCGCAAGTGCTGAGCCAGGTTGCGCCCCGCCTGTTGCAAGGCTGTCTCACTCTTGGCCGAGAGCACCAGCAGGTGCCAGGCACGCGACGGTGCCACCGGCTGGGCCGGGGGAGCCTCTTCCAGCACCACATGGGCATTGGTGCCTCCCAGCCCAAAGGAACTGACCCCTGCCCGTCGAGGAGTACCATCGCGGCGCGGCCACTCGTGCAGGTGCGTGTTGACGTAAAAGGGACTGTGTTGCAGGTTCAGCTCGGCACTGGGCTGCTCAAAGTTCAGACTGGGTGGCAATTGCCCATGGCGCAAGGCCTGCACCGTTTTGATCAAGCCGGTGACCCCCGAGGCGCGGTCGAGGTGGCCGACGTTGGGCTTGACCGAGCCGATGGCACAACTGCCATACCCGGCGGTGCTGGCGGCAAAGGCTTTGTGCATGGCGGCCAGTTCCACCGCGTCGCCCAGGCGGGTGGCGGTGCCATGGGCCTCGATGTAGCCAATCGTCTCGATGGGCACGGCGGCGTGGCCCATCGCTTCGGCGATCACCTCGCTCTGCCCGTCGAGGCCAGGGGCGGTATAGCTCACACGCACACTGCCATCGTTGTTGACGGCGGAGCCGCGGATGAGGGCGTGGATGTGATCGCCATCCTGCAAGGCGTCGGCGAGGCGTTTGAGGGTCACCACCCCCACGCCGTTGCCCATGACGCTGCCCTGGGCCTGGGCATCGAAGCTGCGGCACTGGCCGTCGGGGGAGACGATGCCGCCCTCTTCATAGAGGTAGCCGGTCAGGTGGGGGACGGCGATGGCCACCCCCCCGGCCAGAGCCAGGTCGCACTCGTAGCTCAGCAGGCTCTGGCAGGCCAGGTGGATGGCGACCAGGGAGGTGGAGCAGAAGGTTTGCACGGCGACGGCTGGCCCCTTCAAGTTCAGTTTGTAGGAGACGGTGGAGACTAACGAGTCCCGCTCGTTGCCCATCGCTATCTGCAAAGCGTTGACAGAGGCGATAAACTCCGGGTTCGCATAGAGATTATGCAGGAAGTACGTGCTGAACCCCGATCCGGCGAAGATACCGACCAGCCCCCGGTAGGTTTGGGGATCGTAGCCGCTCTCCTCCAGGGCTTCCCAGGCGCATTCGAGAAAGAGACGGTGCTGAGGATCCATCGTTTCTGCCTCGCGTGGGCTATAGCCGAAGAACGAGGCATCGAACTGCTCGATTCCCTCCAACACTGCCCCCACCTTGACGTAGTTTGGTCTGGTCAGAAGATCCCGATCCACTCCGGCCTCTTCCAGGGCCTGGTCACTGAAGGTGCGGATCGATTTGATGCCCGCCGCGATATTGTGCCAGAAGGTCTCGACGTTCTGAGCACCGGGGAACCGGCCCGACATGCCAATGATGGCAAGGGCGGTATCATAGGATGTGTCGTGTGAATTCGAGCTTGTCATACATTCCTCTTTATCTCGTCCGTCTGGCTTCACCCATACGTTGTTTCAGACTCTCTCTACGTTTTTCGCCTCGCTCGAAACGCATTTCCACCGCCTCGTTTGTCTTGCCCTGTTCAAGGTAGTGTGCCATTGTCGCCACCGTTGGAGCCTCATACAGCACGTAGGCTGGTAGGGTCTCAAGGTTGAGTTCCTTCCTCAAACGGCCAATCAGGTCGATACCGACGAGCGAGTTTCCCCCTAATTCAAAGAAATTGTCGTTGATTCCTACCTGTGTGATGCCCAGGAGTTCTTCCCAGAAGGTTGCTATCCGCCGTTCTAGCTCGCTCTTGGGAGCCACATACTCACTTCCGAGTGTGGGGCGTGCATGTGTGGGCCTGCTCTGGCGGTTCTCCTGTGTACGCTGTAACATGGTCGCGGCTGTATACGACTTGCTTATATCAACCATGGCGCGGAAATTCTGTGTCGAGACCACGACATGCGACATCTGGCTGGCAAGGATACGCCTCAGTGCCTCGGCCCCTTCTTCGAACGCGATGCCAAAGCGTTGGCGATAGGCTCTAAAGAAGGCCTGTGTCTCTGGATCATATCCGGCCAGGCCAGCTTCCCAGGCGTTCCATTGCCACTCGCCCCAGTTAATGGCAACAGTCATGCCGTGCTGCCCATTGTGCTTACGGGCGTACGCATCCAGAAAGGCATTGGCAGCGCAGTAGTCAACCTGCCCGGGACCACCACCTGTGGTAGATGTGACCGACGAGAAGAGTACCAGGAAGTCGAGTGGGATCTCTCGCAAGACGTGCTCTAACACGAGCGTTCCCATCACCTTGGGGGCAAGCACACTCGCCGCCTGCTCTGGCGTCTTGAGCTGTATCAGCCCGATGCCAGGAAGGCCAGCGGCGTGCAGGACGCCGTGTAGTGTACCAAAAGTGGCCAGTGTTTGCTCGATAGCGACACGCATCTGGGTCTCGTTAGCGACATCTGCCTTGACCACCAGCACCTCGGCTCCGTATGCCTCCATTGCCTGTATCTTGCGTATCTGTCGCCCGATGCCGGTTGTGTCTCCCCGGGCCGCGATAATTGCGTCCCATTCGCTCCTTGCTGGCAAACCTGAACGATTAGTCAGCACGAGTCTGGCCTGTAACGTCCGCGCCAGGTACTCCGCCATGGCGAGTCCGATACCGCCCAGTCCACCTGTGATGAGGTAGACACCGCCAGAACGCAGTTGATAGTGTTGGGTGTCCTGTTCCGTGAGTTGTACCGGTTCAAATGTCTGTATCCAGCGGCGATTGCCTCGTAGTGCTACCACCGGCTCTGTCGCTGCCGCGGTGACCTCTCGCACCAGTTGCTTGATAAGTGCCTGCTCCTGTCGCGTCCCGGCTGCTGGGAGCGTGATGTCAATACTGCTGCAGCTCAGGGCGGGATACTCCTGCGGAATGACCTTGCACGGGCCGGTAACGGTGGCTTTCTCTGGCCGCAAAGTCTCGTTGCCCAGGACATCCTGTGTCTCGTTGGAGATCACCGTGATACGGCATGCCTGTAGCTCTACATCACCGAGTGCCTGGGCGAGTGCGAGCAGGCTATAGAAGCCGTGATCCAGGGTACTATGCAACAGTTCTTCTTGCGCTACCTGCTCCGGCGCTTCTGGCGTCACCGTCCACAGGTGGACTACCTTCTGCGGGATGTTGCCCAGCGCGCGCATGTCCTTGAGCAGTGCTTCATAATCGGCGCGTGAGCGCGGGCTGACGGTATAAGACATACTGCTCTGCTTCGTAAAGCTTGCGCCAGGACGAACCGCGATCACTGTGTGCCCATGCTGCTTGAGTGCCTGCAGCATAGCGGTCCCGATACCACGGTCATCAAGGAACAAGAGCCAGCATAGCTTCTCTGCGAGTACATCGTCCATGATGGTAGGGATGGATGGTGCCGCGTGTTTCCAGCCGGGTAGATAGAACCAGTCGGACAGGTCTTCTCGCTTCAACTCCTCCATTATCGCCTGCGGGTTGTCGGCGGACGAGCGTGAGTGGGCAGATGACCGTGTATCACGCGGTGCAGCATCAATCCAATAGCGCTGTCGCTCAAAGGGATAGGTCGGCAAGGGAAGCCGCTGGCGCTGTTCATCCGCGTAGAAGCCGCTCCAATCTACAGGGAGGCCATTCAGCCAGAGCTTCCCCAGCGTTGTGAGCAAGAAGGACTGACCGGATTGACGTTCGTACATGGAGGGCAGTGTAGACAGCACCACCTGCATCCATTCGTGTCCAGCGAGCCGGTAGGCCGGGTGCTGGCGAACGAACGAGCCGAGCGATTGCCCCGGGCCGACCTCAAGCAGCAGATATTCACTCTCCTGCAGCAGGTGCCCAATGCCCTGGGCAAAATGCACGGTCTGGCACATATGTTGTGCCCAATAGGACGGGTCGGTGGCCTGTTCGTCAGTGATCCATGTTCCTGTCACGTTCGAGATATAAGGAATAGCAGGCGCATGCAGTTTAATGCGTCGCGCAAGCTCTGTAACCGCCTCGCGTAACGGATCAAGCATGGTGGAATGGAAGGCGTGTGTCGTCTCCACACGGCGACACACGATATCCTCCTGGCCCAGGCGTACTTCAAGTTGTGCTATCATGGCAGGCGGGCCGGCCAGGACACAGGTGTTGGGCGCGTTGATCGCTGCGAGACATATCTCATCGCTCAGGTAGGACTCAATCACCTCTTCTGACAACATGACTGCGAGCATGGCCCCTTGTGGCTGTTCCCCGATCAACCTGGCGCGTTGAGCCACCAGCAGTAGCGCGTCTTCGAGCGAGAGTACACCAGAGAGACAGGCCGCGACATATTCACCCAGGCTATAGCCGATCATGACCTGGGGCAAAATACCCCAGCGGATCAATAGTTGCGCCAGGGCATACTCGACCACAAAGACCGCCGGTTGGGCTAGCGCCGTTTGTTTGAGCCGTTGGGTGGCCAGAGAAGCAGCCTGTCCGTTCTGCCCGTTGCGCCCAAGTAGCGCACGCAGATCAAGATTGTGTGGTTTCGCCTGTCTGCTACTAGAGCTGGCACCGTTGGCACTGTTGGCACTACTGGTCGCCGCCTGCTCTTCCGTGGAGAAAAGCACCTCTTGCAGGTCTACTCCTTGCTGCTCCTTGAGCAAGACGCAGCAGTGATCTATCGTCTGGCGGAAGCTCTGTTCCTGCTGATAGAGTTCCTGGATCATGCCCACATATTGCTCACCCAGTCCGGGAAAGAGGAAGGCCACGGGACGATCGGTACGCCGATCGCTATGGCTAAACATCTGCGTCCGTTCTGCCCTGTCTATAGCCTGTATGGCCTCTTCGTGCGAGCGACAGATCAGCATGCGCCGATGCTCAAAGCGTTTGCGTCCTCTCTGCAAGGTAAAAGCAATATCGGCAAGAGGTGTATCGCTATGTTGCCGCAGGTATGCTTGTAAATTGCTTGTGGCAGTCTCCAGCGCAGAGGCTGATTTTGCTGACAGCACCAGCATCTGCCAGGGACGCGATGGGCCAGACGGCTTCTGTTCTGGAGCCTCTTCCACGATGACATGTGCATTGGTGCCGCCAAGACCAAGCGAGTTGATGCCAGCCCTGCGCGGTGTTGTGCCTTTGCGCTTCCACTCTGAACGGGCTGCGTTGACAAAGAACGGGCTGTGCTCAAAGTCGATTTCTGGATTGGGTGCCTGATAGTGCAGGCTTGCTGGAATAATGCCATGCTCGAGGGCCATCACGGTCTTGATTAGGCCCGATACACCAGCCGCTCGATCCAGGTGCCCGATATTTGTTTTGACAGAACCAATAGCGCAATAGCCTGTTTCGTCTGTGTGTGCTTGATATGCTTTTGTGAGCGAAGTCACTTCAATCGGGTCACCCAGTTCTGTTGCGGTGCCATGCGCCTCGACATAGCTGATGGTATCCGCTGTAACTCCCGCGTTCATCAGGGCCGTGCTGACCACTTCGGCCTGCCCTGTTACGCTCGGAGCGGTGTAGCTGACTTTATTTGAGCCATCGTTGTTGATTGCCGAGCCTTTGATGACAGCGTGAATGAAGTCACCATCCTTTAACGCTTCGGAGAGTCGCTTCAGTACCACGATGCCAACGCCATCACCGAACATGCTGCCTTTGGCTTGAGCGTCAAAGGTACGGCAATGACCATCTGGCGATTCCATACCGCCCTCCTGGTAGAGATGGCCTGCAACTGCAGGCACACGTATCGAGACACCACCTGCAAGCGCGATGTCGCTCTCACCATTGAGCAGGCTCTGGCAAGCCAGGTGGGTCGCTACCAGCGAGGTGGAGCAGAAGGTCTGCACGGCGAAGCTTGGGCCGCGCAGGTTGAACTTATAGGAGACGCTGGTCGTCAGCGAATCTTTATCGTTGCCGATCACCATTTGATAATCGTCAACCTTGCCCACAGCATCGGGGTTCATGGCAAGCATCATCATGTAGGTACTCAGGTTCGCGCCGGCAAACACGCCGATGAGGCCCTCATAGGTGGAGGGATCGCAGCCTGCATGCTCTAGTGCCTCCCATGCACACTCAATAAACAGGCGGTGCTGTGGGTCCGTCACCTCGGCCTCTCGCGGGCTGTAGCTAAAGAAAGCGGCATCAAACTGGTCTACCTGGTCAAGAACGGGGCGCGCCCCTACAAAATTGGGCTGCCGGCTCAGCTTCGGGTCAACACCCGCCGCCTCTAGCTCTTCAGGTGTAAAGAAGGTGATCGATTCGACACTGTTGTACAGGTTCTGCCAGAACTGCTCGACGTTGGAAGCGCCGGGGAAGCGTCCCGCCATGCCGATAATGGCAACAGCTTCTTGCTCGACAGATTGTCGCGCTCTGCTGCGGCGCGCGCTCAAGGCTTGTCGCTGTACAACCGGTTGTGACTCCTGTCCTGGTTGCAAGTAGGCTACTAGAGCACTTACCGTTGGCGCTTCAAACAGTGCAACAGCGGGGATGTGTATACGAAATGCTTTTTTCAATTTCGCGATCACTTGCAGTGCCACCAGCGAATTCCCGCCCAGGTCGAAGAAGTTGTCATAGAGCCCCACCTGTTCGACACCCAGCACCCGCTTCCAGATCGCGGTAATGGTCTGCTCATAATCACCGGAAACATGCGTTGTTGCTATTGTGCGTGCTGTCTGCCCGTCGTCCGGCTCATCCTGCAGTGATTCCAGTTGTATCCACTGCTGAATGCGCCTCTTGAGATCACCGGTTGAGTTGATCAGGTGAGTGATCTCCTGGTGACCCAGGACGCGAGTCAGTGCCTCAAGTCCTTCTGCCGGGCTCATCTCAAAGACGGCGACGGTGGCACCGAGCGCTCCGTGGGCGTCTTGTTTCACATGCCAGGTATCCCAGTTCACGCTCACCCATCGTTGGGTCGCGTTGCGGTTATACTTGTGGATGAAGGCATCCAGGAAGATGTTTGCCGCTGCATAGGCCGAGAAGCCCAGGCCGCCCAATACTGCCGAAACTGAAGAGAATAGCAGGCAGAAGTCCAGCTGCTGGCCTTGTAAGACCTGTTCCAGCACATATGTCCCATATACTTTGGGCGAGAAGTGCATTTCGCACTCCGTGCGCGTAATGTCCTGTACAGGCTTAAAGGCGTTTACGGTCGTGACACCCGCCGCGTGGAAGACGCCATGCAGCGAGCCAAAGGCGGCGTGTGTCTGCTCGATTACCTGGCGCATCTGTGTTTCGTCGGCAACATCTGCCTGGAAGACCAGCACCTCAGCACCCAGCGCTTCAAGTGCTTGCATCTGCCGTATCTTACGGCTAGTACGCTCGTCGACATCTTGATTTTCCAGCCACTGGGCCCAGCTCCCTTTTGCGGGCAGGGCTGTTCGTCCGACTAAGACCAGTTTGGCCTGGAAGGTTTCTGCCAGGTAGGTCGCCAGTTCCAGGCCAATGCCGCCCAGGCCACCGGTAATCAGGTAGGTACCGCCATGTCGATAGGGCAGCGGGCCCGCTGCGTCCAGCTTTTCCAGGCGCACAGGCTGGTAGGTTTGCACCCTGCGCATCCCGTCACGGTAGGTGACTACCAGATCAGACGTGGAGGTCGCATACCTCGTACACTCTGCGATAATCGAAGCGGCATCCGTCGTCTCATTCCATGTACCCGAAGTCGGGAAGGTCAGGTCAATACTGCGGCAGACAATGCTCGAGTTTTCCTGTGAAATGACCTTACAGGCACCCAGAATCGTTGCTTTCTCCGGCTGAAGCGGCTCCTGTCCGGTGACGTTCTGCATGCCGGTAGAGATGGCCACTATCTGCACCGGCTCATCGTGACCCAGCACAGCAAGCGCCTGGGTCAGGGAGATCAGGCTATAGAAGCCCTGTTCCTGTTGCGCGCGGAAGGCATCCGGCCCTGTGACCATCTCGTCGTGCCGGGCGACACTCCAGCAGTGCAGTACCGTGCGCGGTAGCTGTCCCAGTGCATCCAGCGCTTTACAGACCTCCTCATAGTCGGCGCTGTGCGCTGGTCGGATGCAGAAGGTATGCTCATCGAGGCGTGCGAACTGCTCGCCGCGCTGCACACGCACAACCTGCTGGCCTTGCTGTACCAGCTGCTCCGCGACCTGTTGAGCCAGTCCTGTACTATCCTCAAATATAAGCCAGGGGGACGCGCTGTATATCTTCTGTGACCGGAGGGCAGATACTTCCCAGCGCGCCTGATAGAACCAATCGGCGATTTCCGCTTTCCGGCCCACATCCCTACCCACATCCCTACCCGCATCCCTACCCGCCTCCCTACCCACCTCCTCATCCCGCCGAACGCGCTCTGAAGCTTTTGACTGCACGTCCACGCGCGGCGACTCGATCCAGTAACGTTGGTGCTCAAAGGGATAGGTTGGCAATGAGAGGCGATGGCGCTGCTCGTGCTTGGAGAAGCCTTGCCAGTCCACGGTGACGCCCTGTAACCACAACTTGCCCAGGGTGTTGAGCAAGAATGTGTGATCAGGCTGGCGCTCATGGGTCTGAGGCAGCGTTGAGAGAACCTGTGTTGTGCGTTCGGGGTCACACGCGGGATGCTGCTTTACCAGCGAGCCAAGTGATTGTCCCGGCCCCACCTCAAGCAGGAGATGTTCGCTCTCACGCAGCAAATGTTCGATGCCGTCGGCGAAACGCACCGCCTGGAACATATGCTGCACCCAGTAGGACGGGTCGGTGGCCTGCGCATTTGTGATCCATGTGCCGGTGACGTTGGATAGATAAGGAATGGCGGGCGGCTTCAAGGTAATGGTATGCAACAGATTGGCCACGGCCTCCTGGAGTGGCTTCATCATCCTCAAATGTAGCGCGGAGGTCGTCTCCATACGGTGGAAGGCTACCCCCCTCTTCGCCAGCCGGGCCTCCAACTGCTCGATAGCCTCATCTGTCCCTGACAGGATACAGATTTCAGGCGTGTTGATCGCCGCCAGGCTGACCTCTTTATCGAGATAAGGTCGCACGTCCTCTTCTGAGAGCATAACTGTCAACATGATGCCGCGTGGAAGTTCGCTGATCAAGAGGGCACGTTGGGCGACCAGCAGCAAGGCATCCTCAAGCGAGAACACCCCTGCGATGCAGGCAGCGACATATTCGCCCAGGCCATAGCCAATCATTGCCTGCGGACGAATGCCCCACTGCAAAAGCAACTGTGCCAGGGCATACTCAACAACGAAGAGCGCAGGTTGCGCCAGGGCAGTTTGCTTGTTGTACTCACTTTCTGGTGATGTGTGCTGGGCTATGTTCGGGGTAGGTGCCAATAGTGTAGGTACAGCGAGCGTTTTCTGATCGCTCTGTCTATTAAGATGGTACGTCCCATTAAGGCCGTGGTGCGAGAAGAGTACATCATACAGGTCTACGTCCTGCTCATCTTTAAGCACTTTGCAACAATAATCGACGGTCTGGCGGAAGGTCGGCTCCTCTTTATAGAGTTCCTGTACCATGCCCACATACTGCTCACCCAACCCGGGGAAAAGAAAAGCCACAGTGCGATCTCGGTGCATCTGATAGGTACCCGCCCCCGGCACCGCCTGAGCAGTGTGCAGCGCCCGCAACGCATCTTCATGGGAATGTAAGCCACCACGGCCACCACAGACGACCGCCTGGCGATGGCTAAAGGCACTACGCCCCACCTGTAAAGTATAGGCCACGTCGGCGAGATCGAGGTCAGGATGCTGCTCTAAATGTGTGATGAGATTGTCGGCTGCCGTCTTGAGCGCGGCTTCACTCTTTGCAGAGAGCAGCAGGAGTTGCGCGGCACGCGCTGGTCCAGGTGGGGCGGGAAGAGGAGCCTCTTCAAGCACAACATGAGCATTGGTGCCACCCAATCCAAACGAATTGACGCCTGCACGGCGGGGAGGGCCGTTGCGCTCCCACTCGCGGAGTTCCGTGTTGACGTAAAAGGGGCTGTCTTCCAGGTCAATATCTGAGCTGGTGCGTTCAAAGTTCAGGCTAGGCGGTAGCTGCTGATGGCGCAGTGCTTGCACGGTTTTGATCAGGCCGGTGACCCCCGAGGCACGGTCCAGGTGGCCCACGTTGGGCTTGACCGAACCGATGGCGCAGAAGCCTTGCTTCTCCGTACTGGCCTCAAACGCCTTTTTCATGGCCGCCAGTTCCACCGCGTCGCCAAGCATGGTAGCGGTGCCGTGCGCCTCAATATACTGGATGCTCTCGACCTCGATACCCGCATTACTGATGGCCTGCACCATCACCTCGGTTTGCCCATCCAGTCCAGGGGCGGTATAGCTGACCTTGACACTGCCATCGTTGTTTACGGCTGAGCCACGAACGACCGCGTAGATCTGGTCGCCGTCTTGCAATGCCTCTTGAAAGCGTTTCAGGACGACGACACCAATGCCATTGCCCATAACGCTGCCCTGCGCCTGGGTGTCAAAGGTGCGGCATTCGCCATCGGGGGAGACGATCCCCCCTTCTTCGTAAAAGTATCCGCTTATTTGTGGCACTGAGATCGCTACACCACCTGCCAGAGCGATATCGCACTCATAGTTGAGCAAACTCTGACAGGACAGGTGAACCGCGACCAGAGAGGTCGAGCAGAAGGTCTGTACAGCGAAACTTGGCCCTTTCAGATTGAGCTTATAGGAGACGGTGGAGGCAATAGAGTCTCTATCGTTCCCTATTGAAGTCTGGAGTTGCCCCACCTCTTCCATAAACTCAGGATTAGTATTGAGATTATTCAGTAAGTAGGTGCTAAATGCAGACCCTGCAAAGACTCCCACAAGGCCACGATAGGTCTCGGCATCGTAGGCGGCATCCTCTAAAGCCGCATAGGCATGCTCCAGAAAGAGGCGATGCTGCGGGTCCATCACTTCGGCCTCACGCGGCGCAAACTTGAAAAAAGAGGCGTCAAAGCGGTCAATATCTTCGATGATCGCCCCTGCTTTGACGTAGTTGGGCAGGTCGAGATGTGCCGGGTCTACGCCTGCCGCCCTCAACTCATCGTCGGAGAAGGTGCGGATGGACCTGACACCTGCCGCCACATTCTGCCAGAATGCGTCAACATTCCTGGCACCAGGGAATTGGCCTGACATGCCGATAATGGCAAGGGCCGTATCATAAGAGGTATCGTGTGCTGCCGCGTTTGTCATAGACCTTCACCTTCTTTACCTTGTCCGCCTGGTTTCACGCATGCGTTGTTTCAGGCTTTCTCGACGTTTTTCGCTCCGTTCGTTCCAGTCTTCCACCTGCACGGTACTTTTTCCCTGTTCGAGATAGCGAGCCATTGCACTCACCGTCGGAGCCTCGTAGAGTACATAGGCCGCAAGTGTCTCGACCTTCAGCTCTTTGCGTATCTGAGTGATCAGGTCGAGGCCAATCAGAGAGTTGCCCCCTAGCTCAAAGAAGTTGTCGTTGGTTCCCACCGGTGAGATGCCAAGCAGGCACTCCCAGATGGTAGCAAGCTGCCGCTCCACATCGTTTCTGGGTGCGACATAGGAATTTTCCAATCCTGGCCGGGCATGAGCAGGTCGGCTCTGGCGGTTCTCTTGTCGCCGCTGCAACATTGCTGTCGCTGTAAATGAGCGGCTCAGTTCAACAAGGGAGCGGAAATTCTGAGTAGAGACGACAATATGGGGCAAGCGATAGGACAGAATACGTTTCAGGGCCTCTGTTCCCTCATCAAACGCCAGGCCGAAACGCTCACGACTCTCTCTAAAGAACTGTTGGGCCTCCACGTCATATCCCGCCAGACCAGCCTCCCAGGCGTTCCAACGCCATTCACACCAATCAATGGCAATGGTCTTGCCATGCTGTGTACTGTGACTGCGTGCGTAGGCATCCAGAAAGGCGTTGGCTGCACAGTAGTCAACCTGCCCAGGTCCACCTATGGTGGAGGTGATGGACGAGAACAAGACCAGGAAGTCAAGCGGCAAGGCATGCAGCACGCGCTCTAAAACCAGTGTCCCTATGACTTTCGGAGCCAGCACGCTCGTCGCCTGCGCAGCTGTCTTGAGTTGCATCAGGCCGACACCCGGCACTCCGGCGGTATGGAATACACCGTGCAGCGTACCAAAGGTAGCCAGCGCCTGTTCAACGGCGGTTCGCATTTGTCCCTCATCGGTGACATCTGCTTTCAACACCAGTACTTGTGCGCCATGCCTTTGCATCTCCTGCACCTTGCGTATCTGTCGCCCTACCCCCTCGCTATCGCCCTGCGCGGCAAGTATCTGCGGCCAGGTCTCCTGCGCAGGCAGTCCGGTACGACCGACCAGGACGAGTCTTGCCTGTGCCGTCTTTGCCAGGTATTCCGCTATAGCCAGGCCAATACCGCCCAGGCCGCCAGTAATCAGGTAGACACCCTGTTGGCGCAATTGCGTGGCCTGCCCTTCTCTATCATCCAATTTGACCGGCTCAAAGGCTGGTACCCAGCGATGGTTGCCGCGTAAGGCAATCATCGCATCTGCTGAATCTGTGACAAGCTCCTCAAGGATCGAATTGATCAGGGTCGCGGTTTGCTTGCTCCCAGGCTCGGGCAGGGTGATGTCGATGCTACGACAACTCAGGTTTGGGTACTCCTGCGGAATGACCGTACAGGGGCCGGTGATCGTCGCCTTCTCTGGGCAAAGTTGCTCATTACCTGTCACATCCTGTATGCCATTCGAGAGAACCGTAATCTGACATGCTGGCAACTCCGCGTCCCGCAGTGCCTGGGCCAGGGCGAGCAGACTATAAAATCCGCGCTCCAGTAAGACTGTTGCTGGCTCCTCGCGCTCCTGCGTTACAGCCCACAAGTGGACGATGCGCTGGGGAGTTTTGCCCTGGGTATGGAGGTCTTTGAGCAGCAGGTCGTAGTCTGACCGTGTCTGAGGCTCTATGCAATACGCGCTTTCGCTCTGCTTACTAAATGCATGGCCTGCTGTCACGACGATCACGTCTTGCTGCTGCTCTAACAAGCGCTTGCGGAGTTGTTCGCCAATTGAGCAGTTATCAAGGAAGAGCAGCCAGCAGAGCTTTTCACTCAGTAGCGTACTCACGTCCAGCACCTGGGTGGGGGCTGAGTGTTTCCAGCCCGGCAGGTAGAACCAATCTGCTAATGCTTCTCGCTTCAACCCTTGCATAGCCTCTTCCGGTGTAGAAGCGACGGCGTGCGTGCGAGCACTCTGTGGACGTGGCTGCACCCAGTAATGCTGTCGTTCAAAGGGATAGGCCGGCAATGGCACGCGGCGACGGTGCTCGTTTGCATAGAAGCCGCTCCAATCCACCGCCACGCCGTTGAGCCATAGCTTGTCCAATGCCGTGAGCAGGTAGCACTGGTCAGATTGCCGCTCATGCGCCGAAGGCAAAGCGGAGAATACCAGGGGCATGCGCTCGCGTTCACAGGCTGGATGCTGCTTCACAAACGAGCTGAGCGATTGCCCAGTCCCGACCTCAAGCAGCAGCGCGTCTTTCTCCTCCAACAGGTGTGCGACGCCCTCGGCAAAGCGCACGGTCTGGCACATGTGCTGCGCCCAGTAGGATGGGTCGGTGGCCTGCTCGTCCGTGATCCATGTTCCGGTTACGCCTGAAATGTAAGGAATGTTTGGCTTGTGCAGCATCACACGTTTCGCCAAATCTGTAACTGCTTCACGCAATGGGTCAAGCATGGTGGAATGGAAAGCGTGTGTCGTCTCGACGCGGCGACACGCGATCCCTTGCCGGTAGAGTTCCGTCTCAAGCTGCTCAATCGCCTTGTCTGGACCGGCCAGGACACATGTTGCAGGCGCATTGAGGGCAGCCAGGCAGACCTCGTTAGCGAGATACGGCTGTACTGACTCTTCCGATAGCATGACCGCGAGCATCGATCCCTGTGGCCGTTCCCCGATCAACCTGGCCCGCCCGGCAACAAGGGTCAGAGCATCTTCAAGCGAAAGGACTCCTGCTATGCAGGCGGCCACATACTCACCCAGGCTATAGCCGATCATAGCCTGTGGTTGGATGCCCCATTGGAGCAATTGCTGCGCCAGGGCGTACTCGATCACAAAAACGGCTGGTTGTGCAACGGCGGTCTCCTTGAGCCGCCGGGCGGCCATAGAGGCTGTAGAAGAAGCCTGCCCATGCTGCCCGTTTTGACTGGTGCGACCTGCTAATGCCCGCAGGTCAAGCTGTTGCGTATTGGTCGGTTCATTGCCCGCGCGTTCCTGCTGCCTGGCGGCTGGAATCTGTGTCGTCGGCGAGAAAAGCATCTCTTGCAGGTCTAGCCCCTGTTTGCTCTTGAGCAGGGTACAGCAGCGTTCTACCGACTGGCGGAAGGTTGCTTCGTGTTGATAGAGTTCTTGCGCCATGCCCACATATTGCTCTCCCAATCCAGGGAAGAGAAAGACGACAGGCCGGTCGGTACGCTGGTCCCTCTTCTGAAGAAATGTTCCCGTCTTAATGGCTTGCAGTGCCTCTTGCCGGTCGCGGCAAACCAGTATGCGGCGCTGCTCAAAGCGATTGCGCCCCATCTTCAAGGTAAATGCAACGTCAGCAAGCGGAGTGTCTTCGTTTTGTTGCAAATAGGTTTGTAGATTCGCCGTGGCGGTCTCCAGGGCAGATGGTGTTTTTGCCGACAGGACCAGCGTCTGCCAGGGGCGCGACGGCCCCGACGGCTCCTGGGCTGGGGCCTCTTCAATCACCGCGTGGACATTGGTGCCGCCCATGCCGAGCGAATTGATGCCAGCTCTGCGCGGTGTTGTGCCGTTGCGTTCCCACTTCGAGCGGGCCGCGTTGACATAGAACGGGCTATGCTCAAAGTCGATTTCCGGGTTGGGTTTTTGATAGTGCAGGCTCTGCGGAATCACGCCGTGTTTCATTGCCAGCACGATCTTTATCAAACCAGTAACACCGGCAGCACGGTCCAGGTGCCCGACGTTGGTTTTAACGGAACCGATCGCACAATAGCCTGTCCTGTCGGTCTGAGTCCGAAATGCCTTTGTTAAAGACGTGACTTCAATTGGGTCGCCCAGTTCTGTTGCGGTGCCATGCGCTTCGACATAGTTGATGGTATCTGCTGGAACTCCCGCGTTGGCAAGCGCTGAGGTGACAACCTCAGACTGTCCAACAACACTGGGAGCGGTGTAACTGACCTTGAGTGAGCCATCATTATTGATCGCTGACCCCTTGATGACGGCATGGATGGAGTCGCCATCCTCCAGTGCCTCGGCGAGTCGTTTCAATACCACGATGCCGACGCCATCGCCAAAAATGCTGCCTTTCGCTTGAGCGTCAAAGGTGCGGCAATGCCCATCTGGTGACTCCATACCGCCCTCTTCATACAGGTGTCCTCCCTTTGAAGGCACACGTATCGAGACGCCACCTGCGAGCGCCATGTCGCATTCGCCGTTGAGCAGACTTTGACAGGCCAGGTGAGCTGCTACAAGCGAGGTTGAGCAGAAGGTCTGTACGGCGAAGCTCGGCCCCCTCAGATTGAGCTTATACGAGACGGTGGTTGTCAGCGAGTCTTTATCGTTGCCGATCACCATCTGATAATCGTTCACTGGCCCAACTGCTTCGGGGTCAGTGAGGAAATTAAGCATATACGTACTCAGGTTAGCACCGGCATAGACACCAACCAGGCCGTTGTAGTTGAGCGCGTCATAACCAGCATGCTCCATAGCCTCCCACGCGCACTCAAGGAAGAGGCGATGCTGTGGGTCCATCAGCTCGGCTTCACGCGGACTATAACCGAAGAATGCGGCATCAAACTGATCTATCTGCTCCAGAATGGGACGTGCCCTGACGAAGTTGGGGCGGCGTATGAGTACCGGATCAACGCCCGCCTCCTCCAGCTCTTCGGAGGTAAAGAAGGCGATGGACTCCACACCATTGTCGAGGTTTTGCCAGAACTGCTCGATGTTGGCGGCGCCAGGAAAGCGACCAGCCATGCCGATAATGGCGACGCTCTCATGCCCGATGGCTTGCCGCGCCTTCGCACGACGCTGGCTTATCACCTGCTGCTGTGCGTCCGGTCGCGGCTCCAGTGTAGGCCGCAAATAGGTGGCCAGGGTGCTAATTGTTGGTGCTTCAAAGAGTGCAACGGCGGGAATCTGCAAGTGGAAGGCTTTTTTGAGTTTGGCGATGACCTCAAGCGCAATCAGCGAGTTACCACCCAGGTCAAAGAAATTGTCAGATAGCCCCACCTGCTCCAGCCCAAGCGCCTGTTGCCAGATATCGCTAATGATGTGTTCATAATCCCTGCTGCCAGTTGGACGAGCTGCCAGCGTATCGGCTGCCGATGAGAATGTACCTTCACCAGTGCCATGCTGGCTCAATACTATCGCTGGCTGCCGTATCCATTGGCGCATGCGTGCGTGAAGATCGCCTGTTGAGTTGATGACATGCGTCCGATCACGCTGGAACAGGATGCGCGTGAGTGCCTCTAATCCTTCCTGCGCGTTCATGGAGTTTTCCAGCATTGTCCCGCCCATAGCTTGTTCGTGCTCAGAACCGATACGCCATGTATCCCAGTTCACGCTCATCCACGGCATGGAGGCATTACGGTTATGCTTGTGCGCGAAGGCATCTAGAAAGATGTTTGCCGCTGCATAGCCTGCGAAGCCCAAACCACCTAATACTGCTGAGATGGAAGAGAATAGGAGGCAGAAGTCCAGGGTATGCCCTTGCAGCACTCGCTCTAGCACGTAGGCACCATACACTTTCGGTTGAAAGTGCAGTTCGCACTCTTCGCGCCCGGTACGTTGCACCGTTTTGAAGGCATCCCTGTTGATGATACCCGCTGCATGAAACACTCCATGCAGCGCGCCAAAGCTCGTGATGGCCTGCTCGATCGCACGCCGCATCTGCGCCTCATCGGCAACATCTGCCTGACAGACCAGCACCTCGGCACCCAGGGCCTCAAGTGCTTGTAGCTGTCGTATCTTGCGACTGGTGCGCTCGTTAGCATCCGTGTTCCCGTCCGTGCTCTCGTCGTGGCTCTCCAGCCATTGTGCCCAGCTTTCTTTGGCTGGCAATGCCGAACGCCCAAGCAAGACCAGTTTGGCCTGGACCGTCTTTGCCAGGTGTTCCGCCAGTACCAGGCCGATGCCACCCAGGCCACCTGTGATCAGGTAGACTCCCCCCTGCCGGTACGGCATTGCGGCATCGGTCGCCATTTCCAGGCGCGTGTGCTGATAGGTCTGCACCCAGCGCTTCTCGTCACGGTAGGCTACTACCAGATCAGGCATTGAGGTTGTACATTCTGCGATAATCCAATCGGCGCAAGCTGTCTCAGTCCATATCCCTCCAGCGGGCATAGCCAGGTCGATACTGCGGCACAGAATCGTAGTATGTTCCTGTGAAATGACCTTACAGGCTCCCAGGATAGTTGCTTTCTCTGGTTGCAGCGGCTCCTGTCCGGTGACATTTTGCATATGCGTGGAGACG
>WNFH01000778.1_pt1 | contig 20775 bp, 18 predicted proteins | sample 5400411 | NCBI WGS metagenome assembly WNFH01 (sample SAMN13153347, study PRJNA577476) | soil metagenome | isolation source: 200 cm saprolite under Douglas fir tree site 2 hole 3 | place: USA:California | collected 2015-04-18
TCTTCCCTTTCGGGCACGCTCACTCGATCTGTGACGAACTGACGTCACCCCTGACTCAAGTCCTGCATGTGGCGTATGACGCGCATCGCGAGTACCAGGTCTTTCCTGGCGCGTCCGATGAGTCAAAGATGGTTGTCCTCTGTGGCGCGTTCCATGTGGAGCATCCCGGAGCTTTTCCCTTGCTCCACAGCTTGCCAAAAGTTATTCATATTCCCGCAGAACAGGGGCGCATGGCGCAGGGCTTCGCCGATCTTGTGCGTTTGATGACACGTGAATCGGCCACGCCTCGGCTGGGCGCGGAGGTGATGCTCAGGCGATTAACCGAACTGCTCTTCATTCACGTGATCCGGGTCTGGGTTGAGCAACAAGCGGCATCTTCCCGAGGATGGGTAGCGGCGCTGCGCGATCAGCCCATCAGCACCGCACTCGGCCTGATTCATCAGTCGCCCGAACGCGGGTGGAAGGTCGAGGAACTGGCAGAGGCGGTGGCCCTCTCCCGCTCAGAATTCTCCGCTCGCTTTACCCGTCTTGTGGGTGAGCCCCCTATCACGTATCTCACCCGTTGGCGCATGAACAAAGCGACCCGCTTGCTCAAGAACAACGTCCAGATGGAAAAGATCGCAGAGCTTCTCGGCTATGAGTCAGAAGTGGCCTTTCGCAAAGCCTTCAAGCGAGAAGTCGGCATGCCCCCGGCCAGGTATCGCAAGCTCGGGTAACCCGTCGAAACGCCCGCCTCGATCCCACTCCCGTGCGAAGCTTTCGCTTGATCGACCCCAGATGCGCAAGCGTGTCACCAGGCGCAGGTGTTCGCGTTCATTGAGGGTATATGGGGGCGTCCTCTTTTTGACACTATCCTCTCTGGAACACTTTCGTTTTCGAGAGTCCCTTCCATACCCCTGTCTCCTTGCACGTGACGAGGCTGACGGGTGCTTTGCCAGAGGAACTGCAATCTCGCTTTGAGCTCGGCTTTGAGAGACGTGCTCCCACCCTGTCGCCGATGCAACGTCGCCTGAGTGCGACGATGAGTGTCGAGTGCTTCAAAGCAGCCCTCCTGCTGGTCCTGCAGGCAGAGGGGGATGAGCGCAAGCTGCTCATACATGAACTGAAAATCATGTTGCAGCGCTATCTTGAACCGCTGCTTGCTTAAGCCAACCCTTGCTGGCCTTTCAGGCAATATTCAAAAAAGAGCATCTCAGAATCGGCCGTTTTCTGACACACAGGGAGGCCGAGAAGACTGGCCACCAATGGAAAAGTTGCCCTCGCTCGCCGTCTGTTTGCTGATCCGAATCCTTCCGTTCCAGAGATTTGCTCGACGCTTGGCATCTCTCGCTCAACGCTGTATCGTTATGTCAGAGCAGCAAAAGAGGCATCGAGTTCGTCGGACACATGAACGAGATGAAGAGCGCATCCCCCAGAAAGCTTTTTCCCCTCTTATGAAGAGACGGTCATTCCTGGCCCTTGATACGACACGGAATTATCAAGAAATTACAGAATTTTGTAATTTACACCGTTAGAGAGTAGGAGATAATGTGGGAGTAGAATCAGGCCAGGAGATACAGTATTTGTAAAGAAGCCCATGAATCCGTTGCGGCCGCTCGTTTTCGGGTCTTTCAGAAGGAAGCAAGCAGCGTGAAGAGACAGCCCAGAACGCTTTCAGCTCAGGAATGTAGGCATCGTGGGGAACAGGAGCACAGCAGGAGCAACCAGCTGGCAGAAGCGCAGGGGTGAGGAGCGCGGCTCGTGAGAAGGCGGCTAGGCCACTTTACCGAGCTTAGCAGTGCCCAAGGCAGGGTGTCCTCAGCCATGACCATATCGCCGTAGTCGGGGATGGTAGCGGCCGCGACCCCAGTGCCATAGCCCCAGAGGTACTCTTTGACCTCTTTCTTGGAGCCATCGGGCTGCTGGTTGGTGGAGCGTTTGACACCGACGCGACAATCACGGTCGCCCTTGGGTTGGCGCTCTTTGCAGAAAATGAAACCACCTCGCCCCTGATGTCTCCATTGTTGGAATTAGGCCTGAACGCGTTTATTCGTCGAACACCCCGCATGAATCTTGTCTACTATGTCACGTTAATCGTGCCCGTCATATATGGATGGATGTTACAATGATAGGCAAACCTGCCACCAGCATGAAACGTGAAAGTATAGCTGCCGCCAGGATTAATAATGGCACTGCCGAATGAGCCACCGGTGACGGTATGGGGTGCCTGGGTATGGTTGATCCACTTCACAGTCGTACCAGGCGGGATAGTTATTGAAGCGGGACTGAACGAAAAGGTGCTCGTGCCAACTATCTGAACCGTCACCGTCTGGTGGGGTACCGGAGTTGGTGTCGGTCTGGGTGTCGGCGTCGGTGTTGGCCTGGGTGTTGGTGTCGGCGTCGGTGTTGGCGTCGGAGGCCGAGGCGTAGATGTCGCGGTCGGAGTCTGTCCGGGGGGTGTCGATGTAGTAGAGGCAATGGGCGTCTCACCTGCGCCATTGGTCGGAGCGCTGGCAACGGTCGTAGGTGCCGCTGTTGAGCCTGTACTGGGAGAGTTACCCCCGCAGGCAGCCACCAGCACGATCATGCTAAATACTAGAAGGCTGAACCAGGTGTTGTGGCTTGGTAAGGTCTTTCCCATGGTTTTTCTCCTACCGTGATATTCCTCTATGAAAAGGTGAGTGGGATTAGCTGGAGGTTCATCTAGATAATGATACGCGCTGAGGTTACATTTCTCAAGCCTTCTGATTGACCACCTCCTTCCGATTCATCAACATTGCGCAAGAACCGCGTTCTCACATGTACAATTCGTGAAATGTTTCCTGCTCAAAAAGAGCTACCTGCGTTCTCGTATTTCACCCCCCTCTTTGTAATGACCAAAAGTCCTCATGAGCTTTGAGAAGTGCATCCTGCGAGTACTATTGTTCATAACTTGCCTGTCCCCCTACAAGCGGATGTTTGAGGACCGTGGCCAAGGCATGGGCCTGAGCGCATCCCTGCGTGAGTCGCTCATCTTTGCGCCTCACGATCTCGTCTCTCATCCCCCCTTTCCTCGCCTGGATCTGATTGTGTGTCATCTTCCTTTCTCTGTCTTCACGTCTTCGCAGCAGAGCAGCATCCTCAACCGCTTCGCCTATGCACTGCTTCCTCATGGACTCCTCGTGTTGCTCTCCCCGGGCGAGATCTCCCCTGATCCCCTGCTCTACTCTCGACACGACAAGAGCCTCTTTCCTACCTATTCCCGCACTGTTGCCCCCGTCTCGCTCTCGACTTTGGGGTGGGGGCGCACTCCTGCTGCCTTGTCTCTCGTCTCTTCTCCACCGCAGCGCGTGCCGGATGAGGACACCGAAGCGGTGCTGGAAGAGCAGTTCCTCGCGAGCAACGCTCTTGCTCCTGCCTGGGCGGCTAATGGCTCACATTTCCAGCTCTCAGCCGTGAGTGCCCTCAGAACCATCAGCTAGCTGGCTTAGCTTTAGGTATAAAGACACGCTTTAATACATTCAAATTTCCCAAGAAAACAAGGTTAACATATCTCAACCTATCAAGGCTGTTTTATAACCATATCTTAACCATTTCTCAACCGAGACGTAGCCTTTTTCTACTACAATTGTTCTGGTTGGTTGGGTAGCGGATCGCTTGCATACTGTTAAGTATGACGTGTTCCCTGCACGTCAACTCACTGGGCGTTATGTGGTGGAGGTTTTACCCTGTAATCCTCAACTGGCTTTTCCCTCTTCATGGCGCCTCTTTCTCAGATGGTTTTGTGTGTTTGGGTATTTCGTAGTTAGGAGAAATGTTCATGAAAGGCTTTTTCAAGTCGAGACTCGTCTTAACACTTGTCACGTTGATACTGCCGGCCGCTGCTCTAGCTGTATCATTGGCAGGCATCACTCACTTAGCAACTGCCAGGGCGGCCGGGACCGTGGGCGTATTCGTGGGCTACGCCGACAGCCTGCGGTCGAGCCCGACGAACTTCCCGACGCCGTGGGCCGGTTCCCCCGGTGTCACCTTCGAGGGATGTCAGCCTCCAAGCTTATGCACCTACGACGCCGGAGCGGTGCGCGTGGTCAACAACACCAACGCCACTGTAACCGTCAACTCGGTCGCGGTCCACGTCGACACGTGTACCCTGACCGGGTGGCCGTCCGCCACGCTGGCGCCGGGAGATCAGCTCATCGTGACCCAGGTGGCGTCTGGCGCGACGAGCGGTTGCCCGCTGTCGGGGCCCACTGGCCCCCCATCCATGGACACATCGGATATCGGACCGGGTGGCAGCTCTTATTCAGGGATTTGCACCCCGGACGGCATCCAGCCCACGGTGGATGTGACCCTCGACGGAACGACGACGACGTACACGGACAGTGGGCAGATTCTCAATACCGGCGGGGTCGACCTCGCCTCGTGCCCATCTGCTGGTACGAACGAATCGACGCAGTGGACCACGGTAGGCAGGGCACCGTGTCCGGGCGCCGTGCTCACCCTGGCACCATCGAGCCAGACTCACTCAGTGGGCGAGACCGCGACCGTCACGGCCACGCTCACCAACAGCTGCAATGAGCCTCTCTCCGGCGTCGCTGTGAACTTCCAGGTCACTTCAGGGCCGAACAACGGCCTGCCAGGTACGGGAGTCACCGACAGCAACGGCCAGGCCACGTTCACGTACTCGAGCACTCAGCCAGGAACGGACCAGCTGCAGGCGTCGGTGACCAACCCCGCCGGCACGATCACGTCGAACCCCGTCAAGGTGACCTGGACCCTCGTGTTCGCGCAGGGTGGATCGTTCGTCATCGGCGATCTCGAGAACCATTCCGGGGCTTCCGTGCTGTGGTGGGGCGCGCAGTGGTGGAAGGCCAACTCCATGAGTGGCGGCTCGGCGCCGCCGAGCTTCAAGGGCTTCGAGAACGGCAACTCGACGCCAACCTGCGGCCAGACCTGGACGACGGACACCGGCAACAGCTCCAACCCGCCACCAACGGTGCCGCCATTGATGGGGGTGATCGTTGCTAGCCACATCACCAAGTCGGGGTCGACGATCTCCGGCGATATCGTCCACATCATCGTGGTTCGCACCGACCCCGGATACCAGCCTGACCCCGGCCATCCGGGAACCGGAACGGTCATCGCCCAAGTCTGCTAGCGACCGGCCGTTGAGAGACGGGAAGGGGACATGAGCGTCCCCTTCCCGCACCCGGCTTCACACTGCGGGTCGCGTTCGGAGCTGGTGATGTGCCATAATCCGAATCCCACTGTCAATACCTGCATGCGGAAGCAAGACATTTGGAGATAAGACTTCCCGTGAGCGGGCTTGAGAGGTGTCCTGGCTGTCATCCTGAGCGCAGCGAAGGATCTCTGCGTCCGTCGAGCCAGACCCTTCGCTGCGCTCAGGGTGACACGCATTCTCTCCAAATGTCTGTGCGGAAGCGTATCTGGGCAGCCGGTCTTGCTCTCTTCGTTCCTCTTGGTTGCCTCGGCTTATTGCTGACCTGGCGTCTTCCTCCAAAACAGACGACAACAGAGCAACAGACTCTCGACCTTGGGGGAGCGTGTTTCCTGGCTGTCGGCCTGGGCGCTTTGACGATCGGACTCTCGTTCGGCCAGGAATGGGGCTGGCTCTCACAGCATGTGCTCAAAGTAGACGGCTTCTGCCTTCCTTTTGTTCAGCTTGCAAATCATTAGCCACTATGGTAGACTACCAGAGTAACCTAAGAAGAGAACTATATCAAGGAAGATTAGAAATAACATCTAGGTCGCTCATAACCTGGGTGTTTCTTATTGCCCGAAACTGCCGGGCCACGTCTCGATCAGTGCCGATCGACGATCCAGAAAGTACTGTGGTACTACCACAAGATTTGTTGTTGTAGCTGAAGGGCTGGGATTATCTCTGGCTCGTTGTAGTGAAACGGAGAGTGAGAAAGTAAGAATGACCGATTTAAAGCGTTTGGAACAAGACACACAAAACATAAACAGCTTGAACGAGCATGGCTCATATTGTGAGTGCATCTCGTGTCTTGAGGGAGATACTCGACTTCATGAGACCTCAGATCTTGCTAAGCAGGAGATTGAGCAAGAAATGATGGCAATGCTGAAGGATTTACCACTTTCTATCGCCATCACAAAGCAGGGTGATCTCTACAGTGATGAGTACACCTGGCAATGCATAGGCACCTCTGGGAAAGCATACTCCTTTGTGGATGCCACGCGGGAAGCATTGCAATCCTTACTAACAACGAGCCATTCATCCCCTGTCTTTCTAAGCAGGGGATGAATGGCTCTTCCTTTTGGGAGTAGGGACGGGTGGGGCATATGCCGGATCGATCCATGTCAGGTAGGCATCGATAGCACGCCGAATCAGTTCGGCAACGGGAAGCCCCTCCCTTTCTGCTTGTGCTCGCAACCGTTCTTTCTGCATTTCGGTTAAGTAGATATTCGTGGGTTTCATCTCTGTTTTCTCCTTGACATATACCGCTATTATGGTATATAATCTTAGCAGAGCCAAGAAGAAATGGCAAGTTCGCACGAGACACGAGATAGCAGCGTGAAAATTCTATCCATATTTGGGTAGACGCGCATTCATCACACCTCGCGGTCTGATTGCTTCTCAACTGATATATCTCTGGTAAGTCGGGCGAGTCAGGCTCGTATCCGTACCGGGGGGCACTCGGAAACGGGTAGGACTTCGGTTCTGCGAACGCTTGGGGAAAAGGAACCTCTACGTTATGAGTAGCAGTATTCATGGTGCAAGCTCCTTCGTTGAACCAAGAACCCCCGTCATTTATGGCGGGGAGTGTCAGTTGAAGTCTTCGCCGTAGTACAGTCGTAACCGACGATGATGTTAAGAATAGGCGGTTATCCAGCAATGGATGACCGCTTTATTCTTATCCCAAGCAGCCATTTGATAAAGCGCTAAGGCTCGACAGCAAGGAAGAGTTCCTCTCGACACCCGGTTTCCGCTATGCTACACTATCAAAAAGAAAAGCTACATAGGAGCGTCTTCGGCATGGATGAAGAACAAGCCCATCAGCCGTGGAAGGCAAGCAAGGAGGCACAAAACTATCCCCTCGATTGGCCCGATACCGGACAAATGGACAATGAGGTGGAGGGTTGGAAGTAACTCGGGAACCGAAAAAAATACCGCGCAAAATGCACGGTATTTGCACGGTGACATGCCTGCGGATCGGCATCTGGCGCGGGGATAGAATGAAATCAAATGTGAAATGAAGACGAGTGGAGAAGATCAAGCTATGACTATGTTACGCATTACCGTCGGCCCTTTTACATATACCGCGCGCATGGAAGAGGAAGATGCGCCGCAAACGTGCGCGGCTTTCAGTAAGCTGTTGCCTTTCCACAATAAGCTCGTTCATGCGCGTTGGAGCGGGGAAGCCACCTGGATTCCACTGGGCGATTTCAGCTTGGGTCTGGATTACGAGAACCATACCAGCTACCCGGCTCCTGGGGAAATCTTGCTTTACCCCGGCGGGTTCAGCGAGACTGAGATTCTCTTCCCGTATGGCGGCGCACGCTTCGCCAGCAAAGTGGGGCAGTTGGCGGGTAATCACTTCTTGACGATTGTTGAAGGGCGCGAGCAGTTGCGTGAGATGGGGCGGTTAGTGTTATGGGAAGGGGCGCAGGATATTGTGTTTGAGAGACTTTAAGAACTGTAACCCCCACCGTATTTCTTTGCGGAGGTGAAAAGCATGATGTATTACTTCTGTATCCACTTCTGTTCAACTTCTGCCCAGGCACCTCGCACCCGCGCCACATCTGACTCATCCGGCTCGAAGCCGCCGTAGCGGGTCGTGGTATAGACTTCGGTGATAACCTCCAATCGCGGTTCGGCGAGGGGAGTCTTTTCGTTTAGGCGTTGTTCGAACTCGTAGGGGGTTTCATCTTTCTTGCGTGCATAGCCACGACCGGCAGCCCGCTTCAAAAGCATGCGATAGATCTCACGGACACTACGCGCGGTAGGCCCGCCTTCAATCATCTCTAACGCAGCCTGGTCTTGCTTCTCTGCCGGACGGCGGGAGAAGAAACGGCCAAAGAGCGCTCGCAAGAACGCTTTGAGCTGAGCCCAGAAAAGCGACCAGGACCACAGGCTTTCTCGAACTTCCTCTTCTTGTCGTTTCGCTACTAACTGTACACGCCGCCGGCGCAAAGCCCAGCGGATCAACAGAAACATCAGCAGGATAACCGCGATGGGTAGAACCACCTTGAGGATGGGAATGAGGAAAACAAAAAACGTGTCTAGCGCAGTTGCTGGTTTTGGGTTAGTGAACCTGCCGACATGACCTTTGGGAAGGTGGATGGGGGGGAGCCGGGCTGGACGATTTGCCTCCAACCAGGAGAAGAGCCAGAAGAGCGGGGTGACCAGGAGGACGATCGCATAAGCAATCAGATTCACGAACCAGTCATAGGCCACTCCTAGTGGGCCTTGGATCTCCTTCAGGAAGCTCGGGGCGGCAAAGCTGCCCACTGACAATGTGACGAGCACGATAACCAGGCCAAATATACCGATGATCAGGATGAGAGAACGCTCCTGTGTGGCAACATTTCCTTCCAGGCCGATCGGGTGGGAACGCCGTACATAGGCTGTTCGTGCCAATGCATGCGCAGCCAGTGAGAGGATCAGGAAAAGGGGAACGAGAAGAAAGAGGATCGGCTGGTCATGGAAGACCATGCCAGCACTTTCTTGTCCTGCCCGGACGAGAACAACTACAACCATGATAACCAGGCCCAGGCGTAGTACATTCAAGACGTGAGCGGGTTCAATCTCACGACGCGCAAGACGTATGCCGCGCCAGCAAAAGTAAATACAGAGTCCTAGAATGGTAACCACCAGGTAGGCATTCGCATCGAGCAGCAAGATGTCATTCAGCAGGCTCAACAGCCAGCGTGGATCAAACACAAACCATGTTTGTGCGTAGAGACGTAGCCAGATGACGAACAGGGCTACCACAGCTATGAGAGCGATCATCAGCGAGGTACCTGGAGTGACAGTGCGGGTAGGATCGTTCTGCTCTGACGCGGGTGTTCTGCTTGCATCACGCCGTTCCAGGTAATTTGCCAGCCAGTGGGAGCCTGCGATGAGTACAAAAGGTGCCCATAAGGGGAGGATGGGGTCATGCGACAGAAAGAGGCCGATGCCTGCCAGTCCGATGAGGATGGCGCCGACCCAGCATGTTTCCATGGCAGCCAGGACAATGGGGAGCAGGTGTTCACCCCAGCTTGGGGTGGCTGACAATTGGGTGGTGGCCATTGATAGCAATTGCTGCCTGCGTCGTTCTGCCGCCTCCTTGAGGCTCTCCTGCTGCTTTGCCGGGTCCGTGGACTTGTCGGGTTGCCTGGGCGAGGAGTTCATCTTTGCTCAGCCTTTGTGTACAATGGTTGCCGCCTATCTCGACGTGTCGATGGTTAGATTGTATGATTGCGCCGGCGCTGTTGTCAAACGAGGCGACCCTCGTGCAGACGTTTGGAGAGAAGACTTCCCGTGAGAGGACTTGGGCAGTGTCCTGGCTGTCATCCTGAGCGCAGCGAAGGATCTCTCCCTCCCTCGAGCCAGACCCTTCGCTGCGCTCAGGGTGACAGCCAGTATCTCCAAATGTCTTACCTTCGTGGTCGCCTCGCGTTTGCTCTATACCGTAATGGTCGCGGTGAAGATTTCTTCGCCCAGGCGCAGGCCGGTAGCGGGATCAATCGTTGCGTCGAACCGACCATCGGTCCAGATGGGATGAATGCTACCGTCGAAAGCAATGATACCCTCGTAGTCGCCGTACTGATCGTGGGCTTGGGCGAAAGGATTAGCGGCGCTTTCGTCGCTCATAGCTGTCGTCACTTTGATATTGGGAGCAAAGGACAGACCACCGTTGGTTGACTGGCTGAAGAATATATCGGTCTTTGTATCAGCCGGATCGTTGCGGGCATCGTTCCAGCTCAGATTGACCGAGCCACTGGTTGGGTCCACCGACAGCCATTGGTTGAACTGATCTTTGCGCACACCGGTTGGATCATCATTTACACGTACTGGAGTACTCCAAATCGCGCCTCGATCACCTGAACGCGCTACAAAGATGTCGGTTCCGTTGGTCGCCGTCTCGTCCATCCACGAACAGTAGAGGGTGCCGCGGTTTGGGCCGCTGCTACGATCGGCATCGCAGGCCGGATAGAGCAACGCTCGCCGAGTGGCCATGGCCGGGATACCATCATCGAAGGCGACAATGGTTGGGGAAATCGTCTGTGGCTGACCGAAGGTGACGCCACCATCGAACGAGCTATTGACCAATAACGTGTTGTTCTGGACATCGTGCCAGGCAACATAGACCTCGCCGTTGGGTCCCACGAACGGATCGGCAGCAATCACAGAAGATGGGCCGCCGGTGAGAGTGTTCACGGCGATTGGACTGCTGAACGTGCGTCCGCCATCGGTGGAACGCGCAAACAACAACGCGTTGTTGGCCGACGATTTACCCGCATTGAAAGAGGCATTATCCCATGCAACGTAGACACTATCGCGGAACGGGCTGTTAGGATTGGTGTCCACGGCAATGTACGGCTTGTCGTTGAACTTGCCGGTGCCGCTATTGAAATTGAAGAACGTGACCTGGGGCCAGGTTTTCCCACCATCGGTGGACCTGGCTACCGCCATCTCGGTGCCTTGAATCGAGGCGAAGAAGCGATTAAAGAAGACAACAATGTAGGCATAATAGACGTTGCCACGCGTGTCGAAGGCCACGGCTGGATCAGAACCGAAGTCGGTTCCATTGGTGGTCGCGGCAGGCGGGAGTGGCAAATCTACGGCACCCCAGCTCTTGCCTCCGTCACTGGAGAAATAGCCGCGCATAGGAAGGCGGACGATTTCATTGGAGCCACCGACGAGAATGTTGGAATTATTGGGATTGACAGTGATGGATGTTTCACTCTGCGGAGTGTCCTCGTTGCTCACGTCAACATTTGGGCCAACCGAGAGAGCTTTTGTCGTGGATGAGGAGCTGACGGTTTCCTGCAGCAATCTCTGATATTTGGCCCACCACGTTGGCTGATTATAGGGAGAAGCAGAGGAATGTGCGCTGGCGCGGCCTGGATGAAAGGCGGCACCGGCAAATAGGATGAGGAGTAATGCCAGGATGATGAAGAGGTTCTTGCGTCCCAGGCTGACGACGGTTGTATACGGCATACGTGTTTACCCCCTTACGAAGATGTGTCCTTACGTTTAACGTTTCAACGGAACGGTTGTTGAATGGCCTGATTGTATGCTTGAGTCTATATATTGTCAAGAGGAGGAATCTTTTTGGGTGTGGTGAGCGATAGGAAAGTGCCCAGGCGCGGGGAGCGCGTCTGGGCACTGATACGCGAAGCACACGAATAGATTACACCTCTACCACCACGGGCAGGACCATTGGTCGACGGTGTGTCTTTTCATAAAGAAACTCGCTTAGCGTATGCCTGATTTTGTCTTTGACGAATGACCAGTCTGAAGCATGGCCATTTAAGCCAATGAATGATTCAAGCACACGCTCACGGGCGCTATCCAGTAGTTCCTCGGCGTCACGCATGTAGACAAAGCCACGCGAGACGATATCAGGACCGGCCAGAGGTTGCCCGGTCTCTTTATCAACCGTCAGTATGGCCAATAAAATGCCATCTTGTGCCAGCACCTGGCGGTCACGGAGTACAAGATGGCCCACGTCACCTACACCGAGACCGTCTACATAGACATTGCCTGATACTATGTGATTCGCTATTTTGATAGAGTCTGGCGTAACCTCAATGATGTCGCCATCTTCAGCGACGACAATATGCTCCTTAGGAATGCCAAGTGAGCATGCCAGCTTCTGATGCAGGGCTAGTTGGCGATATTCTCCATGAATAGGCATGAAGAACTGCGGGCGGAGCAGACCGAGCATCAACTTCAACTCTTCCTGTGCTGCGTGGCCTGAGACGTGGACATTGGAGATGGCCTGGTAGAAGACCTCTGCTCCCTGGCGAAACAGGTTGTTGATGGTGCGATTGACCATTTTCTCGTTGCCCGGCACAGGTGTTGCTGAAAGGATGACCGTGTCGTTTGGCTGGATACGTACCAGGCGATGATCCTGGCTAGCGATGCGTGTGAGAGCTGAGGTTGGCTCTCCCTGGCTGCCCGTACAGATGAGCACCACCTGCTCCGGCTGGAACTTGTTGATGTCTTCAGCGCGAATCAGGGTGCCCTTGGGGATGTTCAGGTAGCCAAGCTCCAGTGCCATTTGCACATTGTTGACCATGCTGCGTCCCACCAGGGCTACTTTGCGATCGTAGCGCACGGCGGTATCGACCACTTGCTGCACTCGCGAGATCAGCGATGCGAAGGTGGCGAGCAGGATGCGACCCGGTGCGTTGGCAAAGATTTTGTCAAGCGAGTCGTTAATGACGCGCTCAGAAGGGGTATAGCCGGGTACTTCCACACGGGTGCTATCGCCCATCATGAGCAAGACGCCTTCGTTGCCGATGCGCGCCAGGGTACCAAAGTCGGCAGGTTGGCCGTCGATGGGAGTGTGATCGAATTTGTAGTCGCCGGTGTGTACAATGGTGCCAATCGGTGTATGAATGACGACACCGACTGCGTCGGGAATGCTGTGGTTCACGCGAAAGAACTCGACCAGACATTCACCCAGTTCTAACTGGTCGCCCGGGGTGATGACGTTTACGGCTACTTTGTCGAGCAGTTTATGCTCCTTGAGTTTTACGTTGATCAGGCCCTGTGTGAGACGAGTTGCGTAGATGGGCGGGAAATCCAGCATGGGCAAGACATAAGGCAAACCACCAACATGGTCTTCGTGGCCGTGAGTGACTAGGATACCACGAATGCGCTGCTTCTTATCATTGAGGTAGTTGGTATCAGGGATGACGAGGTCAACACCGAGCATTTCGTCATCGGGGAACATTAACCCAGCGTCAATGATAATGATGTCGTTAGCATACTCAACGACCATCATATTCTTTCCGACTTCCCCTAAACCTCCGAGCGGGATAAGTCGAATTTTTTCTGTTGTCAAGGTAATAGAAACCTCCTCACTACACGTTCATTAAGCGTGTAGCTGCGTTTATTTATTTTTTGTTATTGTATCTATCTTCACTTCTGTATCTACCTACAGAAGTTAAAGGCTTTGGTAACTGGTAAAAAGGTTTTAAAATAAATCCTACTTTTCCATTAAAAGTTTAGCACATTTGTCGAGAAAAGGCAAGCAGAGCACTAAGCTGTCCTCATATGCTATACTCAAAAAAGGTTATATTCACTCAAAGAGGTTTCGATGGCTATGTTCGCCAATATTATGTTCGATCTTTCATTTGACCAGATCATTGCTATTATAGGGCTGGTTGTAAATAGCTTGCAGGCTCTGGTGCTGCCGATTACTATTTACCTGCTGATAGTGCAGACACGTGCTATGCGCATGCAAACCACGGCGCTGGTGGAGCAGAGCAAGGAGATGACGGCGCAGACGCGCGTTTTCATCGATACGATTTACAGCGCGACCTTCCAGAGCCTCTACGATGCGGAGGCGCATATTGGCGAGTTGATGATGACCTACCCAGAGGCGAGTCGCATCCTGATGAGTCCTATGCCACAGCCACCGGACGGCAACAAAGGGGGTGGTAGTGATAGCAGCGAACAATACAAGTCCCTTGATCCGGAGCTGCGTGAGCGTGTGCGCTGGCTCGGTACGGCTATGCTGGATTTCTTCGAGCACATCTGGACGCAATCCCAGAAGGGGGGCTTGCCTAAGGATGTCTGGGAAGCCTGGGAGGACTATATGGGGAAGATGTTGAAAGAGACACGTCTGCGTCACCTGTGGCAGACCGAGCGCGGCTACTACTCTTCAGGTTTTCGCCGCTTTGTTGATCAGAGGGTCGGGCTTTCGCCTGATATACCTGTGATGCCCCCGTTACCGCGACCCACTACCGGCTCGCTGGTTCCTCCGCGTTCAGGAGATGCTTCGCCGCCGCAGGTAGCACGAGTGCTGCGAGCTGTAACGGAGGAGAATGAGGGGGAGAAACACTCCCGGTAAGCTGCTGCAAGCGACCCGTCTGAGAGTCTGGGGATTCTCAGACGGGTCGCTCCCTTTCCTGATTATAGCAACTCTGCCTCGCTCAAAGGGCCCAGGGCCATCAGGACTTGTTTGTCGCGCATGGGGAAACGGCGGAGGGCATGTATAACGTCGTCTGTGGTCACTTTTTCGACGCGCTCGATCTCTTCGTCTAGGCTGACCAGGCGACCTTCGGTGACCCAGTCATTGGCGAGGGTGCGCATACGGGAGAAGGTGGATTCGCTGCTGAGGACCAGGTTGCTGATCCACTTATCCTTGGCACGGCGTAATTCGTCCTCATGCACTCCATCCTCTAGAAGGTTATCGAGTTCGCCACGCAACAACTTGAGTACTTTGGGAGCATGTTCGGGTGTGGTATTGGCTTCCATTAACATGATGCCTGTTCCTTCCATCGCCCAGATGCCGGCACTCGCTGATTCGGCCAGGCCTTTCTGATGGATGTTCCAGTAGAGACGGGAACCATCACCGTCGCCAAAAATGCTGCCACCGAGCGCGACTGCATAATAATCAGAGTCCTTGATATCTACAGAAGGCATGGCGATGATTATGATCTGCTGCTTGAGTTTTTTGTCAACGACGACCTGATTGATGGATTGCGCGGGTTCGTAGCGTGAGACATCGCGCCCGGCGTCGCCGGTACGCCAGTTGCTACAGTACTGCTCAGCCAAGTCGATGATGTGCTCCCAGTCAAAATTGCCTGCAACCGAAAGGATCAGATCGTTGGCGCCATAGCGTCGATTCCAGTAGTTGCGCATCTGCTCGATGTGCATGTTGCGGATGCTCTCGCGCGTGCCTAGCACGTCATGCCCTAAGGGATGGTTGCCGAAGTAGGTTTGCATCATGCGCCTGTAGGCAAGGTTGTAAGGTTGATCTTCGGAGCGTGCGATTTCGTTGACAATGACTTCTTTTTCGGTCTCGAAGTCACTTTCGGCCAGGCGTGGGTACATCATGTCGCTAAGGAGTTCGACGGCACGCTCCAGGTATTCCCCCAGCACACGTGCAAAATAGACGGTGGCTTCATGGGAGGTGAAAGCGTTGAGTTCCGCGCCTATTTTGTTGAATTCGAGGGGGATTTGTTGCCAGTCGAGTGTTCTGGTGCCTTTGAATACCATGTGTTCTAGAAAATGGGAGACGCCAGCGATGCTGGGGTCTGGCTCATCACGCGAGCCGGTGCGCACGTAGTAGGATACGGAGACAGATTCGAAGTCGGGCATGGGCTGACCAACGATCTGCAGACCGTTGCTGAGGCGATGAGTATAAAAGACAGTGCCGTTGGCTGTGGGTTCCGTCATGTGTGTGGTTTCCCTTCCAAATATGTTGGGTTGTGATTTCCTTATAGAATGATAGTCCTGAGATGAGGAAAATGTCAAATTATAATGCTGATGGAAGGAAGAGTTTCACCTGGCGATATATGCCAGCATGACGATTAACATGAGGTGAAAGAGCATGGCGATGACAAAGCCCCAGGCAATGAAGATGACCCATCTGCGGTCACTAAGGAGAGGACGATGTGTGCGGTACGCTTTGGGCCAGCGCTCGGCTGCGACCAGCCCCATGGCGATGCGCAGGCGCAGGGGTGAGCTCACAGGGGAACGACGCATTTCGCTGAGGAGTGCACGATAACAGGATTTGCAGAGGGTCCATGAATGGCGTGGTTCTGGTACACCTTCTGGCTCCATAAGGGGAACGGCATCAAACCAGGTGCGATGTGAGCAGATTGAACAACGCACATTCATCCGTTTTTTTGGTCGGCGTGAACTTTCTTGATGAGCCACGACAGCAGGCCCGCCGCTATGCATTGAGTCGTTCATTTCTGGCTGGTCCTTCCCGTTTCCTGCTTACAGTGCGCTACGTGGCTACATTGAACTCACCAAAAATCCTTATCACAATTCTATCACATTTTTACGACAATAAGAAGTGGTGGTTCTCTGAGATCCACTCAGAAAGCAGGAATGCAAGGGGCGCAGCCTCTTGCCGGGGGCTCGGGGGTGTCCCCCGAACTTTTCTCTCCCCTACTGGTCGCCTCCGAAGGAGGCAAGTTATGAGTGAATGTCAGGTCAGTGCAGTCCGAAGATGGCAGAGATAATGGCTGGGCCATAGACGGCGCCAAAGACGGCTACCCAAACGCCGTCAACGAAGTGCCAGTACATTTCAACCGCCTCGACGGCGAAGACTCTCTTTCCGGCGAAGTCACCACGCAGAGCACGCAGCCAGCAAATTAGCAGGAAGAGTACACCGATCGTGACGTGCAGACCATGGAAACCGGTGAGCGTGAAGAAGGCGGAGCCGAAAATGCTTGCCTGTGGCGTAAGCCCTAGAGAGACAAGGTGTGGATATTCAACGCCGAATTGCAGTGTTACGAAAATGGCGCCCATAATTGCAGTCACAAGCAGCCAGAGCTTCAGTTGACGCTGATCGCCCCTCGCGAGAGCTCTACCGAAAAAACGTGCAGGAAAACTGCTTGACCACAGAATTGCGGTATTAACAAGCAGAAGCACCGAAGGGATAAGCGACGGGCCACTAAACACAATGAGGGATTCCCCGTTGGGCAATAGCCAGAATCCCTGGCGGATTTCCAGGTAGAGGTAAGAAGCGATGAGATTGGCGAAGATCAACGCTTCCGATGTGATGAAGAAAATCATGCCCCACCAGTTGACACTTCGTCCCCCTGCTTCACCATGTTCTTCGAGGACCATAGCTCGTGCAACGCTCATATTACAAATTCTCCCTATATTTTCAACGACGTTCGAGGCCCCAACCGATGATGGCGACGGCCACCAGTACCACGCCTATACCCAGGACGATCGGATGCATAATAAATCCTATGAGCAAGACCGCCAGGGCAAAAGCCAGGGCAAAGGGCCAGACACTCTGCTGAGGACTGATGGCTTGCTCTTGCGCTTCTTTTGATTTTGATTTTGACTTCGATTTCGAGCCACCTGCTTTAGCTGGTGTTTGTTGTGGTTGACCAGAAACCTGGTTCTGATCTTGCTCCTCAGACACTATATGCCTCTTTTCCTTAGTGCGTTGCCGTCTTCCAGTCGGCTATGTCTGGATTCTTCATGTCATAGAATGGGCGACGGCTACGTACGATAGGAATGGTGAGGAAATTGTAGACTTTGGGCGGGGATGCGGTATCCCATTCGAGGGTGAAGGCATCCCATGGGTCTGTACCTGCTTCCTTGCCGCTTCGCAGGCTGATGATCACATTGTAGATGAAGACCAGGATCGAGAGGGCAATGATGAAGGCGCCGACCGTGGCCATCAGATTCAATTCGTTATAGCCAAGATTACCCGGATAGGTGTAGATACGGCGTGGCATGCCAAGTATGCCCAGGATGTGCATGGGGAAGAAGGTCAGGTTCACACCGATCAACATCAGCCAGAACTGCACCTGTCCCCAACCATCGCCGAGCAGTTTGCCGGTCATCTTGGGGAACCAGTAGTAAAGACCTGCGAACACGCCAAAGACGGTTCCGCCGAAGAGCACATAATGCAGGTGGGAAACGACAAAGTAAGTATCTGTTACCTGGTAGTCAAAGGGCACAACGGCCAGGGCCGCGCCATTGATACCACCGATCAAGAACATGGCGATGAAACCAAGCGCGAAGAGCATAGGTGCCTTCAAACTGACTTTGCCTCCGTAGACCGTAGCGATCCAGTTAAAGATCTTCACCGCCGTTGGAATAGCAATCAGTGTGGTGCTGGTAGCGAAGAAGGCCTGGGCAATAGTCGGAAGGCCAACGGCAAACATGTGGTGCGCCCACACGGTAAAGCTTAAGAAGCCTATGGCGACCCCCGACCACGCAATGAAGGTATAGCCGAAGATAGGCTTGCGCGAGAAGACCGGTAAGACCTCCGAGATGATGCCGAAGGCAGGCAAGATCAGGATGTACACCTCGGGATGGCCAAATGACCAGAACAGGTGTTGCCAGAGTAAGGGGTCACCATGAAATGTAGCATCAAAGAAGTGTGTGCCCAGGTGGCGATCCAGCAGCAGCATAACGGCAGCGGCGGTCAGGCTGGGAAGGGCAAAGAGCAGTAAGAACGACGTTATCAACGTCATCCAGGTGAAAAGTGGCACGCGGTTCATGGTCATCCCTGGCGCACGCAACCTGAGGATCGTTACCACAAAGTTGAGCCCGCTGGCAATCGACGAGATACCGAGCAACAGAATACCGAGTGCCCAGAAGTCCGCATTTACACAGCCTACGACACCGGCAACACCACAGCCATATTGCTGCTCGCTTAATGGCGCATAGTAGAACCAACCACCATTAGGAGCGGCGCTGAACCCATTTGGTCCAATGAAGAGGAAACTGGAGTTCAGAAAAAGCGCGCCGAAGAGGACGAGCCAGAAGCCAAAGGCATTTATACGTGGGAAGGCCATGTCACGGGCACCAATCATCAGGGGCACGATGTAATTGCCAAGGCCGGTGAGCATAGGCATCACGAAGAGGAAGATCATGGTCGTGCCGTGCATGGTAAAGACTTCATTGTAGACTTCAGGACTTAATACATGTCCGTTCGGCTGTGCCAACTGCGTGCGAATGAGCAAAGCCTCCAGGCCGCCGACCAGGAAGGAGAAGAAGCCGGTCATAATGTACATAATACCGATCTTCTTGTGGTCGGTTGTCATGATCCACGACCCAATGTAAGTCTCACCGAAACGCTTTCGGCGTACTACACTTGGACGCTCAACAATAGTTGCCATGAGCAATTCCTCCGCTGTCCGTAGGGGCCCGATTATGCATATTAACAAATTGATCTGGACATGCCATTGGGTTTGCCAGGGCCGATAAATCGGCGGTGGGCACGATAAATCGGCCCCTACAGGCGCTTTATCCCCTTTCACGGTGTCCGGATTATTTCGTTAATGTCCATTATCGCGCCCAACAAATTATCCTTATTTCAGGCTTTCCAGGTAAGCTACCAGGGCATTGATCTGATCTTGTGGGAGACCCAATTGCGGCATGTCGTTGCCTGGTTTCACCGCTTGTGGGTTACTGAGCCATGTAGCAAGGTTCGCCGGGGTATTGGGTAAGACGCCGCCTGCGATCAGGTCGCGGCTGCCAAAGTGCGTCAGGTTGGGCCCGATGAGACCTGCAGCCCTGGGATCATCATAACCCTTCAGGTCGACGCCGACGATACCATGACAGCCTACGCATGCGCCCTGTGCGAAAAATTTTGCACCACAGGCAACAAGGTCACTCTGTGGGATGGGTGTTGTACACTTGACAGCATTAATATTTTGTGGGGTGGCTGCTTGTTGTTGCATGCTGATCCAGGTGTTGAAGGCATCGGGGGCGTCGACGACCACATCGAAGTGCATATGTGCATGCTGCGAGCCACAGAATTCAACGCATTCCCCAGGATATGTGCCAACGGCATCTGCTCTGAAAATCAGTTGGTTGTTATGGCCCGGGACGACATCCTTCTTGCCCGAGAGTGCCGGGACCCAGAAGCTGTGGATAACGTTGTTTGAGATGAGGTCGGCTTCTATGGTGGCACCCAAAGGAATATGCATCGTGTCAGCAGTGACGATGGGATGACCATTAGAACCGGGATAATTCATGTAGTCGAATTCCCACCACCATTGATGTGCAACCACATTTACCTTGAACCTATTGCCGGTATCGAAATCGGTCAGGGTAAACATATAGTAAATGGTGGCGCCCAGCACGATAAACAAAAATATGGAAGGTGCAACTGTCCAGGCAATTTCGATGGCGTTGCTGCCGTGTATCTGCCTGGGGGCGGGTGAGTTTGGACGTTCACGGAAGCGGAAGATGGAGTAAATCAGTACCCCCTCCACAACGATAAAAATAAATGTGGCTATCCCCAGGATAATATAGAAGAGATCTGCTTCTTTGGCGGCGACAGGTCCCCTGGGATTCAGTATGGAAGGGGAGTTTTCGCCGCAAGCTGCTAAGAGGAGCGAGGACAATAGCATGGCTGAGGCGATGGTGACCCAACGTTTCGTTTTGCGAAATAAAGGCATCCTCACGTCTGCATCTCCTATCCTTAAGCCTGGCACCCGCAAGGGGCGCCACTACATTCCATTAAACTGTTTAGCAATCGCGCCGTTGCCGGTGCGACACGCATTCCATTCTAGCGTGTAGTGTAGCTAGCGACCCTGACGGGGAGCTTGCAGCTACTTGCTGGGACCTTACAATGGCCTAAATACGGACGACCGCAAGGGTTCCGACCCCAGGTCCGCACCTGACCACCCCCGCCCCTACTCGATACCTATGTCTTGTTTTGCTTCCTCGGCTCGTTGTTTGGCTTCCTGTTGTTGCATCCAGCGGATGAAGAGGATGCTGACGATAATAATGTAGATTATGTTGCCCGGTACCCACATGATCAGTCCGCCGAGTTGCTGGTCGGTGGCAGGAGAAAGTCCCCACAGGTGAGGCGCTTGCAAATAAGGGGCATAGAGAGGCCCGGCAAACGTGAGTCCTGCTCCCAACGCCACAACAGGCATGCCGCTGAAGAAGAGGTAAAGTATCCGTCCCCCACTCGAGAGAGGCGGTAAATCTTCGGTAAGTGGGCTGTAGATGGGCCACCAGTTGATAACGCCAAAGACGATAAAGGTAATGTGCTCCAGGATGTGTATGTTCTGGTTCGTCAACGTGGCGTCATAGAGAGAGGGTACATGCCAGAGCCAGAAATCAGCGTTAAATAAGAAGAAAGCTACAAATGGATGTGTCAGCAATTTGGC
>WNFH01000781.1_pt1 | contig 20746 bp, 21 predicted proteins | sample 5400411 | NCBI WGS metagenome assembly WNFH01 (sample SAMN13153347, study PRJNA577476) | soil metagenome | isolation source: 200 cm saprolite under Douglas fir tree site 2 hole 3 | place: USA:California | collected 2015-04-18
TGCTTTTCCTCAGCCTCGCAGAGAGTTCAACGACTCGGAGTCTATCTTTGCTCAGGAACAGGGAGGTTCCCTGGGGATGGAGAAGGCGGCTGAGGGCGTTTCGTGAGCGGAATAGGGACGGAGCAGCGGGGAGAGTCCGAGGGGAGCGTGTCGGCCACAAAGCGTTGGCTGATCCGCCTCAGGCGGAAATGAGACTGCGGATGTAGAGATGAGAAGCCTCAACTCAGGCCCTGACCCGTCTTGAACCGTTTGAACGTTTTGAACGATGGGAACAGTTCAAGTCGTTTAAATCGTTTAAGCTGTTAGGCACTGGCCCATCGGCCGTAGCCGAAGACGCGCTCCCCGAGGGCGCTGCTAAAGCTTTCTCCAAGCGTCGCATGCCGTTGCTTCCGCGGCGCGAGATCGGCTATAAGCCCAATTAGCAACATCTCAAGCTTGGAGGAAAGTTCCATGGCGAAGGCAATGAAAATTTCCGAGCGGCCGCAACCCCAGTACGGTTCGGATGTGGTCGTCGACATGCTCAAAGCGTTCGAGATCGAGTACGTGGCCTTAAACCCGGGCTCTTCTTTTCGCGGGCTGCACGACTCCCTCGTGAACTACGGCGGCAACCATAAGCCCGAGACGATTCTCGTCTGCCACGAGGAGATCGCGGTCGGCATGGGCATCGGCTACGCGAGAGCGAAGGGCAAGCCGATGGCCGCGGCAATTCACAACGTCGTCGGGCTGCAGCATGCGACGATGGCGATCTACAATGCGTGGTGCGACCGCCTGCCGGTCGTCGTTTTGGGCGGCACCGGCCCGGTGGATGCGACCAACCGCAGGCCGGGGATGGATTGGACTCATACCGCGCTGGTGCAGGGAAACTTGGTGCGCGATTTCGTCAAGTGGGACGACCAGCCGGGGAGCGTGGAAGCGATCCCCGACTCTTTTATCCGGGGTTACCGGCTCGCCACGGCGGAGCCGACCGGACCGGTGTATCTCTGCTACGACGTCGATATCCAGGAAAAGAAACTGGGCGGCGATATTTCGTTGCCGGAGCTGGAGCGGTATCCCGCTTCTCTCCCGCTTCAAGCTCCGGAAGAGGGATTCAAAAGGAGCGTCGAGTGGCTGACGGCGGCAAAGAGGCCGGTGATCATTGCCGACACTGTAGGGCGCCGCGAGCAAGGATTTCGCGCTCTTCGGGAACTCTCCGATCTTCTCGCCATCCCCGTGCTCGACCGCGGCTCCCGCTTCAATTTCCCCATGAATCATCCGCTCAATCTCTCAACGCTGGAAGAGAGGGTCTTGTCCCGCTGCGATCTGGTCCTTGCGTTGGATGTCTCGGATCTTCATGGCGCGGTCAGCAAACGCAACCAGGCGATGGGACAGCGCGTCCCGACTCCGCTTCTCTCTCCCGCCGCCAAGATGATCAACGTCGGTCTTGAGGATCTTCTGGTGCGCAGCTGGTCGACGGATTTTTACAAGCTCCGGCAAATGGATCTCTCGATCTCAGCCGATACCTCGGTCTTTCTTCCCGAGCTGGTGCGGCGGCTCAAGGATGAGAAGGAATTCCTGAAGCAGAAGCAATCCGATTTCGATAGCAGGCGTGAGGAATGGATCGATCTGCGGAAAGAGAGAGACGAAGCTCTGGCAAAGGAAACCCGCGCCAAATGGGATGCGAAGCCGGTTTCCACCAACCGTCTCTATAGCGAGCTGGCGGGGGTGCTCAAGAGTGAAGATTGGGTGCTTGTCAATGGCACAGGCGCCCAAAAGGAAAATTTTTTCCTCTACCCGGACAAATTCAATCAGGTGCTGGGAAAAAATAAAGGCGGCGGGCTCGGCTATGGGTTGCCCGCCTCTATAGGGGCGGCCCTGGCGCTCAAGGACAGCGGAAAGATCTGCGTCGACATCCAGCCGGACGGGGATATGCTGATGACCGTCACCGCCCTCTGGACGGCGGCGCATCATAAGATCCCTCTTTTTGTGGTCGTCTTCAGCAACCGGTCGTATTACAACGACGAAGAGCACCAGGAGCGGATGGCGCAAGTGAGGGGCCGGCCGGTCGAAAACAAGACTATCGGCATCCGGATCGACGATCCGCCGTTCGATTTTGCGACTATGGCAAAGGCATGCGGCCATTGGTCTTCGGGGCCGGTCACCGAGCCGGGAGATGTCGGCAAGGCGCTGCGCGATGCCTTGCGTGTGGTTAAAGAAGAAAGACGGCTAGCTTTAGTGGATGTGGTTTGCCAGATGAGATGAGGGGAGGAGGCCATTTAAGGATGGAGGATGGTGTGAGAAGGCGTTTGCTTCGACAAGGTATTCTAGGGCTGGCTGTCGCTCTCTTTGCCAGCCTATCTCCAGTCCGCAGTGACGCCCTGGCGGTTGAAAGAATCCGCGTTGCCGTATCCACGAAGGACTTCGGCTACCTCCCGCTCTTTGTCGGCGTGCGCGCCAACTACTTTCGCGACGAGGAGCTGGAGATTCAGTGGCTCCAGGTAAAATCCAATGTCGTGATCACGGCGCTGATGGGCGGTGAGCTCGACGTTGCGGCCTCCGCCGGCGCGGCCATGAGGGCGGCGGCAAGGGGCGCGCCTCTTAGAGCGATCTTTTTCCCCTACTACAAGTGCACTTTCGTCCTCATGAGTTCTCCGGACATCAAGAAAGTGCAGGACCTCAAAGGGAAAGTCATTGGGACTAATTCGGCTGGCAGTGCGGCCGAGATCGCCGCCAGCATTGTGCTCGAGCACAACGGCGTGAACTCTAAAAGAGATGTCACTTTTTTTTCAACCGGCGGGGCTGACACTTCCGTGCTCGCCATGCAGCAAGGAGTGATCAAAGCAATCGCGATCAATCCCGATGCCGCCTTTTTGCTGAGAAAGAAGGGGTTTACGGTGCTTGCTTCCTTGGCCGACTACGGCCCGTGGCCCTGGGGCGGATACGCGACCTCGGTGTCGAAGCTCTCGCAAGAGCGGGACAAGGTCAAACGATGGACTCGAGCCATGGTCAAAAGTTTGCTTTTCATGGTGAACAAAAGAGAGGATACGATCCGCATCGCGCAGGCGGAGTTCGGCTATCCGCGTGACGTGATTGAGTCCGCCCTGAACGTTTCTCTCAAAGCCATCGATCCCAGAGATCCGGGCGGCGCGGACGATGCCTCGCTGCGAAGCAATATCGACCTCACTATGGTCCAGCCTATGCAGCTCAAAGAGCCGCCGCCTCTAGCGAGATTGGTTGACTTTTCGCCGCTGCGCGAAGTTCAGGCGGAGTTGGGAATCAAGAGCAGATAGAGACTCTCCGTTGGAGTTGCCGTAGTTCCCTCCGGCTCATTTTCTTCCTATCTTGACCTTCGTGAAATCAAGGTGATAGGGAATTGTGTAACGTTCGTGCGGGACGTTAGATCGGAGCCTCAACTATTTCCGGAGGTGAGTGATGAGTGAAAAGGATTCATTGTCGATGACTTTGGCGACCGGTTATCATGGGCGCGCCAGACCCCTGTGGGAAGGCCGAGTCGATACGGGCAACCTGAATCTCAAGATCGTGCCGATGGCGAACGACGGGGAGCGGCACCGCAAGTTCGACGAAGGGGAATTCGACGCGGCGGAGTATTCGTTGGCGATGTATCTCTCCTGCAAAGCGCGCAATGTTCCGGTTGTAGCGATCCCGGTGTTTCCGAACCGCAGATTTCGACATGCGTTTATCTTCGTCCCCGCGAGTTCTTCGCTCAGGAAACCGCAAGATCTGAAGGGCAAGAAGATCGGCATTCCATCTTATTTAAATACCTGCGCACTGTGGGTCCGAGGGGTTCTGAAGGACGAATACGGCGTGGCAATGCAGGATGTCGTCTGGAAGGCACGGCGGGCGGAGGAAGGTGTCGCGCTGCCGGCGGGAGTCAGGCTGGAGATTCTCGAAGGGAAGAAAGATCTCTGCGCGCGCCTGCTGGACGGCGAGATCGACGCGGCGATATCTCCGGATGCGCATCAGTTCGAAGTCGAGGGCGTCCGCCGCTTGTTCGCTTCGGCCAAAGAAGTCGAGAAGGACTTTTACGTGAGAACCAAAATCTTTCCTATCGCCCACGCCGTGGTGATCCGTCGGCGCGTGCTCGACCAGCATCCCTGGGTGGCGCAGAAGTTCTTTGATATTTGGACCGAGGCCAAGCGGATCACTTTGGAGGATGACGCGGATCCGACCTTTTCCAATTTTGCCTGGATCAGGGATTTATGGAATGAGGAGAAGGCGCTCTTCGGGCCGGACGCGTGGCCCTATGGGATCGCGCGCAACAAAGCCGCCATCGAGGCGCTGATCCGCTACGGCGTCGACCAGGGAATCTTAAAAGAGCGGGTAGAGCCGGGTTCATTGTTCTATCCCGTTCAGGAATAAATGGAATATGGAGTGATGATGAAGGTTGGGTTGTGGAGGAATTCTATCGCGGTTTTATTCTTCGCTGTGTTTGTGGGCCTGCTTTCGGTCGGCGATCAGAGCTTCGGGGCCGAAAGGCTTCGCGTCGCTCTAAGCACGAAAGACTTCGGCTACCTGGCGCTCTTTGTCGGCATGCGAGCCAACTATTTTCGTGACGAAGGGTTTGACGTTCAATGGATTCAGGTCAATCCGAACGTCGTCATCACGGCGCTCCTGGCTGGCGAGCTGGACGTCGCCGCGGCGGCGGGATCGGCGCAAAGAGCGGCGGTCCGAGGCGCGCCGCTCAAATCAGTTTTGTTTTCCTATGCCAAATCCACTTTCGTTCTGCTCGGCTCTCCTGAAATTAAAAGGGTGCAGGACCTCAAAGGCAAGGTCATCGGCACCACCGGCCCCGGGAGCAGCACCGAGCTTGCCGCAGCGGTGGTCTTGCAGCACTACGGCATGAATCCGAAGAGCGACGTTACCTTCTTCAACATCGGCGGGGCGGAAAGTTCGGTGGTCGCCATGCAGCAGGGGACGATTCAGGCGCGGGCCTTCAATCCCGACGCCGCATACGTGCTCAAGAAGAAGGGCTTTACGGAGCTCGCCACCTTGGCCGATTTGGCCCCCTGGCCATGGGCCGGCTATACCACCAGCGTCCAGAAGCTCACGCAAGAGCGGGACAAAATCAGGCGCTGGATGCGCGTGATGGTGAAGAGCCTGCTCTTCATGATGAACAAGAAGGAAGAGACCATTCGGATCGCGCAAGCTGAGTTCGGTTACCCGCGTGACGTGGCGGAGGCGGCGCTCAACGTCTCGGTCAAGGCGATCAACGCGAAGGATCCGGGCGGGATCGATGATGAGACGCTGCGAAAAAATATCGAGCTGACTATCGTTCAGCCAATGAAGCTTACCGAGCCACCGCCTCTATCGAGACTCGTCGATCTGTCGCTGCTGCGCGAGGTCCAGGCGGAACTGGGAATCCGGGGCAAATAGGAAAAACGAAACGGTAGGCTCTCCCCTAAGCGCATTGCCAAAGCCGAGTTGAGCTAAAATATCGCCCTTACCCGCCTGACTCTGCATTATCTAGTCTAACTTGCCCGCCGTTTGACAACACCGTGGAGTAAGGATAATTTTGCGGCGATAGAACGCGCAAATTATTTTTGGAGGGAGAAGAAAGTATGGCAAAGCCCGCATTCAAGCCGCAACGGACCATGTGGAGCAAAAAGTTCACCTACGACTACTGGATGGAATCCACGGGAGTTCCCATCCACCATGGCTTTTTCGTAGAAGATCTAAGAAAGGTGAAACTCGGTTGGTGGGAAGAGCGTCAGTGCATGTCCGTCTTCATCCAGTTGATGGGCTCGGAGGGAGTGAGCTCAAGCCGCGTGACGGAGATTCCCGCGGGCGAAACCACACGCCCTCTGAAATTTGCTCTCGACGAAGTCGTGTACGTCGTTTCGGGAAGAGGCCTCGCCACCATCTGGTACGACAACAGCAGCGCCAAGAAAAGCTTCGAGTGGCAGCAGCACAGCATGTTTGTGCTTCCCCATGGCTGTCACCACACCTTTAGCAACATGCAGGGCGACAAGCCGTTGCGGTTGTTTCACTACAGCTACCTCCCGCTGGGTCTGTCGGCTGTTCCCGACCCCGATTACTTTTTTAATAACCCCCGTGTCACGCCGGATGATCTTTCGGAGCAGGAAAACTTATATTCTGAGGCCAAAATGGTCCAGCCCGCGGAGGTCGATGAGGCCCTGGGACTCCGTGTCTACTGGTTCGGAAATTTTTTCCCGGACATGAGGGCCTGGGACAAGCTCGATGCGAACGCCAAGAGAGGGGCCGGAGGGAAGAGCGTCTTCATTCAGTTTCCGAACTCGGAGGTGTCGGCCCACATGTCGGTGTTTGCGGCTCAAACCTACAAGAAGGCGCACCGCCACGGTCCCGGCCGAGCGATCATCATCCCCGCCGGAGAAGGCTACTCCATCATGTGGGAAGAGGGAAAAGAAAAGATCGTCGTCCCCTGGCACGAATGCAGTCTTTTTGTCCCGCCGAATAAGTGGTTTCACCAGCACTTTAACGTCGGCGGCATCAACGCGCGCTACCTCGCCCTGCATCCGCCCATGCAGTTCCATGGACATGCGGAGAAGGTTGAAGACCGGGCCAAAGACCAGATCGAGTACCCGGATGAAGACCCGTTTATCAGAAAGAAGTTCGAGGAGGAGCTGGCCAAGAAAGGCGTGAAGTCGCTGATGCCTGGTGAGGCCTACAGCAGCCGAGATTACGAGTGGTCCAAGGCGATGGGGAAACAGTAAGACTGATCCCTCAGCGAGGGCGCGCGCCGATGGATATGGAATCGTTTTAGTTCGGCGTAACCCAGGCCGTAAGGACGGACGGAAGTTCAGGCATGACCGGCTCCCACGACTCGCCGCGATCGCGCGTCACGTAGAACGCCCCCTTGCCTCTCAGCCTGGCATCGAACCCGTAGCCGCGGGCTCCATCACCCATTCCGACGAAGACTGTGTTCCGGTCGGTGGGATGGGACACCAGAACCCAGGGCATCCATGGCATAATCTCCGGCAATCCGCTTGAAGGCCGGTGCCAGCTTTCTCCGCCGTTGTCGCTTAAAAGAATCACTCCATTAGGGTCTCTTCTTTCGCGACCCCAGACACCAGGAGAACCCTTGGCGCCGGCCAAGAGCATGCGGGGCGAATTTCCCGGCAGGAACATCCATTCGTGAGAGTAGCTGTACATCTCGGTGTACGCCCACGGCATTCCGTTCTCCACCCGGTGCCACTGACGACCGCAGTCATCGCTGCGGAAGAAACCCCTGGCCGAAGAGACGTAATAGCGTTCTCTGCTTCCTGGAAAGTTGGCCAGGACGTGCATGTCCAGGTATTTGATACCCCAACTGGCATCCTCCCACGTCTCCCCGCGATCGTAACTGCGGAGGAGGCCGCCGTGCTCCAAGACAACGAAGAGGAGATTTTTGTCGTCGGGATGAATGAAGATATTGCGCACGTGGGGAAATTCGATCCCGCGCAGCCGCTCGGGCACGCCCCATTGTGCCTTGACCTTATCGGGGAGTGCGAGAAGGCTGTCCAAAGGCTCCCACGTGATTCCCTTGTCCTCGCTGCGGAACAGCCTGACAGGACCGATGCCCGCGTAGACCACTCGCTCATCGTGGGGATCCACGGTGAAGCATCTCACATCACCCTCCATCACTTTCTTCCAGCTTCTGCCGCCGTCCTCAGTGCGGTAGCCCCCGTCGAAAGCCACGGCGGCAAAGACAATCTCCGGATTTTTCTGACAGCCGGTTAGATGCTCCAGAGTCCGCCCGGCGAAAAACTCTCCCACAGTGTTGAACGAGCCGTTGCGCTTTTGCATGATTCTCAGCCCGCCGTTGAAAGCCACGTAGTAACGGAGCTCGTCGTTCATAGGCACCTCCTCGGTCGCGTCCGCCGCGCGCAACGACCTTGCCCCGCTTATAACACGCGGATCATTATTCAAGCAAGATTGTGATCCGGATCGGAGCAGCAAGCCGTTGAAGATCGGCTTGACGTGAGTTCGTTTCTTATGATCTATAGAAAACAAGTTCCCGATTGAAATGAAACCCAACGCCGGACGGGAAGTATGCTCTCACTGAGGCATCGCCAAAGGAATCTGTTGAAGCTAATTTTATACGCCTTGTTCTCCGTTTGGTTTTTGGGCTCCGAGGCGAGAGCGGCAGAGCCAAAAAGAATTACTTTCGCCTATTCCAGTATTGGCTCGATGGCCACCGGCGTGTGGATGGCGAAAGAAATCGGAGCGTTTGAAAAGTATGGCATTCAGGCAGAGATCATCTATATCTCCTCCGGGCCTGTGGTCGTGCAAGCTCTGATCGGAGGAGACCTTCAGGGAGGGAGCGCAGCGAGCAACGCCGTCATCAATGCAATCCTAAGCGGAGCCCCTATCGTGAGTGTGGCGGGAACCGCCAATCGGCCTTATCATCGGCTCTATGTGCAGCCTGAGATCAACCGGCTTGAGGATCTGCGGGGCAAGACACTAGGGGTCACGCGGTTCGGCTCAATCACCGATAACCTGACGAGAATTTTGCTCCGACGAAATGGCTTAGAAAATGCCGTCACCGTTCGGCAGTTGGGAGGCACCCCTGAGGTCGGGGCGGCATTCCAGCAGCGGATGATCGCGGGCGCTGTCACTTCCGACCTTCGTATGGACGCCAATGTTCAGGTGAAGATCCTGGTCAATCTGGTTGACTTAGGTATCCCTTATTCGATGAATATGATCGCTGTCGCACGCGATTATTATCGGCGAAGTCCGGAGGTCGTCGAAGGGATGATCAGGGCCTACGCCGAAGGGGTGGCTGCCCTGAATAATCAAAAGGACCGTGCGCTCAAGGTCATCGCCAAGTATTCGCGCCTGACGAACTCCAAAAATATTGAGGACCATTATAAAGATTCTGTGACTTATCTCGACCGCGTCCCCCGTGCCGAGCCGGAAGCGATTTCCACTATCCTTGAATTTATGGGGAAGAAGGGGATTCCGCGCGAGACCTTTGTGGACGACTCGATAGTGGGCCGGATGGTGCGGGAGGGCTTTATCGACAAACTTTATCGGAAAGGCTAGACAGGAGAATAAGGCAGTGGAGATCGTTGCGCGCAAATTGACGGAAAAAGAAGATGGGATTCCCGGCTACATCGCCCATCCTTCCCGCAACGAGCGCGGACCAGGCCTGCTGCTGATCCACCAACACTCCGGCCTCACCGGATATCTCAAGACCGCAGCCTACCGGTTTGCCCAGCTCGGCTATACGACGGTCATCCCCAATCTTTACCCCATGCTGGGGTACCCGGCAGAGACGCACATTGACACGGGCACGGAAATCCAGAACAAGACTCCTGATCCCGATTTCGTCCGCGTTATCGATCAGGGCTGGCGCTATGTCCTGGCCCGCAATGACGTCGATGCCTCGCGTGTGGGCGTGATCGGATACTGCATGGGCGGCCGGATCGGCATTCACTTTGTCGCTGCCACTCCAGGAGTGCGAGCGTTCGTCGCTTACTATCCGTCTGTGAGAGACGAGTCACCCACCCGAATACGGCCGCGTCACCCTTGCGATGCAGCTCGCGAAATCAAATGCCCTTCGATGGTGCTTTACGGCGGCCGTGATTCGACCAGCACCATCGCCGTGCAGCAGCGTGTCATGGCAAGTTTCTTAGCGAATGGGCAGCCTTTGGAGTGGCACTTTTTCCCATTCGGCAACCACGGCTTTGCGTCGACCGAGTCGGACGGTTACCAACCGTATCTGGCCGATCTCGTCTGGCCTCTGGTCACGGAGTTTCTCAGGCGTGAGCTTATTTTTTCCGCGCTCTAGGTTGAAAAATGGGTCTGCAAGGGAAAAAATTGTCTAAAACATATATATAAGGAGGAGAGCCATGGAAAGACCACGGATCCGGCACATTGCGATTAATGTTCAAGATCGGGAAAAGACCGCGCAATACTACAAAAAGATCTTCGGCATGGAAGAAAAGTATCGTGGCCCGGGCGGCACGATCTACCTTTCCGACGGCCATTTGGACGTGGCCCTGATCAGCACCAACAAGTACCCTTGGGGGATCAATCACTTTGGTTTCCAGGTCGACAGCGTCAAAGAGATTGAACAGGCCGCGCAGACGACGGCCGAGGCGAATACTTTCGGAGCCGTGGCGGAAAGCTGGATCCGCGATGCGGAAGGGAACAGGGTGGATATATCCGAGCACGGGTGGCCGATCTGAGCCGAGGAAGAACAAGGTTGCTGATGACGAAACGTTCCTTTGCCTTTAACACTCGTCTGTTTGGCTTCCTGTTTTTGGTGTCGTTCTTAGTCGGCGTCAGCGTCAACTTCCGCCCAGCGGCTCATGCAGCCCCAACAACTCAAGAGACGGTCGCGTTCGCCTATGCCGCGGTCAGCCCAACCATGGCCGGTGTATGGATGGCAAAGGAGATTGGCGCGTTGGACAAGAACGGCCTCAAGGCGGAGCTCATCTACATCAGTTCTGGATCGGTGGCGATTCAGGCGCTGGTAGGGGGCAGTGTTCAGGCTGCGTTAGGAGCGAGCAATGCCGTGGTCGCCGCCATTCTTAAGGGAGCTCCAATCGTAGCGGTAGCGAGCAACACCAGCAGACCGGGAATGGTTCTATGGGTGCAGCCGGAGATCAACCAGCCGTCCCAATTACAAGGCAAGACTCTCGGCATCACGCGCTTCGGCTCGACGAGCGAGTTCGTCACCCGGCTGGTTCTGAGAAAGCTGGGGTTGGAGGGCAAAGTGGAAATCCGACAATTCGGCGGCGTGGTCGAGGCCGACGTGGGGTTTCGCTCCAAGCAGGTGGCCGGGCGGGTGTCATCTCAAAGCCCCGAGCCCCGGGCAAAGGCGCTCGTCGACGCCGCGGATCTGGGAATTCCCTTTTCCATGAATCTGCTTGCGGTGAGCAGCGACTTCTACAAGAGATCGCCCAAGACCGTCGAGAAAATCCTCATGAGTTATATCGAAGGCATTGCGGCTCTCAAAACCAGAAAGCAACAGGCCTTGGAGCTGCTCGCGAAATACATGAAGCAAAGAGGGGAATCGTTTGAATCCTACTACGAGTTCATTCTCAAATACCTCGACCCGGTTCCCAGAGTGGAGCCCGCGGCAATTGACACGGTCTTAGAGATGGTGGGTCATAGCGGTCCTGTTGGAACCAGGATCTTTGACAACGGCGTGATCGATCGGCTCGCGCAAGAACGGTGGATCGATCGGCTTTACAAAGGAGAGCGACGCTGATGCAGGAGTCCGATTGGAAGCAGCGCTTGGGTGCAATGGTTCGAGACTACATTCGTTCGCCGGAACTGGAACGCTACTTCTCGGTGAAGATGACCAAGCCCAGGGCGGCCGTGATGGTGACTCAACAAAGTCTTTACGTGCGCCACCGGAGGGACTGCTGGGCTTATGTGTCGGGCAATTGTCCTATGCTGGCCGTGAAGCAGAGAATTCTGGAACACGAATACGAGGAAATCATCAAGGATGAGTACTCCGAATACGGCCACCTCGCGCTGATCATTCGACAGGGCGGCTCCGTGGGGTTGACTCCGGAAGAGATTATCCATGCGGTTCCCCTACCAACGACGCAGGCGACCCTTTACGCCTGGGGTTGGATGACGAAAGAAAAACCTTGGATCGAAGGGTTGGCGGCTCTAACTATAACCGAGTGGTGCAATGACGATCGTCTCCTCGGGGATCTCGGAGGAGGTCAATCGACGCGGATGGCCAAGCGCTGGATGGAAGACATGGGATTTACCTGGAAGGATATTCCCAACCTTCAGGCCCACAGCCAGGCGGACGAAAAGCACAGCGACATGTTCCTGCCGTTTCTTGCCGAGTGTGCGACGGGCGAAAAGGAAAAGCTGGCGATGCAGGCGGCGCGCGAGTCCTTGGATCTGAACAAGCTGTTTCGCGAGGGCATCTCCAGGGCTATGGGGAATATACCTGTGTGAGGCGCCCTGACACCGCAGCCTTAACACGAAGGGCAGCTCCCTTATACGGTCCTGCATGAGGAGGAGACCTATGAGCTATTGGACGAAGGTACGCGATCAGGTCGGTGAAACGCTGAGCCAGCACTTCGAGACACCGGAGTACCGGAGGCTTTTCGGAGTTCAGCTGACGCCGGCACGGGATGAGATCTTAAAGCTTCATTATCCTCACTACATCAAAAGCCGGAGGGACTGCTGGGCAGCCGCAAGCGTGAAAGCACCGCTCGATGTAAAGCGGGCTATCTGGGAGCACGAGAAAGATGAATTGATTTGTGATGACCGGATCGGCGCGGCCCATCTGACCGATGAGGACATGGCTTCGGCGACGGCCGAATCGGCGCTTCTTCCCGGCGCGCGCGCCGCCATCTTCGCATGGCTTTACATCTGCAAAGATCGGTCGTGGATAGAAAGTCTGATGGCAAACCATATTACCGAGCGAAAAAACAATCCCGATATCCTTAAGGGGGACGGATTTACCCAGCGAATGGCCAAGAAACGGGTTCGGGATCTTGGGGGTAGCATTGAGACCCTGGATCCGGTCACAAAGGTCCATTTGGTTGCAGACATCGATCACTCCAACATGTTCGAGCCCGTCTTCGAGCGGTACATCGTCGATGAAAGAACCGCTCAGGCCGTCGTTGCCGCCGCCCGCGATAGTCTGGCAATCGATCGCGCCTACCGCGGCGCGCTGGCCTCTGCGATGATGGAGATTCCGGACACGGCGTAACTTCCGTGCGCTGCCGCGATAGAGTTTGCGTTACCTTCTCCGCTGATCCCTGGTCGATCCGGTCTACTGCTTTTTTCACCACCTCTTGACTGGTCTTGTATGGGGCGGATTATTGAACATCTTGTTGACGTAGGTTACTTTGGTATGATTTATGGGAAAAGGAATTGCGGATTGAAGTCATGAAGATCCAAGCGATCAAAGGATTCGCCGATATTCTGCCGGGAGACGTTGAAAGGTGGCAGTTCGTGGAACAGAAAGCCCGGGCCGTGTTCGCGCTCTACAACTTTTCGGAGATTCGCATACCCATTGTGGAAAAGACGGAGCTCTTCAGTCGGTCTCTTGGCGACACCACGGATATTGTGGAAAAGGAGATGTACACCTTTGCCGACCAGGATGCGAAGGGTTCTTTGCTGACCCTGCGGCCGGAGGGGACGGCCGGGGTGGTGCGCGCTTATGTGGAAGCGGAGCTTTATCAAACGGAGCCCGTGAGGAGGCTTTTTTATTTCGGTCCGATGTTTCGGCGCGAGCGGCCCCAGAAGGGGCGCCTGCGCCAGTTTTATCAAATCGGCGCCGAGGCCTTGGGCCGGGGGGATCCGTATGTGGATGCGGAGATCCTTCTGCTGCTCAGTGATTTTTTCTCGGGCGTGAGTCTGGACGGAGTCACCCTGGAGCTCAATTCCCTTGGATGCGTGCAGTGCCGGCCGCGCTATCGCAAAGATCTGCTGGACTTTTTGAGAGAGAGGGCAAAGAAGCTCTGCCCGAATTGCCAGCGCCGCATGGAGCGCAACCCATTGAGAGTTCTGGATTGCAAGGAGGAGAGCTGCATCGAGGCGACGCGAGACGCTCCGTCGATCCTCGATTATTTGTGCCAGGACTGCAAAGAGCACTTCGATACGGTGCAACAGCTGCTGCGCGACAGCGGCCTCGATTACCAGCTCAATGCCCGCATGGTGCGGGGATTGGATTACTACTGTCGGACCACTTTTGAGTGGACCAGCAATCGCTTGGGATCGCAGAACGCGGTCGCTGCGGGCGGACGTTATGACGGCTTGGTGGAGGACCTGGGGGGCCCGCCAACACCCGGAGTCGGATTCGCCCTGGGAATGGAAAGACTGGTTCTGTTGTTGGGGATGAAGGAGACGCCGAAAGCTTCTCGGCCCCACCTTTACGTCGCCTGGGTAGGGAAGGCGGCGCGCGGCTGGGCCTTTCCCGTCATTCACCGGTTGCGCCAGAGAGGGATTTCGGTGGAGATGGAGGGAGACGAAAAGAGTCTCAAGAGCCAAATGCGGCGCGCCGACAAACTCGGGGCACGAGTCGTTCTAATCATGGGAGACGATGAACTGAAGAGCGGCAAGGCCATCCTCCGCCATATGGAGACCAACGAGCAAGTTGAGGTGGGCTTGCAGGGCATCGAAGAGGCCCTGCTGGCAAAGAAAGCGGGCGATTGAGTATGGAGCGCGTATTTACCGATCAGCTTGGAGAGTGGAAGAGGAGCTGTTACTGCGGCGAGCCTCGGGCTGGTTCCGTCGAGCAACCATTGATTCTGATGGGGTGGGTGCAGCGGCGGCGCGACCACGGGGGTTTGATCTTTGTCGATCTTCGGGATCGGAGCGGGCTCATTCAGATTGTTTTTAACTCTGAAACGAGTCAGGCGGCGCACGAAAAAGCCAAGCAGATCCGTTCGGAAGATGTGCTGGCTGTGCGCGGTTCACTGACGCGAAGGCCGGCGGAAACAATAAATCCGAATATCTCCACAGGAGAAGTGGAGTTGCAGGTCGAAGAGGTAAGACTCATCAGCGCATCGGATGTCCCTCCTTTTCTCATAGAAGATGAAACCGATGCGAATGAAAACACACGATTCAAATACCGCTACCTGGATCTGCGGCGGCCGCGAGGTTTTGAGCCTCTTCGCCTGCGCTATCGGATGATCAAGCAGATCAGGGATTACCTTGACGGCAAAGGCTTTATTGAGGTTGAAACGCCGCTGTTGACGAAGAGCACCCCTGAGGGGGCGCGGGACTATCTCGTTCCCAGCCGGATCTATCCGGGAAAGTTTTACGCCTTGCCGCAGTCGCCCCAACTGTTCAAGCAGATCCTTATGGTTGGCGGAGTCGATCGCTATTTTCAGATTGCGCGTTGCTTCCGGGACGAAGATCTGCGAGCCGATCGACAACCCGAGTTCACGCAACTCGACATGGAGATGTCGTTCATTCAGAGAGAAGACGTTTACGAAGTTATTGAGGGAATGATTTATCAATTATTCAAGGAGCTTAAAGGCATAGATTTAGAGCTTCCCTTCCGGCGGCTTACCTGGGCGGAAGCCATGGCGCGCTATGGGTCGGATAAGCCGGATCTGCGCTTCGGCTTGGAGCTCAAGGATTTTTCATCGACTTTTGAAAAGTCGCAGATCAAGGTCTTCTCAGCGGTGTTGGAGCGGAAGGGAATCGTGAAGGGGTTATCCGCTTCAGGCGCCGATTTCTCGCGCAAGGAGCTCGAAGATCTCACGACGTTTGTCGGGGGCTACGGAGCGAAGGGCCTGGCCTGGATCAAGCTTACGGAGAAAGATTGGCAGTCGCCCATCGCTAAGTTTCTATCCGAAGAAGAGCGCCGTGCGATACTTTCGATCACGCAGGCCAGGCCGGGCGATTTCATATTTTTTGTCGCGGATGAAGCGAAGATTGCCAACGAGGCGTTGGCCAATTTGCGCCTCCACTTGGGGGAGAAGCTCGGCCTCGTTCAGGACAATAAATATGGAATCCTTTGGGTGGTCGATTTTCCCCTCTTCGAGTACGATCCGGGGGAGAAACGATATCAGTCAGTGAATCATCCGTTCACGGCTCCGGTGGAAGACGACCTTCCCGTGCTGGAGACCGATCCTTTAAAGGTTAGATCCAAGGCCTACGACCTGGTGTTGAACGGCACCGAGATCGGGGGAGGAAGCATCCGTATTCACCAGGAGGCTTTGCAGAAAAAGATTTTTGAATTGCTCGGGATTACACCGGAGGAGGCCGAAGCGAAATTTGGATTTTTTCTCGAGGCCTTGAGATTCGGCGCGCCGCCCCACGGCGGAGTCGCCTTCGGCATGGATAGACTCGCGATGATCCTGAGCGGGACGCAGTCGATTCGGGACGTTATCGCATTTCCCAAGAGCCAGAGGGCCGTCTGCCTTCTGACGGACGCCCCGTCGGAAGTCGGTCCCAAGCAGCTTAAGGAATTGGGAATCAGGACCATCGTAGGCGACTGAAGGTTTTTTCCCTCCTTCTTTCTTGGAATTACATTGAGATCAAAGAGAGCTTTTGCTATCCTAGCGAGCAATATCATGCTTGCGCTCCTTCCTTTCCTTTTTCTTCTCATCTCTTGCACTCTGGGACCAAATAATTTTCGCAGCAGCCAGTCAACCGACCTGGCAGAAAGAAATATCAGGCGCATCGCGGTTCTTCCCGCCGACGGTGTCGTTCTTGGGGAAAAGGGGAAGGGGAGCGAGAATGAGCCCGACGTCATTCTAAGCAGTTTTCTTTACTCGAACATGTCTTCTCTGCCCGGTTGGCAGATCGTTTCGGAGCGGGAAGTCAGTGAGGCGGGACCGAAGATCGGTCAGGTAAACGACATCGCCCGAGCGAGAAAACTCGGCGAGCTTGTCTATGCCGATGCCGTGATCTCCGGCCGGGTGATCCGGTACCGCGAGAGAGTCGGGGGAGACTTCGGAGTGCAAAGTCCGGCTTCCGTAGCGTTTGTTCTGGAGGTTCGGGATGCCCGGCGGGGGGACGTTGTCTGGTCGGCGCGTTTCGATGAGACCCAAAGACCTCCGACCGAGAATATCTTTACAATCGGTGAATTCGCTCAAAGAGGCGCCAGGTGGCTAACCGCGGAAGAGCTCACGCGCGAGGGAGTCAAGAAGGCGGTGCAGCAGCTGCGCAAAGTTCTTGTTGCGGGGTGAGTTGGAAAAGACTTTGCCCCGCGAGATTATTCCTCCAATTTAGCCCACGGCTTTATCCCAATCCTTTTACTCAGTGGCGCGGGGCTTCTTCTATCTCTAGCGGTTTTCCTAGGTGAGAGCTGAGGCGTTGTCCGATCGCTTCTAACGTTTTTCTTCGACCCCGATCCAGCAGAGGGATCTCTCCGCTTTTGAGGACGAGACGCAAGGAGGGCACCGGATACCGCTGCGCGGCTGAGGAACCTGCCAGGGCAAAGCCGCTGTAGACCTCATCGGTTCCCAGTTTCAGAGCCACCACTTCCTCGTAGTCGACGCGAAGTCTAGACTGACGGAAGATACTGCGCTTCGAGAGTACCACCTGACGCGCGGTGTCATCCAACAGAATGGTTCTTTGCAGAGAGATGAGGAATGCGGCGATGCCGAGCAGGATGAGATTCATCACGGGGAAGTACCAGAGGGAGCTGGCCGGACCCTGGAAGCCTCGTTGCCGGATCGCTTCCAGAATCGGGATTGAGATGGAGAGCAGCCCCAGCGCGATACCGAGACAGAGAAAGGCAGGAAACCGCGGACAGCGCCAGACGAGGCGGAGCTTCTCCCGGTTCTCTTCGGCTTCACGAAATCCGAGCCGGCTCCCCATCGCCTCGAATTGAGCTGGGTTTCCTTCCATGGAAGCAGAAGGATAGTACTGAGTAACGAGGATTGAGTAATGAGTAACTCTTTGATCGCCCTCAGTCCTCGGCACTCATTACTCGTTACCCTTCTTAGATTTCACGTCTTTTCTTGACTGATAGAAGTCCTTGAACCGGTAGTTCTTTAACTTGATGAGCTGGCGATAGGAACCGAATCGCTCCTCTGCGTTCTCCACGTTGTCCAGGAGATCGACGGGATTTTCCTCGGATTCGAAGAGCTTGATTTGTTGATAGGTTGTCGTCCGCTCAGCCGGTATGCGTCCCATTTCGCGGATGAGATTGCGGAATTGCGCAGGCTTCATCAGCTGGCCGTAGCCGGCGCCTGCCGCCGTGGAGATGCTCTCGTTGACGAGCGTCCCGCCAAAGTCATTTGCCCCTGCCATGAGGCCGATCTGAGAAAGCTTCGGCCCCTCTTTCACCCAGGAGACCTGAATGTTGGGAATCCACTGGTTGAGCATGATGCGCGAAACCGCGTACATCTTCATCACTTCGGCTCCGGTAGCTCCGGCGCGCAGGCCTGGGATTCCCTTGCGGTAATAAATGGGCGCTTCTTCGAAGATGAAGCTTAAAGGAACGAACTCAGTGATCCCGCCGGTGCGTTTTTGAATCTCCCGCAGGATGGCCAGATGAGCGGCTTTGTGACGGGAATCTTCGATATGACCGTACATAATCGTAGAGGTCGTCGGGATCCCCAGCTCATGCGCGGTCTCGATGACCTGAATCCACTGCGCGGTGCTGATACGGCCGGGCGAGATTTTGTTTCTGATTTCGTCGACGAGGATCTCGGCCGAAGTTCCCGGCAGACTTCCGACGCCCGCCTCTTTGAGCGCCTGCAAGTAATCTCTGATGCTGACGCCGGTCAGGCTCGATCCATAAAGGACCTCCTCCGGCGAGAAGCCGTGAATATGCAAATCGGGAAGAGCCTTTTTGAGGGCTTTGCAGAGCTTCACGTAATGCCAACCCTCCATGCCCGGAGCCAATCCTGCCTGCACGCAGACCTCCGTGGCTCCCAGGTCGTGGGCCTCTTGGGCGCGCCGGAGGATTTCTTCTAACGGAAGAAAATAACCTTCTTCGGCCAGATGCCCTCGACTGAAGGCGCAAAACCCGCAGGCCTTGACGCAGACATTGGTGAAGTTGATGTTGCGGTTCACGACATACGTGACCGTGTCGCCTACGGTCTTCTTGCGTAGATCATCCGCCACGGCGGTGATGATGAGGAGGTCCGTTCCCGAGGCGTCGAAGAGCTGGGCAGCCTCGTCCACCGTGATCTCCTCTCCACCAAGGGCCCGATCCAAGATCTGTCCGATGGAAGGAGTGACCGCGGATAATAGCCGGTCGAGCGATGGTTCAAGATGGGGGAGCGTCATGACAAATTTTTACTCCTACCTTTCGGCCCCGTAGTGGGCAAGCTCTTGGACGTAAGTGAGAGTGGATAAACCTTGCATCCGGTCGAGAAAGACTTTGCCGTTGAGATGGTCCCATTCGTGCTGAATAACGCGCGCGTGGAAGTCCGAAGCGACAAAGCTCAATTCTTTTCCGTCGCGGTCCCACGCCTGCACGCGAATGCTTTTGTATCGCGGCACCTTGCCTCTCAGATCGGGAATGCTCAAACATCCCTCCCAATCCTCCTCTTTATCGTCGGAGAGCGGGGTAATGCTGGGATTGATCAGCACGGAGAGCGGGACCCTCGGCTTCTCGGGGTAGCGGGGATTCTCCTCGACTTCCAGGACGGCGATCTGCTTGCGCTCGTGAACCTGAACGGCGGCGAGTCCCACGCCGTCGTATTCCTTCATGGTCCCGATCATGTCATCGATAAATTTCTGGACCTGCGGAGAGCCGATCTGATCGGGAGGCACAGGCTCGCCGCCTTGACGAAGGAGGGGAGTTCCGAGCCTTGCGACCTTAAGTATGGACATGAGTTTTGTTTAGCATAGCCGGAGATGGAGGGGAAGGGGTTTGAACGAGAGATGCACGCGTAAAATTTTTGTCGCGCCTTGACATGATAGACCTAATAGGTCTATCTTTAAGCAGGCTGGGATTATGGAATCGACTGAATACACAGGTGCGGGGGAGGGAGAAAAAGTAGCCCTCTTTTTCCAGCCAGACTTCGTTCTTCCTGCCCAGTACTTTGAGACCATTCGCGGGAAGGCATACTTAGAGCCAGAGAAAAGGCTGATGCTGGCGATTTTGCAAGATGCCGCCGATTGCTTCCAAAAGTATATGTTCGCCCGAAATGACAGGGGAAGGGCCATATTCGATCAAACCGAACAGTGGATCACAGAAGAGAACAACGATTGGCTTTTTTCCTTTGAAAGCATCTGTGAGTGCCTGGGCTTTGATCCTGAATATATTCGTAAAGGGTTGCTTCTTTGGAAGAACTCTCATCTAACGCAGCAAGGATCAGGTATGTCGCAGAGATCGGAGGTCCAATGCCATTAATTAATAATTTACCGGAAACGGTTTTCACAACCAAAGTAGATGACCTTCTCAATTGGGGACGGGCTTCCTCGCAGTGGTACATGCTGTTTGGCTTGGCCTGCTGCGCGATTGAGTTGATGCAGACGGGAGGACCGCGGGCCGATGTAGATCGATTCGGCTGTGTCCCGCGGGCAACGCCTCGGCAGTCAGACCTAATGATAGTGGCTGGGACGCTCACCTATAAGATGGCCAAGCGGACCAAGCTCCTCTACGATCAGATGCCCGACCCCAAGTATGTCATCTCTATGGGAAGCTGTGCCAATTGCGGAGGTCTTTTCCAACTTGCGTATTCGGTCTGTAAGGGCGTGGACAAGATCATTCCCGTCGATGTCTATGTCCCAGGATGTCCGCCCCGGCCAGAGGCGTTAACTGAGGGGCTACTGAGAATTCAGGAGAAGATCATGAGGGAAAAGTGGTTGGTAAGAAATGCGTAAACGGCCAGAAGGCAGAAACTCGTGACTTACATTATCGCTGAACCATGTTTAGACGTTAAAGATACCGCCTGTGTTGATGTCTGTCCAGTTGACTGCATCCATCCGATGAAGAACGAGGCGGAGGCCTTTGGGCAAGCGCGGCAGCTCTACATCGACCCTGTAGAGTGTATCGATTGTGGCGCCTGTGAGCCTGTTTGCCCGGTTGAGGCTATTTTTGAGGAAGCGGCAGTCCCAGACAAATGGAAGGATTACATCAAGATTAACGCAGACTATTACAAAAAGAGCGAATAGGGCTTTGTTCGATGCCTCGCGCTAGGGAAATCGTATGGCAGATATGGAACAGCAGGTTGAAGGGCAATTAAAGAAGCGTAAAGGTACACCGCTCCTTGCTGTCATGGACGAGAGCTGCAGTAGTTGTGCGGTCTCGCCAGTATGTGAGTTGCATTGTCCGGTAGAGGACTGCATCAATTTGCTTTACGAGGAAACACCCAACGGTGGATTGAAGCCGTACCGGGTGTGGGTGGACAACGACAAGTGTATCGGCTGCCAGATGTGCTTCAGC
>WNFH01000782.1_pt1 | contig 20744 bp, 19 predicted proteins | sample 5400411 | NCBI WGS metagenome assembly WNFH01 (sample SAMN13153347, study PRJNA577476) | soil metagenome | isolation source: 200 cm saprolite under Douglas fir tree site 2 hole 3 | place: USA:California | collected 2015-04-18
CCGAACGCGCGAGCCGCCTCCCGCTCAAGCCCAATCGACTCGTGGAGATGCCCTCAGGTTTCGCCTGTGCGATCGCACCCACAAGTGTCAGAATCTACCCACACGACTTCCTGAAGAGCCAGAAGTCGAAGCGCGAGTCGACGAAGGGCACGGGGATGCATGTTACGGTAATTGTGCCTATCGGGTTGACTCCGAACGGTACAGCATGTTGTAGGTCGTGGGGCCATGGACGCCCGAGGCGAGCCCCAACAGGGTCTGGAACGCGGCCATCGGGGTGCGCCGGCGGTTGAACCGAAAGGCGAACTCGTCCAGGTAGGCTTGGAGGTGATCGTGACCGACGCCGTGATGGGTGCCCCCCAGCCAGGTCTTGAGGTTGCCAAAGACTCGGTGGATGTGCGGCAGGAGCTTCGCCGCCCGCTCGGGGGTGCCCTGGGTGCGGGGGCGATGCCGGTAGCCCATGTCCGGCAGAGGCGCGTAAGCCCCCCAGCCATCCGTCAGAATCAGGGTGCCGAGCGCGACCGTTCGCTTCACGAATCCTGTCAGCGAGCGCGCGGACGCATCCGGCACGGCTTGGAGGCGCACGCGCCCGGCGGCCTTACCGCGCACTTCGACCGCGCCCACCACCAACGCCTTCTCGAGGAGTTGGCGGCCCCCCTTCAAGCCTGCCTCTGGACCGCCCAGGTACATCTCGTCGACCTCGACCTTGTCCTTGAGGGCTTCCCGCTCGGGGTTCACCATGGCTCTCCGCAGCTTGTGCAGGAGCGCCCAGGCCGTCTCGTAGCTGAGCCCGAGTTGGCGTTGCAGCTGCACGGCCGACAGCCCGGGGGTATGGGTGGTCACGAGGTAGGTAGCCCAGAACCACACCGTCAGCGGCAGCCGCGTCCGATGCAGGACCGAGCCCGCCGTCAGCGAAGTCTGCCGTCCGCACGCCTTGCATTGCCACAACCTCCGCTGAGGCAGCTCGAAGGCTGCCCCTTGCCCGCATCGCCCACAGCGGAAGCCTTCTGGCCACCGGCAAGCGGCCAGGTACTTCCGACACGCATCGTCATCCCGGAATCGGACCTGGAACTCCTTCAACGACTTGGGAAAGTCGGGCCGGCTCACCTCGCCACACTATCCATGGGGGCGTTCGGAGTAAACCCGATAGGCAGAATGCACCTTATTCAGGACGCGACGGTCCCGGCTCATCCCAGGAATGATCCTCATCTGACGCTGACGTTCGGATTGGGCGAGCCAGATGAGCGACGCATTCCGCTCGACTCAGATCCGTATGAGGACTGGGTCATGGACACGCTCCGCCTCCAGCGATCATTCTTCGACGCGCTCGCTGGTGGAACGCCGCCGGGTGGGATGCCGGATCTCGCGGCGTTCACCTTCTCGGGTACGCCAGTCGAAGGGGCGCCGGTTCCGATCGCGCGACTCATCGACACCGGCGCATATCTCAAGGCAAGCAATCCTGCTGGTCTCGCGGACACCGCTCTGGTCGGCATCGCCGAGTACACGAACGGGAACTATCTGAGCAAGGACACCGTCTTTCAAAGGTTTGCCCACCCGGCCGTCGGCAGTCTCGGACCTCGCTCGACGGATCCCGATCTGTTCGTCGCCCAGCCTGGCGGCAGCTTCCGCCAGTATTTCGCGAAGGAAAGCGCGGGGGCGCCGGTCCGGCCGTTCGTGATGGAAGGCGCCCTTCACCCCTCGTTGGAGGCCGCAACTGGCGCGCCTCCCGGCTTCGGGGGCTGGTGGCTCGACGACAAGATCCACGAGGCTTACGCGCGTAAGCTCCTGCCGCGTGCCGTCGCGTACTCCACCGCGTTGCTCGACTACTTCTTCCGCGGCAAGCTGGACGTCGACGTGATGCCCGATGCGGTCGATCCCACCCTCGTGCGGATCGAGGGCAAGAACGCCTCGCCCGAGACGCTCGGCGGCGGAACGCTGAGCCTCTACGCCGACGTCGCGGTGACCGACGCCGCAGGGGTGACGCGGTTCCTCCGCCAGCCGGCGACCGCCGTCGGATCTGATCTCACGGTCACGGCGGCCTCGGCTGCCCCCGTGCGGTCCGTACCCTTCCAGGCTCCAGCCCAGGCCGAGCGCTTCGTGGCCGTCTACAAGGGCAAGGTCGGTGAGGAGCGCCCGAACCCAGATCCGGCCGTCGACAACCCCGGTGCCGTGATCGGCAAGGTCCTCGGCGGGCTCCGGGTCGAGCACGTGTTCCCCGACTTCGACAGCGGGTTCTGGATGCTGCGTTCGCCGGCCGGCGTGTTCCCGCTGCCGATCTCCATTGAGGACATCGTGACCCTGCGCTGGGGCGACGCCGACAACACGCTGGTCGGTCGCACGGCTTTTGGGCGGCTCTTCGGCGAGCCGAACCAGATCGCGTCGTTCGAGATCCTGCGGCCCGAGGGCGCGACGGAGGTGCCGCTACAGAACGGCGCGGTGCGGCTCGTCGAACGGGCGCGCGTCTCCGTACCGTTTGGCCTCGCGCTGGGGACCACGGTGGAGTTGACCCACGGCATCCAGTTCGAGCAGAAGCTCGTGACCTTCCGCCACGAGGAGTCGTTTGTGAACGCCCAGCGGACCGAGAACAGTTTCAGCCACCTGGCTGTCGAGACCCTCACCGACTCCAAGGTCCTGGCGGCATCGTGGAACCTCAGCCTGGACTTCGACAAGTTCACGGCGAACGCCACCCGGCCCTACACTTGGCAGATCTCCCAGGTGGCGCTGCGGCGGGACGGTACGATCCTGGCTCTCGTCCAGGTGACGCTGACGGCGCCGACGGATCCCAACTCGTTCGCGACGTTCGCGACCAAGAAATACGTGTCGCCGGCGCCCGGCTGCGGGTTCCCGTGCGAGGCGCCCGTGCTCCAGCCCGGCAACAACGTCGGGGTGCCGTACGCGTTCCCGCGGGCGTTCAACGCCATCGGGTACGTCGTGGACGCGACGAACGGCCGGGTGCTCCACTCGACGGCGCCACCGGTGGTGAGCTTCGCCCACACGACCCGGGCGACGGCCTGGAACGACACGAGCCTGAACTTCGCGGCCACCGAGTTCCACTTAGTGACCCGGGTCGACACGAGCACGGAGCCGGCCACCGTGGTGACGGGCTACGCCTACGACAGCGGCAACAACCAGCGCGGCGCCGTTTGCGCCCCGGCCGCCGGCTTCGTGCCGTTCGACGAGATCCACGCCAACGAAGGCACCACGGCCCTCGGGGCGGTGAGATTTCGCCCGGAGATCGCCGCCAAGGATGCGCCTCCCTCCTTCGAAGTGGTGGTGCGCCAGGACCGCTTCTGTGTCGGCGTCGACGGGGCGACGACGTTCGGCTACGACGTGACCACCGACGCCCCGCGGCGGCAGCTCGCCATCTTCCATTTTGAGACGAGGGCCCGCGCCGCCGGCGAACCGGACCGGCTCGTGTTCGAGATCGAGGAGCCACAGGTCAATCCGTCGGCCGTCTTCGCGCGCATCGTGTTCTGGGACCCCGGGGCGGGCGTGGCGACAATGCACCGGGTGAGCACGCAGGAGACGGGGAACATCGTGAGCGTCGGCCGCGACGCCGCCTGGTTCCACGCGTCGACGACGTCGATCTACGTGCCGCGGGAAGAAGGGACTCTGCCGACAACCTTCCAGATCGACTTTGACCCCTCGCTCGCCTTTCGCGTCCTGGCCGACAAGCGTCTCTACAGCACGGATACGCTGAGGTTTCACGCCCTCGACCCCGCCCTTCGCCCAACGGCGCTGCCAGCCGTGTTGCAGGGTGGCGGGAGCCGGTCGGGAGACTTCCACACGATCCCGCTCAAGTAAGGGATCGCTGATCCGTCAGGCGCCCGACCCGACGTGCTGAAGCGGTGAGCAGCCGGGTTACCGATCGCACGACAGGCGCATGCGATTCTTCGCGATCCAGGTGTACACGCGTCGGGCGAGGAAACGCGCCCCTGGGAGCGCGAAGACCGTCGCGAGCCAGCTGAGCCAGCCGATGCGACGCAGCAGCTCGGGCACCGCATCGGCGCCCGTGAGCGTACGCCCGTCGGGCAGCACGAGCTGCATCGCCGTCATGCACGCCTCGTCCGAGATCTGGGGGAAGCGGGCGCGCTGCGGTGCTGACCGGCACGGGAGGATCTCGAGCTGGCCACCGGAGATCGCCAGGCGCATGAGCCAGAGCGCACTCGCCCGGCACATCGCGCACTCGCCGTCGTAGATCAGGACGGCGGGCGCTGGCCCCATCCCTTGAGCGTGCGGTAATAGAGGATAAGCCCGGCGGCCACCGTCAACGAGACCACCGCCTGCACGAACGCCGCCGTCGTCCGGTCGCGCACGAGAAGAAGCGCCGCGTAGAACAGGAAGAACGCGATCCCCGCGCCGATGAGGATACGGTGGGCGGTGATCAGCTTCACGGCTCCAAAATCCTAGGCGCCGAGCACGACCTTGACGGCGTCCCGCGTCACGCTGACGAGCCGGTCGATCTCCGCCTCGGTCACGACGAGGGGCGGCGCGAAGTAGACCGAGTCGCCGGGCGCCGGATGCGCGCCGGCCGCCGGGCGCGTCCGCGTGACGACGCCGCGCTTCATCATCTCGGCCTGGATGCGCGGGGCGACCTTGCGATCGCCGGCGAAGTTCTTCTTGGTCGCGCGGTCTTCCACCAGCTCGACGGCCGCGAGCAGGCCCTTGCCGCCCCGGATGTCGCCCGCGTTCGGGTGGTCGCCGAACGCCTGCTGGAGTCCCTGGTGGAGCCGGGTGCCCATCTTCGCCGCGTTCTCCCAGAGCCGCTCGCGCTCCATGATCTCGACGTTCTTCAATCCAACCGCGCAGCACGTCGGATGGCCGGAGTACGTGTAGGCGTGCATCCAGCGATCCTCGGGCTTGACCGAGTCCATGGCGTCCTTGATCGCCTTGGTGATCATGATCCCGCCGAGCGGAAGGTATCCGGAGGTCACGCCCTTCGCGAACGAGACGATGTCGGGCTTGACGTTCCAGTGCCCGAGCGCGAACCAGCGCCCGGTCCGGCAGAAGCCGGTGATGACCTCGTCGGCGATCAGGAGCACGTGGTGGCGCGTGCAAATCTCCCGCACCAGCGGCCAGTAGTCGTCGGTCGGGTAGATGACTCCTCCGCCGCCGTGGATCGGCTCGCCGATCATCGCGGCGACCGTGTCGGGTCCCTCGCGCAGGATCGCCTCCTCGATCTCCCGCGCCGCCGCCTGCCCGATGCTCTCGCCGGGCTTCGCGCCCTGGAACCGGTACGGGTAGCAGGTCTGGACGTGGACGAACCCCGGAACGCGCGGCTCGAACATCTTCCAGTAGGCGCCCATCCCGGTGGCGCTCATCGCCTGGAGGGTGACGCCGTGATAGCCCTGCTGGCGGGAGATGATCTTGACCTTGTCGGGCTTACCCTGCGCCTTCCAGTAGAAGCGCGCCGTCTTGAACGCCGACTCGTTCGACTCGGCGCCGCCGCACGTGAAGAACACGGCCTGCATGTTGTCGTACGTGATCTCCATGAGCCGGTTCGCCAGCGTGATCGCCGGCACGCTCGAGGAGCCCACGTAGCCGGAGAAGTACGCGAGATCCTTCATCTGCGCCGCCGCGGCGTCGGCCAGCTCGGTGCGGCCGTGGCCCACGTTCACGTTCCAGAGCCCGGAGAGCCCGTCGATGTATTCGTGGCCCCCGATCTCCTGGATGGTCGCGCCCCATCCGCGGACGTAGATGACCGGCTCCGCGTTGTCGACGGGGTGGTGCAGCGGATGGATCAGGTGCTCCTGATCGGCCTTGACGAGCTCGGCGGCGGTCAGCGCCATTGCTTTCTCCTGTTCAGAGGCACGCCCCCAGTTCAGCAAGTGGCGGGGCGCGGGTGCGCCCGCCGGTAGTCCCCGTCCGGGATGAGGACGGCTTTCTCCTGACGTCCGCGATACCGGTAGACCCACGCACGCGCGCGCCGGCCGCTCGCGAGCGTGACGATCGTGCGACGACGACCGAAATTGTACCCCTCCGCGCGGTCGAGCACCGCGAGAAGTTCGGGGTCGTCCAGGCGGTAGATCTCTCCGCGGACGCTACCAACTCCGTCGACCAGCCCCGGGTAGCGGCCGAGATCGAGCAGGCGCCCGTGGACACGGCCCTCGCCGAGGAACTTCGAAGCGCGCGCCAGCAGGAGATGCAGCGCGTACCCCCGCATCAGCGTCCCGTACACGAACACGAGCGCCGCCCGGGAGTCACCTGGTTTGGGCAAGCTGTTTCAGGACGTCTCCACCGCCTGGAGCACCGCGCCGAGGAAGTCCTGCTCGGGGACGGCGCCCTCGAACTGCACCCGATCGTTGATGACGACTTTCGGCACGCCCATCACTTGATAGGCCCGCGACAACTCGGGAAACTCCGTCGCCTCGATGACGGTCGAGCGCACGCGGTCGGACGCGACCGACATGTGCTGTGCCAGGCGCACGGCCCGGGGACAGTGAGGTCAGGTGGGCGTCGAGAAAACCTTGATGTCGACGTCGGCGGCGAGCGCCCGCAGCGAGGCCAGGGTGTCCTCCGCCAGCGCCGGCGCGCCGGTGGACGTCACGATGATCGAGTCGATGAGGTTGCTGAACTCGTAGCCCAGGGGGACGCCGTAGAAGCGGATGCCGTAGTCGCGGCTGCCTTCGACGACGATGGCCGGCACCTGGTCCACGCCGTACGCCTCGGCGCGCTCGCGGTCGATGGCGAGGTTGAGCACCTCCACCGTGATCTGGTCGGAAAGCTCGGCGACCTCGCGCACGAGCTGCTCGTTCTGCTGGCAGAGCTCGGCGGCGGCGAGCTCCTGCGAGAAGACGACGAGCTTCACGGGCCCGGTGATGCGCTCGAACTCCTTGCGAACAGCAGCCTGGTCGCGCGCGGTCAGGATCGGCATGGCGTCATTATACCTGGCGCGCATCGACCCGGCGATCGTGGCGGCGCAGTCCCCCTCGGGCGGCCTAGCCTTTTACGGCGCCGGCGGTGAGGCCCGACACGTAATAGTCGAGGAACCAGACGTAGATGATGACGATGGGAAGGCTCGCCACCACCGCGCCCGCCATCAGCGAGCCCCAGTAGTAGATGTCGCCGCGGATCAAGTCGGCGGTCACGCCGACGACCGCGGTCTTGTTGGCCGTCTGCGACACGAACGTCAGCGCGTACGTGAACTCGTTCCAGGTGAGCGTGAAGCCGAAGAGCGTGACGCAGACGATCCCGGGGACGGCCATCGGCAGCACGATGCGGACGAGCGTCTGCATCCGGCTCGCGCCGTCCACCAGCGCGCACTCCTCGACCTCTCTGGGAATCGTGCGGAAGTAGCCCATGAGGAGCCAGGTGGAGAAGGGTACCAGGAAGGTCGGATACGTCACGACCAGCGCCCAGATGGTGTCCGAGATGCCGAGCCAGACCACCACCTGGGAGAGCGGAAGGAAGAGCAGTGTCGGCGGCACGAGATACGTGATGAACACCGCCGTGCCGAACGTGCCGACGCCGCGGTAACGGAGGCGCGCGAGGCTGTAGCCCGCCAGGATGGCGATCACGAGCGACACGCTGGTCGCCACGACGCTGATGATGAGGCTGTTCTTGATCCAGGTCAGGAACTCGGTCTTGAAGAAGAGATACCGATAATGGTCGGTGATCACGCCGGTCTGAATGAGGAAGGGTACGGCCTTGAGGTCGTAGAGCTCGGCGTCCTTCTTCAGCGAGGTGATCAGCATGAAGTAGAAGGGGAACAGCGCGAACGCGATGAAGGGGATCATGTTCGCGTAGCCGAACACCGCCGACCGGATCCGCGCGCCGCGCGACCGAACGCCGACGTCCACGTTACTCCCTCCGGATATAGCGGAGCTGGAGGAACACGATAGCGGCCAGCATCGGAAACAGGAAGAGCGAGACGGCCGCGCCCTGGCCGAGGTTGCCGCCGGTCAGCCCGGTCTGGTACGCGAGCGTGGCGAACAGGTGCGTGGTATTGACCGGGCCGCCCCGGGTGAGGACCTGCACGATATTGAAGTCCGAGAAGGTGAAGATCGTCGAGAACAGCACCACGACGGCGAGGACGGGCTTGAGAAGCGGGAGCGTGACGTGGCGGAAGCGGCCCCAGGAACTGGCGCCGTCGACCTCGGCCGCCTCGTAGTACTCGCGCGGAATGGAAACGAGGCCGGCGAGGACGATGATGGCGAAGAAGGGCAGCCCCCGCCACACGTTGACGGCGATCACCGCGGTCATGGCGTAGCTCGTCATGCCGAGCCAGTTGGGACCGGGCGGGCTGATGAGTCCGAGGTGGATGCCCGTCCAGTTCACGACGCTGTAGAGCGAGTCGAACATCCACCCCCAGACGAGCACCGACAGCGCCGTGGGGATGACCCACGGCAGCAGGACGGCGCCCCGGATCAGCCGCTTGAACTTGAAGTTCCGGAACAGGAGCATCGCCAGCCAGACGCCGAGCACCGTCTTGAAGACGACGGCGATGAGCGAGAAGACGAACGAGTTGTAGACGGTTTGCTGGAAGATCTCGTTGCCGAGAATGTCCCGGAAGTTCTGCAGCCCGATGAACTGCCCGGGTGACCCGACCCAGTAGTCGGACAGGCTGAAGTAGATCGCCATCCCGAACGGGTAGGCGACGAGGCCCACGATCAGGGCCAGCGCGGGCACGATCAGGCTGTAGCCGAAAACGTGCTCCTGCTCCCACCACTCGCGGACGCGCGCGAGGCGGCCGAGCCGCGGGAGTCCGGTCGCCTCGAGCGCACGTTCACCAACGGCCATGCTAGGTCTTTCCCTTCGTCTCGAGCTTGCCCTGCACCGCGAGCTTGATCTGATCCTCGCCCCAGGCCAGGGCGCGCTTGGTGGGCATGCCGTTGATGGCCTTGGCGACGATGTCGGGCAGGATGAAGTTGACCACGATCAGCTGCACGGCGGCGTTGGGCTTGGCGGGCCAGCCCTGCTCGTGCACGTATTCGGCCTCCTTCGGCAGCATGGCGTATTTGGGGTTGCTCGCCCAGATGGGGTGCTCGGCGAACCGCTTGAGCGGGGGCTGGTTGAACGCACTGCCCCCGACGATGAAGGCGTCGTAGTTCTCCTTCTGGAACAGGAACTTGATGAAATCCTTGGCGAGCGAGACGTTCTTCGAGAACTTCCAGATCGCCAGCGAGTTGACGCCGGTCGCGCAATGGATGCCGGCGGGGCCGGCGGGGCTGTTGTGGTGGTTGATCTCGTCGGCGATCGGCATGTTCTTGACGACGGCGGCGACGTAGGGGCTGATCGCGTTGTGGATCCAGGAGCCCTTGCCCGAGAGCAGGAAGCGGTTGTTGGAGGCGTTGTCCCAGGACAGCACCTCGGGCTCCATGGCGTTCGCGTACAGATCCTTGTACCACTCGACGACCTGCGCGGCCTTGTCGCTGTTGATGGCCGGCGTCTTGCCGTCCGTCTCCAGCACCTTGCCGCCGTTGCACCACAGGATCGACCAGAACGAGATGTTGGCGTCGGTGCAGTGGCTGATCGGGATACCGACGGGGTTGCCCTGCTTCTTGAGGATCTTCCCCGCCTTGAGGAGCTCATCCCAAGTCTTCGGCGGCTGGAGCCCGGCCTTCTTGAAGTGCACTTCGTTGTAACACCCGGGGAACGCGACCCAGTACCACGGCACCGCCCGCCACCCCGACGCCGTCTGACACGTATCCCTGGCGAACGTGTACCAGCCGCCGTACCCCTTGCCGAGGTAGTCGACGAGGTCGCCCATGTCGACCAGATGCTGCTCGTAGAGGAAGGGGTCGGCGGCGCCCGTGATGATGAGGTCGTGGCCGGACTGCGACGCGACCTGGGCCGCGCGCTTCGCGAACAGCTGCGGGAAGGCGATCGTGTCGACGCGCACCGTCACCCCGGCCTGCTTACCAAAGACCTCGGCCTGCCTCCGCAGCTCGTCGTCGGACGCCGGGACGAAGTGGTTGCCCGTGAGGAACGTCAGCTCGCGCTTCTGGGCGAAGGCGGGAGCCTTCCCGAGCGCGAGCCAGGACGCCATGCCGGCGCTGGCACCGGAAGCGACACGAAGAAAGTGTCGACGCGAGGTCCCTTGCATACGAACTCCTTGGAGCTCAGCGCGGTTGACGGGGAAGGTTCTGGAGAACCGGGAGAGATCTCACCCCCTCGTAGCTTGGACGGTTGCCCGGGTTCTACTCCAGGCGACGACCGTCGTCAAGGCCGCACTGATATCAGCGATGGCCCCGCGGCTCCGAGCGCCTGACCCAGCGCCTGGGGGAACTGCGCCGCACTGTCGGGGCCGAACGACGTCATCCGAAAGCTTCCGGCCAGCCGCGTCAGGTCGGCCACGTCCGACGCGCTCTCGCTGAAGACGATGATGACGATGCGCGCGCCGATGCGTGCCGCCGTCTCGAGCTCGGGCGTGGCTGCCGCCAGTCCCTCCATCCCGGTGAAGCACACGACGCGGCGGTCGGGATGGACGAGGTGCGCCGCGACGGCCGCCGGCAGCGCGAAACCCGCCGTGGCGAGCCCGTGGGACACCAGGAACTCGCGCGGGGCGACGGCGTGCCAGCCGACGGCGACGTCGATCAGATGAGGACCGGCATCGACGGCGGCGATGGTGCCGGCCGGAGTCGCCTCGCGCGCGATTCGGACGATCCCTCTCCTGGCGAGCGACTGACCGTCCCCGGCGGGCCCCGCGGAGAGCTCGCGCTTGAGCCGGTCGAGCTCGGCGACGTCCCAGTCAGCTCGCTGCCGGTCATGCAGTCGCGGCGCGAGCTCCTCGAGGACGACGGCGACCTCGCCGACCACCTCGACAGCCGGGATGCGATCGCCCAGCGCTCGCGGCGGCCCGAAGCCGAGCACGGGGACCGTCGACCACCACGGAGCGGGCACGGGTTCGAACGCGTCGAGCCCGAGGCCCACGACGAGATCGGCGCGTTTCAGCAGGCGCTCGTCGACGGTCTCGCTACCGAGAACCCCGAGCATGAGCGGGTGCGGGTCAGGCAGCGCGCCCTTGGCCCGGCGCGTCACCAGCACGGGCGCGGGCAACGCCTCCACCAGCGCGCGGAGCCACTGCGAAACGCCGGTCGATCGGCAGTGGAGTCCAGCGATCAGCAGCGGGCGGGATGCACCGGCGAGCCGTCGGGCTGCCGTGTCGAGCGCGCCGGGATCGGGCGGCGGCAGGGGATCTGGGCGGCACGACGTCGCGAGGGGCAGCGCCGACTGACGCGCGATCTCGTCCGGGATTTTCAGATGGACAGGACCACGTGGCTCCGTGGCGGCCAGCCGCGCCGCGTGGGCGATCCAGTGCGCCGCTGACTCTCTCTGCACACGGAGGCTCGCCTTGCAGGCGGCAATGTCCACGGGGTGGTCGTCGGTCAGGAAGATCATCGGCGCGCGGTCCACGCGCGCCTGGGCAACGCCGGCCATCGCCGCCGTGACGCCGCCGCCGGACCTCACGACCACAGCGCCCGGCGCCTCGACGAGATCGCCGGTGACCGCGGCCATGATGCACGCGGCGGTCTCCCCGGACGCGAGCGTCAACGGAAGCTCGCCCGCGCGCGCCGCCTCGAGCAGCGGGAGGTTCGTATCAAGACCTGCCACGCCGAAGAGCCGCGGCGTGCCGGCCCGCTTCAAGCCGTCGACGACGACGTCGGCGACGGTGCTCCGGCTCACGCCGACCGGGACTCGGCCGCCGTCATTTCCCGGCGAAGCCCTCGAACACCGGCCGCATGCGCTCGAGCGCCAGGCGCAAATTGGCCTCCGAGTTCGCGTACGAGAACCGCAGATATCCCTCACCGTGAGCGCCGAACGCCGCGCCCGACAGCGCCGCCACGCCGGCCTCGGTCAGGAGCCGCTCGGCGACCTCGGCCGACGGCCGGCGGGTCCCCGTGATGTTCGGGAACACGTAAAAGGCGCCGCGCGGCCGCGCGCATCGAACGCCGGGCAGGCGGTTGAGACCGTCCACGAACAGGTCGCGCCGTCGCTTGAACTCGGCCACCATGCGGGCGACCGGCGTCTGATCGCCCTGGAGCGCCGCGATGCCGGCGAGCTGCACGAACGAGGCCGTGCAGGAGTTCGAGTTCACCATGAGCCGCGCCACGTGCTCGGCGAGGGGCGGCGGCATCACGCCGTAGCCGAGACGCCAGCCGGTCATCGCATACGACTTCGAGAAGCCGTCGAGCAGGATCGTCTGGTCTCGCATACCCGGCAGGCCCATGATCGAGGCGAACTCGCCCTCGTAGAGGAACTGCCGGTAGATCTCGTCGGTCAGCACCGGGATCTTCCGCGCGACGGCGATCGACGCGATGCGCTCGAGCTGGTCACGGTCGAGCACGCCGCCGGTGGGATTCTCCGGCGAGTTGATGACGATCAGCTTCGTCTTCGACGAGACGCGGCGCTCGAACAGCTCGAGATCGAATCCGAAGCCGCTGTCCTCGCGGAGCGGAATCGGCACCGGGACGCCGCCGACGAAATTGATGACGGACTCGTAGATCGGAAACCCGGGATTCGGGTGGATCACCTCGTCGCCATCGCCGATCAGGGCCATGATCGTGAAGAACATGATCGGCTTGGCGCCCGGCGTGACGACGACTTCCTCGGGCGAGACGGGAACGCCACGCGTCTCGGCGACGTGCTTGGCGATCGCCTCGCGAAGCTCCGGCAGCCCCGCCGACGGGCCGTAGTGCGTCGCCCCCGCGTCGAGCGCCTGCTTTGCGGCCTCCTTGATGTGCACCGGCGTGTCGAAGTCCGGCTCGCCGATTTCCAGGTGAATGATTTCGCGGCCGGTGCGCTCGAGCTGCCGCGCGCGGGCCAGCACCTCGAACGCGGACTCGGTTCCGAGCCGGGCCATCCGCGGGGCGACGTTCATGGGGGTCTCCTTTTATAGGCTACTTCTCGGAAGGTCCCTATTATAAGGCGTGGACTTCGCGCGCGTTCCAGCGGGGCCGTTCAGCATGGGCTGGGCTCACGGTCACCCGTCCGAGCGCCCCCATGTCGTCTGGGTCGACACCTTCCTCATCGCCCGCACACCCGCGACGAACGGAGACTTCGCCGCGTACATGGCGGCCACCGGCGCCTCATCGCCGCCGTTCTGGTCCGACCCGGCGTTCGCCGACCCGAGCCAGCCCGTCGTCGGTCTCTCGTGGACCGAAGCCGGTGCGTTCGCCGAGTGGTCGGGCGCGCGGCTGCCGACGGAGGCCGAGTGGGAAAAGGCCGCGCGCGGCGGCCTCGACGGTCGGCGCTACCCGTGGGGCGACGCGAAGCCAGGCGTCACGTTCGACCGTCCGCCCCGTGTCGGCGGGACGCCGGGCAACACGCTGGGGCTTACCGATCTCTCCGGCGTCTGCCATGAGTGGTGCGGCGACTGGTTCGACGAGGACTATTATCGCCGCTCACCGGACCGGAATCCGCGCGGCCCGGCAACCGGCACGCGGCGCGTGAGCCGCGGCGGCGCGTGGCGTCACGCCGACCCGTGGAGCCCGGTCGCCCATCGCTCGTCTCTGCCGCCGCACCTTCGTTACTCCGACTACGGCGTCAGATTCGCCCGCGACCCGGAGAACGGGGGGTCGGAGCCCGGTGGCCCAGGGTAGACCGGGCGTGTCGGAGCCGGGTCGCTTCTTTCTCAGGCCACCCTCGGTCCGAGCCGGCCTCACGGCGCCCGCTACAACAAACCGCGCTCCGATACAATACCGTCCGTGCAGCGGTCGATCTTGCAGGAAGGGGTCGTGGCCGGCTTGATCGGCGCGGCGGTCGTCGCCGTCTGGTTCCTCCTCTTCGACATCTGGCGCGGCCAGCCGTTCTTGACCCCGGGGCTCCTGGGCGCCGCGGTCTTCCAGGGCGTGACCAACCCGATTGGACTTCGGCCCACCGTGGGCAACGTCCTCGGCTACACGATCGTCCACGGCCTGGCGTTCATCGCCTTCGGCGTCGTCGCCGCGAGCCTCATGGCCGTCAGCGAGCGCGAGCCCACGCTGTTTGTCGCCTTCGTGATCCTCTTCGCCAGCTTCGAGGTGTTCGTCTTCGGCATCGTCGGGGCGCTCGCGAAGTCGATGCTGGGCGCCCTGGTCTGGTGGGCGATCCTCGGCGGCAACCTTCTCGCCTCCCTCGCGATGCTCTGGTACTTCTTCCGCGCCCACCGCGCCCTGTCGCGCACGCTGATCGGCTCCTGGGGCAGCGTGTTCCGCGAGGGCGTCGTGGCCGGCCTGCTCGGCGCCGCCGCCGTCGCGCTGTGGTTCCTGGCGATCGACTGGATCCAGGGCGAGCCGCTCCGGACGCCGAGGCTCCTGGGCACGGGGATCCTCCGCCAGACCGACTCGCTCGCCGCGATCGCCTCCTACACCGTCGTGCACGGGATCGCGTTCGCGTTGTTCGGAATTGTCGGCGCCGCGCTGATCGCGGGCGCGGAGCGCCAGCCGCTCTTCGTCTTCGCCCTGGTGATCTTCTTCACGGCGTTCGAGGTGTTGTTCATCGGCGGCGTGTTGATCGCGGCGAAGTGGGTCCTGGACGAGCTGGCGGGGTGGACCGTCCTCCTCGGCAACCTCCTCGCGACCGGCGCCATGCTCGCCTACTTCATCAGGGGCCACCGCGCCCTCGCTCGTCGGCTCACTACGGCCTGGGCTGAAGACGACTAGCGGTCAGGTCGTGTGTCGGCGGAGGACGAGCAGGTCGATGGCTTCGAAGACTGGAGTCGGCGTGGTCTCGCGGGCTGCGGCGTGGCGCATCCGGGCGAGCTCTTCCTCGAACTCGGCGTCGGGGATCAACTCGAACGTCGACAGGGCTCGCTGCTTGATTCGCTCGTAGTGGCCTGCCGCACGGCCTCGAGAGTCGGCAGGCGCGCCTCGTCGACGGCGCGTGCCGAGGGGAAGAACGCGTAGTGCGGCACACCGTCCAGACGCCCGCTGAAGACTCGCGGATGCGCGCTGTGGCGCTCCGCCTCCACGCGCATCTTCTCCGACGGCTCGACGGCGACGACGCGGGCGTCGAACGCATCGGCCAGCAGGACCGCGAAGCGCCCCGTGCCGGCCCCGAGATCGAGGACCGTCAGGGCACGCCCGGCGCGATACGCGCGCCAGAGACCCCGGTCGTAGTCGACCCTCGTCACCAGAGAGCGTCGGGAAGGGGCAGTCCCACGAACGCGTCGGCCGGCATCGGTCCCGGCGGCGCGATCACAAGTCGCTCGGCCAGGGCGTAGAGCTGGCGCAGGTGCTGCGCGGCGTGCCACGTCGTGCGCTCGAGCAGGTCGTGGCCCGACTGGGGGCCATAGTAGACCTTGATCACGCGCTCGAACTCGCGGGGCGATGCCCCCTCGAACCACCCGGTGACGCGTCCGCGCACGAGCGCGCCGTAGCGCGCGATGGCGGGCCCGTCGCGAAGATCGGTGGGCGCCTGGTCCAGCAGCCAGGACTCCGGGAACTCGCCGAGGTCCATGCCGTCCACGAATGCCAGCGAGAGCCGGAACACGTGATAGCCGAGGTTGCGCAGGGTCCGATCGCGCTCCGGCGGCCGCCAGTCCATGTGCTGATCCGGCACGCCGCGAATGAGCCCCTGCGTCGCATCGAGGATGATGTCGAGCCGCTTGGCCAGCTCGGTCGGGGCAAGTTTGGTAGCCGCCGAGTACGGGATGCCGAGCAGCGCGGCGTAGGCCGGCGGGTTCCAGCCGTGCGCGGCGCGGTCACCGACGGTCACCGCCGGCACGCGGCCTATCCCCAGCCGCGCCAGCTCCGCGTAGCCCGCCGGGTTCGCCTGCACGTCGACCGGGTCGAACTCGACCCCCCAAGACGAAAGGAGCTCCTTCGTCTTGGCGCAGGACGATCAGCCCGGCCGGTAGAAGAGCTTGACCACCGTTCCGGAACCTCGAGCCGCTTCCTTACTAGTCATGTCAGTCTCCTCGCGGAATCGCGATCGAGATTGTACCCGAGGGCCGCGGGTCCGTCGACGCCCTCAGGCGGCGAGCCGATTGTAGAGCCACGCCCAGCCGAAGGCGGCGAGCCACGCGAACACGACCAGGACGACGAAGGTCCCGACGAATCCGCCGTAGGTCAGCTGCTGGGGCAAGAGCGCGGCGACGTCGGCTCCGAAGAACTGCGCGTTGAACAAGAACCGGAACGCGTCTCGCCAGACGACCGCCAAGACATAGAAAAGGATGTAGAACCCGCCCGACAGTATCGCGAGTGAGTTGGCGAAGGCCGTTGCGTTCAGCATAGCCCCTCCTGCGCGCGCATCAGCGTCACCGTCCGAAGAAGGTCGGCGCCTGCTTGCGGGCGAACGCGCTCACGCCGTTGCGGAAGTCTTCGGTGTGGCCGCTCGCGGCGATCGCCTGCGCCTCGAGCTCCATCTGCGTCTCGAGGCTCTCCCACGTCGACTGGTGGAAGAGCCGCTTGGCGCCGCCGAACGCCTTCGACGGTCCCTGGGCCATCTCGCGGGCGAGCGCCGCGACCGCCGTGGCGAGCTCGGCGTCGGGCACCACGCGGGTCACCAGCCCCCACTCCAGGGCTTCGCGCGCCGAGAGCACGCGGTTGGTGAAGTAGAGCTCCATCGCGCGCCGGAGACCGACCAATCGTGGGAGAAAGTACGACGACGACCCGTCGGGCGTGGCGGCGATCTTCGAGTAGGCCATCGTGAACCGCGCGGACTCGGCGGCGACCACGAGGTCGCCGGAGAGGGCGAAGCTGAGCCCGCCGCCCGCCGCGACGCCGTTCACCGCCATGATGACGGGCTTGTCGCTCCGACAGAATCGGGACACGGTCCCGTGCAGATAGGTCGTCAGCTCCTTGACGAGCACGCCGATGCGCTCCAGGTTGTCGACGAAGTCCTTGACGTCGCCGCCGGCGCAGAAGGCTCGACCCGCGCCCGTCACCACGACGCAGCGGATCGCCGGGTCCTCGTCGACCTCGAGCGCCGCGTGGAAGAGCTCCCGGCCGAGGCCGAGACTCAACGCGTTGAACGCGTCGGGGCGGTTGAGCGTGATCGTGGCGACCCCATCGCGCCGCTCGAGGGTCAAGAACTGAAAGTCCATGGCGGTCGTCCTCCGTTCAGGTCTGCCGAGCGCGCCGGCGGGCCACGCGCGCAACGACGTCCAGGACGTCTTTGATCTTCAACGGCTTCACCACCACCAGGTCGACGCCGTGGATCTGGCGCTCCTCCGCTGACAGCTCGACGCCGAAGCCGGTGACGAGGACGACCGGCACCGCGGGCGCGATCTCCTTGACCGCCTGCGCCACCTGCCAGCCCGAGACCCGCGGCATCGCCAGGTCGGTGAACACCAGGTCGAAGGGCTCCGCGCGGAATCGCGCGATCGCCTCGCCTCCGTCGGTGAGCACCACGACCCGATGGCCTCCCGTCGCCAGGACGTCGCCGAGCACCGTACCGACCTCTTCTTCGTCGTCGACGACCAGGCACCGCAGCGAGACGCCGAGCGGGGTGGGCTCGGGTGCCGGGGCGGGCCCGTCCAGGTCGAGGGCGTCGCCCGGCGCGAAGGTCAGGCGGAACGCGGTGCCGCGCCCGACGTGGCTCGCGACCGTGATGCGCCCGCCGTGACGGGAGAGGATCCCGTACGTCATCGAGAGCCCGAGCCCGGTGCCCTGCGGGCCCTTCGTGGTGAAGAACGGGTCGAAGATCTTGCCCCGGATGGCCTCAGGGATGCCGACGCCGGAGTCGCCCACCGTCACCACGACCTCGTTGTTCTCGACGGCTGTGGTCAGCGTCAGGGTGCCGCCCGTCGGCATGGCGTCCACCGCGTTCAGGATGAGATTGGTCATCGCCTCGCGCAGCTCGGCGGGATCGCCCGCCACCGGCGGCAGGCTCGCGAACGAGGTCTGCACGTCGACCGCGACGCCCCGGCTGCGCGTCTCCTCCCGCCAGCGCGACTGGGTGATCTCGAGCGCGCCGCGTACGACCTCGTTGAGGTCGACCGCGACGAAACGCTGCTGATCGCGGCGGATCCGCGTAAATTCCTGCAGTCGGCGGACGGTCTGCGCGCCGTCCAGGGCGGCGCGCTCGATGACCTGGATCCACTTGCGGAGCTGCGGATCTTGCAAACGCTGGAGCGTGAGCTGAGCCCGTCCCAGGATCGACGCGAGCAGGTTGTTGAAGTCGTGAGCCACCCCCGAGGCCATCTCGCCGAGCGCGCGGAGCTTCTCCGTGCGCACGAGCTGGTCCTGCGCCGCGGCCAGCTCGCCATAGGCGCGTGTGCGCTCCTCGAAGAGGCGCGCGTTGCGCAGCGACAGCGCGGCGAGATCGGCGATGTTCGTCAACAGCCGCTCGTCGGCCTCGGTGAATGCCCTCTCCGCGCTCCGCAACGTCAGAACGCCGATCACCGTGTCCCCGGCCTTCATCGGGACGCCGAGCCAGTGTCGCGGGTGTGCGAAGGTCGTCACGGGCTCGACGCCGCGACGCGCGCACTCGGCAATGTAGTCCTCCGTCAGGACCGCCTCGCCCGTCAAGAGCACGACCGACATCAGTCCCACCGCGTGGCTCGGGTAGCGGAGGGGCGTCCGCATGTCGCGCGCACCGTCCACGGTACGAAGCACCACCTCGAGGTCCCGCCGCTCGTCGTCGAGCAGCACGATGGCCATGTTGGCGGCGTCGAGGATGCGGGCGACCTGGGCCCGGATGGCCTCGAGCAGCGTTGCGCGATCGAGCTGGCCGGTGACCGCCCGCGATAGCTCGTAGAGCACCGACAGCTCCTCGACCTGCCGCCGGTTCTGCGCGTAGAGTCGCGCGTTCTCGAGGGCGATGGCCGCGCGCGCGGCGAAGCTCTCCAGAACCGCCAGGTCTTCGTCGAGAAATGGCGCGGCGGCGGGGCTGGTTCGATTCATCGCGATGACGCCGAGCAGCCGTTCCTGCACGCTGAGCGGGAACGCCATCGCGCGGCGCACGCCCATGTCGACCCACTTGCGCAGGGCGAAGCGCGACGCCGCGTAGTCGTTGACGATGAGTCCGCGACGCTGCTCGGCGCAGGCGCCGACCACGCCGTGCCCGAAGGCGATGGCGAGGTCCTCGAACCCGCCGTCCCGCGTCCAGGCGCGCGGCGCCAGCCCGCCGTCCGCGTCCACGAGGTAGATGACGCCGTGGGCGTCGAAGAGCCGCGTGGCGCGTTCGACGACCAGCGTGAGAAGGCGGTCGGGGTCGAGCTCGGGGGCGAACTCGCGTTCGGCCTCGGCGAGGGCTGCGATCTGCCCCCGACGGGCTGTCTCGAGCGAGAAGAGGTGCGCGTTCTCGAGCGCGAGCGCCGCCTGGTCGGCGAAGGCCTGGAGCAGCCCGACCTCCGCCTCCGAAAAGACCCGGCCCGAGGCGTCTCCCAGCGACAGGGTGCCGATGATCCGCCCCTTCGCCCGGAGCGGCACGGCGAGCAGCGCGCCGTCGCCGGCGCGTCGCATCGTCTCCGCGACCTCTTCGCTCAGGACGATCGACGGGTCGTTGAAGACGTCGGGCGACGTCACGGCTCGACCCTCGACGGCCGCTCGCCCGGACGCCCCGACGCCCGCGGGCAGCACGTCCCCGAGCGGCGGGGCATCGCGAAGGTAACCTCCGCGCGCCAGGGTCATCAGCGCCCCGTCGGGCTGCAGCAGTCGCAGCACGGACGATCTCACCCGGAAGAGCACGAGCACGCTCTCGGCGATCTGGGCACCGACCGCCCGCGGATCGAGGCTCTCGGTCAGCGTCCGCGCCAGCCGGGCCAGCTCTTCCGCTTCGAGCCGGCGGCGCGTCGCCTCCGTGTAGAGCCGCGCGTTCTCCAGCGCCAGTGCGGCCTGGTCGGCGAACGCCTGCGCGAGACGGATCTCGGACTCATCGAAGACACGTCCGACGCGATCACTGACGGCGAGCGCGCCACACATCCGTCCCTGCACCAGCAGCGGAACGGCGAGCAGGGAGCGGTGCGCCTCCTGCGCGACACGGGCACGCGTGTCGTCGGTGTACGTGATGCGAGAATCGGCCAGCACGTCGGCCGAAGCGACCGAACAGCGCTGGCTTACGGCGAGCCCGGCGATCCCGGTGCCGCTCGGCAGCACCGGCTGCCACTGGAAGAGCTGGTCGGCGTCCCTCGAGGTCGCGAACGCGACGAGAGCGTCGGAGGCCGGGTCGACCCGGTAGAGGCACGAGGCCCGGGCCCCGAGCAACGAGCACACGCTGTCGGCGACGCGTTGCGCGGCGGGGTCGAAGTCGAGGGTCTCGGACACCAGACGCACCAGGTCGGTCAGCGCGCTCATGCGCTGCGCTTGCCGGGTCGATTCGCGATAGAGCTGGGCGTTGTTGATCGCGTTCGCCGCGTGCGAGGCGAGGAAGCCGAGGAGCCGCAGCTCCTCGGCGGTGTACTCGTGCGGGGCCCGTACGCCGATCGCCAGGGCGCCCAGCACCCGTTCGCCCAGCTGGAGTGGCACGATTCCGACGCTGATCACGCCTTCGGCGCGGACCCGCTCGACGTTGCGCGCCCGCGGGTCCCGAAGCGCGTCGACCGCCGTCAGCGGCTCGCGGGTCGCCACGACCATCCCGACGAGTCCTTCCCCGACGCGCAGGCGCTCGACGCCTTCCGACGACTGGATCCCCGCGGCCGCCCGCAGCGAGACGTGGCGGTCGTCGTCGTCCACGAGCCAGAGCTGCGCTGCGCTCGACCCGAACAGCTCGACCGCCGCATCGACCACGCGGCGGAACACTTCGTCGAGCGACAGCGTGGCGGTCAGCGTCTGCGCCAGACGCGCGAGTGTCTCGAGGCGACGACTCTTCTCCCGGCCATCGGCCAGGAGCGCGGCGCGCGCCACCGCCTGTCCCACCGGGTGCGCGACCGCCTGGAGCAGCGT
>WNFH01000783.1_pt1 | contig 20744 bp, 17 predicted proteins | sample 5400411 | NCBI WGS metagenome assembly WNFH01 (sample SAMN13153347, study PRJNA577476) | soil metagenome | isolation source: 200 cm saprolite under Douglas fir tree site 2 hole 3 | place: USA:California | collected 2015-04-18
TATCGGAAAAAATGGCATATCGCATAATTATTTCACTCAATTCAGGCATATAGTTATAGGGTAAGTTAGGGTATTCTATCATGTTTGACAGAAGGTTGCTAGATGGGTCCAGAAAAGGGAAATATGCCTGGAGCAAGCGTTCATTATTATTTAGAACCCTTTGATTGTTATTTTTGTCGAGAGGATTGAATGCATGGACTCGCTCAGTTCCTGAGTCTACGTTGCCTTCCATAGAAGGAGAGCAGTAATAACAACATTGCCCCAAACACGATCTCTCTTATAGACTCTGGCAGCAGCAATGTGGTGATCAGGCTTGTCAAGATCGTCAGCACCAGTGATCCAGCCATGGTGCCGAAATAGCTACCCTGACCACCTGCTAGAATGGTACCACCTACGACCACCGCTGCAACTGAGGTTAGTGTATAGTCAGAACCGAGGTTAAGAAACACGCGCTGAGTATATCCGAGCAGTACAAATCCTCCTAGCGCGGCTAAAATACCACTGAGTGCATAGGTAACTACAAGCACGGCAGGAACACGCACACCAGAAAGTTTTGCTGTCGTGCGATTCACTCCTACTGCGAAGAGCCGCTTGCCGTAGGGTGTTCGCTCAAGCAGTGCCCACATCGCCGCTCCTAAAATCACCCATACCAGCACAACTCCTGGGATTGCAAAGACGAGTGGACTCGATATCAGGCTGACCATGATGGGGGCCGTGCTCCCTGTGAGTTTTCCCTGAGTTACGACCAGGATCAGCCCCTGCACCACTCCAGCCATACCGAGGGTCATTACGAGCGGCGGGATGCGCAGCAGGGTTATTCCTAAACCATTAATTGCTCCAATTGCCGCGCCCACGGCCAGGGCTATGATCAATGCTGGAAGAACCATCGCATTATTGCCGTTTGAAATCTGGTAGACTAGAATGGCGCCCAGGGTGATGACCGATCCAACAGAAAGGTCGATACCTTCTCCACCGCTGATGATCACTAGAGTTTGACCGGCAGCCACGATTCCCAGGAAGGATGCGAGCCGGAGGATGTTGATCGCCAGGAAGTAGTTTGCAAAACCTGGATGTACCAGCCCTCCTATTATGAACAGCACGACTGCCAAAAGCAAGGCAATTAACGTCGGGTTTAGCCTCGGCCGTTTCGTGTTCATGATCGCACCTTCCTCACAAATGGTAGCCTTTCCGTCGCAGGAGATAGCCTCCCTCTTATAAATGCGACAACGCCGGGGCCGGTCAGCGCCAGCAAGACGATCAGGCCGTTGACGAGTGTCTGCCACCAACTTGGTACGTTGGCAAAGAAGATGATGTTGAGGATGAGGGAAAGGATGATTACGCCAATGAATGCACCAGTTATCCCACCTTGCCCTCCGCTCAAGCGCGTCCCTCCCAGCACTACTGCTACGATCGACTCCAGCGTCATCGGTGCACCCACGAGTGGATCTCCTGTGCCTGTACTCAGCACCAGTACAAATCCAGACAATGCCGCCAACAACCCTGCAAGAACGTATGTGCTGAACCGGATGAGGGACACAGGAACGCCAGTCACGTATGCGGACATGGACTGACCACCTACTGCAAACAAGTAGCGACTAAAGCGCGTGGAGCGCAGTAAATTCCACAAGAGCAGTATTATGACGATTACCCAGATCGTCAAAGGAATGCCAAGTGGATTTGACAGGTAAACATTCATCAAGTCGGCTGGCACGCTGCCTCCAGCGCTTGGCATTACCAGCAGAGCCAATCCGGAAAACACGTAGCTTGTAGCAAAGGTCGTCACGATTGGCTGGAAGCGCAGGATTGCAACGCAGAAACCATTGAGCGCACCGGCAAGTATCCCGCTTATGAATCCCAGTGCTATTGCAAAAGCTGTCTGCGACACGCCTGGATTACTGCCCATTGTATGAACCATTACCACCGTGACAAGCGAGACGATGGCGCCAAGCGACAAGTCTACTCCCCCGCCAATAATTACAATCGCCTGGCCGGCTGCAAGTAGCATCAGGGGAAGGAAGGATTGCAAGTTATCGCTCAGTGCGGCGGGCTGAAAGAAATTCGGTTCCAGCGCGTAGTTTATGGCTACCGCGATGACCAATAGCAATAATGGAAACAGGTAGGATTGTCTGAGCACAACCCGGCGCAACTGCGTGGTATTGACTGATGCTGTCTTGATCATACTGTACCTCCTTGCGTCGTGCCCATACTCGCTGAGACCAGGTCAGAGCGTGTCAACGTCGTATCGAACAGCTCTGCCTTCACCTGCCCATCTTGCAAAACGATCACACGGTCACATAGACCTAGTAATTCATCATCGTCGCTGCTGTAGAAAATGATTGCGACCCCGGCTTCCTGTAGTTCAGAAAGAATCTTGTAGAACTCTCCTTTTGTCCCCACATCCACACCTTTTGTGGGATCATCGAGAAGCAGAACCCTGGGGTTGCGCAGCAGCCATTTGCCAAGCACAACTTTTTGAGCATTACCGCCGCTCAGGCTGCTCACAGGTGCATTTAGAGACTCCATCACAAGGTGTAGCCTATCCGCTACTACAGTGGCATCCTTGCGGGCCTTGTATATCCGTAGCCATGCGCCATATCTCTGCCATGAGGGTAGCTGCAGGTTCTCCAGAATCGATCGTACGGCCAGTAGCCCTTCTGCCCCGCGGTCGCCAGGGACGAATGCGACACCTGCACGCATGGCCTGTCGTGGGTGGGTGAAATGTACTGGCCGACCGGAGAGCGTCACTTCCCCTTCAAAAGGCAGCGCTCCAAAAAGCGCCAGAAGGAGGTCGGTCTGTCCTTGACCTTGTAGCCCACCAAGTCCTAGTAATTCTCCATCCCGCAGGGTCAAACTAACTCCTCGGAGTACCTGGGTACGCATTTGTTCAACGCTGAGCCGCACCGGGGATGATAGGGCCTTTTCAGAGTGCCTGCTGCGCTGTGCTACCACCTCGCCTTCGATCATCATATACACCAGTTCTTGCGCGCTGGTCTGGTCGATGCGAGTGGTCCCCACAGTATTTCCGTTTCGTAGCACTGTAGCCCGGTCGGCCACACGGAAGATCTCCTCCATGCGATGTGAGACGAACACAAGAGCCATGCCTTGAGCCTTCCATCCCATCATGAGTTCAAATAACCTGTTCACTTGCCGACTGTCCAGGCTTGCTGTAGCCTCGTCGAGGATCATGATTCTGGGCTGGAAGCTAAGAGCTTTCAGGATTTCTACGATCTGCTTCTCGTCTGGCAACAAAGTAGATACAAGGCTATCTGCTTGCAGAGAAGGCCGAAATGTTCCCGCGAAGAGCTCGAGCAGGCGCGTGGTGCGAGAACGGACCTCGCGTTTGCGCACTGTGTCCAGCCGGCTAAGGGGTTCATGTGTTAACCAGATGTTTTCGGCCACCGTCATACCTGGAACCAGGCTCAATTCCTGGTAGACTGCTGCAATGCCTTTTTTCCTGGCCGCGTGTGGAGAGGAGAAGCGCATTTCCTGTCCATTAATGAGTAGTTGCCCGTTATCAGGGGCAACTACTCCAGTAATGATCTTATTGAACGTACTTTTCCCACTCCCATTAGCCCCCACCAGCGCTAACACTTCTCCAGATTTGACTTCTAGATTGCCGTCCGAGAGTGCAATGACGCCTCCGTAGCGCTTGGCAAGGTGTTGAGCAGTGAGCGATATCTCCATCATTGACCTACTAATAACTAAGAGAAGAAGGAATCGGCCTGCTGCTGCGTGATGATGCCATCCAACGCATAGGCAGCGGGCAGATTCTTCACTTGATCATACTCTGTAGCGAAGTTACTAGCGTCGACCTGGCCAGGAATGGGTATATAGAGCGTATTATTGGCGGCACCCTGGAGCGCACCGGACTTGATATGCTTGCTTTGCAGCAAATCCAGGGCGACACGCAAGCCGCTTGCACCTGCACCAGGGGGGTTGTCTACGCCGAAAGAAGTGAAGTTGGGACGGGTCTGTATGACCTGGTGCCAGAGCTGCAAGTATCCCACGCGAGCCTCGCCGACCATGATGGGCCACTTGCCTGGATTGGCTGCGATGATCGCCTGCAGTGCGCCCTGCGCCATACCGTCCTGGGACCAGATTCCGTCGATGTTGGGCTGTGAAGCCAGGATAGCTGCCATCTTCTGCTGTCCGGTAGCCTCGTCCCAGTTGGCATTTACAACATTCAACACTTTGATGTTGGGGTACTGGCTCAAGACCTGTTTAACACCATTGTAGCGCGCCTCATTTGCCGGCGCGCCGGCTATGCCGTTGATGATGACAATGTTACCTTTGCCATTCAATTGTTGAGCCAGCCATTGCATGCTGATCTTTGCCCAATCGGTCTGGTTGATAACCACGTTGACGGCTGATGGAGCAGTGACCTCCTGGTCAACAGAGATAACCACAATGCCTTTATCTGTGGCCTCCTTGATTACAGGATTGAGAGCTGAGGGGGAGTTGGGATCGACGATAATCGCGTTAACTCCTCGGTTAATCAGGTTGCGAATCTGCTGGGCCTGTCCTTGCACATCCACATCTGAGCTTACAATGACCAGGTCTTTTGTCAGCCCCTGCTTCATATACTGGGCATTGGCTGATTGTAAGTCTGAAATCATCTGAGAACGCCATTCGCTGTCAACGAATCCATTAGATACGCCGATGAGGAATGGACCCTTGTTACCACTGCTGGACGAACCGCTCGTGCTACCGCTGCTGCTACTACCGCAAGCAGCCAGGAACGCAGTACAAATTGCTAGAGTCACCAGCAAGGCAATGTATTTAAAATATCGTCCAGGGTCCACAAAGCTTTTCCGATTTGAACAATTCGACATTGAGGTCCTCCTTGGAAGCAACTACACAACCTGCGCTGAGTTGGAAGGTTGCGTATAAAGTAAAGCTAGACAACCTTGAATCAAGGATTTTTGATAACGTGTGGGTAATCGATCGATGCTAAATTGTTGCCTTGTACCTCCCTTTCTAGAAAGTTGTGAAAATGCTAACGCGCAAAACAAAAGAGTAATCCTGAGGCGAGCGGTGAAGAGCCAGGATCTGTTCGTTCGCGCCGACGGCTAAGGATGTTGTAGGGAAGTAGGCGAATAGCGATGCTTCACTACTGTACGATGCTCTTTGCCTCTTTTAGCAAACGGGCGGATGGCCTTTAACCCTCCCTCAAACCAGGTGTCAAGTTGTCGTCGAGCGATGTTGACATGCAACACTTCATCGGCCCAGTCAAAGTCCTGGAACGTGGTCATCAACGGATTTTTAGCGACATCGCGCGCATATTCCCACTCCGAGCGCTTGCCGGGAGGGTATTTCATGTTTCCTGCTTCGACTTCCAGGCCGAGCACCGTGTACTGCTCAAGCGGTTGTGATTCCATGACGAAGACGCCTTCGTAGTCTCGCATAGGCACATCTTTAGGGTCGGTGTGAGTTGTCTCAATACCTGCTTCACCGAAGAGCGAGTGCCGCATCTCATCCCAGCAGTGGCGGGAGATATCAAAGTAGAAACTCCACGGCATTGCAGGTGTTTCAAACAAGACGATCGCTAATCCTTCTGCTACGTTGATCTCGCTGAGACGCAGGCCCATTATGTAGTCCAGGTAAGCGTGTACATCCTCTTGTGGAGGAACCTGGTAGTCCCACACACGAGACACGCTAGTATCACGCACGAGAACGTGAGGAAGATGATATAGCTGTACCGAAGCCATGCGAGGTCGCGCCTCTGTGCGGGGTGCTGTGCCATCGATACCACCTGCAGCAGCAAGAAAGGATGTTAAAGATGCTTCCCATTCGGTTGCCGAGCGACGTTCCTCCTCTGTTGGATCGATATCGTTCAGTGCGATAGTCAGGAGATGCAAGTGCTCCTCTTGTTCAGCCAGGCACTGGCGCACCAGGCGCACGCTTGGATAATCTGCCAGGTCATTGGTCGCCTTCTGATAGTCTTTATAAGCAGCGCATAGCGCGGGTTCGAGCACGTGCGTTACCGCCGCAAGAAAAGGATAGGTATCAGGCAGGTGCTCAGCCTCGTCAAAGAGAATCTGGAGCGTGGAGTCAGGAGTATCCTCCAGTTTGCTCTTGTTTGTGCGCATCTCGCTGATACGACTACGCAGACCATCAGTATGCAAGGCATCCTCGTATTGCAAACGTGCCAGCAGCACCTTCAAGCTGCGTTGCGGAATACTCACAATTCTCGAAGCCAGCAGACGTATCATCCGTCGCTCGACGTAGGCTAAGCGGTGCAGACGCTCTACCGCCTCTGCAACAGAGAGACCCGGCATAAGCACCTGTCGCAAGCCGGCATAGTAATAGCCTTTAACATCCATTATCCATTCCAACCCTTTTTCAGGAGGTATATAGTATCAACCAATATCAATGTAACTAAATCTTCAGTTGTTCTAGTTCCCTAAGCGTAGGAATACGTGGATAAGCGCCAGGTCCTGTGACAGTGAACGAGGCCACGCGGCAGCCCAGATGGGCACAATCGCCTACGGAACGGCTTTGGAGAAGACCAGCAATAAAGCCGGCTACGAAGCTGTCGCCAGCGCCAGTATGATCCGTTGCATGGACCGGTAGCGCGGGAATCATTTGCACGCCATCTATGCCTCGCAAACAACATCCATCTGCTCCCAGCGTCATTACCACGGTCCCACGCGTGTATGCCTCCAGGATATGCAGGATGTTTTCGGGCAGCGTATGTCCGGTAAGGTTGCGTCCTTCGTCATAATTAAGTATGAAGTAGTCCGCTTCTGCCAGCGCCGGCTGCAAAAATGGTAAGCCTCTTCCCTCGGCATCCAGGCAAATGTTCAGTACTGTAGTAGCCCCAAACATCCTGGCCCTGGCGAAGAGGCGTGCGACAGCTTCACCAGTGAATTGAGGCAGCACAAAGACACTGCCAACCGAGACAACTTGCTTCCCGTTAAGCCAATCGTCAGGTACCGCATCAAGATCAAAAAGCGCGTTGGCACCGTTGACAAAGATTATGCTGCGCTCTCCACTCGGGGATATGCTTACCACGGAAGTGCCTGTACTGACTGTAGGGTGTCGAAGAAGCTTCTCGGTACCCACCCCCATCGATTCTAGTGTGGCACGGAACTGCTCACCAATGGGATCAGCACCGCTGTAACCTGCGAGTTCTACCTCGATTCCCAGTCGCCCCAGCGCCGCGGCTACATTGCCACCGTTTCCGCTTAGTGTGAAGTCAATACAGTCGATCATACGCAATTCACCAGGAAGAGGTAATGACGTAAGCGTGCGACATAGCACATCAAGCTGCAGATTCCCAAAACAGAGTACGGTAGTTCCCATGTTGTCCTATCGAAGGCAAAAAATATACAGATGTTATCCGATAGAGAAGGTAAAAATATCGTATATAATAATATACGTCATAACTACCCCTGAAATATCACATCTTTCTTGCTTAAGATTATAACATATTATATTCTGATCATAGAACGGAGTAAATTACAGGCAATAAAAGGAAAGGCTGTTGGTTCTCCTACCAAGCGAGGATAGTAGTGGGAGCTTTCAGAGGTAGGTTATTTTGAATGGCTGGGTCTGAAGACGCTGCATACGAGCATGCATAAAAAACCTACACTTGCGGGTGTCTGTGGCAGCCAGCCCCCAATGTGTGGGAGAACCAGGGCTGCGCTGTAAAGCGCAAATTAGCAATATGCGGGACGGTCTAGCAGCAGGTATGGTAAATATTATGAAAGAAGAAGTCGAAGAGCCGCTCTACCGTAAGATAGAGCGAATACTACGGGCAGAAATAGAGGAGCGATTACGGCCAGGCGATCTCATTCCCACAGAAGCTGAATTGGAGCAACGCTTTGGAGTAAGTCGTATCACGGTGCGGCGCGCCATAGATGAGCTGGCTCATGCCAACCTGTTAGTGCGTCGACAGGGTAGTGGGACCTTTGTAGCACAGCGCAAGGTAACACAGGAACTGGGCATCCTGCATAGCTGGACCGAGCTTATGCGTGAGTTGGGGTTCAAGCCACGCACAGTGGATTGCGAGATGATGCAGGTTGTGCCTCCGGCCTGGGTAGCTCAGGAACTAAATCTGGATCCCGTACAACCTGAAGCGGTGCTGAGGATTCAGCGCCTGCGTTATGCTGACGAAGAGCCGATTTCGCTTATGGTCGATTACGTGCGCTTGTGCTTTGTGCCCGACCTGGCGGAAAAGGGATTGGAGGGTGAGTCTCTTTATGAGACCCTGGAAAAGCGTTATGGACTTGACTTGGCGCAGGCAAAGGATACAGTGACGGCACGTCGTGCCACCCTGTTCGAGGCGCGGCTACTGGGAATCGAACCGGGTGCGCCGGTTTTGTACGTTACCCGTGTCACATACCTGCCCGATAATAAGCCGCTAGGTGCTGCCACGGTTGTCTCGCGCGCGGACCGCTATGAGTATCGTGTGACCGGGCAGCCGAGTAGTAAACACCACAAGCCAATACCCATCTGAAATGCTTGATTTGTAATTACCTTTGTGGTTATTATATCATCAGGTATCATCAAGTAATGAAGAGTAAGAAGGGAGCTATCTCTATGGTTCGCATTGGCTTACTTGGCTGTGGTTTCCTCGCCACCTTCTATATGCAGGGTCTTGCCGAGGTACCCAATCAGCAAGTTGAAGTTGTCTACGGTCGTGATAAGCGCAAAGCGGCTGATTTTGCCGCACGCTGGAATATCCCCCAGTTCAGCGATGATATGACTGCCGTAGCTGCCAACCAGGATATCGATCTGCTGATTATCGCCCTTCCCAATGACCTGCACCTGGAAGCCGGACTTCTCGCTGCCCGGCACAAGAAAAACGTTGTATGCACAAAGCCGCTAGCTCGCAATGCCCAGGAGGCTCGCCAGATGGTGGAGGCCGTTCAAAAGGCTGGCGTGCTACATGGCTACGGGGAAACCGAAGTTTTCAGCCCTGCTGTGATGCGTGCCAAGACCCTCATTGACGAAGGAGCAGTGGGTCGTGTACTCACTATACGCTCGCGTGAGGCACATTCCGGTCCCCATGCCCCCCACTTCTGGAATGCAGAACAGGCCGGGGGTGGTGCGCTCCTGGATATGGGCTGTCATACTATTGAGGCTGCTCGCTATTTCATTGGCAAAGGAATCAAGCCCGTCGAGGTGCTGGCGTGGGGCGATACGATGGTGCACACGGATAAGACTACCGCCGAGGACAATGCTATTGCGCTGGTGCGCTTTGAGAACGGTGCGATTGGTCAAAGCGAGGTGAGCTGGACAGCGCGCGGTTCGCTTGACCTGCGCAACGAGATCTACGGCTCTGAGGGAAGCATTTTCACCGATGTCACCCGCTCAACTCCCATCAACGCTTTCGTGCGCTCGACCAATACCTATTTGCTTGAGAAAGCCGAATCAAACAGCGGATGGATCTTCCCACTCCCTGATGAGGCGCGTGTCTACGGCTACCATGAAGAGATGAAGCACTTTGTCGAGTGTGTCGCAAGGGGTGAGACACCGCGCGAGACATTCGAGGATGGTTTAATTATCAATACGATCATCGATGCCGCCTATCGTTCTATGAGGGAGCATCGGTGGATACCCATTGAGTTTTGATCATATTGGGAGAGTGCAATGAAACGGCCAGTAACCCTTTTTACCGGGCAGTGGGCTGATCTGCCATTAAAGACACTTGCTGAAAAAACGGGCCAGTGGGGCTTTGATGGCCTCGAGTTGGCCTGCTGGGGCGATCACTTTGAAGTGCAACGCGCGCTCAATGAACCGGGCTATGTTCAATCGCGCTGGGATATTCTCAATCAACACAACCTGAAATGTTTTGCCATTAGTAACCACCTTGTTGGCCAGGCAGTATGCGATCCAATTGACTCGCGCCATAAAGAAATTCTGCCCGCCCATGTATGGGGTGATGGTGAACCGGAGGGGGTGCACCAGCGCGCTGCAAAAGAGATGATGGACACTGCACGCGCAGCCGCAAAATTTGGCGTGACCCAGGTGAATGGATTCAGCGGATCATCTATCTGGCATCTGTTGTATTCTTTCCCTCCAAACGACTTTGCAGAAGTCGAGAAAGGATACGGGGATTTCGCGAGACGCTGGAATCCAATTATCGATGTATTTGACCAGGAAGGCGTAAAGTTTGGCCTGGAAGTACATCCTACCGAAATTGCTTACGATTTTGTGACGACTCGCAAAGCACTCGATGCCGTCCGCAACCGCCCCGGCTTTGGCATCAATTTTGACCCAAGCCACTTCATTCATCAATTTCTCAATCCTGCCGATTTTATTGAGGAGTTTGCAGACCGTATCTACCACGTCCATATCAAGGATTCAAAGAGGTACCTGGATGGTCGCAAGAGCATCCTGGGCTCCCATCTCAACTTCGGCGATGCCAGGCGTGGGTGGGATTTTGTCTCCCCTGGACATGGCGATGTTGACTTCGAGTCCATCTTCCGCGCGTTCAATCGCATTGGCTATTCCGGACCCCTCTCGATTGAGTGGGAAGATTCGGGTATGGACCGCGAATGGGGCGCCCAGGATGCTGTTGCCTTTGTGCGACGTACCGATTTCACTCCCTCAACGGTTGCTTTCGACGCGGCGTTTAGCAGGGATAAGACAACGGGCGCCGCTGCTGGCTCATAATAAGCAGTGCAAGAAAACCATAAACATGAGAGAATGGAGAGGGGTATGGCTGACGAAGTCGGATTTGTAACAATGGCTGGTGCCAGGTCGACCTCCCAGGCACCCGAGGTTGGCATTGGAATGCTGGGATATGCCTTTATGGGGAAGGCACATACCAATGCATACAAAACGTTGCCGTATATGATCTACCCGCCACCGGCCATACCAAGGCTAGTGGCGATAGCAGGTCGCGATGAAGAAGCGGTGAAAGAAGCTGTCCTGCGTTACGGCTATGAGGGGTACTACACAGATTGGCGCAGGATGCTCGATGACCCACGCGTGCAGCTGTTCGATAATGGTGGCCCAAATAATCTGCATGCTGAACCATGCATTGCTGCTGCCGGGAAAGGTAAGCATATCCTGTGTGAAAAGCCAATGGCTCGATCCCGCGAAGAGGCCGTGACAATGCTGGATGCAGTAAAGAAGGCCGGCGTTAAGCACATGGTCTCATTTAACTATCGCTTCGTCCCTGCCATTCGCCAGGCATACAAGTTGATCAGGAGCGGGGCGCTCGGTGAGATTTACCATTTTCGCGCGGTCTACTTACAGGAGTGGATTAGCGATCCGGACTTCCCACTGGTCTGGCGCCTGGATAAGAAAGTGGCTGGTAGTGGAGCGCTGGGTGACCTCGGCGCTCATATCATCGATCTTGGACGTTTCCTGGTCGGTGAGCCAGCCTCGGTCTTGGCGCTGACGAAAACATTTGTGAAACAACGACCGCTACCAGGGGGTAGTGGGGTCGGTAACGTCGATGTAGACGATGCCTTTGAAGCCGTCGTGGAGTTTGACAATGGAGCAGTAGGGACGCTTGAAGCTTCCCGCTTCTCTCCAGGACGTAAGAATTACGAGGTGTTCGAGATTAACGGCTCGAAAGGATCGCTTCGCTTTGACCTGGAGCGTCTCAATGAATTAGAGGTCTATTGGAAAGATGCGCCGGTCAAAGAAACGCAAGGATTCACCGATGTTTTGGTGACCGAGTCCTATCATCCTTTCTATTCGTACTGGTGGCCACACGGCCATATCATCGGCTGGGAGCACACCTTTGTCCACGAAATCGCCCATTTCCTCGATGCGATTGTCAATAATAAGGAGGTGGCGCCGTACGGTGCAACATTCGAAGATGGCTATCGCAATGCGGTGATTTGTGACGCAATCATACAATCGTCACTTGAGGGGCGGCGTGTGTTCATAAAGTATTAAACTCTAGGATCGTTTCACAAGTTCGGTAGGGGACCGGATAATGCAGATGAACACAATACTCCGGCTAGCAGAACAGCCAGCGAGGCCGATAAATCGGCGCTGGCCGCGATAAATCGGGCCCTACGGCTGGCAGGATTAGTTCGTTAAAGAGCATGATCTGGCCCCTGCCGATCCAAAGTCACGGATTTGGCGGCAGTAGTGGCAATGAAAATCCCCAATTAAGTAATATCCTCGCGTCGCTGAAGCGATGGATATCGTCAATGCTGTGGAGGACGACACCAATCAAGTGGTGGCCAGCGCGGGTAGCGGAGAATACCAGGCACCCTCCGGCCTCAGCGGTAAAGCCAGTCTTAATGCCCGTTGCACCTGCATATGTCGTGAGTAGTGTGTTCGTATTATCCCATGAGTAACTATGGTGTGTTGAGGTGGGAGGTAGCTGGTAGTGCTGTGTGCGCACGATCTGGGCAAAGAGCGGGATGGCCATGGCGTAGTCTGCCAGGCGTACCAGGTCATAAGCCGTCGTGTAATGCCCCTGTAGAGGTTGACCATTCGCGTCATAGTAGGTCAGCCCATCGGGGTTGATGTAATGAGTTTGAAAGAGGCGCAGGCGGTAGGCAAAAAGATTCATTATGTTCACAAAATTAGCGGTTGATCCACTTACAGCATCGGCAATAGCAATGGCGGCATCGTCTCCGGAGGGTACCATCAGGCCGTATAGCAGGTCTTTGAGTGTGAGCCGATCGCCTACTTGCAATTCTGCGCTGCTGCCATTGTGTATATGTACTTCGTTGAATGCATCCTGCTGGATAGTGACAATCTTGTTCAGATCTGCCGCCTGGATGGCGATGAGGGCAGTCATAATCTTCGTTGTGCTTGCCATGGGCATCGGGCTTTCGCCATTCAGGTCATCCAGAATACGTCCTGTATCGTTGTCCAGTAAGATGGCCTCGCTGGCGGTAATCGCTGGCGGCTTCCCCCTGGCGGTGAGGATAGGTGTAGGTTTTTGTGTGGGAGTCGGCGTGATGGATGTGAATGACGGAGTAATAGTAGAGCTACCCTGGTTAGACGTGTCGAACAAACGCTTCCCCACCGGCGTAAAGGTAAGGATAGGCACCACGATTATGGTGCTGATTGATATGAATAGCAAGGCAATAGCAACGGTGCGACGTATCATCCATCCTCCAGGGACGGCTCTCCCCTTGATACTTTTTGATTCTACTATTTTAACATGTCGAAGTGGCTGTGCATGCACAGCCACTTCGTGTATGGATAGCGACCCTTAAGTCGCTAATTCTCAATGGCTTTTAGCTAGATGGCCCTGGGCCAGCATGTGTGATAATCCGTCACATGCTCGAAAGCATCGGCGACGCGCAGAATAAGGTCTTCGGCAAAGAACTTGCCCAGCAATTGCAAGCCCACAGGCAAGCCATTGCTGAAACCGCCCGGGATCGAGATGCCACTGATACCCGCCAGGTTCGCTGGAATGGTGAACACATCCTGGAGATACATCTCATAGGGGTCGGTAATCTCACCGATCTTGAATGCCACGGACGGTGAGGCGGGACTCACCAGCACATCGAAGCGTTCAAAGGCGCTGATAAAGTCCTCAGTAATTAGCGTGCGCACCTTCTCCGCTTGCTTGTAATAGGCGTCGTAGTAGCCGGAAGAGAGCGAATAGGTGCCCAGCATGATACGGCGCTTGACTTCAGGCCCGAACCCATACTCGCGTGTCTTCTCCAAGGCCTCCCACATATCATCGGTGTCGCGGTATGAATAGCCGTACTTGACACCATCGTAACGTGCGAGGTTTGCGCTTGCTTCCGCGGGGGCGATGATATAGTAAACAGGAACACCATACTTGGTATGCGGCAGAGAAACCTCACCAATCTCTGCTCCCAATTCGCGCAATTTTTCAATATCGTCGCGGACAGCTTTGACTACACCTGGCTGCGTTCCTTCTACCCAGTATTCCTCCGGAATGCCAATGCGCAGACCTTTAATGGAACTGCTTAGTGCAGTACTATAATCAGGCACAGGATCGGGGGAACTGGTTGAATCGCATGGATCAGGACCAGCGATCGCTTGCAGAATCAGGGCTGCATCCTGCGCATTGCGCGCAAAAGGACCAATTTGATCAAGTGAAGAGGCGAATGCTACTAATCCAAAGCGCGAAACTCGACCATAAGTAGGCTTGAGACCCACGACATTGCACAGAGCCGCCGGTTGGCGAATCGAGCCACCGGTATCGCTTCCAAGCGCGCCCATCGCCATGCCCGCCGCAACTGCCGCTGCGGAACCCCCACTACTGCCGCCGGGAGCCCTTTCCAGATCCCAGGGATTGTGCGTGGGGAAGAATGCAGAATGCTCTGTGGAGGAGCCCATTGCGAACTCATCCATGTTTGTCTTTCCGAGCATTACCGAGCCTGCCGCGTTCAGTCGATTCATGACCGTGGCGTCGTACGGAGGCTTATAATTTTTCAGCATGTTAGAGCCGCAGGTGGTAGTGATCCATTTCGTGCTAATTACGTCCTTGATCGCCAGGGGAATGCCCGTGAGAGGAGACACGGTAGCCCCGCTGTTAAAGCGCCGGTCAGCTTCCTCTGCTTGTTTCATCGCCAGTTCATCGGTTACAAGGGTGAATGCCTTTACTCTGTCATCCACCGCTCGAATGCGGTCAAGATGGGCCTGTGTTAATTCGACTGCGGAGATCTTGCGTTGACGAAGCAATTCCCCCGCTTCGCGAATAGTCAACTTGTATAATTCAGTCATGATTTTTTAAGACTCCTCCAGCACCGCAGGGACTTTTAGACAGTTGTCTTCCTGTTCAGGAGCATTGGCAAGCAATACTTCTGGCGGATATGATGGCTCTGGGATATCTTGCCGCATGACATTATTCAGACGTGATGCATGCGCGGTGGGTGATACTCCACTCACGTCTACTTCCTGCAATTTGGCGATATTCTCCAGTATGACAGAGAGTTGACTTGCAAAAACGTCAACCTCTTCTTCGGTCATGCCCAGCCGGGCAAGTCTTGCTACGTGCTTTACGGTTTCGCGATCGATCATATAGTCTTCCTCTTCTACTCACCAGCGAACATGAAAGCCGCTTAGATGTTCTGTCGGCTGCCCCCATACTGTCCGTACTTCCCTCACCTCGGCCGCAGGTGATCCTTGCCGCAGCAGGGAGAGCAAACGCTCGAGGGCAGGTCGAGGTCCCTGAGCCAGTACTTCCACACTGCCGTCTCTCAAATTACGTGCGTACCCACGCAGGCCAAGCGCCAGGGCTTGTTCAATAACATAATAGCGGAAGCCGACTCCTTGCACCCATCCATGCACATAGGCATGTAGTTCTTGAATGTCATTGGCGTAGTTCTGGCTTGTCATGAACTCCATCATAGCATACTCTTGCTGATCTCACCAGTAGTCGGGGACAGAAATTATGCTTTTTAATCTTTGAGCTTTTGCATTATCGTGATACACTATGGAATGACCTTTGTGCGTCGTCGAGCAATTCGCCTGTTACGTGTAAGAAATGCAAGGTGTTCGTAAGTAAGGATCATTGCTGGTTGTCTTGCTATCTGAACAATAAGCTTGCCGCTTGCGTAACCGGACCAGGCCATTGGAGAGTAAAGTATGCAGTCGGTACAGGATCTAGCTTCTGCGGTACAGCGAGTTATTAACAATGTCGAAAAAGTAATCGTTGGTAAAGCTGAATCAGTTGCTTTCAGCCTGATAGCTGTCATCTGCCGTGGGCATGTATTAATCGAAGATGTACCCGGTGTTGGCAAAACTGTCCTTACCAAAGCTATTGCCCGCTCAATTGGATGTTCATTTAAGCGCATCCAGTTCACCCCTGATCTCCTGCCAAGTGATGTAACGGGAGTCTCTATCTATAATCAGAAAACAGGCAATTTTGAGTTTCGCCCAGGGCCAATTATGGCCCAGATCGTGCTGGCTGATGAAATAAACCGCGCTACTCCAAAGACGCAATCAGCATTACTGGAGGCGATGGAAGAGACACAGGTTACTGTTGATGGAGTAACCTATCGTCTACCAGAACCATTTATGGTGATGGCAACACAAAATCCCATCGAATATGAAGGAACGTTCCCCTTGCCAGAAGCACAACTTGACCGCTTTATGATGAACATTCAGCTCGGCTATCCCAAAGTCAGCGATGAAATGAACATTTTGGACGCACATCAATACCATCATCCTCTGGATGACCTTGCGCAAATTATGACGGCGGAAGAGTTGGTGCAGATTCAGCAGCAGATCCGGGGCATTCATGTGGATCCATCCATTCGAGAATATATCGTTGCGATTGCCAATGCTACGCGCAGCCACAACAGCATCTATCTGGGTGCCAGCCCTCGTGGCTCCTTAGCGCTGTACCGGACCTCTCAAGCCCTGGCCGCGATGCATGGACGCGGTTACGTCATCCCCGATGATGTGAAACTTTTAACGAAACCAACACTGGCTCACCGTATCATTGTAACTCCAGCAGCTCGTGTACGTGCTATAACGTCTACCGCAGTCCTGGATGAAATTTTGCTGAGTGTGCCCGTGCCTGGTGCATGGGTCGGTGGCAGAAAGGGGCGCTGACCTATGCGGCCCTGGCAAGTTCTTCTACTGATAATCGTACTGGCTTTCCTTGCTATCAGCAGTGGCTGGCATGCACTCTATTTACTAACGTATGTCTTGTTTACATTATTCATCCTATCCTGGCTTTGGACACGCTACAGCTTGCGCAAAATAGCCTTTCGACGCACGGCCGGTGTTGGGCGTGTACAGGTTGGTGATACCTTTGACGAGCGACTCATGCTGGACAATATAAGTGTAATGCCCAAGCTGTGGGTGCAGATTGCCGATGGCTCGACCTTACCAGGACACCGTGCCGGGTATGTTGCAAGTATGGGTGGTCGCAAACGAGCGACATGGAGAGCGCGTACTATATGTAAACAGCGTGGGCGTTTCCAACTTGGTCCTGTTACAGCGATGAGTGGCGATCCCTTTGGCTTGTTTCGACGGCGTGTAATGCTCACGGGATCAAAAGACCTGCTTGTCTTGCCGCGCGTGTTAGCGATCAGTAATTTCGTGTTATTTACGGGAGGGTTGCCTGGACGGGGTCGTAGTTCACATCGTGCCTTGCATCCTACCACCAATGCTACTACTATTCGCGATTATACCGTGGGTGACGCGCTTAGTCGTATACACTGGCGTTCCACAGCGCATTATAATAGATTAATGGTGAAAGAATTTGATCTTGATCCCGCTATGGACGCATGGATATTTCTGGATATGAATGAAGACGTGCAGGCGGGTGAAGGTGAACATTCGACGGAGGAGTATGGAGTAACGATTGCAGCCACGATTGCAACGTACCTGTTGCGTCAAGACCTGTCTGTAGGCATGATCGTGAATGCGCAACAACGTGAATTTCTCTCGCTGGATCGTGGCGAGCGGCAAATTGAGCGCGTGCTCGAGATGCTTGCAGTCGTAACACCTGGTTCAGGGTCTGATTTGAAAGAAGCCCTCGCGCTGGATGCATTCCATTTTGGAAGGAATACAGTTGCTATTGTAATTACACCCTCTACCTCACGGGACTGGCATGAAAGCCTGCGTCATCTTCAGAGACGTGGGGTGCAAGTGGCCGTCGTGGGGTTAGATGCGGCCTCATTTGAAGATGAGCCTCCCGATGAGGATACGTTGTCCCTCTTAGAAGGTGCAGGAATACCTGTGTTGCGTGTCAAATGCAAAGCCTCCTTAACCGAAGCGCTTGAACAAGATCCCGAGGCACGCTATGCACGATGGAGGTAATGGCAATGCGGGACGCGGCTGTTGAACGTCTCTCAAAAATCATTGCTGATCCGCGTCCGAGTGACGGTGGTTCAGATGGAAACAGGCGTGTACCGCGAAGGCCAACTCTTCATTTGCGGCTAGGTCTGGCTGAAGGATGGTTTTCACTCTTCTTGCTGGCTGCCGTGGTATACAGTACGATTTGGTGTGTGGAAGCGGCCGATTGGGTAGATAATCTCAATATTCTCTCATGGACAACACTCCTCGGGCTGATTGCTGGGGTGCTTGCTGCTAAACAACGGCGTCTTCCTCGCCTGCTTGTTCATCCAATAGCCGTGGTAGTGGGCTTGTTGCTTGCCTTCTGGCAAACGGCAGGTGCTGATTATGGCGGGAATACCGCCGCTCTCTGGCATAGTATGCATCAATGGTTCGTACTTGCGCTTACCGGGGGTACGAGTAGTGACGATTCTATCTTTCTCTTCCTCATTACTGCTCTCGGTTTTCTACTTGCATATACAAGCGCCTGGCTTGTCTATCGTACGCGCAAGCCGTGGTTGATGATTCTTGCTAACGCTGTTGTGCTACTAATCAACCTGAGCAATATCGACCCTGGCTATATCATTTTTCTGGTAGTCTTTCTGGTGGCTTCATTACTGCTGGTGCTACGCTTCAACCTCTATGAGTCTTCAACACGCTGGAAACGGCAGGGGCTGCGTTGCGCAGATGATCTTGGGTGGGAGTTCATGCAGGCGGGGGCCCTTATCTCTATAGGTGTCTTAATCTTTGCCTGGCTTTTACCCTCGGGCTACATAAATGATGCCACTGCACAAATTTGGAGCGCTGACAATAATCCGTGGGTGGTACTTGAGAATACCTGGAATCGACTCATCTCCGTTAGTGGTAGCGAAAATGTATCAAATCATGGCATCTTCGGTGATACACTTGCGCTTGGAGGAAATCCCCATCTAAATCAAGATGTTGTCTTCACTGTCAGAACCGATGATGGCAACCAATACCTGGAATCGCTTAGTTATGATACGTACAATGGCCGGAGCTGGTCAGCTGGGCCAACTGTGGGAACGCCGTTAAATGCTAATGCAGTGGCATACGTCGGATCACAGGATTTGCATGTCATACGGCAAAACATCACCGTCGTGAATCCGCCAGGTGAACAATACCCATACTTGCTTGGAGCCTCACAGATTGCTTCGGTGAATCAAACGTCGCAAGTGCTTATAAATAAAACGAATGGTTTGGAAATTGCATGGTTGCGGACGAATGGAAAGCTGGCGGCCGGAAATACCTATGCAGTTACCTCGTATGTTTCAGCTGCCGATGTGAAGACCTTGCGAACGGTGCCGCTACCTGCTGATGCACCATCCTTTGCTCCCGACCAGCTGCATCCAGATATACAGCCTCCCGTGGACTACTACGAGCCATCTATACTCCAGGCATACTTGCAGTTGCCGAACAACCTTGATCCCCATATAAAAGTAGTTGCACAACGGCTTACTGCAAATGCTCAAACCATGTACGATAAAGCTCTAGCCCTTGAGTCATATTTGCACGACAATTACACGTATGATACGAATATCTCTTTACCGCCAGGCCAGGAAGGAGTGTCCTGGTTTTTGTTCCGAAGCAACCATCGAGGCTTTTGTAACTACTTCTCTACAACAATGGCAGTCATGGCTCGAGAATTGGGTATGCCTGCACGTGTCGTGGCAGGTTACACGAATGGTACATTCGATACAAAGCTGCATGAGTGGGTGATTCGTGGTTCAGATGCGCATAGTTGGGTGCAAATTTATTTTGCCGGCTACGGCTGGATCAACTTTGAACCATCGGCGAATTTCTCGAACGTTGTACGTCCGGCTGCCAGTTCGAACGATATAATTGGTATCCTCCCCGGTGGGCCTCTTGGTCCCACAAATGGAATAATTCGCAATCATCTCTCAGACCTGCATCAGTCAGCTAGTGGAGATACAAATACGGCTGTAACTCCTACGCAACAGCAGGCGCAATTACGTCAAGATGTGGGATTGACACTTGTTGGTTTAATCCTGTTTATTCTGTTCTGTGTTATCTTGTTTGGTACCTGGTGGCGTCGTTTATACCGGGGCTACGGAATATCGGCGCAGGTCTATGGGCGTATCTGTATGCTTGCTAATTGGGCAGGCATATCGTTACAACCATCACAAACACCATACGAGTATATGCATAAGCTAGCAGAGGCGGCACCAGATGAGGCAGTGACCCTGGAACGCCTGGGGGATATCTATGTACGCGATCGATGGGCGGATCCCGCCAGTGCGGAGCATCCGCGCCGGACTGGAGAGATAGCGGAGTTACCGGGTATGTGGAAACGCCTCCAACCCAGGCTCTTCCTGCATGTGTTGCGACATCCGCACTTCCTGCGCTGGCTTCCTGAGCGACTCTCAGATTTTATTCGCAAACGGTGGCTCCGGAGACACGCTCGAGAACTTCCAACAAAGGATGTGTATATACAAGAGGAGCCGTAGTTGGCGGCTCATTTCTCGGAACAGAAAAGCGGTCGAAACCTTATAGCTGCTCCACTGCCGAGCGACCACACCCCGCGCCGGGCGACCACCAGGGTCGCCCCTACTATGCTACGGATGAATCCAGTGGCTTACTAGGCCCGTCCATAGTGGTCGCCTGGCGCGGGGTGCTGCTTAAATATCCTACGGCGGCAAACTTAGCTGAAGAAGGTTGTTCTCATGCCTTCCTTCCATCCAGAAGACGGGCTCAGGTCTCTTCTGCCGCAAGTGGCAGGGTAAACCAGAACGTCGCACCACGACCAGGACCGCTCTGCACCCCGACGTTGCCATGCTGGCGCTCAATGAACGCCCGGCAAAGATAGAAGTCTAATCCCAGGCTCAGATCGAGCTCACGTTGCCCGCTGATCCTCCTGCCATACGAGAAGCGCTGCCACACACGCCCTTGCTCTTCTAACGGGATAGCTGGCCCTTCGTCATGGACTGAGACACGAGCTCGTGCGTCTTCTACTGTCAGTTGCGCGGTCACAGGCTGATCGAGAGGGGAAGAGCTGAGGGCATTCGCCA
>WNFH01000784.1_pt1 | contig 20738 bp, 15 predicted proteins | sample 5400411 | NCBI WGS metagenome assembly WNFH01 (sample SAMN13153347, study PRJNA577476) | soil metagenome | isolation source: 200 cm saprolite under Douglas fir tree site 2 hole 3 | place: USA:California | collected 2015-04-18
TCCGCCAACGAACCAAACGCAAAAAAGGCAAGAAAGCCAGCAGGAAGCAACGGAAAGCCAATGCCGCCTACTCAAAGTGGTCTTTTGCCGAGTTGCAGAGCATGATTGCCTACAAAGCCCTCTTGCAGGGATCGATGGCGATCAAGGTGGACGCACACTACACCAGCAAGGCTTGCCCGGTGTGTGGACATACCAGTGCTGCCAATCGCCCCCAAAAAGGCTTGGTGTTTCTCTGTCAGAACTGCCATTACACTCTCCATGCCGATCTGGTCGGAGCCAGGAATCTGGCGATGCGAACGTTGCTCATCCGGCAAGACTGGATAAGCACGGGGTCCTTGTCAATGACCCCTGATGTGTCGAGCGTCGAAGCCAAAGCAGCACGTCTGCAAAGATATGCTGAGTTGCGGTGGAGCTGAGACACAAGCCCCCGCGCTTCAGCCGGGGGTATTTGACATAGAAACACCCAAATTTTCAATCAAGAGAGAAGACTAATCAGCCCCAGGCACCTGGCCCAGCCAGGTGCCTGGGGCTGATTAGTCTTCTCTCTTGATTAAAGCTTATGGCGTCGGCGTCGGTGTGGGATTAAGCGCATTGGTGACACCAGTGCTGCCTGGATACTCACCATCGAGCATGTAATCACAGTTGCCGCCGCCTGAAGAAGCGAGGCCATTGCTTGCCGAGACACATTGCTTTGTCACTCTAGGAGGCGCAGTAAAGGTCTGTGGTTTGAAGTACAGGTTGGTATGGGGACAGGGAATGCCGTCATTTGCTGAATTACACATGCCACTGAGATAGGTAATCACGCTGTGCCATATAGGCGCGGCACCCGTGATACCGACCACATTGCTGGTCATTGGCGAGTTATCCGCATTGCCACCCCATACCCCTACGACGACGCCGGATGTATAGCCGACAGTCCAGTTATCTCTGAAATCTTCAGTTGTACCTGTCTTGGCTGCTACATTGGGATATCCCGGATTAGGCAAATCCGCGAAACCGACATTCCCCCAGAATGAGAGGTCGTGGTCGGGCCAAAATTCAATGCGGCGTGCCTCTTCATCTGAGAGCACAGAAGTCATGAGAAAAGCGATTTGCGGACTGATGACCTGGACACCGCCTGGGTGGGCGGGATCAAAGTGATAGAGGTGATGACCATAATTATCCCAGATATCCAGGATACTCTTGGGAGGAACATGTACTCCGTTGTCAGCAAAGACCTGGTAGGCACCGACCATCTGGATTAAAGGTATACCAGAGGTACCAAGCGCAAAAGAAAGATTGTTGTCCTGTTTTTGGCTGACTGTTGTAATACCAAAGCGCTGTGCCATATTGATCGCATTATTCACACCAGCATACAGCGAAGCTTTTATCGCTGGAACATTGCGCGAATTGGCAAGAGCCTGGCGAACGTTGGTGTTTGAATTCGTATACCCACCGCCATAATCTTGTGGGCAGTAGGCATGAACAAAATCGCATATGGCTGGTGACCCAGAGGCGGATGCGGGGAAATACGTTTTATAATCTGGCACCACAATGCCTGGATACCAGCCCTGCTGGAAGGCAGTGGCGTAAACGATGGGCTTGATGGAAGAACCTGGCGAGCGCAAAGGACCGATAGCGACATTGTATTTGCCCTGAACTTCTTTATTGGTTGAGTTATAGTCGGCACTGCCATCCATCGCCAGCACCTCACCCGTCTTCGCATTCATGGCCACAACCGCCGCATCATACAGATTGTAGGTGGGGCTGCTCAGAAGTCCATAATGAGCGTAAGGGAACTGTTGCAGTTCGGTTTGTTGTAGGTGACGATGCACGGCACTTTCGACGTAGGCTTCCAGCCTGTAATCGATGGTGGTGTAGATATTAAAGCCGCCGTTGAGAAAGGTATCTACGCCCAGTTGCTGCTCTAACTGTTGGATGACCCACTGGACAAAATGCTGGCAGCCATGGTAGTAGGGATGCGTGTACATTGGAAACTGCATCCTGGCTGTCAGGGCTTGTACCTGGTCTACCATAGCCTGCGTGATGGTGCCCAGTCCCGGCACCTGTATGCCTAGATGTAGCATCTGATCCAGCACGTATTGCTGGCGCTCCAGATAATATTTCTGGCCGGTGGCCTGGTCAACGATACCCAGGGTGGGATCATAGGCCGGTGGATTTTGCGGCATTCCGGCCAGCAGCGAGGCACGGGCCAGGCCCAGCATGGGATCGCAGTACTTTGAAGTAGCGCATTGCTCTGGATTACACTGCAGCTCATGGGCTGCATCACAGTTCAGATAGTAGACCCCTGGAATGCACTTGAAATTCGAGTCGCATTGCGTGGTGAGGTGGAAGTAATCCTCTGCCGCTGCCTCGACGCCCAGGTTTTGGGCGCCATAGGGGGAGACATTGAAATACATCTCCAGGATTTTTTCCTTGGTATATTGCTGTGTCAGGCCAATGGCCAGTGCCGCTTCAGGAATTTTACGATTGAGCGAGACAGCATCATTGTGGGTGAGGTTTTTAATCAATTGCTGGGTGATGCTGCTGCCGCCGCTCTGCACTGTGCCATGGGCCTGGATATACTGGATACCTGCGCGTAGTATGCCCACCGGGTCTATACCGGAGTTTGTCCAGAAGGTGGGGTCTTCCGCCGAGGTCATAGCGTCTTTTAGCACCTGTGGCAGATAGTTATAGGTGACGGGAGTACGCCGCCCGCCGCCCGCGTGACTATTGTCATAGGCATCGTAGAGCAGCACGCCATTGCGGTCATAGATACGGGTGGTCTGGCTGATGCGCTGATTCGCCAGGTCTTGCAACTGCGGTAACTGGCTCTGGTAGTAGCTATAGGCATATGCGCTGCCAGAAGAGAATATGATTACCAGCAAGAGCAAAAAAGATATCAAGACGCTGGTCCAGATGGTTTTGGCATTGGGACGTGATTGCTTCCAACGCTCCCGGCGGTGCTTCATCATCATAGCTACGCGGACAGAACGCGATCGCTTCCATCGCTTCGATTTTGGTGCCACCATTGGTGTCAGGGGAATGCTGGGACGATACAGTACTAATGGGTGCTGATCGACGGGAGGAACAGCAGCAACGCGGTCAGACCAGCGGCGTACCATCTGTACAGTATTGGCTACCCATCCCTGTTCCTGTGGTTTGTTATGAGGCGAGGGCCAACTTTGAGGCGCGGGCCACCCTTGTTGAGGAGGGATTGGTGCCGATGGTGTGATAGGCGAGTAGGACGGAGGCCCCTGTGTTGGAGGAAGCGGTGAAGGTGAATACTGCGGGAATCCCTGTGCTTGTCCTTGATATTGTTGGCGATAATCTCGTAACAGACTACCTGGCTGAGGAGCTTGATTATTTTCAGGTGGATAATTGTCGTTTTGTTGTTGGCAGTTCCAATAGTTGTTGCTCATTTTGTGCTGTACATCCCTTATAGTTAAGCATTGCCAGGGTGCCCGTAAGCCAGGGCGCCCATCCCCAGAACAGCCCGTCTCCAGGACACCCAAAAGGTGTCCCAACATTTCACATTTCATTTACTATAGAACGAGAAATAGATATCATTTTCAGGGGCAATTCAGCCTGACATATCCCTGTAGCCATCATTGCTCATTAACCCCATATGCAAGTTTCTGCCACCGCCTTCGGTGACGACCGCGTTGGTGAGTCTGTAGAAGCTCTCTGCTGCCTGCGGCAGCAGAGAGCTTCTACAGACTCACCAACAATTCTGGCGAGCCGCGAAGCGGCGAGGATTCAAAACAACCCGCACATCGGGTTTATTATCTTAACGGATAAGGTAAGATAGGTTAACAGAACTACCTGTTCAGGCCATCTGAAATCGTGTACAATAGGAGCAATGTATCGCGAATTGTCGAGAGGAGCCATGTTGATGTCTCTTGATGGCCTGCGGCCCAGCCACGTGTTACGGCTGATGTTACTTTGTCTGTGCGGCGTTTTTCTTTTACCTGTGGTCTTTTCTAGCAAAGTCTCGGCCTTTAGTAATCCCATTGCCGTTACCAATCAGACTGACACGATCCACTTTCCAGGCTCTATCGACTTTACGATGACTGCGACCGATACTGCTGGCTCCATCTCTGATGCCAGCATTTACATTACCTACAAAGATACTCAACCTGCCGTACTCACCAGGCAATATTCCGTACCTGTGACTAGACCAGCACAGAATATTACGCTCCATTGGCACGAGATCACGGGCGGAGACAATTTCCACCCGCCCGGGACGCCGGTAGAGTACTTCTGGTATATACAGGATACTACCAATCACCTGTTCAGCAGTGCGGCACAAGATTTCACTACCATCGATACCCGTTTTTCCTGGCAGCATCTCTCTGAGGGTTTGTTACAGGTCAACTGGTACAATCGTCCATTGGATTTCGGCCAGCTCTTGCTTAAGGATGCCAATGATAACATTACCCGTATTAGCTCAGAAGATGGGGGTGGGCTGCTCCACCCTATCAATCTCTGGGCCTATGCGAACAATCAGGATTTTCATGGCGCACTTGCCCCTGGCGCCTATGAATGGGTTGGAGGTGAGGCCCATCCCTTGTTACATGAAGCGTTTATCAGCGTGATTGATAGCAATGACGACACCCTTATACGCGATATGCCGCACGAATTGACGCACCTGGTCTTCCATCAACTGGTGGCGCAAGGCCCTTTCCCTCCTACCTGGTTTGACGAGGGCCTGGCTGTCTACAACCAGTTGTTTCACGAGCCAGAGATGAGAGCCCGTTTTGATCAAGCTCTCCGCGACCATTCACTCATCAGACTCAACCAAATCTCAGATCAATTTCCTGCCGACGGAGATCAGGCCTATCTGGCCTATGCTCAAAGTTGGGATCTGATAGGCTACATGTACAGCACCTTTGGTCAGGCCAAAATGGTACAGCTCATCAAGCAAATGAATAATTCCCAGACCAGCTTAGACCAGGATTTGACGCAGTCCCTGGGAGAAGATGAGATACATTTAGAGAATCAATGGCTTCTCCACCTGGGCCAACCTGGAGTGATCCCTCCCGATCAGCTCACTCCAACGCCAAAGGCTGTAGCGCAGACAAGCCAGACACAAAGCACCGTAACCGACAATACCGCACCCATTTTTATCACGGCTGGTACGCTGCTCATCCTGTTACCTATCATCGGCATTGTGGCAATTCTCGTCTATCAGAGACGCAAGCGTCAGCAAGTACTGGCGGCAGAGGCAGTAGGAGGAGCACCAGGACACCCCATTCCAGGGCACCCCACACCAGGACACCCGCAAGGGGTGTCCCTACCATGGACGAGCGGGCCACCGGCGCAATATCCGGAGTATCCTTCGCAGCAGGTGCCGCAGACCTATATGCCGTTCTTCTACTCTATGCCTGAACAGGACGCGGGCCCCCACCAGGACACCCGCGAGGGCCCCCACCCCTCATCCACCCCACTCCCGCCCCTACGCGGTCCTGAATGGGGCGCGACCAATTGGGCCCCTACGGCGGAGGAAGATTTCAGTGAGTATGGAGAACCGACCATAGCCCCATTTGGGCCATTCCAGGAAAATCTCAACACACAACCGAAGAAAAAAGTTCCACAGGAGTAATAGCAGCTATAATATACGCTAGAAGGAGTACTGACCGAGATGGAAGTGTTTGATGCCCCGACACGTTATTATCCATCCGACGCTCTATCGTTGGATGAACTGGCCTACTGGGTGGCCTTCAGCCGCATTCTCGGCATTGGGCCGGTGCGCTTCAAATTGCTGCTTGACTACTTTCACGAGGATGTCGAGGCTGCCTGGAAGGCGAATAGTCAAGAATTGGCGCAGGCGGGTCTCGACCAGAAAACCATAGATGGCTTCATCAAGCAGCGAGCAAGTAGCAACCCGCGACAGGAACTTGAGAAGCTTGAACGTTTGCGCGTGCGAGTAATTACTCTAAAGGATCATGATTATCCTCCTTTGCTCAGAGAAATTAATAATGCACCTCCTATCCTGTATGTAGCAGGTACCCTCAAAAAGGAAGAAGACAGATTTGCGCTGGGCCTTGTTGGTACGCGAAAAGTATCCGCCTATGGTCGCCAGGTAACAGAGCAATTCGCCAGAGAACTGGCACAGGGCAAGGTCACTGTTGTCAGTGGGCTGGCCCACGGCATCGATACCATCGCGCACACTGCCACACTGGACGCCGGTGGACGCACTATCGCGGTACTGGCAAGCGGCCTGGATATCATCTACCCGCAAGAGAATACTGGCTTGGCACGGCGCATTGTCGAATCGGGGCAGGGTGCGCTCATAACAGAATTCCCGCTCGGCGTTAAACCGGATAGCCGCAACTTCCCGGCTCGCAACCGCATTATCTCCGGCCTCTCCCTTGGCGTACTGGTTAGTGAGGCACCTAAACAAAGCGGGGCGTTAATAACAGCAGGCTTTGCATTGGAACATGGACGCGATGTCTTTGCCGTTCCCAACGGCATCTACGCACCGGGAAGTGTGGGCGTCAACAAGCTCATCCAGGATGGAGCACACCTCGTTACCAATGTACAGGACATTCTGATGGTTTTGAACCTGTTTATGATACCTCAGCAGATCGAAATACAGACAGCCCTACCCGACAACGACGAGGAGCGTACTCTGTTAGCTTTACTAAGCCATGACCCACGTCATATCGACGATGTGATTCGCGATTCGCAGCTGCCAACCACGGTAGTAGCATCAACATTGATGATGTTGGAACTTAAAGGGGCGATCAGGCAGCTTGGAGGGATGCAATATGTGCTGGCAAGATAAGGTATGATTCACCTCAATCACATGCTTGAAGCGACCAACGGCGTCCTCATCTACCCTGGCAAACAGCACCATTTCGATGCTTTTAGCCACGATACACGCCAATTGATTCCAGGAGAGATGTTTGTGGCAGTTCGCGGAGAACAGGGCGATGGGCACGATTACTTGCTTGATGCGGTACATCGAGGCGCAGCAGGACTTCTATTAGAGGCACAATTCCTGACAACCCTCGCGGAAGGAAGCAGGGCGACCCTGGAGCGAGCTGGTGTCGCAACGATCAGCGTGCCAGACACCCGCGTAGCCTTGCAACAATATGCAAGCTTCATCCTGCAACGCTGGCACCCAACCGTAATAGCCGTGACCGGCAGCACAGGAAAAACCAGCACTAAGGAAGCCATCGCCTCGGTACTCGCCAGCACCTTTGCCACCTTCAAAAGCTGGCAAAACTACAACGACCTGCTGGGGCTCCCCCTCTCGCTTGGTCGCCTGGAAGAACACCACGAATATGCCGTTTTAGAGCTGGGTTGCGATCACCCAGGCGAAATCAGCGACCTCTGCCGCATCTGCCGCCCGCGCATCGGCGTTCTCACCAACATAAGTCCGACCCAACTCCAGTATTTTGGCACCCTTGAGCGACTGGCCTCCGAACTGGGAACCCTACTCACCTCTCTTCCACAAGACGGATTGGCCATAGTCAATGGTGACGACGCACAAATTCAACCCTTAACCGCCCAATGTGTCGCACCCATCACAACTTTTAGCCCATCAGCAGCACACAATGTACAGGTAACATGGGAAGGAACAACCGCCGTAGGGGCGCAATTCATTGCGCCCAACTCTCGCCCAACGATTAACCAGGAAGCCAACGAACCGGGCGCAATAAATCGCAATCCAATCCCACTCTCGACCACCAACAAACCGGACGCAATAAATTGCGTCCCTACGGCGTACTTGTTGGGCGCGCATCATGTCTCAACTTTATTAGCCGCCTATGCTGTCGGAAGAGCTTGTGGATTGCAGGTGGATGAGATACAGCAGGCACTGGCAAACCTGCGACCATTACCTGGAAGACTCAATCCCTTGCCAGGGATAGATGGCTCGATGCTGCTCGACGATACGCACAACGCCAACCCAGCCTCGGTGATCGCGGGATTGGAAACGCTCAAAGCACTTCCCACGCATTACCGGATTGCTGTACTCGGTGACATGTTACGTTTAGGCGACTACGAAGAAGAGGCCCATCGTCTTGTAGGGCGAAAAGCAGCCACCTGTGTCGATTTCCTGGTGACACGCGGAGAGCGGGCCGCGCTGATTGCCGAAGCAGCAAAAGAGGCCGACCTCGCTGCGGAACGAGTTGTGATTACTTCAACCCATGAAGACGCAGCCCAGGCGGTTCGCCAAATCATCGAACAACATGTAGAGACACCCCTCCTGCTCCCCTTGCCCACAGGCAATGTAGATGTCCTGGGGACGGGCTCACCTCTTTCAGAGGTAGATTTTTTTGGTGAAACCCCTTGGGAAGAGACACCATCGCGTAGGGGCAAGGGACGTGGGGAGGTGGAGAGGGGGCCCTCCTGCTCCCCTTGCCCGCAGGCAATGTGGCCGCCCGCAGGAGGAGAAAGGGAGAGCAGGGGTGAAGGACAAGGACACGGCGGGCCTCCACCAGGGCCCCCGCAAGGGCCCCCACCACTCCCAACCCCACTCCCGCCCCTACGCGACCCTCAATGGCGTTCCAAAAACCTACCTTTGAAAGCGGATTCCCCTACCGATGCTGTTCCCACCGCCACTATTCTGATCAAAGGCTCTGAAGAGACGCGCATGGAACGGGTTACGGAAATGCTGATGGCCCGACCGGAGCAGGCACGGGAACAACTGGTGCGCCAGACTCCGGGCTGGAAGCAGATCGTCGTAATGCGTGCCGACCGTCCCACCTGGGTTGAGATCGATTTGAGCGCTATCGCCAATAATACCCGCCAGATCAAATCTCTGGTTGGGCCACAGGTGCGCATACTTGCCAGTCTCAAGGCCGATGCCTACGGTCATGGAGCAACTAAGGTGGCGCGCACCGTGCTGCATAATGGTGCGAGTATGCTGGGCGTGGCAACCGCCAGCGAGGCCATGCCCTTACGCAACGCCGGTATTCAGGCTCCCATCCTTATCTTTGGCTATGTGCCTCCCTGGCAGATGCGCGAAGCTGTGCGTTTAGGGCTGACCGTTACCCTCTATGCGGTTGAGTCGGCTCAGGCACTCTCACGTGCGGCACAGGCACTCGGACAGACAGTCAAGGTACATGTCAAGGTTGATACTGGCATGGGTCGTCTGGGCATACGGGCGGAACAGGTTGAGGAAGTGTTGACGCTGGTGCGCGAGATTATGGAACTGCCAGGACTCGAACTGGAGGGTATCTTTACCCATTTTGCTATGGCTGATACGCATGATCTGACCCATGCCCGTTTGCAACTGTCGCGCTTTCAACACGTATTACAAGTGTTAGAGAGGCATCTTCTGCGTCCTCCACTTGTTCACGCTGCCAACAGCGCGGCCCTACTGAGCCTGCCTGAAGCACACTTCGACATGGTACGACCGGGTATCGCACTCTATGGGCTTGACCCATCGGCGGAAGTACCCATGCCGGAGGGATTTCGTGCTGCGCTCTCGTTCAAAACGCAAGTAGCGCAGGTGAAGACCATACCAGCCGGAGAAGGTATCAGTTATGGCTGTACCTACATTACGGAGGAGCCTACCCGCGTGGCAGTACTTCCCGTTGGCTATGCCGATGGTTTCAGGCGAGCACCTTCCAACTGGGGGACGGTGCTGCTGCATGGTCAAGAGGTGCCAATCCTGGGGCGCGTCTGCATGGATCAATGCATGGTCGATGTCTCACACGTTCCGCAGGCGCGGGTAGGCGACGAGGTGGTACTGATCGGGCGACAGGGACGGGCCACATTGACGGCAGAGCAGGTGGCCCAACGCCTGGGTACCAGTAACTATGAAGTCGTCTCGGCCATTCTTGCTCGCGTGCCTCGAGTCGATTGATGGAAATTCGAGAAAAGCACATGCGAAAAAATATTTCACAGGAGATCTCGGCTAATTTAAGAACTCACTGCTCAGCAGTGATGATAGTTAATCCAACCTCAGGAAGCTACATCTACCATGGACATCAACTGGCGGAAACTATCGCCTTTTTGCGCCATGCTGGCTGGAAGATTGAACTTCGACTGACAAAAGGGGCTGGTGACGCAGGCAGCGTGGCACGCGAAGCAGTCGAGCAGAACGCGGACGTGGTGGTTGCGGTTGGCGGTGACGGCACCATCAACGAGGTGATTCAGGAACTGGCAGGTAGTGAAACCGCCCTGGGCGTGCTACCCATCGGCACGGTCAACGTATGGGCGCGAGAAACACATATTCCACTGGATATTGCCCGTGCTCGTGAAGTATTGGTACATGGCACAACACGACAGATTGACCTGGGCAGAGTGAATACTCGCTACTTCCTACTGATGGCCGGCATCGGTTTCGATGCGGAAGTAGCGCACGCCGTCGAAAAAAAGCCCATCAAACGCCTGGGCGTGCTGGGCTATCTGCTAGTTGGTACATGGCTGGGGCTTGGCTATGAAAGCTTTCGCGTCTATTTGACCATCAATGGGCGTCTCGTCAAGAAACATGCCCTACAAGTTGTTGTCGGTAACACCCAACTCTACGGGGGAACCATCAAATATACCTGGCAGGCAAAGTGTGACGATGGACTGCTGGATGTCTGCGTCGTGCGCAAACGCAGTATGCTAGGGCGTATCGTGGTGGGCTTAGATTTTTTATTCCATCGAGAGCAACGCCGCCAGTGGGTCAGCTACGAAAAATGCGAGGCTGTAGAGGTGCGTACCCGCAAGCCTGTAGCTATCCAGGTTGACGGAGATCCGCTGGGTCACACGCCAGCGAAATTTACCATTGCCCCCAGAGCGTTGAAAGTGATCGTCCCCCGGCAGGTACCCAATAGGCTTTTTTCGCAGGGATGAGAACAAGTAGAAGATACAACGGTGAGCAAAGCAGGGCATTTCCGCGGGAAACTCCCTGCTTTGCTCACTGTCTGTACTTTCTCTTGAATAGGTTCAGCGCCTGTAGTTGAATGCGATGTTGACGACCATGATGGTGACGCACACCACACCCAGTCCAATCAGCCCACCAATCAGTGCCGCAAAACCCTGGCTGCTTGTTGTACCCATAATTATGCCTACAATCGGTATCAGGATACCCAGCGAGACAATCGCCAGGGCCAGGCGCATTCCGGCGGAAACATTACTACTGCCCGCTCCTTGTGAGGAAAGTTTGTGTCCTGTATACGAACCCATGAAGGGGTCTCTATAGCCAGATTCGTAGTTATCAAAGTGGGGCTGGGGTTCCTGCTGTTGACGGTTGGTCTCGTCATAATCCATTCGCTGTTGTGACATGGTAGGCCGCTCCTTCTTCAATCGCAGCATATAATAGCAAGACGTTCGATGCAATTACCTTAAATACGAGATACGTATGGATTGGGTTGCAATCGCAAGCATTGCTGAAAAATTGCTTTTTGTTGAATAAGTAGGATGACAGAGATTGAAGTGTCTAACCTATCAAATCACTCTCTCTAAACCACCCCACTGCCTCTGACGTGGGAAAATGCGCCGAAGTTCCAACTCCATTACCACTCAGCGTAGTAGAAGGCGCCTTCACTTTTCCAGAATTGGGAGAAGCTTGCAGGGATGACTCGTCAACAGCCTCAAAATCTGAGCCAACGATTCCATCCAGCAGGTGCAGGTCGTTGTTGTTCCAACGCTTGTCGGGCGCACCGGAGAGGAACCAACTGCTGCCATTATCGGCCACAAACATACCGTAATGCTTCAACGCCGTCAGGATGACCTGGTTTGTGGGCGAGAAGTGCGAAATGTCAATATTCGCCTTGAGGCGCAGGCGCAGGCCCATCGGTGGTAGATTTTTGTTGGAGCTTGACGAGGCATAGTGGCGGGCAGGCCACAGGAAAGCCGCCTGACTCTGGCTCACCGTGAAGCGCAAGGCGTGATTAATGACCCCTGACGCCACCTCATCATACGTTACCAGCCCCGGCAAGATAGGCAGACCGGCGGCATCCGCCGATGTCCAGCCGCTGGGGCGTAGTTTGTCGGAGTTCAGGTCCCATTTTGCCCCGCTATACGCCTTCCAACTGTGATCAGGTTGCAGGTGGCTATGATACATCTCGTATAAGTTGCAGTTACCACTATCGACGACGAGTACATGGCGATCCCCACCGGCCTCAACCGGCGCATTTGGCGGAATAGGATACGGGCCAGGGTCGCTCTCATGCTTGATCTGAAATTTTACGGGGACAAATGGCTGGCTGCCTGGGACAACGACGAACGGAATGCCAATCTTGCCGGTGCCAAAATCGGGATGCAAGACGCCTGAGCTACCAATGCTCTTGATGAAATTCGCCGAATTGACATGTACGGGCACGTTAGAAATATCATAGTTCCAGATGTTGTCGGCAGGATAGAAGGGGCATCCGCCCACGCCGCCAGCAGGACGGCTCGCTTGTGCCTTACTCGTTAACCCCTTGAAACCACCCATGGTCATCCAACCAGCGATAAGAACGAGCAGCAATGCCAGGCTTCCAACTTGATAAATGCGCAGACGAGGGATAGAGCGCTGTTGCATACAATTTCTTCTCCTTACACCACAAAAATGTGCTAGTGTTCCAGAGTACCAGAGGGTTCTCCAGGGGGGAAAAGAGCAACCCCGGTAACATAGGAACATTGTATATCTCTTCAGAAAAGCCTGTCCACGTTTAACAAGAGAATACCAGAATTTTGCCACAGAAGTACTAATCGGAAAGTTATTCAATGATTCACAGTATTACCCCAAAAGATCAATGAGAAATATGGGAATAACTTCCTCTGTGTAGCATGTTATATACCATGTTAGCAATCACAAAGAAAGAGTGCTAGACAAATGGCATTTTATTTGCTATAATTTAGCAGTCGCATTGTAAGATTGCTAAAACAGGATGCGAGCATTTGCATCAATAGACAGGAGCTTAGAATTAGATGAAATGTGAACGTTGTCAAAAAAATACTGCCCGTGTACGTATAGACCAGATCGTCAATGGGCGTCGTGAGCAGCACTACCTGTGCCAGGCGTGTGTTGATGAACTTATGGGCGCGGCCATGGAACAGATGGGCGGCTTGAATGGGCAAGGAATGCCCGAAAATACACCCTTCGGTTTCGCTCCTAATATGAACAATTCTGCCTCTGCAGCGGGTGGTGTCAATACTGCTACCGCCGAGCGGCAAGCTAAAAATAGTAAAACACCAACATTGGATCAGTATGGGCGCGATCTCACCGCCGAGGCTGCCGAGGGCAAACTGGACCCGGCTGCCGGACGACAGCGTGAACTGCGCCGCGTGATTACTGTACTGGGTCGTCGCCAGAAGAACAATCCTGTACTAATCGGTGAGCCAGGGGTTGGTAAGACGGCCATCGTCGAAGGGCTGGCGCGGCGTATCAACGACGGCAATGTACCGGCAATCCTTCGTGGGAAGCGCATTGTCTCCCTCAATATTGGCGGAATGGTTGCCGGTGCCATGTTCCGAGGACAATTTGAGCAGCGTATCAAATCCATCCTTGAAGAACTGCGCCAGGCCAATGATGTGATCGTCTTTATCGATGAATTACACACTGTGGTTGGAGCAGGAGCTGCCGAGGGCGCAGTTGGTGCCGGCGATATGCTGAAACCGGCTTTGGCCCGTGGTGAACTGCACTGTATCGGTGCCACTACTCTCGATGAATATCGCAAACACATTGAGAAAGATGCCGCGCTGGAGCGTCGCTTCCAGCCAGTGATGGTTGACGAGCCATCGGTGGAGGAAGCCATCGAAATGCTGCGTATTGTGCGCGCCAACTACGAGGCACACCATGGCGTAAGCATTACCGATGATGCCATAGAAGCCGCCGTCAAACTCTCCGACCGCTACATCAATGATCGTTTCCTGCCAGACAAAGCTATCGATGTGATGGACGAATCGGCCTCGGCCTTACACCTGGACGCGACTGAGCAGGGCATTGTCAGTCCAACACTGGTAGCAGACTTAGAGGCTGAACTTGCGGATATCCAGGCAAAGAAGGAAGCTGCAGCCAATGCCGAGGACTATGAGCGGGCGGCGAAACTGCGCCAGCAGGAACTACTAACGCAGGATAAGCTAGAAAAAGCCCATGTGGAGGCGAAGGATGCCGCTACCCTGGTTGTCACTCCTGAGTTGATCGCGCAGGTGGTTGAGAACTGGACGGGTGTGCCTGTCAGCCAGATGCTGGAGAGCGAGCGTCAAAATCTGCGCAACCTGGAAGATGATCTACGCAAGCGGGTCATCGGTCAGGATGAGGCCATCAGTGCCGTTGCTCGCGCTATCCGCCGTTCGCGTGCCGGCTTAAAGGATCCCAAACGTCCTATTGGTTCGTTTCTCTTCCTCGGCCCAACCGGCGTAGGGAAGACGGAGCTGGCGAAGGCTCTGGCGGCTGAACTCTTTGGAGGCGTGGATAAGCTGATTCGGCTTGATATGTCTGAGTACATGGAGCCGCATACCGTTTCTCGTCTGTTCGGTAGCCCTCCGGGTTACGTAGGACACGACGAAGGTGGTCAACTGACCGAGCAGGTACGCCGCCGCCCCTACAGCGTCATTCTGATGGACGAGGTTGAGAAGGCACATCCAGAGGTCTTCAACGCTCTGTTACAGATCATGGACGATGGGCGTTTGACGGATGGTCAGGGCCGCACGGTGGACTTTAAGAATACCGTGGTGATCATGACCAGCAACGCGGGTAGTGCCGATCTCAAGCGCGCCGTCCGTATCGGCTTCTCGACACGCAGAGACGAGGCTATGCGCGATGAGCAGCACGAGGCTATGCGCTCGAAGGCCATGGAAGGGCTGAAGCGCATGTTTCGTCCTGAGTTCATCAACCGTATCGATCAGATTGTGGTCTTCCACTCTTTGGGCAAGGCCGAACTCTATAGCATCGTTGACCTGTTGTTGGCTCAGGTGCGCTCGCGGCTCAGCGAGCAGGGTATTGATCTGGTTGTCAGCGACCAGGCGCGAGACCTGCTCCTGCGTGAAGGGTTTGACGAGGAGTATGGTGCGCGACCTTTACGCCGCGCTATCCAGGCCTACGTCGATGATACGCTGGCTGATGCCCTCATGGCAGGTACAATCGCTTCCGGTCAGACAGCACTGCTCACTGTGGATGAGAAAGGCCATATGGCTATCGAGCCACAGGAAGTCTTGCAGGCTGCGTAGAATAGCCAAACACATGCAAAAACCCAGGGTACCCGCAAGGGGTACCCTGGGTTTTTGCATGTGTTTGGCTATCATCTTGCAGTGACCAGGAAACTTTTGAAACTAAGTAACCTGAAGCTGAGTGATAGGCTATATAAGCCTGTGCTTTTCTGCTACATGCATTGGTTTTCATTGCGCAGTTGTGATTAAAAGAGTATACTACCATTTAATTAGGAGGAAAATATTGTATGTCTATCAGCGACTCATCTTATTCGCCCACATCAATACCTTCTCATCCTCGTCGCCCGTCCGAAATTGACCAATTTGTTGATCATTTCTTATCGCTCATGTGCGATCGAAGCCGCCGACAGATTTTAGAACTGCTTGCTCTGCCGCAGGAAGCCAGCGATGGAGAGAGGTCTTCCTTATTGGAACGACGGTCGACCGACATCGCCAGGGAACTTGGGCTCTCGCCTGCCACCACATCAGAGCATTTACACCAGTTATCCGATGCAAAACTCATCGCCTCACGTAGAGATGGGAATACTGTGTACTATCGCCTCTACAACCATATGCTGGTGCGTGTATTTCACGACCTGGTGCTTGCCCTGGATAAGGAACATGCCTCACGTTTAGAAAAACAGTGAAACATGAATCATCCCAGACACTCAACGAAAAAGCGCAACAATTGTTGCGCTTTTTCGTTGAGTGTCTGGGATGATTCATGTTTGCTCCGCATCGTAACCAATAATGTTGTACAATAGTACAGATAATGATGAACTAGGCATCCGGCCATGGGCGCGGATAAATCGGGGACGCGATAAATTGGGTCCCTACATTTCACATCTCAAAACAAGCTTGATAGACCAATATATTGGAGAGATATACCATGAAATTACGCAAGCTGGTCACACTGGGAGGCATCACGCTGGGTGCCCTCGGTCTGGGAATGGCTATTAAGAGCCTGATGCCCCAACATTTTGCTACCTTTCCCCCCCAGGACATATGGGATGAGGCAAAAGAGTCTACACCTCTAGATATTTCAACGTTTCCTGCGATAGAAGTATCGTTTCTGCGCTGCGGCAGCATCGCCATTCCTGAACTGGTCGCCGTTCGTGGTGCTTTCTCCCTTGCTCCCCGTGTAATCTCGCATAGTGCCGTACTGATTCGTCATCCCAAAGCCACATTTTTATACGACACCGGCCTCTCTTCCGCTATTTTCACCTACCTGGCCGATCAATCGCTCTTCTTTCGCAAGACCCTTGCGAACTTTCAACTTGAACAATCCCTGGGCAGCCACCTTCAAAGCAGAGGCATACAGCAGAGTGAAATTGAAACTCAGAGCAACAACGACGCTGGCGCGTCTCGCATTCGCTCAGTTGCTCAGAGAGGAAGGCTAGATTTTGTGCTCTTATCCCACCTCCACTGGGATCACGTCAGTGGCATTCCTGATATCCCTACGGTGCCGTTGCGCATCAACCGTGTTGAATATGATGCGGCCCAATCAGGCCTCCTGGATGCGAATAATGGGCTGGTGCGGCGTCTCATGGGCAACAACCCCATCGATCTTTTTGACTGTGCTGGCCCGCCCTACCAGGGATTCCGTTGCAGCCTTGATCTCTTTGGTGACGGTTCTGTTGTCCTGGTACCCTTACCAGGCCATACCGCGGGCAACACCGGTATGTTCATCAACCGTTCCAATGGGCGCATATTCCTGTTGGGAGACGCAGCCTGGGTCTCTGAGAATTATCTGCGTCCCGCCACCATGCATCCTTTCATCTGGTCTGCTGTCACCAGTGATGATGCCACTGCTCGCCAGACGCTGATTGAACTACACCATTTTGCACGACGACATCCTGAGATTCCTCTGATAGCTATGCATGATGCAGAGATGCAAGAGAAGTTCATGCGTACAGAGCGACAGATACAAGCAGCACAAAGAGAACAGGGAGTGGAGAGTGGATACAACAACACCGATTGACCAGCAGCATAAATCGCGTCCACAGGCGCGGGTATTGATACGCCTGCGCAAAGATGCACAGATGCGTAAACGCTACTTTGCCCAGATACCGCGCTGGCGACATCCCCTGGTTGGCTACCTACTCAGCGTACCAATTGTAGGGCTGGCAATGCTTGGAATACTCCTGATAAAATTGTTCCTGCTGGCCTTCTCTTTCCCCGGCGTACTGGTGTTTCTGGCTGTGGTAGTAGTAGCTTTATTTTGGGGCGTTGGACCAGCATTATTCTCGGTCTTACTGAGTGCCCTGGGTCTCGATTACCTCTATTTTCCTCCCATTGGTCAATTTACTGTGTTTAACCTGCCTGGCCTGCTACAAATTCTGCCCTTCGTGGTTTCCGGCATTATTATTGCTATTATTACCGGTCAACGTGAATCAGCACGGCTGCGTGCTCTTTTTGCTGAGCAAGCAGCAGAGGAACGCGCCGCCGATCTTGAAGAGAGTAATCAAGAACTTGAGCAGGTAAATCAGATGAAGGACAAGTTTCTTTCAATGGCCTCACATGAACTGAAAACGCCGATTACCGCCATTCGCGGCCACGCAGAACTGACGCTGCGCCGTCTAGCGAAGCAAAAAGAGGTACCAAAAGAACTGATTGATGTGCGTACCGCTTTAGAGAGGATCGACGAGCAGACTTATCGTTTACAAACGCTGGTCGATGATCTACTCGACCTCAGTAGCATTCGCTCCGGCAAGATTGCATTGGAACTGAGCCGCTGTGATCTGCGAGATGTATGCCGCGGCGTGGTAGAGGATCAACAACTCCTCACAGGTCGAACCATTGAACTTGAGCTTCCTTCCTCGCCTGTAGCCGCCAGTGTCGATCGTGACCGCCTGAGCCAGGTGGTGTCCAACCTGGTCAGTAACGCAATCAAATATTCCTCGGAAGCGTCCCCCATCCAGGTGAGTGTGCGTCGACAGGAGCAGACAGCTTGTATCGAAGTACATGACGACGGCCAGGGCATTGCAGAAGACCAGCTCAAAAAGATATTTGAGACATTCTACCGCACACCTGATGCCCAAACCTCAAAGAAGAGCGGCTGGGGACTGGGCCTCGCCATCTGCAAAGACATAGTCGAACGGCACAGGGGATACATATGGTGTCAATCCGAGCCAGGCAAGGGCAGCACGTTTTTTGTTGAACTGCCCCTGAAGTAATGGGCCTGATAGACCCGTGGGACGCGATACATCGGGTCACGGCAACAGCGGGACGAGTCCCTACGCGCTAACAACGATAGGGAATCTCATGCCCGCCTGGTAGTGGCCGCGCATTTGACAGGCTATTTCGTATCTCCCCGCTACAGAAGGCGGGAACGTAAAATTGATCCTCATCGTTGTTCCAGGGGCGATTTGTTCAATCTCAATCAGTTTATCTTTGTACTGCACATCTGGCGACTGCGGGCTTCCATCTGGCTTAACCGGTAAAATCAAAAACTCATGAACCTGTTGCCCGCGATTCGCTACCACAAAGTAGTATGTAGTACCGGCATGAAAGGCCGTCACCGAGGAGACGATGGTAAATTCAGCTAGCGTGACCTCAACTTTGACTGAGCCCGGTTTGGCAGTCTCCTGAATATTATCATAGTGAATCGTATTCTGCGAAGTCGTATTGTGTGAAGGAGTCGAAATAGTGTGCGCCGTGGATGTACTGTGCGTGGTCATAGATGTGCCTATATCTATGCAGACAACCATGAGCAGAGCAAGAACCAGCACCAGTATCCTGCCCATAAGCTGAGGATACTTCTGTGCATACTGCTTTTTTATGGGCATCCAGTTCCAGTTACGTTTCTTCACCCAATTGTCCTTTCATGCTCAACAGCTACCAGGGACATTATAGAGAATGGAGAGAGGAACTGCAATACCAGGGTACTGATTAAAGTAGAGAAAAGCTCCCGAACAATGAATGTTCGAGAGCTTTTGGCAGGGGTGGCAAGGCTCGAACTCGCGACATTCCGTTTTGGAGACGGACGCTCTACCAACTGAGCTACACCCCTACGAGCGGAGAGGGTGGGATTCGAACCCACGGAGGCGGTTAACCTCAAGCATTTAGCAAACGCTCGCACTAGGCCACTATGCGACCTCTCCTGAAATGGCCTTATAGGCTGATCTACATTTTATATAATTCAGCCGTACTTCTAAACTAGCTCTGGAAACTCCACCACTAGCTGGGAGTATCATACACGACACTCTCTTTTCTGTCAAGCCATTTTTTATAGATTTGATAGTTTGATGGCCCCTGTACTTTGTAGACAGTACATATGATGGTATGCCATTGGTCGTCAGCGAGCTCTTCCCCTATCAGCTCTTCTAATTCCTTTCTGTACGCCAGAGCTTCAGCCCCGTGTTCCATCACGAACTCATGGATACCAACCACGTCGTGACCACGCAAACGATCGACAATGGTCTGTTGCTCTGCGGTGATGAGAGCTATGAGTTCTTCCACCCTGTGCATTTGGTACTTTCCTTCGATATGCATTATTAATGATATCTTTTTACAGCCTACTAATCATTGTGCCATTACTACAGGTATTCAGTCAAGAGGGCATAGCTGGTAACATCGGCAAAAACAAGGTGAAGGTATGTATGCTACGACTCAAAGTAAAAGAGTTTGCTAAGGAAAAAGGGTTCAGCATGGGCAAACTGTCAAGGGCGGCTGATGTGGACTTGAACACGATGAGACGCATGTATGATGATCGAAAGTACAGCCCAACGGTAGAAACCCTTTTCAAGGTAGCCAAGGTGCTAGGCGTCACGTTAGATGATCTTGTGGAAGAGATTCTAAGTAATGATACGTCTGATAAGTAGTGGTCTGACCTGCTTCATGTGAAAAGCAAAATGTAGAGACACCCCAGCCTTCACCATTCCCCGAATGCGGCAGCCGCATTCGGGGAATGGTGAAGGCTGGGGTGTCCTGGGAGTGGGTGTCAAGCCCCACTGCTACTTTGGCAGCCCAGGCGGGAAGACAAAGATGGTATCCGGTGGTGGATTGGGGGTACCGTACTCCAAGGTCACAAGGTCGTGTGAGGCCAGTGGGACCTCTGTATTCAGAGGCGACGTGACGACCCCTGCAAATGGTTTTCCATTAACATAGATTTTCCAGCCCGTATCCTGGTTGATTTGAGGTGGAAAGTTGAGTTTAGCAAAGCCATCACGCCAGATGGCCAGGAAATCGTCGAGGGCCAGGTTGTGAAGTTTTGCCGGAGCCTCAATGTGGATGATGCCATCGTTTGTGTGGGTATGCATCCAGTAAAAGCAAGTCCCATCAGAGGGGATACCAATACCGGCGGGAATAGGGGCAGGATTTCCATTCAGGTAGATAGTGAGATGTATGTGAATGTGATAGGCATTCTGCTCTCTGCTGTCGCAGGAGACACCATTGATGGGTGGGTGGAGGGCGTTAAAGGCAATAATTGACTGAATCTGAAGGAAGATAAAGCCCATCAACCCCAGAAGGACTATGCTGCTGCCTATCGCGCCCCATAAGAGAAGCTGTGTACGTCGGCGCAGTTTGCGGCGTTGCCTCCTCGCCTCCACCCGCTCTTTGCGCTCTCTTTGGAGCTCTTCTTGTCCGGTATCAGTTTCTTGTGGTATCAATTGCTGACTCCTGTTTGGCATAGCTTCTATCATCTGTAGGAACGGTAAGGCACACAGAGAGTAACA
>WNFH01000787.1_pt1 | contig 20720 bp, 14 predicted proteins | sample 5400411 | NCBI WGS metagenome assembly WNFH01 (sample SAMN13153347, study PRJNA577476) | soil metagenome | isolation source: 200 cm saprolite under Douglas fir tree site 2 hole 3 | place: USA:California | collected 2015-04-18
CGTCCGAGACCCTTCAAATGAAATTCGAGCCCCACCAAGGATGAGCGATGCCCGTTCCGAGCAGGCCGCGCGTGGTCGTTGTGGGGGCCGGGTTTGGCGGACTGTGGGCTGCACGCGCCCTTTCGCCGTCTCATGCCGACGTCCTCCTCATTGATCGCAACAACTACCACACGTTCCTCCCTCTGCTTTATCAGGTCGCGGCGGCCGAGCTCGAACCGGGAGACATTGTCTATCCGGTGCGGAGCATCCTTCGGGGACTGCCCAATGCCGACTTCGCCCTGGCCGAGGTCCGAAGAATCGATTTCTCGGAACGTCTGGTTTACCTGGACGGCAGGGCCGTGGCTTACGATTACCTGATCATCGCCGCGGGAAGCGCCTCGCACTTCTTTGGAGTCGCCGGCGGGCCGGAGTTTGCCTTCCCTTTGAAGACGCTCGATCAGGGGATCCGCTTGCGCAATCATATCCTGCGGTGCTTCGAGGGCGCGGCGCATAACCCGGACCCGGCCGAGCGGCGGCGACTTCTCACGTTCGTCATCGTCGGCGGAGGCCCCACAGGCGTCGAATTCGCCGGGGCTCTCGCGGAACTTCTCCGCCGGCCCCTGACCAAGGACTACCCGCGGATCAATTTTGAAGAGGCGCGCGTGATACTCCTCGAAGCGGCGGAGAGCTTGCTCCCGGGCTTCCCCGACCGCTTGCGGGCCTATGCGCAGGACCACCTGCGTCGAATGGGAGTCGAGGTCCGCGTTCGAGCGACGGTAAGTCAAATCACGCCGCAAGCCACGCACTTAAAAGACGGCTTATTGATGCCGACAGAAACTGTGGTCTGGACTGCCGGAGTCCGAGGAGTCCCGCAGGCGGAGACCTGGGGGCTGCCGACGGGACGCGGGGGCCGCGTTGCGACTTTGCCCACGCTGCAGGTTGCTGGCCACCCGGAAGTCTACGTCGTTGGAGACCTCGCCTATCTCGAGGAAGCCGGACGGCCCCTGCCCATGGTCGCGCCCGTCGCCGTTCAGCAGGGAAGGTTTGCGGCGGAGAACATCGCGAGACAGATCGAGGGCAGGGCGCCTCTCCCTTTCCGGTATCGCGACCGCGGCACAATGGTGACGATTGGACGAAACGCGGCCGTGGCGCAACTCGGCGGCCGGTCATTTACCGGATTCCCGGCGTGGTTGATCTGGCTCAGCGTCCATCTTTTTAACCTGATCGGTTTTCGCAACCGCCTCATCGTGCTGATCAACTGGGCGTGGGACTATTTCTTGTACGAGCGCGCCGTCCGCCTCATCCTCCCTGCTGAACTGAATCCGGCTTCAAAATAGGCCTCGTGGTCTCGCCCCGCCCTTTTCAAAACTCCTTCACCTAAGTCCGATGAAAAAGGTATGATGCGCTGCTTCAGACTGAAATCCAGGGGAAAGCGCATGAACAACGCGAAACGGTCTGTGGCCGGCCTCGTATCGCTTGCTGTCGCTCTCGGAATGCTTTTCGCGGGTGGCGGAGCTTGGGCCGAGCAATTCAAACAGGACTTGTTCAAGGGAATGAAATGGCGACTGGTTGGACCTTTTCGAGGGGGACGAGTGATTGCGGTCGCCGGAGTCCCCAGTGAATCGAACACGTATTATTTTGGCGGAGTCGCGGGCGGCGTCTGGAAGACCACCGACGGCGGCATCAGCTGGACGCCGCTATTTGACCAGCAGCCGGTCTCATCCATTGGCAGCATTGCAGTGGCCGATTCAGATCCTAGAATCATTTACGTCGGCACGGGCGAAGCTTGCATTCGCGGGAACATCTCCTACGGAGACGGCGTTTATAAGTCCACCGACGGCGGGAAGACCTGGAAAAACGACGGCCTCCGGGACAGTCGTCATATCGGACGCGTCATCATCCATCCCCGCAATCCGGACATTGTATTTGTTGCGGCGCTCGGCCATGCGTATGGGCCGAACACTGAACGGGGCGTCTTCCGGTCGAAAGACGGCGGGACCACATGGGAAAAAGTCCTCTACAAAGACGAGAAGACGGGCGCAATTGACGTTACTTTTGACCCGAACAATCCCAACGTCGTGTTCGCTGCGCTCTGGGAGGCCTCCCGAACACCTTGGAGCCTCACCAGCGGCGGCCCCGGTAGCGGGCTCTACAGATCGACGGATGGCGGCACCACTTGGAAGCGCCTGGAGGGAAACGGGCTGCCCAAAGGGGCGCTGGGGCGTGTCGGGGTGACGGTTTCGGGGGCTGACTCGAACCGCGTCTATGCGCTGATCGAGGCTGAAGAAGGGGGCTTATACCGCTCGGATGATGGAGGCGAAAAATGGACCCGGGTAAACGAAGACCATCGCTTCCGGCAACGCGCCTGGTACTTCACTCACGTCTTCGCAGACCCGAAGAACGTGGACACCGTCTATATTCTGAACACTGGGTTCTTCCGCTCGACGGACGGCGGCCAGAAGTTCAGCCTCCTTCCCGCCCCGCACGGAGACCATCACGGGCTTTGGATTGATCCCAATAACCCCCAGCGGATTATTAACGGCAACGACGGCGGCGCGAACATCAGCACTGACGGCGGGAAGACTTGGTCGTCTCAAGATAACCAGCCTACCGCGCAGTTCTATCACGTCGCGACCGACAACCAGTTCCCTTATTACGTGTACGGCGCGCAGCAGGACAACACTTCAGTGGGCATCGCCAGCCGCAGTAGCCGGGAAGCCATTGACAAGCCGGATTGGTACCCCGTCGGCGGGGGCGAAAGCGGCTACGTCGTTCCTCATCCTGCCGACACGAACATCGTTTATGCCGGCTCCTACGCAGGTTACATCACGCGGTTTGACAAGCGGACCTGGCAGGCCCAGGACATTTCACCCTGGCCGGAGAGCCCTATCGGCTACGGCGCCGCTACCCTGAAACACCGCTTCCAGTGGACGGAACCGATTCTGGTCTCCCTGCACGACCCGAACGTCCTCTATTTCGCCGCAGAAGTCCTTTTCAAGAGCGTTAACGGCGGGATGAGTTGGAGCGTCATCAGCCACGACCTCACTCGCAACGACAAAAGCAAGCAGGGTCCTTCGGGCGGCACCATTACCAAAGACAACACGGGCGTCGAGTATTACGACACGATCTTCGCCGCAGCGGAATCGCCGCTCCAAAAAGACTTCCTTTGGGCCGGCACGGACGACGGCCTTATCCACCTTACCCGGGACGGCGGTAAGACCTGGACGAACGTGACGCCCAAGGACTTGCCCGAGTGGAGCATGATCAGCCTGATCGAAGCCTCTCCGCACGATGCGGGTGCGGCCTACGTGGCCGTGGATCGCCACAAGCTCGATGACTTCCGGCCCCACATTTACAGGACGCAGGACTTCGGCAAGACCTGGACGAAAATTTCAAATGGCATTCCCGAAAATTCCTATGTTCATGCCGTGCGCGAAGACCCGAAACGCCGGGGCCTGCTCTTCTCGGGAACGGAGACCGGCGTGTTCGTCTCGTTTGACGACGGGGCCGGCTGGCAGCCCCTTCAATTGAACCTCCCTCCGTCGCCCATCCACGACCTGGTGGTCAAGGACGATGACCTGGTCGTCGCCACGCATGGGCGCTCGTTCTGGATCCTCGATGACCTTTCGCCCCTGCGCCAGCTTGAGCCCGGCAAGGCGAGCGAAGATGTCCACCTCTACAAGCCGTCTATTGCTTACCGCCTCCGCCGACCGGAGTCGCGCGCCCGGGGTCCGGTGGGTGAGAACCCGCCAACCGGGGCCATCATCGATTACTTCCTCAAGGCTGCCCCAAAGGAAAAGGAGGAAATCAGGCTTGAGCTCCTCGACAGTCAGGGGAAGCTGGTGCGGAAATTTTCAAATCTGGAACGCAAGGAGGGCGCCGAAAGCGAGCAGCCTGAAGAGTGGCCTGACGAAGAGAAGCCCAAAGACCGGCTTCCCGCCGAAGCGGGACTGAACCGCTTCGTTTGGGACCTCCGGTACGAGGCCCCGACCAGGATCCCGGGCGCCGTTTTCTCAGACTCACGCCTGCGGGGGCCTCTGGCTCTCCCGGGAACTTATCAGGTCAAACTGTCCGCGGGGGGAAAAACGCTCGCTGCGCCGCTTGAGATCAAGCTTGATCCCCGGGTCAGGATCGCGGACGCCGATCTGACGAAGCAATTCAATCTGATGATGCGAATCCGCGAACGATTGGTCCAGGCGCATGAGACCGTGAATCAGATTCGCGACCTGCGCGCCCAGCTTCAGGCGCTGCGCAAACGACTTGGCGGGGAGGAGCGGGGCAAGGACATTGTCAAAGTCGCCGAAGAGCTCGACAAGAAAATGACGCCGATCGAAGAGGAGTTGTACCAGGTGAAGTCGAAGAGCTCGGAGGACAACCTCAATTACCCCGTCAAACTCAATGAGAAGCTAGTTTCTCTCGGTGGTTCGGTCGAGAGCGCCGATGCGGCTCCGACCGAGCAAGATTACGAGGTCTTCGACAAATTAAGCCGCGAAGTGGAAGACCAGCTTTCAAAGTGGAACGAGGTTGTGAGCAAAGACCTCGCCGCGTTGAACGACCTGATCCGGAAGAAGGACATCCCCGCCCTCATGCTTGCTCCTGCGGAGGAGAAGAAGGGGGGAAGGTAGCGCCGGGAGCGCGCACTTCCCGTCGCTTATTCGTATCGGAGCGCTTCGACGGGGTTTAGACGCGAGGCGCGCTCGGCGGGCACCATCCCGCTCAGGAGGCCCACGAGGACCAGGATGCCGGTGGAAAGTGCCACGGTGCCGAGCGTGATGTTGAGGTGGATGTCGCGCTTTCCGGAGGTGTCTTCGAAGCCCGGCCCCATCAAGGTTAGACTCCCGATCGCGACGCTGAGCGCGTAGGAAAGGAGAATTCCGATAACCCCGCCGCCCAGCGTGATAACCAGGGCCTCGGACAGAAATTGGGCTCTGATGTGGCGGCGGCGCGCCCCCAGCGCCCGCCTCAGGCCGATCTCCCTGATGCGTTCATCCACGCTGACCAGCATGATGTTCATCACGCCCACCCCGCCGATCCCGAGCGTGAGTGCTCCGATGAAGGTCAGCAGCACCTGAAGGCCGATGGTCAGACTGTCGATGACCGGCCGGAACTGCTCGCGGCCGAACATTTGAATCGCTCGCTCGTCGGTGGGAGAGAAGCGCTGTCGCTTGCCCACCGCGGCGCGCACCTGGTCCATCGCCTGTTTTTCGAATTTCGGGGCCACCGGGGCAAAGACCAGGACGCTGGCGTAACGCGTGTTCCACATGTCGCCGGCTGAAGAGTAGGGGATGAAGGCGGACTCGTCGTCGCTCGTAAAGTAACCGCTGAAATTCAGCTTGCGGTCCACCACGCCAGAGACCAGGAAGCGCATTCCCCCGATGCGGACTGTTTCGCCCACGGCGGGCCGGCCGCCGAAGAGCTTCTCTCGCAGTCGCCCGCCCAGGACGACCACGCGCCGTCGCTCCATGAAGTCTTCCTGGCTGATCCATCGGCCTTCGCCGGGCACCTCGTTGCGGATTTCGCCATAGACCGGATAGACGCCGCGGATGGCGGTCTGAGCCAATCGCTCGCCGTAAGTGATGGGAAGCCAACGCACCGTCTCGAGGCTGACCTGCTTGACGAGCGACCCTTCGAGCTGGACCAGCTCCATGTCCTCCCGCTCGAAGACGACGTGCTTTCCGGCCCGTTCGCCTCCCGCTTGCTCGCTGGTCTGGCCCGGCCAGCAAATCACGGCGCCTTTCCCGAAGGCCTCGAAAGCTCCGACCAGGACGGAACGAAAGCTGTTGCCGTAGGCGATGAGGAGAGCTACGGCCACAATTCCCCACACGATTCCCAGCATCGTCAGGACGCTTCGCAAGCGGTTGCGTATCAGACTGTCCCAGGCCTGGCGGAATATTTCTTTTAGCATCGACGTCATAAGAGAAACCCGGTCGCCTACCCACCCGCCTCATACCGCAGGGCTTCAATGGGATTCACCCTGGCTGCGCGGCTGGCGGGATAAAGGGCTGAAAGCAGTGCAACCGTGCCCAGAAGGGCAAAGGACAGAACGCCGGATTCCCACGTAGGTAGAAGCCCGGCGAAGTACATCGGCATGGGCAGCAGGTTGACAAGCGCCGTGAGGCCATAGGCCACTCCCAGACCGCACCCTCCACTCAGGAAGACGACGATCAGGGTCTCGATGAAGAACTGTCGCAGGATGACCCGCGCGCTTGCTCCTACAGCCTTGCGGACGCCGATCTCACGCGTTCGCTCCTTGACGGCCACCAGCATCACGTTCATCACTCCGATGCCGCCGAGGAACAGGCTGACCAGCCCAACCGCGCCGAGGAAGTATTTCATCCCGTCTGTCATTGCCCTGAAAGCCTTTGTGTCTTCGACAGTGTCCCAGACTGGCGCCGCTTCCTTGTCCTGGGGATCGAAATTGTGCAACCGGCCAAGTGCGCGCCGGACCTGCCACTTGCATAGGTCGTGGTCCTCGACCGATTTCGGCGTCACCAGCAGCCGGTCAACGCTGTGAGGGAGGTGCGGAGGCTTGTTGGGGAAATCGCGGATCATGGCGCTGAACGGAACGAAAATCTTGGAGACATCGAAGCCGTCGTAGCTCGAGTCCTGGTCTTTCGGCTTCATCAATCCGATCACCGTGTAGGGGAAACCGCCGATGTGGATGGTCTCTCCGACCGCGGGGCGGGTCGCAAAAAGCTGCTTCTTGACGTCGCTGCCCACCACGGCCACGCGCCGAGCCTGGGCCTGGTCTTCCCAGTTGTAGAATCTTCCCTCAGCGACCGGGATCGTGCGAATTTCGGCGAACGGAGGCAGAGACCCGGCCACCGTGGGGGACCCGCTGTTATAAAGGCTGCGTACCGGGTTAGTGCTCCCGAGCTCCGGTATCACGTACCGGCAGGCCGTGGCTTCCTGCTGGACGAACAGGTAGTCCGTGTCTTCCCAGTGGACTTCACGGCCGGCGCGAAGGCCTCCTGCCTGCAAGCTGGTCCGCCCGGCGAAGACGATCATGATGTCCTTGCCGAAGTTGGCCGCCACGTTCTGCTGACCCACCCTTAAGCCCTCGCCGGCCGCGACCATCAGTGTGATCGAAACAATCCCCCAGGCGATCCCGAACATGCTGAGGAAAGTCCGCAGCTTGTGGGACCAAAGGGTGCGTAAGGTGTCGAGCAAGAGGTCGCGGAAATTCATTCAGTCAGGCGGGTGGGCTGTCGGCGGAGCGGTCGGGTCCTGGCCGCGGGTCGGTCATGTATTATTGCAGGATCACTTTCTCGCCCTCTTTCAGCCCTTCGATCAATTCGGTTTTCACACCGTTCGAGATCCCGAGTTTCGCGGCGATTTTTCGCCGGCCGTTCTCGGCTTTGCGGTCGGGGACCTCCAGGGAAGTGTGGCGGTCTTTGTCGTAGATCACCGCGGCTTCAGGCACCAGCAGAACGTTGAGTTTCTCTTCGAGAATAATTTCGGCGTTGGCGCTCATGTTGGCTTTGAGTTCGCCGGAGGGGTTCTGGATCGAAACGCGGACTTCGAAGGTTGTTACGTTATCCTTTTCAACCCCGAGGGGAGAAATTTTGGTGACGCGGCCCTGGAATTTTTTGTCTTTGAAGGATTCCACGACGATTCGCGCCGGCTGGTTGAGGTAAACCTTGCCGATGTCGGCTTGGTCCACTTTTCCAAGCACGTAAACGCTGCTGACGTCACCCAGCGTCATGATTAAGGTGGCCTGAGAGCCCAAGACCAGGATGGAACTGACCGCGTCCCCCACCTCGACGTCTCTGGAAAGCGCGAGGCCGTCCATGGGACTGACGATGGTCGAATTGCGCAGGTCTTCAACCGCGCGCTCGAGCGCCGCCTGCGCCTGGGCCACCTGAGCCTTGGCCCGAGCGACTTCGGCGCGGCTGACGGCGACGTTTCTCTGGGCGGACAGTTGCTTGTTCAGCGCTAACTGGTAGCCTTTTTCCGCGTCGTCGAGCACGGACGCGGAGATCAGACCCACCGAGGCCAGCTTTCGATCGCGTTCCACGGTGGACTTGAGGAATGGCAGGTCGGGGCCCACAGCGTCCACCACGTTGCGTTCGTAGGTGGCCTGCGCGGACTCACCGGCCGCCTCGGCGGCCTGAAGCGTGGCGCGTGCTTCCCGCACCCTGGCTTGGAGTTCTTCCTTGTCCAGTTCCACCAAGACTTGGCCCCGCTTGACCCGGTCTCCGTAGTCCACATCGATTTTCTTGACGATTCCACTGGCCTTGGACTTGATCTCCACCTTTGCCAAAGGTTCGATCTTTCCCGTGGCCACGACAGAGCGGGCGATGTCCCCGCGTTCAGCAGTGGCGAGCTTGGAGGGATCGATCTGGCGGTTCGGTCGCAGGGCGGCGGATAGCCCAAGAAGTGCCCCAAGTACTACGACACCAACAGCCCCCCATAGGACCCAGCCCTTACGCCTGCGGTGGTTATTATTGCTTTTCATCCCTTCCTCATCTAACGCGCCCATTCAGCCCGGGCCATCTTCAAATACGATGCCGGGGTGTGAAATGTTCCGGCGAGCCAACCCTGTGTGCATCCCTGGATTTCAGACTTCTTGCTGTTAGACGACCTGCACCCCGAACCGTCACCGGCTTGGCGGTGGGTCATTTAACCTGGGGGATCAGGATTTCTCGAGTCGCCAACACTAAGGCGGCATTTGGAGACACGGCCTTTAAGGGCTGCTCGGATAGGCCTCTGCGATTTCAGGTGAAGGAAGGCGGAGGCGGAGGAACTTAGGGCTTGTCTGGCTGGATTGGCTGTAAGGGGTCAGGTGATCAGGCCAGAGGGTCGCGGCGCACCAGGCAGAAGGGTGCCTGGCCGGGCCGCTATTTCACGCACGCAACTGACTGTTCGAAAAGGAATTAGCACTAGTCTACATCTATGAACTCGCCCGACCCTTCCGGGCTTGACGGTTTCTGGAGCCACTGGATGGGGTAGTCGAGGACATCCATTTGAACCTGGACCAAGCCCCTGCTCTTGAATCCAAGTCGCTTTGCGGCTTCCATGGACACGTCAACCATCCGACCGGGAACGCCAGGACCTCGGTCGTTGACCCTAAGGACAAGCGACCTGTTGTTAGTGAGGTTCGTAACCCTGATTCGCGTGCCGAACGGCAACTCCCAGTTAGCCGCAGTAAGTCCATTCATATCAAAAATTTCCCCGCTTGCTGTAGGGTTCCCTTCGCACTCTTCCCCGTACCAACTGGCCACTCCGACTTGCGGAGGCATGGCCTGATTGAAAGCCGAAATATTATTTTCGAGCAACGCCACGCTTACTGCTTCCGGCTCAGCTGACAGGGCGATAAATGCTGCCACTGCACAGCCTATTGCAAATCTCCTCATTTTCCCCCCCAATAAACGCTTACCCTTCCCCAGCCGAACTAGGAAGTCCCAATGTGCTGTTGGAAGGGCAGTGTCCAAAAATTATACCTCAATGCCTTGAAATTGTCAACTACCGGGCAACCGGGCTCCTGTCAGGAAGGGTACTCCGGCTGCCTTCAGGCTCTATTTGATTGATTTGCTGTGAGTTAGGGTCTAAACGTAGGAAGGCGGCTTACCGGGCAGTCGATAAGTAATAGTTACCCGGCGATTTTGAGAACGTAGGCCGAATACTACTTAAGGGCCTCATTGAGGGGATGGCCCTCGACGCCTGAGGGCTGGTTGATACCAAGTGCGGCGGCCAAAGTGGGCGCTAGGTCAATGGGTTGGCAGGAGATCGCAAAAGTGCCCGATCGGAACCGGCTACCCCAGAGAACTAAGGGGACCTGGGCGTCATAGCTCCAGGGCGTGCCGTGCGTGGTTTCGGATTCTTTTGAAACCGGAACTGAAAACGGCTCCAAGACAAAGAACACATCGCCTCCCCGGCGATTGTTGAGGCTATGCAACACTTTACGAACCAGCAAGTTATCCGGAACCGAACCAGCCAAGAGCTGGGTTCTTCCGAAGGCTGCCGCGACCCCGGGAATAGAGGAGGTCGCCTGGGCGGCTACGGCTTCTGCCTTGGGTCGATCGACGCGATGCTGCGAGAGCACCCGTTGGTTGAATGAGAGGTAAGGCTCCTCGACATCGTCGACCCATTGGTCCGCCCCGAAATTCTGAGTGAGCGCACGTTCGACTACGTCTTTGATTAACTGGGCTGACGGTGCACTGCCGGGCCCTAAACGGTGCACCTTGATAAAGAGCGGGCTGGGGGCGACTCCGTGGTCTGATGAGAAGGCAATCCAGACATTATCTAAACCCACCGAGCGGTCGAGTTCCTCTATAAAATCAGCGAGATAGCGGTCGGTCCTGATCGTGACATCGGCGACCTCCGAACTGTAAGGGCCCTTCGCATGGCCGACGCTGTCATTGACGCTCAAGGAGACTGCCAGAAGATCGGTGGTAGGCCGCTGCCCCAGCCGCTCGGCCTTCACGGCTTTCGCCGCAAGCTTGAGCTCCATTTCGTTCATATACGGAGTCCCTTCGAGCCACCTGACAAAATTCTCGTCAGGGCAAGGCTCGTTTGGCGCGGAATGATATGCGCTGAGGACCTTCCCGCCTGTCCCGGGAGTCTCCGGCAATGCCTCCCAGGCCTTGCCGCAGTAGGGCTTGGCAGTCGAAGAGTCATTGAAGGCGGCCACCCAGGAGGGCAGGGCCTGCATGTAGTAAGTGCTCGAGACAAAGTGTCCGTTCTTTGGATCGTACCAGTAGGCAGCGTTCGCGGTGTGTCCTCCGGGGATGACTGCGGCACGATCCTTCAGCGAAATTGCGATCACCTTTGATTGGAAATTCGATTCCAGGCGAAGCTCGTCCCCAATCGTCGTCCCGATCAGCTTTATCGGTGACGCCCCCGGCCCATCGCTTCCTACGGCACGTGTTGCAGGGTCTTCAACGCAGTTGACGCGCCGGTGGAGCGAAGGGTCGTACCAGTCATTCCCCACGATGCCGTGGACATCGGGGTAGGCTCCTGTAAACAGACTGGCATGGGCCGGTCCGGTGACGGTGGTGGCGCAGTTGTAGCGGCAATCCACAAAGTTGGCCCCGCTCAGGAGAAGATTGAAGCCACGCTTGACGAAGTAGGGGCGGAAACGCACCAGGTAGTCGTACCTGAATTGGTCAATGACCAATACGACGATTAGCTTGGGGCCGGAGTTGACATCCGGGCCCTCGGCCCGGCTCTTCGACCTCGAAGCAGAGAAAAAGAATGCGGCCAGGATTACGACCAGGAATACAGAAGCCACCAATCGGTATTTCAAGGCATCCCCCCCAGGAGATTCATGAGAGCAGTTGAAAGCCTGACAGTTTAGCAAGGATGCCCGATTTTGCGTCCAGTCCTTTTTGAGGCCACGAGGGAGCGGGAAGTCCGCCTGGAGTGGCGGGAATAACAACAAGCGGAGTCCACTTGGGGGGAACGCCAACGTTTGCCTGCAAGCTCAGACTCCGGACATTTACTCGGAAAATCAGTTGATCAGGCTCTTGCGCGAGGAGTTCGGGGGAACGCGCGGTCAGAACGCGCCTGGCTGGGAAAGCCGTTCAACTTACCAGTTGAGCTTGGCCGGGAAGGACTCGTTGATGAGTTCCTGATAGTAAGGCTTGAGTTTTTTGATGTCAGGCCGCTCGGCGCTCTTCGAATACAGGTCGTAGCTACTGAAGGCCTTCACCCACCGAAACATTTCCTTGTCGTGGTCGTTCATCAGGTAATCGTACTCGCCTTCCTTGTGAGCGGCATAAAACGAATGGTAGCGGAGCATGTAGAGCGCCTCTTCGGGGAGGTAGTCTTTGGCCACGTGGTAGATGTATTCGTCGTGTCCCCAGGACATGTCCACCCCGTCCAGTCCGCAGTTTTCTTCGTAGATGCCCGTTCGCGCCTGATACTCGGGGACGCGAGAATCCGGGTTGAAAGCAAAGAACTCGGGGAACACGACCCTATCGGAAAATGCGCAACCGACCGGAAATGTATCGCCCACCACTGCCCACTGGGGTTCTCCCCACAAGCAGAGGATTTTGCCGAGGTCATGAACGAGCCCAGTCAGAATGAACCAACGGGGATGGCCGTCGGCGCGGATAGTCTCCGCGGTCTGAAGAAGGTGTTCGATTTGGCTCAGGTCGGTGTCCGGGTCGCTGTCATCCACCAGAGTGTTGAGGTATTCCATGGCCTCCCAGACGCCCATCGTGCGCTTCTCTCTTGAAAGGTACTGCCGCTTTTTTTGGAGGACGAAATCGCGCGTCTGGTATGTGTGGTTGAGCCGGTAAAACTCCTTGACGGTTGGGCGCGCCTCGGCCCTGTAGTTGCGAAATTCCTCCTGCTTTTTATTGGGGCTGGTTGCAACGAAAGGCTTGTCGACAGGAGCAGGGGGCGGCGGCTCTTCGGCATAGCGGGCTTTGACGAAGTCTTCCCATTCATCGAGGTTTTGAAGCGGCTTGTTCGACGGGTCGCTGGCTGCCATCACTTTCTCCCTCCGCCTTAGCACTCTAACACGACCGAGGCGGGCCTTGTCAATCTTAGGTGCGACTTCGCGTGCAAACGGGCGTTAAAGTGCCGGTAGTCAGCATGCGGGTCAATATTCTTAATTCTTACGCACTTCGATTTCTCCCGCGCGACAACCTCTCCCACACGTCCCCCCTGCCTTGACGCCCTTTGTCTTTTCCCATAGATTTAGGTTTCAATATGCCGGCTCGAAGTTCCAAGTAGGAGCCGCGAAGCAGTGGGTCACCTTGTCTGGTCACCTGAATTCAAGGACATGTCCCGGTAGTTTAAAGCCGCAAGAGTCCGCTCGAGGGGCAAGGCGAGGCATTGTGCGTCGTGGCCGTCCGTCAGAATTCATTCTCGGGGCAAACTATGGACGGGCCGCGCGGGTCCTGAGTCTGGTTGTCTTCCTCCTGTGCGAGACTTCTGCCTGGGGATTCAGCCCCGTCGCCGCAAAGCACGGAATGGTGGTAGCGGGGGAACCCTTCGCAGCCGAGGCCGGGCTTGAGGTCCTTCGAGCGGGTGGGAACGCGATTGACGCCGCCGTCACCGTGGGGTTCGCCCTTGCGGTGACTCATCCCGAAGCGGGCAACATCGGCGGCGGCGGGTTTATGTTGATCCGATTGGCCAACGGTGAAGCTACGGTGGTCGACTACCGCGAGGAGGCGCCTGCCGCGGCTTCGCACAATATGTTTCTGAGCGCCCGGGGCGAGTTGATTGCGGACGCGAGCGTTGTGGGGCCGCTCGCAGCCGGAGTCCCCGGCACGGTGGCCGGGCTCGCTCTGGCCGAGCAGAAATACGGCAAGCTCGGGCTCGCGCGCGTCCTCGAGCCCGCGATCCGTCTAGCCGAACAAGGCTTTCCCGTCAGCTACGCGCTCAGCGAATCGCTACGCGAAGAGCGGGAGCTGCTCTCGAAATTCCCTGAGACTTCCCGGGTCTTCCTGCGCGACGGACGACTTTACGAGCCCGGGGAGATTTTCAAGCAGCCCGATCTCGGACAGACTTTGCGGGACATCGGGCGGGAAGGCCCGCAGGCCTTCTACCGCGGACGCGTGGCTGAGGCCATCGTGGCCACGATGGAAAAGTACCACGGGCTCATCAGCCGATCGGACCTCGAGCAGTACCAGCCTAAGGTTCGCCGGCCTCTCGAAGGCCATTTTCGCGGGTTTAAAATTTTGACTGTTCCCCCGCCGAGTTCCGGAGGAGTGGTACTTATTGAAATGCTCAACGTGCTCGAGCCGCTTGACCTGGGCAGCCCGAATTCTTTCCATTCCATGCATTTGATTGCTGAAACGATGCGGCGCGCTTACGCCGACCGCGCCGCATACCTTGGAGATGCCGACTACGCGCGCGTGCCGGTATCGGGCCTGACGAGCCCCTCCTATGCTGCGAAGCTTCGCGATGAAGTCCTCCGGGCCAAGGCCGACCTGCCCGTCCAACCCGGGAAGCCATTGGAGTTCGAGTCCTCCGAGACGACCCATTTCTCCGTGGTCGATGCAGAAGGCAACGCGGTGGCAAACACTTACACTCTGAACGGCGGCTACGGGTCAGGCCTGACGGTCGAAGGGGCCGGATTCCTCCTGAACGATGAGATGGACGACTTCGCGGCAAAGCCGGGTGTCCCGAATATGTTCGGGTTAGTCCAGGGCGAGGCGAACGCGATTGCCCCTCACAAGCGCCCGCTCTCGTCCATGACGCCAACCATCGTGATTGAAAACGTCCCGGGCCAGGCGGCAGAGGGCGGCACTCGGCCGTGGAATGCAGGCAGCTCCCCGGGCCCGGTCGAAGCGGTCCGGCTCGTCCTTGGGGCGCGCGGCGGGGGAATGATTATCAATACCGTGCTTCAAGTCATCCTCAATGTTTTGGTCTTCGGGATGGATGTCCGCGAGGCGGTCACGTCTCCGCGTTTTCATCACCAATGGTTGCCCGATCAATTGACGGTCGAGCGCCGGGGTTTCTCGGCGGATACCCTCGAGAGGCTGCGGGAAGCGGGCTACAAGTTGAACGAGCGGGCCGCCATCGCCGAATGCGAGGCGATTGAAATCAACCCCAAGACGGGTTGGCGGTTCGGTGCCGCGGACCCTCGCCGGGATGGAAAGGCGGTCGGGGACTGATGGAGTTCGCGCTCTCGACGCATCTGTTTGTCAGCGAACGGCTGGGCTCGTACCTCCTGGACCAGGTTTATGCCGCCGGAATCCGGCAGTTCGAAATTTTTGCCGCTCGCCAGCACCTGGACTATCACGATCCGAACCAGGTCCGCGACGTCGGCCTGTGGTTCAAGGACCGCGGCGTGCGGGTCCATTCGCTTCACGCCCCGCTGTTCGCCGATTTCGATTGGGGCCGTTCGGGCGGGCTTCCCATTTCATTGACGTATCTCGAGAAGCGACTCCGGATCAGCTCCATGGATGAGATCAAGCGCGCCATCGACATTTCGGAACAACTCCCTTTCCGCTACCTCGTTGTGCACCTGGGCCTTCCGGACGAGGAATTCGACATGCGGAAATTCGACGCGGCGCTTACTTCTGTCGAACATCTGAAGCTCTTCGCCAGAGACCGCGGAGTACAGCTTCTGCTCGAAAACATTCCGAATGACCTCGGCGCGCCGGCGCGCCTGATCCAGTTTATTCAGTACACGCGTCTGGAAGACTTGAAGATCTGTTTTGACACGGGCCACGCCCACATGACCGGCGGCGTGCAGCCGGCCTTCGAATTGTTGAAGAACCGCATCGTGTCAACCCACGTCCATGACAACCGGCGCGAGAAGGACGACCACCTTTTTCCCTTTGACGGCGGCATTGACTGGGAGCAGACGATCCGGGACTTCCGGACCGTGGACGGCCAGTTCCCCATCGTCTTCGAGTTGAGGCATTACAGCCCTGAGGCCAGCAGCCTCGCGCGGCTGCGCCAAGTCATCGAGAGGATCGAAGCCATTCGTTGAGTTTGGAGTACCAGGCTCTCCTGAGCCAAGGGGTCGGAGAAATACCTCCTTGCCATCGCTCGCGAATATACGGAATATCGGCCAATACGCCGGCCAGGAAGTCGAGATTCAGGGCTGGCTTTACAACCTGCGCGAGAGCGGCAAACTCCTCTTCCCGCAATTCCGCGACGGCACCGGCATCATCCAGGGAGTAGTGGTCAAGAGCGCTGTTTCTCCGGAAGTTTTCGAGCGCGTCCGGACCCTGACCCAGGAGTCCTCCGTGCGCGTCGCGGGAAAGGTCCGCGCAGAGCAGCGCGCCCCGGGCGGCTTTGAGATCGAGGTCTCGGACCTCGAAGTCCTCCACCTTGTCCCGCCCGAGCAGCCGTACCCCATCACCCCCAAGGAGCACGGGACCGAATTCCTCATGGACCACCGCCATCTGTGGTTACGCTCCGTGCGGCAGCGGGCGATCATGGGGGTGCGGCACGAGATCATCAAAGCCTGCCGGGACTTCTTCGACGACCGCGGCTTCACGCTGGTTGATACGCCCATCCTCACGCCGACCTCTTGCGAGGGCACGACGACGCTGTTTGAAGTGGACTACTTTGACGATAAGGCGTACCTCACCCAGTCCGGCCAGCTTTACAACGAGGCGGCTGCGATGGCGGTGGGGAAGACCTACTGCTTCGGGCCGACCTTTCGGGCGGAGAAGTCCAAGACCCGGCGCCACCTGACGGAGTTCTGGATGGTCGAGCCCGAGGTCGCCTTCGCCACGCTCGACGACATCATGGCCCTGGCGGAGGAACTCGTCGCCTGCGTCGTCCAGCGCGTCCTCTCCCGGCGCCGCGCCGATCTCCAAGCCCTCCAGCGTGATGTCTCGAAGCTCGAAGCGTGCACCCCGCCCTTTCCCCGCTTGAGCTATGACGAGGCGGTGAAAATCCTCAAAGACAAGGGCAGCGCGATCGAGTGGGGGGCGGACTTTGGCGGCACGGACGAGACGCTTCTTTCCGAAAACTTTCCCAAGCCCTTGCTCGTCCACCGTTACCCGAGCCAGGTAAAAGCGTTTTACATGGCGCCCGACCCGGCGTGCCCCGAACTGGCGCTCTGCGTGGACGTGCTGGCGCCGGAGGGTTACGGAGAGATCGTTGGCGGCGGCGAGCGCCTCGCCGATTACGACCTGCTCGTTCGCCGCATTGAAGAGGCAAAACTCCCGCGAGAACCGTTTGAGTGGTACCTGGACCTGCGGCGTTATGGGACCGTCCCCCACTCAGGGTTCGGCATGGGCATCGAGCGCGTGGTCGCCTGGGTCTGCGGCCTCGAACACGTGCGCGAGACTATTCCTTTTCCTCGTATGCTCTACCGGCTGAAGCCCTAGGAATTTCCTGGGGTGCCACTTATCCGAAAAAAATGTCTTAAGCGGCCCAATGGAGACGACGCTTTCGATTTTCGTCCGGGAGGTCGGGGCCAGCGCCGCCGCGCATTAGCTGACCCAGGTCGCCCGCACAGGCCAACTGAGTGCTGACCGGCCATGGTGGAGGCCGTTACGGTATGATAGCTGGTCAGGTGTTTTGCATTTTCCCGGAGGCAACGTCTTGAAATTGCGGATCCTGGGCGTTCCACTCGACCTCGGGCAGGAACGCCGGGGTGTTGATATGGGGCCATCGGCCGTGCGCGCCGCGGGCTTGAACGCCGCGCTCGAGAGCCTGGGACATCAGGTCGAGGACACGGGAAACATCAACGTAAAGATTCCTGAGACCCAGCACTTCGGCGACCGTCGCGCCAAATACCTCAAGGAAATCGCCGAAACCTCCCAGGAAGTGGCGCACCGGATTTATCGCACCCTGGAGGAGGGATTCTTCCCTTTGTCGCTCGGCGGCGACCACTCCATCGCGGTTGGGACGCAGGCAGGTGTCTCCAAATTCTATCGCGACCGCAAAAAGTCCATCGGGTGCATCTGGATTGACGCCCACGCCGACATGAACACGCCCGAGACCAGTCCCAGCGGCAACGTCCACGGCATGCCGTTTGCCGCCACGTTGGGCTTTGGGCCCGAACCCCTGGCGAAAATCTTCGGCTACGCTCCAAAGATCCGCGCCAAAAACTGCGTTCTGATCGGGGTGCGCAACCTGGACGTCCGCGAGCGGCGCCTTGTCAAGCAATCCAAAGTGACGGTCTTCACGATGCGGGACATTGACGAGTTGGGCATGCGCGCGGTGATGGAGAAGAGCCTGGCTGTCGCCACCCGGGGCACGGTCGGCTTCGTCACTTCATTTGATATGGACGTTGTGGATCCCTCGGAGGCGCCCGGAGTGGGGACTCCCGTGCGCGGGGGAATCACCTTCCGCGAAGCCCACCTGGCCATGGAAAAAATTGCGGACAGCAAGAAGTTGCTGGCCCTGGAACTCGTCGAAATCAATCCCATCATTGACATTGCGAACAAGACTGCGAATCTGGCCGTAGGTCTGGCTACCTCGGCGCTGGGAAAGAAAATTTTGTGAACAAGAAACTCCGCGTGGGGCTTCTCTTCGGAGGGCGCTCGGGAGAGCACGAAGTTTCACTGACTTCGGCGGCCTCCATCCTGGGCGCGCTCGACCCGTCGAAGTACGAAGTCGTCCCCATCGGCATCACTCGCGAAGGCCGTTGGGTGGTGGGCTCGGCCGCGGACAGGCTCCTTCCCGCGGTGCTTGAAAATGGAAAGCCAGTGACGGCCTCCGTTGACCCGACCATGCCGCAGCTTATCCCCCTCGATTCTCCTTCCCTGGCGCCCCGGCCCTCCGGGCCGCGGATCTCCCCGGACGAGGGGCAACTGGACGTCATCTTCCCCGTCCTCCACGGGACGTTCGGCGAGGATGGCACCGTACAAGGCCTGCTCGAGCTGGCCGGCATCCCGTACGTCGGCGCGGGCGTGCTCGCTTCCGCGGCCGGCATGGACAAGGACGTCATGAAGAAGCTTTTTCGGGATGCCGGCCTGCCGATCGTGAAGTGGGTGCTGGTCTTGCGGAGCGATTGGGAAAAAGATCCCGAGGGGGTTCGGCGGCTCGTCGAGAAGCAACTCCGTTACCCGCTCTTTGTGAAACCGGCGAACCTGGGTTCTTCGGTGGGGATCAGCAAGGTCCACCATCGGCGAGAGTTTCCCGCGGCGATGGACTTGGCGGCGCCATATGACAGGAAAATTCTGGTCGAAAAGGGACTCGAGGCCCGGGAAATAGAATGCTCGGTGCTCGGGAACGACCGGCCGGAAGCTTCTGTGCCGGGGGAGGTGGTCCCCGTCAACGAGTTCTACGACTACGAGGCGAAATACGTCAAGGAGGGTTCGGAGTTGATAATTCCGGCGAAGCTCCGCCCGCAGCAGACGGAACGCGTCCGCGACCTGGCCGTTCGCGCCTTCCAGGCCATCGATTGCGCGGGCATGGCGCGCGTGGATTTGCTCTTGGACCGGAAGTCAGGGAAGATTTATGTGAATGAAATTAACACCATCCCCGGCTTTACCTCGATCAGCATGTATCCGAAATTGTGGGAAGCCACCGGGCTCCCTTACCCTCAGCTCCTTGACCGGCTGATCGAACTTGCCCTCGAACGCCAGCGCGAAAAGTTGCGCACCCGATATACCTACACGCCCTCCTCGCGGTGATTCATCCCGGACAAACTCAAATGGATTCGAGTTGAGGCGAGTCGCCCTGGCATTCCGCGGTCAAAGCTGAAGTGGCGTCGCAGGGAATTCCCTTGACAAGAGGGCCCGGCTGGAATAATTTAACTAGTCAGTTAGTTAAATATGCGGGCTTCAGAAACCAAGACGGTCGAGGGCCTGCGGGCGCGCCGGGGGAGGGAGACCCGCGCCGCCATTCTCACGGCGGCCGAGCGCGTCTTCGCCGAGGGCGGGCTCGACGGCGCGAGGACGGACGCCATTACTGCGGCGGCCGGCGTCAACAAGGCGCTCCTCTATTATTACTTCCGCGGCAAGGACGCCCTCTATTGCGCTGTGATCGAGGCCTTATACGAGGAATTTTACCGGAGGGAGATGGCGGTCCTCTCGGGCGAGGACTGCGTGCGCTCGACGCTTTTGCGCTTTGTGACCATCCATTTCGATTTCATCGCGGCGCGCCCCTACTACCCACGCCTATTCCACTGGCTGCTGATGACCGGCGGGAGGCCGCTCGAGCGGCTTGGCCGGAAGTACCTCGTGCCGCTGAGTCGAAAGCTGGTGAAAGTCATTGAACGAGGCGTTCGGCGGGGCGAGCTGCGTCCCGCGGACAGCCACCATACGGCGCTCTCTCTGGTGGCCCTGACCGTCTTCTATTTTTCCGCGGCTCCGGTCGTCAAAATCATCCGGCACGTCGATCCCTATGAAAGGGCCCAGTTGGCGCGCCGCAGGCAAGAGGTGCTGGACTTCATTCGTTATGGGCTCTTCCGCAATCCGGAGGCTCGCCTCCCATGAGTCGCAAGTTTGCCGTCCTCGTTTTGATTCTTGCCGCCGCGTCGGCAGGAGTGCTTTATTACACCGCCAGAATCCGCCCTGGCGGCCTCGTCCTGACTGGCATTGTCACGACGGACGACGTAGCTGTCAGCTCGCAAATCGCAGGCCGGCTGAGCCGGTTGCTCGTAAAAGAGGGCGACACCGTCACGCGCGACCAGCTTCTGGCGGTTATCGAGCCGGAAGAGCTCAAAGCGGACCAGGCGTATTTCGCCCACAGCGAAGAGGGTTACTCGGCGCAGGTCCAGGAGGCCGAAGCGGCCCTGAGGTTTCAGGAGCTTCAGACCCGGGATCTGATCCGGCAGGCGGAAGCCGCGGTTGCCGCCACGGAAGCGCAGCAGGCTGAATCAGTGGCCAACCTCGAGCGCGCGCGGCTCGACTACGAGCGCGCCGACGGACTCTTCAAACAGAATATCGTCTCCGCGCAGGTCGCCGATCAAGCTCGGACCGTCTATCAGGCGGCCCAGGCGCGCGTCGAATCGGTCCGCAAGCAGGTGGAAACCCAGCGCGCAGCTCTGGCGCTCGCCCACTCCAATGCGGAGCAAGTCGCCGCGCGCCGGAGCGCGCTGCTGGCAAATCGTCATCAGCTCGCTGCTGCGGCCGCACAAAAAGAGAAAGCGAGTGTGCGGCTGAGTTATTCGGAAATCCGGTCTCCCATCGAGGGGATTGTTTCCGCGCGCGCGGCTCGTCAGGGAGAGGTGGTCAACCCGGGCCAGCCCCTCTTGAGTCTGATAAACCCGGACGACCTGTGGATCCGCGCGGACGTCGAAGAAACCTATATTGACCGCATCCGGCTGGGCGACCAGATGACGGTCCGGTTTCCCTCAGGAGCAGAGCGCGCAGGGAGGGTCTTTTACCGGGGCGTGGACGCTGATTTCGCCACTCAACGCGACG
>WNFH01001528.1_pt1 | contig 20712 bp, 18 predicted proteins | sample 5400411 | NCBI WGS metagenome assembly WNFH01 (sample SAMN13153347, study PRJNA577476) | soil metagenome | isolation source: 200 cm saprolite under Douglas fir tree site 2 hole 3 | place: USA:California | collected 2015-04-18
TTTGTGGGGTCTTCTTTGAAAGTTCTTTGACCGCCTCAAGAATTGCGATCCGGACGGCCTTTTCCACCGGGGTTTTCTGCCAGGTACCAAGTCCCCCGACACCGCCAAAGCCTCCGCCAAAGCCACCCAAGAGACCTCCAAGATCAAAATCATTCGCCTTTCCTTCCACAGTTGTAGAAAAGAGCATCCGCGATGTCTTCGCGTCCACTACCTGAATAATCATTGCGACATGGCTTTGCCGAACGGAGCCGAGGAGCCCGCCGACTACCGCACCGGTGAAGCCAAAATAACCGGCGCCTAGTCCGCCACCCCCTCCCGCGGAACCCGGCTCAAACTCGGTAATGGCACCCTTGATAAGTAGATCTGCGCCCTCGATCGCGCCCATGGGAGCCGCTGTTTCCCGGCTTATCCGGCCGGTGGCTGCCAAATCTTGCTCCTGTAGCACGTCTTTTAGCGCTTGGCGGTCAAGAACAATGAAGCGGTTGGATTGAAGGAGCGCATCGTTAAGCATGTCTGCCATGCCATTGCCAATCTGAGGAGTGTACCACTGAAAGCCCGGGTACCCGCCGTACACGGTCCCTCTGCCTTTGGCGGTTTGGTCCGTAAACTGGTAAACAGCCACTCTCGCCTTCGGGCCGTTATACGGCTCAAGCTGATACGCTTCGATGCTCTTTTCGGTAGTGGATTCTGTTTTCGCGGTTGGCTCACCGGCATGCTGGATCATCTCGCCCATGGGACCGCAGCCTGCTACTAGAATTGGAAGGAAAAAATGTAGGAAACGCATGGCGTACCTCCTATAGAGGCGTGAGCGTTAGTCAAACTAAAAAGCCCGAACCGGGAAGGACCCCGATCGGGCTCTAAGTAATACAAATCAAAGCTGCTGACCTACCGCCCCTTTAAGTGCTTATAGGTTGTAGGGCCAGATCAGGACCTCGTAACAGGAGTGCTTATATGACGGGTAGCATCTGGCTGTCAAGAGGCAGTTTTCTTCGTGGCGTGCTCATCAATCCACGCCCTGCACAGTTGGAATCCGTGCTCTTCGGCTTGTTCCTTCGTTACAAAGGTGAAATCCCTTGGCCCCTCAAGCCGTTTAAGCTCTATTGTTGCGCCTTCCTTGTCCGGAGCAAACACTATGCCTCGCGAGTACCATCGGTTTTTCAGTGCCGGAACAGCCGCCGCGTAGATAGGGTAGTTATTGTAGTGATGCATTCTCGTCTACCTTTCTTCAGCGCCTTCCCGGGAGGAAAGATTTGCCACTGGGCCAAATTTTACACCAGACTCATTCCGGAACCACGCTGGCTTCATCGCCCCATCCAATCCTTAATGTCTTATTGCGGGGCTTGAGTCTGATCTCCAATGTAAGAGCGGTATCAAAAAAGTCCTTAACCAGAACTGGTCGTTGATGTTGTACCAAGTACGCTCTAGAGCATGTCTGGAAACCCCCCCTGAAGCTAAATTGAGGTATCATATGGATATACCAGCATAATGATATATCCACATGACATCTCAATCCCTGGGAGTCAGCCGGCAAAGGTATGACTCCGACCTCTCCGATAGGCAATGGAAGCTCATCGCCAATCTCATTCCCTCCATTAAAAGCAATAATACCATAGAAGGACGTCCTGCCAAGTATGGCAGAAAAGAAATTCTTAATGCAATCCTGTATGTAGCCCGCACAGGCTGCCAATAGAGGCTGCTGCCCCATGACTTCCCAAAATGGAAGACGGTTTATGATTACGTTATTCTTTGGCACAATGCTGGAGTTTTTGAAAAGATCAATACTCGTTTGCGCATCGAAGTACGCGGGCGTGCCGGCAGGAATCCGCAGCCCTCAGCAGGAATCATAGACAGCCAATCGGTGAAAATCGTTGCTAATCTTGGCTTTTCCGGATTTGACGGGGCCAAGAAAGTTAATGGCAGGAAGCGCCACATTGTTACAGATACATTGGGACTTTTACTCTCTGTCGTTGTGCATGAAGCGTCGCTTTCCGACCGTGCAAGCGCAGGAAGGGTGCTGGCAATATTACGAATGTAGTACAAGCGCATCCGCACCGTCTTTGCTGATCAGGGATACACCGGGAAGCTTATCGGGATCGTTAAAACAAAATTAAAGATCACTATCATGATTATCAAGCGCACTGAAGTGCGCTCTTTTCATATTCTCCCTCGGAGATGGGTTGTGGAACGCACTTTCGGATGGTTTGGGTTTTATCGCAGGCTTGCCAAAGACTATGAACGCTATCCAAAACACAGTGAAGCCTTTGTTTATATTGCCATGTCCAACATCATGATTCACCGCTTAGCAAGGGGTTTTTGAACATGCTCTAAGGGCTGAGGCTATAGCTCCGATACAAAATAAGGTTGGAGCATTCCTGACAGATCCGCTTCTTAACGGAATCCTGACGCAAACAAAAAGCGCCTTTGACTTGAGGCAGATAATGGATGAGGGAAAAATACTTCTGGTCAACCTGGCTAAAGGAAAGATCGGTGAAGACGCCTCGTCTTTGTTGGGAGCTTTGCTAGTTACAAAAATAGGGCTGGCTGGATTAGGTCGCGCAGATAAAAGAGGCGGTCCTGACCCATGTAAAAGTTTCGGATTTCCGATCCAGGCAACGTTGCCAGAAGCCGCTTTCGCCCTGCATGAGGCCTTTCTACGATGAGACAAAAATCTATTAGACTAAAGTCCAATAGACTGCAGCCCGCTTATCGAATACACATAACGGAAATAAAAGGATTCGAGAAAGGAGGTTCGATGATGAAACACTTAACCCGTCTCTTGGCGGCCTTGGCGCTGGCGCTGATGCTGGGGGCCCCGGCCTCCGCAGCCGATTTCTCTTTCAGCACGGGCGCCCCAGATGGTCGGATTGCCACCGCGTCCCGCCCCGAAAGCCACCGCAAGATTGAGATCGAGTCGGCCGATGACTTTATCCTCACGTCGCGCACGGTCCTCCACGAAGCCACCTTTACCGGGCTGCTGTTCGACGGGGGGCGCGGGGAGATACGCGAAGTGCGCGTGGAGATCTATCGTGTGTTCCCGAAAGACTCAGACATCACGCGCACGATCCATGTGCCCACCCGGACAAACTCGCCATCGGATGTCGCGTTTGCGGAACGCAGCAGCTCGGACGGAAACTTGCGGTTCACGGCCACGGTCGTCGATCACCATTTCCGGGTCGACAACTCCGTGATCGATGGTATCCATCCGATTCCGAATCAAACCACAGGGGGCGAGGGTCCGGTGGCGGGGCAGGTCGTCCAGTTCGACGTGGTGTTCGACGAGCCGTTGGACCTGCCTCCCGATCACTACTTCTTCGTTCCCCAGGTGGAGCTGCAAGGTCGGGGTGGCAACTTCCTCTGGCTGTCCGCGCCCCGCCCGACGAGCCCACCGTTGTTTACCGGCGACCTGCAGATGTGGATCCGCAACGGGGACCTGGATCCGGACTGGCTGCGGGTCGGTACGGATATTGTCGACGGCGTCACCCCCCCGACGTTTAACGGCAGCTTTTCCTTGATTGGCGAAATCCCGTAGGAATAGAGCCGTTGCGTGCGGCCCGGTCGCCAGCCGTGACCGCGCCATGGGCACCTGGAAGTTCGTTCCATTGCCGTCTACCTTATGCGGAGACGTGTACAGCTTCAGCGCACGTGAGATCATGCCCTGCCGTGCCTGTGGCCCCTGGGGCTAAGCGGATGCCCTAGTAAGCAACTCGCCCTATAAGACGGCAAACAACGAGCCATTTTAGAGGCGAAACCGTTTCGGTTTTTAGGGGTGTTTGTGGTAGTTTTCAAGGCCGTTTAGGGTCGGAGTACTTGATCAAAATTCGTGATTTTCTTTTGAATTCATAGGTAGTTACTGGGTTTTCCCGGCTTTAGGCTTCCTTCTCTTGAGCGGGTTCAAATCCACTCGCCCCGACCATTTATTTCTCCCCAAGGTGTTAAGGCGCGGCGCCTGAGTTGACTCCGTGCTAGCGACTCTTTTTACTCTCAATCTCCTTTTTGACTTCCTCGACGAACTTGAGATTCATAAGCCTTTCGACGGGAACCTCTTCCTTGATCTTTAGAGGGATTCTAACGTCGTACTCGATGACGCTCTTAAGAGCGTCAGTTGATGGAAGACCAGGCACTCCTTCGGGTAGCGCTCTGTTGTAGCGCCTAATGCCGTCCACCACCAGCGCTCTGTTTATGCCGCCAAACTTCAATCTTTTTATCGCCACATCGGTCGCCCCCTCGACGTTGTCGCGAATGAACATGAGCGAGCGGATCACGGCGCGCAGCCACCTTTTGACCTGACCCGGATTCTCGGCGATCTTTTTCTCCGTCACCGCAAAGCCTTGGAAAGGGTAGGGGAACATGTCGCCCAGAAACGCGATCACGCGAAGCCCTTCCCGCTCTGCGCGCACGATGCTCGCCGGATCTAACGTCGCCGCCTCTGCGGCCCCCGACTTGAGGGCTGCGATGACCGTGCCTGGATTGGTGCCTAACACAACGCGGTTAAAGTCGCCCGACGCCAATCCGTGGCTCTCGAAATAGCGCGTGAGCAGGGTATCCGTAGTGTCCCTGATCGCGTTCACGCCGATTGTTTTCCCCTTGAGGTCGGAGATCTTCGATACGTTGGGTCCGGTGACCAGGTACCAGGTGACTCTTTCCGTTTGAAACATGATCACTTTGAGAGGGGCGCCCCCGTTTACAACCGCGCGCATCCCGCTCCCGCCCGCGCCGCTGTAATCGATCGCCCCACTGAGAAGCGCGGCGATGCCACTGGGGCCGCCGATCGATACGGTCTCGTTTTCGAGATCCTCGTCCTTGAAGAAGCCCTTTTCCTCGGCCACGTAAAGAGAGAGATAATGGATCGACGCCGAAGGGACCGCCGTCCTGATCTTCTCGGCGTGGACCACACCGGAAAAAAGTAGGAGCAAGATGAAGGAAGCAAAACTCGCAACGACATGTCCGGGTCTTTTCAAGGCTTGTCTCATAGTCGGTCCTCTCGCTGCTATGACCTCGCGGCCGCCTTTTCGTCCAGCGGGATCTGCTGCATCGCAAAGGCCGCGCCCGCCCGGTAGGCCCGGTGAGTCACCAGAGATTTCTTGACTGCCTCCAGCACGAGTTCCCGATCCCATTCCGTATGCAAATGTTTGAGAAGGACCTTGTCCAGCAGCAGGGCATGTTCCTGATCCGCCTCGACGTGAACGTTCTTGTCTTTGAGGAGATCCTGGCGAATTCCCACTTCGGAAACCAGCTTGGCTCGGATTCTGTGCGAGAATCCTCCTCCCTTGACGATCGCGTCGGAATTGATTGCCTCCACGACCGACACAGAAGCAAAAGATTCCAGCCAGCTCTTCTTTCCCAGATGAAGCCAGGCTTCCAGCGCCGCAGCCACGAAAGGATGCAACTGCGCACTTTCGATTTCCTCTTTGCCGACGCCGAACAGCCACGCCTCCCTGGTGATCAGCGAAAAATGGTCTTCCCCGCCGGCGCGCGGGTCTCCGATCAGCTCATCCTGCTCGTGCAGCCAGATCTCTCTTTTGACATCCAGTGGGGCCTGCCCCATCGCCAGCGCCCAGCAGTCCCGCCGGTTCCTGACAAAATGGGCCTGATGAATGACCCAGCAACGACAGCGTGCGTGCGTAAAGCGCGTATTCAGATAATACTGAATCTCCGGCGTCTCGAAATGGTCGTTTGCCAGAACTTTGATGTACTTTATCAGCTCCTCGTTACTCGATATCTCTGACATCCCTTTTTCTCTCCTTTTTTAAGAACAACCCGTCGCCTGAATATGACTCTTTCTCATTGCCTGTCAAGCAAGGGTGTGGTTGAGAGATGGGGGAACCTGCCCCTCCGCTCGGTAGGCGATGGGTCTCTACTTCTCTGCACCTCGGTTCTTAACCTGACCTGTCCATTCTCTCCTAGAGCGCATAGTTTCGGCGCCTCCCTTGCTTCGGGACAGGCACCCCTTTCTGTGGAGAAGTGGGACAGAGCAGCGGGAAAAAGAGGTTTCGAAGGGAATCCCCCCTCTCGGCACTGCTCCAAAGCAGGGGACCGCCCCGTCCCTGAGCGAAGATTGGCTCGGAGGCGTTGGAGGTCTCTGCGAAGCCGAGGAAATACAGCATCGATGTCTGAGTCGGCCACGTATTTTTTGGCTGACGAGTTTCGATGCTGCCCAAGGCGAGCAACTTAGACTTCCCGCCGACGAGACACTGAAGCGAAGGGATGGGGCGGTCCTGTTGCAACTGGGCCGCAAGCGGAGAGGCTTGATTTCCTTCCTCCACTCTATAAAGCTACAGCAAGCGAACTTTTCGTTCGCGCCCTTCTCAAAGGAGGCACGGGACCATGAATAGAATCTATCGAGCCATGGTTTTGGCAGGCTGCGCCATTGCCGTCTTGCTTGCGCCGACGCTGGCTCCCTCCGCTGATCTTTCGCCGTAGATCGCCAAAGCCAAGGAGGAGAGAGAGATTGTTTGGTATACAACCACGTCAAATGCCGATAATCAGGCCATCGTGACCGCGTTTACGCGCAAGTATCCCTTCCTCCAAGTCCAGGTCCTCCGCACTACGGGCGAAAAGCTGCGGCAAAGGATCCTCACGGAGGCTGTCGCAGGGCAATATTTTTCGGATCTGGTCGTCTTCAACACCATGGAGATGGCTCTGTTGAAATCGCGGAATCTCCTGCAGCCCTACGTTCCTCCCGAGGGAGAGGTCTTTCCGGGCGGCGCCAAAGACCGGGACGGCTACTTCACTGGTGCTTACGCACGAAACTTTGTGATCGGATACAACACAGCGGTGATCCCCGAGAAGGAGCGGCCCAGAGATTGGCCGGACTTCCTCAATCCGCGTTGGAAGGAAAAGATCGGTATCGATGAAGAGGAGTTTGAATGGTACGGAACGCTCATCGATTACTGGGGAAGGGAAAAAACGGTCAAATATATGAAGGCGCTCGCAGCCCAGCAGCCTCAGCTGCGGCGCGGACATAGCCTTCTGGCCGAGCTTCTGGCGGCGGGCGAGTTTCCGGTGGCGATTGTCTTCCCCTATAACATGGAGCAGCTCAAGCAGAAGGGAGCTCCGGTCGATTGGTCCACAACCTCCGATCCGATCGTGACCTCGATCAACGGCATCGGTATCTCCGCCAAGGCGCCTCACCCAAACGCAGCGAAGCTCCTGGTCAACTATATCCTGTCCGAAGAAGGGCAGGGCGTCATCCGGGATCTCTTTCGCGTCCCGATCCGTCCCGGCGTGAAGCCCGCAGCGGCAAAGCTTGAACAATCTTCCCTGAAGATCCGTTACGTGCCGTCCGAAATGTTCAAGAAGATTTCCGAATACGAGGAGGAATTCAGGCAGATCTTCTGGAAAAGGTGAGAGTCGCAGAGAGAGGCTATTTTTCTTTAGTTATGCTCCGCAGGTATTGCTGCTCAAGTTCCTGCCACTTCCCGAGATCGACCAACCGATCCCGCTCTTGAAACGTGGCGAGGCGATCGCTCATCGCCTCTGTGGTTCCGTCGCGCTTGAGAAGGCTCAAGACCTCTTTCATCGCGTGGATCGCCGCCCTCTGATTGTCGGAGGGAAAGATCGCGATGCGAAATCCCATGCCCTCCAGGCGAGCTGCCGGAAGTAGGGGAGTCTTGCCGCCCTTGAACATATTGACCATGAGCGCCACTTCGGTGATCGAGCGGGCGATCTTCTCCAACTCCGCCTCCGACTCAGGGGCCTCTACAAAGACCGCATCGACCCCCAAGCGGGCGAACGCTTTGCCGCGCCGGATCGCTTCCTCGAGACCGTGAATCGCCCGCGAGTCGGTTCGACCGATGACGGCAAAATCCCGATCGCTCCGGCTCGCCAGAGCAGCCTCCAGCTTTTTCTCCATCTCCGGCAAGGAGATGACCTCTTTCCCTTCGAGGTGGCCGCATCTCTTGGGGGTCACTTGGTCTTCGATATGGATCGCCGCGACTCCTGCCCGCTCAAATTCCTGCACCGCGCGAATCAGGTTCAGAGCATTGCCGTAGCCGGTATCGGCGTCGGCGATGACTGGGATCTTGACCGCCGACACGACCTGAGCCGCTCTCTCAATCACCTCTGACATGGTGACCAGGCCGATATCGGGAACGCCCATGCTGCGCGCCACGGTGCCGCCGCTCAAATAGACCGCCTCGAAGCCGGCCTCTTCCACGAGCCGCGCCGAGAGGCCATCAAAAGCTCCAGGCGCAAGCAGAAGTTCCCTGCGGGCAAAGAGTTCCTTTAACTTCTTTCTCTGACTCATGTGCTTTATCCTATCCTGCAGCCTGTCGGATGGCGTTGATTCGCTCCACCGTAGTCGGATGGGAGTAGTGATAGGCGGAATACCAGGGATGGGGCGTAAGATTGGAGAGATTCTTGACCGTCAAAAGAATCAACGCTTCTTCCATGGGCTTTCCGTCCTTGATGACCCTTGCCGCGAAACGGTCCGCCTCGTACTCATGCTTGCGCGAGAGAAGGTTCAGCAGGGGAGTGAGATAAAAGGTCGCCGGGCCTGAAAGCAAACTCAAAAGCACCAAGGCCCCGTAGTTGGACGGCCTCTCCAGGCCAAAGGCGCGGAAGAGCGGCTCGTAGTCCACCAGCAGGCTGAGAAAATAGAGACCGAGCAGAAGAAAGATGCTCTGGAACACCAGCATCCGGCGCACGTGCTTCATCTTATAATGGCCCATCTCGTGCGCTAGTACCGCCAGCCCTTGCTCGAGAGTCATCTGCTTCAAAAGGGTATCGAAAAGAACGATCCGCTTGCTCTTTCCTACACCGGTAAAATAGGCATTGGAGTGCGTCGAGCGTTTCGAGCCATCCATGGTGTAGATCCCGCCGGTCTTAAGGCCCACCTGATCCGCCAAAGCCAGAATTCGCTGACGCAGCTCGCCATCTTTGAGCGGCTCGAACTTGTTGAACAGGGGAGCGATGAGGGTGGGATAGAGGATGAGCATCAGAAACTGAAAAGCAAAAACGAAGAGAAAAACCCAGAGCCACCAATAGTAACCCGCCGCCTCCATCAGCCAGAGAACCGCAAAGAGAAACGGCACGCCGATCACGAGACCCAGAAGAAATCCCTTGAGCTTGTCGGTGAGGTAAAGCTTCCACGTAGTCTTGTTAAAACCGAAGCGAGCCTCGATTCCGAAAGTGGCATAGAGTTCCGTGGGCAGACTCAAGATCGAAAAGCAGAGCCCCGTAGCCAGACAGAACGCGATCCCGGTCGCCTGGGTGCTTGGCGGAATGCGGCTGCCGAGATTCTGCGAAACTCGGTCCAAGAGGGGGAGGACGCCTCCGAAGAGCACGAACAGAGTCACCGACCTTCCGTAGAGGTCGGCCCAGCGCTGAAACTCACCCTTGGCCAGCGTGTAGTCGACCGACTTCCCGTACCCCTCTGCGCTCATTTTACCCTCGAAAAATGGAGGGACGCTGTTTTCCCCCCGCCGTTTGCGGACCCAGAGCATGTTGAGCTCGTTGAGAACAAACTCGACGAGAAACTCCAGCAGAAAAAAGGCTAGAAAGAAGCCAATGACGACTCGTTCCATGAGGGGAGCGAAAATTGCAAGAGGGAACGGGACTTTAGAATACGGAAGCTATGTGGCTTCCGGCTCTTGAACTTTGGAAGCTGATTTCCTTATCTCTGAAGCCGGGAGCTCGCTATAGGAAAAAAGGAGTTTGCCCTCGCTCTCGTCGATCTCGACCCTTCCCCCGTTCTGCAATCTTCCGAACAGGATCTCGTCGGCAAGCACTCGTTTGATCTCGGTCTGGATCAGGCGCGCCATCGGCCGCGCCCCAAAGACCGGATCATATCCTTTCTCCGCCAGCCAGCGCCGCGCCTTCGGAGTCAGCTGGAGAAAGACCTTTTTCTCATTAAGCTGGAGATCCAGCTCCGTGATGAACTTGTCCACCACGCGCTCGATGATGTCGAGGCTGAGCGCGTTAAAGAAAATCGTGGCGTCGAGGCGGTTGCGAAATTCCGGACTGAACATCTTCTCGATCGCTTCCTTACCCTTTCCGGCATTGGTCCGCTGGCCGAACCCCAGCGGTGACCCGCTCATCTCGCGCGCGCCGGCGTTGGTGGTCATGATGAGAATGATATTGCGAAAGTCGGCCTTCTTCCCATTATTATCGGTCAGCGCGGCATGGTCCATCACCTGGAGCAGGATATTGAATAGATCAGGATGCGCCTTCTCGATCTCGTCCAAAAGCAGCACGGCATAGGGGTTCTTGTTCACGACGTCGGTCAAAAGACCCCCCTGATCGAAGCCGACGTAGCCTGGCGGCGCGCCGATCAGGCGCGAGACCGTGTGCTTCTCCATGTACTCGCTCATATCGAAGCGGAGAAACTCAACTCCCAAGACGCGCGCCAGCTGCTTCGCCACCTCGGTCTTGCCGACTCCCGTTGGGCCGAAAAATAGAAAACAGCCGATCGGTTTTTCCGGATGGCCCAGGCCGGAGCGGGAAAGCTTGATGGTGCTCGCGAGCGTCTCGATTGCCTCATCCTGGCCGAAAACGGTGAGCTTCAAATCGCGATCGAGATTTTGCAACTGCTCCTTATCCGAGGCCGACACGCTTCGAGGCGGGATCTTGGCGATCTTGGCGACCATGATCTCTATATCTTTCGGGCCGATGCTCTTCTTCCGCTTATCCGGCGGCAGGAGCTTCGTCGCCGCGCCCACTTCGTCGATCACATCGATCGCCTTATCGGGCAGACGCCGGTCGTTGATATGCTTGGCAGAAAGCTGCACGGCTGTACGAAGGGCCGAGGAGGTATAGCGAACCCCATGATGTTTCTCGTAATGGGGCTTTAATCCTTCGAGAATCTTGTAAGAATCCTCCAGGCTGGGCTCGGAGATCTCGATTTTCTGAAATCGGCGCGCTAAAGCCCGGTCTCTCTCAAAATAACTCTTATAGTCGTGGTAAGTGGTCGAGCCGATGCACCTTAATTCTCCCGAGGCCAATGCCGGCTTCAGGATATTGGAGGCATCCAGGGAGCCGCCGCTCGTGGCCCCGGCGCCGACCACAGTGTGAATCTCGTCAATGAAGAGAATCGCGTTGGGATGCTTCTTAAGAGCGTCCAGCACGCCTTTCAAACGGGCCTCGAAGTCGCCGCGGAACTTGGTTCCAGCCAACAGCGCCCCCATATCCAGGGCATAAATAACCGCGCTCTTGAGCGCTTCAGGGACTTCTCCTTGATGAATTTTCAGCGCCAGCCCCTCGGCGATTGCGGTCTTGCCTACGCCCGGATCGCCGACATAAATGGGATTATTCTTGCGGCGCCGGCACAAAACATGAATCGTGCGCTCAATCTCATTTTCCCTGCCGATCAGAGGATCGATCCTTCCTTCGCGGGCCTTTTGCACCAAGTTGACCGTGAAGGCCTCGAGCGGCTTCTGTCTCGGTCGCGGATTCTCCTCGGGACTTTCATCCTCTGAGCCGGCGGGCCACTCCTCGCCGGTGGAGATCTTCGATACGCCATGAGAGATGTAGTTGATCACATCGAAGCGCGTCATGCCCTCTTTCTCCAACAGGTAGGCCGCGTACGAATCCGGCTCTCTGAAGATCGCGGCAAGGAGATTGCCGCCGTGGATCTCCTTCTTTTCGGCTGACTGAGCATGAATCACCGCCCTTTGCAGCACCCGGTGCAGGCCTAGGGTCTGTTGGGGCTCGTGCTCTTTCCCCTGGGGCAAGGTCTCTAAGTGGTTGGCGAAAAATTCTTCCAGCTCCTTTTTTAACCGCGCGATGTCGCCGCCGCACTGGACGATCACCGGGCTGGCATCCTTGTCCTGAAGCAAGGCGAAAAGGAGATGCTCGATGCAGACGAATTCGTGACGTCTCCGCTTCGCCTCGCTGAAGGCCAAGTTGAGCGTCGCCTGGAGCTCTTTCGTGATCATCTCAGGCCTCTTCCATCGTGCACTTCAGCGGATACTCATTTTGACGGGCCAGGCTTTCCACCAGCGTCACTTTCGTCTCCGCGATCTCATAAGTGTAGACGCCGGCTATGCCGATGCCCTTTTTGTGAACGTGCAGCATGATCTGGACCGCTTCCGTTTGCTCCTTGTGAAAGACGTATTGCAGGATCTGAACGACGAATTCCTTGGTCGTGTAGTCGTCGTTATGGAGTAAAACCTTGTAGAGGGGAGGTCTCTTGAGCTTCTTCTCTGTCTCCGTAACGACCGCATGGTCCGATTCTGTTTCCCACCGGCTCATGAAATCTTCTCGTCCGTTGAATCAAAAAATAAATCTAACACGCTTCTCCCGACCGCGCAATCCGATGGACTGCAGGTCGCCCATCTTTCTTCATCCTCTTGAACCATCGAGGGAAAAGAGGGATATTTGACTCGACCAATCTCCACCGAATCTCAGCCCTCTCGAAGTGGCAGGAACTGACCACTGGAGGTGTCTCATGCTGTCCAACAAAGTCAGTGAGATCATGACCCGAGAACCCATTACCACCAGCGCCTCAAGCACGATTTTCGACGCTATGAAGTTGATGGTCGCGAAAAATATCGGTCGAGTCATCATCACGGAAGACCAAATCCCTGTGGGCATATTCACGGAGAAAGATGTCCTGAAGCGGGTCATGAACAAGAAACTGGACCCTAAAAAGACCGGCATCAAAAAGGTGATGACGAGCCCTGTTCGCGCGGTTCGGCAAGACACCCACATCGTCGAGGCGTTGGGAAGAATGTATAAGTTGAAGTTTCGTCACCTCCTCGTCCGCGATGAGAAGGGAAAAATCGCCGGCATGATCTCCATGCGGCGCATCCTGAAGCTCGCTGTGGAATTGGGACAAGGCCTCGCGGAGAGCCAAGCGGTCGGCAGCATGATGACCAAGGATATCGTGACTATCGACGCCGAACAATCCATCTACGAAGCCATTGAACTCATGATTAAGCAGGACACGGGTTGTGTCGTGGTCTTGAGCCGTGGAAAACCCAAGGGCATTTTTACCGAGCGCGACGTTCTCAAACGGGTCGCCACGAAAAAGATCGATGCAAAGAAAACGCCCGTCCAGAAGGTCATGACGACGGACTTAGTCACCTTGCCTCACACGGCCCTCATAGGACGGGTCCTGGAAGAGATGTACAGGAGGAGTTTCCGGCACATGCTGATTTTGGGAGAGCAGAAAGAGCTCGTCGGGATCGTCTCCATGAGGGACGTGCTAAAATATGCCAAGGCATTGGATGTCGACGAAAAGGTCCGGAGCACGTGGAAGGAGATCGAGGCCTTCTGGGAGTCCGAGGAGCATTACACCCCGGGATAAGGTCGCTTCCTCCTATTGACAAAAATTCCTTCCCAACCTATTTGGATACCTCAATGGCGAATCTCGGCTTCGTAGGTCTGGGTGTGATGGGCAGCGGAATGGTCAAGCGGCTGCTCAGCGCCGGACACGGCGTCACCGGTTACAATCGGGCAAAATCGAAAGCCCAGAGGCTCTTGGACGCCGGGATGAAATGGGGTGAGACGCCGCGCGCCGTAGCCCAAGCGGCCGAGATCACCTTTTCGATGGTCACTAACACCGAAGCCTTGAGGGCGATTGCTCTTGGTCCGGACGGAGTGCTCGCAGGATTGGGGTCGGGAAAGGTCTTCGTCGATATGAGTACCGTCAGCCCGGCGGCCAGCCGCGATCTCGCGGCGCAAGTCGCCGCCAAAGGGGCGCAAATGCTCGATGCTCCGGTCTCCGGCAGCGTTTCTACTCTAGAAGAAGGCAAGCTCTCGATCATGGTCGGAGGGGATCGGTCTACTTTCGACCGCGCCCGTCCAATTCTCGAAGCGATCGGTCCGAAAGTTACCTATGTAGGCGGTAACGGCCTTGCTGTGTCGATGAAGATCGCCACGAACTTGAGCCTCGCGGTCCAGATGCTCGCCTTCAGCGAGGGCGTTCTGTTAGCGGAGAAGAGCGGGATCTCACGTGAGATTGCGGTGGAGGTATTGCTAAACAGCGTCATCGCCTCTCCGATGGTAAAGTACCGCGGCCCGTTTGTCCTCAAGATGCCGGCCGAAGCCTGGTTCGACGTCAACATGATGCAAAAGGACCTGCTGCTGGCGCTGGAGATGGGAAGAGGGCTCGACGTGCCCCTCCCAACCACGGCGGCGACGAACGAAATGCTTACCGCAGCGCGCGCGATGGGATTCGCCGACAAGGATTTTGCCGTACTGTTTGAAGCGCTGGCGCGAATGGCCGGGATGAAACGCTAGATTGTAAAACCAAGAAGCATGGCGCGGCCACCTAAATCAAAGAACAAACCCCGAGCAGCCGGTCTGGATGGCTTAAGCAGCGAGAAGCTGTTGCGCTTCTACCGGCAGATGCTCAAGATCCGCCTGTTTGAAGAGCAGGTAAATCAGCTCTATTTAAGTGCAAAGATGCCGGGTCTCGCCCACCTCTACATCGGCCAGGAGGCGGTGGCCGTGGGCGTCTGCGAGGCGCTTCGAACCGACGACTACATCACCAGCACTCACCGGGGTCACGGCCACTGCCTGGCCAAGGGAGCATCCGTGGACAAAATGTTCGCCGAGCTGCTCGGCAAGGAGTCAGGCTACTGCCGGGGCAAAGGCGGCTCCATGCACATCGCCGACCAGGAAATGGGAAACTTGGGAGCCAATGCTATCGTAGGAGGGAGCACGGGCATCGCCACCGGCGCGGCCATGTCGGCGAAGCTGCGCGGCAGCGATCAGGTCGCGGTCTGCTTCTTCGGCGAGGGCGCGCTTGGACAGGGCCTGCTTTACGAATGCATGAATATGGCCTCTCTGTGGAAGCTGCCCGTGATCTATCTCTGTGAAAACAACCTTTACAACGAGTACACCCACTACAGCGAAACGACGTCGGGCGATGTTAAAGCGAGACCGGAGGCTTTCGGCATCCCGGCAGAATCGATCGACGGCCAAGATGTAGAGCTTGTCCACGCCACTGCGTCGCGCTTGGTGAAACGCGCGAGGCAGGGAGAGGGGCCCTCTTTCCTCATCTGCAACACCTACCGCTTCCACGGGCATCATGTGGGGGACATCGACCGCTCCTACTACCGCGCCAAGAAAGAAGAGGAAGAGTGGAAGAGCAGGCGCGACCCGATTCAGCTTCTTGCCCAGCGATTGAAACACCAGCGCGTCGCGGACGAGAAGGCGTTGGCTCGTATCGAAGAGGAGACGCGACGCAAGATTGAAAAAGGAGTCCAGTTCGCCTTGAACGCTCCTTACCCCGACGCGAGCGAGGTCGACCAACATGTCTATGCCGAATAGAGGAATTTTCGATTTTAGATTTTGGATCTTGGATTAGAATCGAAAATCGGAAATCTAAAATCCAAAATGGGTGCGCTGACCGCCGACTGCTGACAGTTAATACCTATGAAGGCAAAGCCCCAAGACATGCCACTTACGAAGCGTGCGAGCCGGGAGATTACTTTCGGCCAGGCGATCAACGAGGCCCTGGCTGAGGAAATGAGGCGCGACCCTAAGGTCTTTATCCTCGGCGAGGATGTCGCTGAAGCGGGCACTCCATTCAAGGTTCTCTCCGGCTTGGTCAAGGAGTTCGGAAAGGAGCGGGTGATCGACTCGCCGATTTCCGAAGCCGCGATCACGGGTCTCTGCGTCGGCGCGGCGATGACGGGAATGCGGCCGGTTGTCGATATCATGTTCGGTGACTTCGTCACGCTCACGATGGACCAGATGGTGAACCAGGCCGCCAAGATCCACTACATGTCGGGCGGCAAGCTAAAAGTACCGATGGTCATGCGCACGACCCTGGGCGCCGTTGTCTTTTTTGAAGACAAGATGATGTATCAGCTCAAGGGCCCGGTGCCTGAAGGCGAGTACACCATTCCCCTCGGTGTCGCTGATATCAAGCGCGTTGGCACGGACATCACCATCGTCGCAACCAGCAGCATGGTGCAGGTGGCTCTCTCTGCGGCAGAGACATTGGAAAAGAGCGGCATCAGTGCCGAAGTGGTAGACGTCAGAACCACGGTCCCGCTCGACAAGCAAACCATTATTGAATCGGCCAAGAAAACGAGCCGCGCGATTGTCGTTGACGAAGGCTACGAGCGCTACGGCGTCACGGCCGAGATCGCCTCGGTGATTGCAGATGGCGCTTTTTACCATCTCGATGCACCAGTGAAACGCATGGGCGCCAAGGATGTCCCTGTGCCCTTTTCACCAGTGCTTGAGGATCAAACCGTGCCCTCGCCGGAGTCCGTGGCAGAGATGGCCAAGACGCTTTGCAGAAAGTCATGAGTGGGTTCTTAGGGAGTGAACCTTTCGGCCGTGGGCAATGGGCCGTTGGCACGGAAATCGTTCAAACGGTTCAATTCGTTCAAGTCGTTAGAAAAGAGCTGGCGGTTTCAACGCTTTGAACTGTTTGAACGGCTTGAACGTTTAGCTAAGGAGAGACGCAATGGGACTCAAAACCTTTGGCCTGATGGGCGTCGATTGGGAAGAGAGGGTCAACATAGAGCGACTCAGGCAGGATCGTCTGGCCAGAATCAAAAGCGCGCTCAAAAAATCCGAGCTGGGGTCACTCCTATGCTTCGACATGAACAACATCCGCTATATCACTGCGACCCACATCGGCACCTGGGCCATGGACAAGCTCGTCCGCTTCTCGCTCTTGCCGCAGGACGACGAGCCGATCATCTGGGACTTCGGCTCCGCCGCGCGCCACCACCAGATCTACTGCCCCTGGTTGGGAGAGCGCTCGCGGGCGGGCATCTCCACGCTGCGCGGCGCGACAAATCCCGACTCCGGCCTGGCCGAAGATGTCGCGAAGAAAATCAAAGTCGAGCTGGAGAAACGCAAACTGCTCAACGAGCCGGTAGGCGTTGACGTCATCGAGCTGCCGGTGCTCTTCGCCCTGCAAGCGCAGGGAATCAAAGTCGTCGACGGACAGCAGTTGATGCATCAAGTGCGGAAGATCAAAACCCAGGACGAGATAACGCTCCTGAATACGGCGTGTATGATGGTCGACGCCGCCTACGAGGAGCTTTACCGTTATATGAGACCCGGAGTCCGGGAAAACGAATGCGTGGGCGTGGTGAGCAAGGTGCTTTACGATTTGGGCTCGGAGCATGTCGAAGGCGTGAATGCGATCTCCGGCGAGCGCTGCAGCCCGCATCCGCATGTCTACACGGACCGTGTTCTCCGTCCCGGAGATCCGGCCTTCTTCGACATCCTGCACAGCTACAACGGCTATCGCACCTGCTACTACCGGACCTTCGCGGTCGGCAGCGCCTCGCCCGCGATGGTGGACGCCTACAAGCGCTGCCGCGACTACATGGACGCCGCGATCAGCATCGTGAAGCCCGGAATCACCACGGCGGACGTCGTCAAGCTCTGGCCCAAGGCGGAAGAGTTCGGCTTTGCGAACGAAGAAGCCGCTTTCGCTTTGCAGTACGGACATGGCGTCGGCCTATCGATCTGGGAGAAGCCGATATTCAGCCGTCTGGTTTCGCTGGATCATCCTGAGGTGATCGAAGAGGGGATGGTCTTTGCGCTCGAAACCTACTGGCCCGCCTCGGACGGCTGGTCGGCGGCGCGTCTCGAAGAGGAGGTCGTGGTCAACAAAACCGGCTGCGAAGTCATCACTCGCTTCCCTTCCGAAAAACTCCTCGTGGCGGGCACCCACTACTTCACCGCGGGCGGCCCGTTGCCGGAAACCCGCGAGACCCAGTCGAATCTGAACAACCCGGGGTCGCTGGAGAGAGTAAAACGGTAGGCGACAGTAAAGAATTTTGGATTTTCGATTTTGGATTTTGGATTGAGGAGAAAAAAGATGAATAAGGCCCTTCGAAACCGCTTTCTCTACTCTGATTCCGGTAACAATCGGAAATCTAAAATCCAAAATCGTTCGACTGAGCCCCTCGGCCTGAGCTCGGGACGAAGGCTCACGACGAAGTCTAAAATCGGGTGGGCTATGAAAAACATTCTTGGACTTCTTGCAATCGTAGTAGTGCTTGGGTGCGGGGCCATGGCCGAGGCGCAACAGGCGGGCAAGGTCAATCGCATAGGCTTCTTGCGCTTCGGACCGCCTCCCACAACGTACATCGAGGGCTTCCGGCAAGGATTGCGCGAACTCGGCTATCTCGAGGGGCAGAACATCACCATCGAGTACGGGTTGGCGCGGAGTACGGAGCAGCTCCCTGACGTTGCGGCCGAGCTGGTCCGTCTCAAGGTGGACGTGCTCGTAGCCTCCGGAACACCGTCGGTCCTGCCGGCCAGGAACGCCACGAGCACGATCCCGGTGGTGTTCGTGTCCGCCATCGATCCTGTCGCAATGGGGGTGACCGCGAGCCTCGCGCGGCCGGGCGGAAACGTCACCGGAGTGACCGCTATGCACGCGGATCTTACCGGGAAGCGATTGGAGCTGCTCAAAGAGCTCCTTCCCAAGCTCTCCAGGATCGTATTCCTGGTGCGTGCGACCAGTCCGGCCACCGCCCAGTACGTGAAGGAGGCCGAGCTTGCCGCGCGCCCCTTGGGAGCGCAGCTGCAAGTCCTGGCCGTGCGCGACTCCAGCGACTTCGAAGGGGCGTTCAGCGCGGCACGGGGTGCGAGCGCGCTCCTCGCGGTAGATGACGCCGTGTTCACAGCCCACCGAACCCAGATTGCAGAGCTTGCGTTGAAGAACCGTCTGCCGACAATGTACGGTCTCAGCGAAGCGGTGGAGGCCGGCGGCCTCATGGCCTATGGGCCGCACTATGGAGACCTGTACCGTCGCGCCGCCACTTATGTGGACAAGATCCTGAAAGGCCGCAAGCCGGCTGACCTACCGGTTGAGCAGCCGATGAAGTTCGAGCTGGTGATCAATCTCAAAACGGCGAAGCAGATTGGCCTCACGATTCCGCCCTGGATGCTTATGCGGGCGGATAGAGTGATCAAGTGAGAGAAGAGGGATCGGGAGTGGAATTAGGGGAATGCGAGAGTATTTTTGAGGGCGCGTTCGACCTGTGCGAGGAGCGAGGGTGTCAGACTTCCCAGCCGTTTGACGAGACGGCGTTTATCGAGAGCTTTGACCTGTTCAGTCACGGCCTTGGACGCCAACTCGAGACGGGCAACCCCCTTGGGGATGAGCGCGTGACTGGGAGAGAGGTAGGCCGTGTTCTTGGTCAGTGGGACGACCACCACGAGCTGACTGAATTGATTGATGCTGTCGTTGGAGAGAACGATCACCGGCCGGGTCTTTTTGATCTCGACGCCGATGGTGGGATCGAGGTTAGCGACCACGACATCACCCCGCCTTACGCCGACCACTTGATTCCTCCTTCTCAAGGATGGCCCAAGCCTCCTCGTCGCTCAGCTCCCACTCGCTCAGCAGGTCGCGCTCCTCTTGCTCCTCGCGAGCCGACCGTTGGGCATAGTACCGCTCGTACTCGCGTTCCAGTTGTTTCCGTGAGATGGAGTCAAGGAAGGAAGTGAGCATGTTGGCAATGATACGGCTGCGCCGCGCTTTGGGGATCACGGCATTGGCTCGCTTCACCAGGTCTTTAGGAAGCGAGACGCTTACGACCTCGTACTGTCCTCGAACGGTCGGCATGGGCTCTCCTCCTGTTTTGTATGCGCTATATTTAATAACCATATTCCATAAGCATGTTGCCGTCAACCTCGGAGCTGCGAAGCAGATCGGCCTGACAATCCCGCAGTCGGTGCTGTATCGGGCGGATAAAGTCATTAAATGATTTTCGATTGAGGAAAAGTCCATATGCGCAGAAAATTCTTCCGCTCCGATTCCGGGAACAATCTAAAATCCAAAACCTGTCCTGCGCCGCGCCGAAGTATCCAAAATCTAAAATGGCTGGGGCTTTTGGTAATCGCTTTCGTGCTCGTGGTGGCTGGGGCTGTGGCTCAGGCGCAGCAGTCAACGAAAGTCCCCCGGATAGGGTTCCTAGCTGGTAATCCTTTTTCCGCTATCTCGGCCCGCAGCGAGGCATTCTGCCAAGGACTGCGCGAGCTTGACTACGTCGAGGGAAAAAACATTGTCATTGAGTGGCGATCTGCAGAGGGAAAATCCGAACGTGTCCCCGCGCTCGCAGCCGAGCTAGTGCGTCTCAAGGTAGACGTCATCGTCACGTCTGGTCCGCAATCAACCCGCGTCGCCAAGGAAGCAACGTCTACGATTCCTATTGTCATGACACAGGATAGCGATCCTGTTGGCAACGGGTTTGTCGCCAGCCTTGCGCGGCCTGGAGGAAACATTACTGGGTTGTCCACCTTTGCCCCGGAGCTGAGCGGAAAACAACTGGAGCTTCTGAAGGAGATCGTTCCTAAGCTGTCCCGCGTGGCTGTCCTCGGAGATTCGAACGAACCAGGCAACGCACAAGCGTTAAAAGAGGTGGAACTCGCCGCCGGGGCGTTCAAGGTACAACTTCAATACCTAGACGTCCTAAACCTCAAGGACATTGAGAACTCATTCCAATCCGCAAGTAAGCAGCGGGCTGGCGCAGTCCTTGTGCTGGCAGGCCCCGTCATGCCTGCTCACCGAACAGAAGTTGTCAACCTGGCGGCAAAGAACCGGCTCCCAGCGATGTACTTTAGATCAGATTTTGTCGAAGCCGGCGGGCTCATGACCTACAGCGTGAACTACAACGACTTGGCCCGCCGCGCCGCAACGTATGTGGACAAAATTTTGAAAGGCGCCAAGCCCGCTGATTTGCCGGTCGAGCAGCCGATGAAGTTTGAGTTCGTGATCAATCTGAAAGCGGCGAAACAAATTGGGCTGACGATCCCGCCGAACGTGCTGGTGCGGGCGGA
>WNFH01001867.1_pt1 | contig 20706 bp, 20 predicted proteins | sample 5400411 | NCBI WGS metagenome assembly WNFH01 (sample SAMN13153347, study PRJNA577476) | soil metagenome | isolation source: 200 cm saprolite under Douglas fir tree site 2 hole 3 | place: USA:California | collected 2015-04-18
CGGTGGGATCGCGAGAACCATGCTGGTGTCGGCGGCGGCAAAGCGCTGGAATGTCGATCCGGCGTCCTGCCGCGCCGAAAAGGGCGAGGTGATCCACGTTGCAAGCGGCCGGCGGGTGAAGTACGGCGCCCTCGCCGCCGATGCGGCAAAGCTGCCAACGCCCGAACCCGTCGCGCTCAAGGACCCGAAAGACTTCAAGCTCATCGGCACCCCGGCCAAGCGACTGGATACGCCGTCCAAGGTCAACGGCACCGCCGTCTATGGCATCGACGTTCGTCCGCCGGGCGTGAAGATCGCAACCCTTGCACAATCGCCGGTCTTCGGCGGTCGCCTGAAGAGCGTGGATGACGCGGCCGCCAAGGCCGTCAAGGGCGTGCGTCAGATCGTGCGACTCGACGACGCCGTCGCGGTCGTCGCCGACCACATGGGGGCCGCCAAGAAAGGGCTCGCCGCCCTGGTGATCGAATGGGACGGCGGGCCGCACGCCAAGCTCGGCACGGATGACATCGCGAGCGAGCTCGAACAGGCGACGCTCAAGCCCGGGGCGGTCGCGCAGAATATCGGGCAATGTCGACGAGGCCATGGCGAGCGCCGTCACCAAGGTCGAGGCGATCTACCAGGTTCCGTTCCTCGCGCACGCCACGATGGAGCCGATGAACTGCACGGTTCACGTCCGCAAGGACGGCTGCGAAGTCTGGGTCGGTAGCCAAGCCCTCGCGCGAGCGCAGGCGGCGGCCGCGAAGACCGCCGGCCTGCCATTGGACAAGGTCGTGGTCCACAACCATCTGATCGGGGGCGGCTTTGGCCGGCGGCTCGAGGCCGATGGCGTCGTTCGCGCCGTGGAGATCGCCAAACACGTCGATGGTCCCGTGAAGGTCGTGTGGACCCGCGAGGAAGATATCCAGCACGACATGTACCGGCCCTATTTCTTCGACCGGATGTCCGCCGGTCTCGATGAGAAGGGAATGCCGATCGCCTGGAACCATCGTTTCGCGGGCTCCTCGATCATGGCGAGATGGCTCCCTCCGGGGTTCAACAAGGGTCTCGACCCCGACACCAGCGAAGGCGCGATCGATCTGGCGTATGCCCTTCCGAACCTGCACGTCGAGTATTTGCGGGTGGAACCTCCGGGCATTCCCACCGCCTTCTGGCGCAGCGTCGGGCCGTCGCACAACGTGTTCGTGACCGAAAGCTTCATGGACGAACTGGCGGCGGCGGCGAAGCAGGATCCGCTCGCCTACCGGCTGGCCCTGCTCGACAAGGCGCCCCGCGCCAAGGCGGTGCTCGAGCTTGCCGCGCAAAAGGCCGGCTGGGGACAGCCGTTGCCCGAAAGGGTCGGCCGTGGCGTCTCCGTCCAGTTCGTCTTCGCGACCTACATGGCGCAGGTCGCCGAAGTCGAAGTGGCGAAGGACGGAGCGGTTCGTGTCCGGCGCGTCGTCTGCGCGGTCGATTGCGGCACCGTCGTCAATCCCGATACCGTCCGGGCGCAGATCCAGAGCGCGATCATGTTCGGCGCCACGGCGGCGCTCTATGGCGAGATCACGCTGAAGGACGGCCGCGTCGAGCAAACCAACTTCGATACCTACCAGATCCTGCGCATGAACGAGGCGCCGGCCGTCGAGGTCCACATCGTCCAAAATACCGAGCCGCCGGGCGGAATGGGCGAGGCCGGGACTTCGGCCATCGTCCCCGCCGTCACCAACGCGATCTTTGCGGCCACCGGCAAGCGCCTGCGCAAACTGCCGATCGATACCACTCGGCTCAAATCCGGTTGACGAACCCCAAGGAGCAAAACTATGTCAGAAGCCAACAAAATTGCAGTCGTCGCCTTCTACAAACAGGCACTCATGGAAGGCGACGTCGAAAACGCGTTTCAGTCAAAATATATTTGATGCTGCAGCGAATTTCTGGACCGTCTGGCTGGCACGCTTGCCGGTGACGGATGGGCCGTCCATCTGGGAAATCTCGGTTAAAAGGATACATCAATATGCGTGCTGTTCAGCTCACAGCTTTTGGCAACCCTGTTGACGGTCTCGAGTATGTCGACATTCCCGAGCCCGACGCTCCCGACCCCAACCAGGTCCTCATCGGCGTCGAGTTTTCCCCCATCAACCCGAACGACCTCATGGTCGCACAGGGCATCTATGCATACCGCCCCCCGCTTCCAACCGTCATCGGCAATGAAGGCGTCGGCCGCGTTCTCGCCGTATCCACCCTGCCCCCTGACGCGGACCCGCAGCAGTTGGCGATGCTGGCCATCAATCCCCCGACCGCGGCGCTACTGCTCAGCGAGTATGTCGACTTGAAGCCGGGCGAGTGGGTGGTGCAGAACGCCGCCAATTCCGGTGTCGGGCGGTGGGTGATCGCCTTCGCGAAAACGCGTGGCCTGAAGACCGTCAACATCGTACGGCGCCCGGAGCTCGTGGCCGAGCTTGAGGCGATCGGCGGAGACGTCGTCGTCGTCGACTCTCCGGATGTCTCGGAAAGGATCAAAGCGGCTGTCGGTCAGGCTGAGCTCCGCCTGGCGCTTGATGGCGTCAGCGGCCCGGCGACGGGCGTGCTCGCGGCGACGCTCTCGCCCCGCGGCACGCTCGTCAGCTTTGCGGCCATGAGCGGGGGTCCGATGTCCATGAGCCCGCTGGACGTTATCTTCAAGCCTGTCACCATGCGGGGCTTTTTCTTGGGCCACCCGGAATTTGCGGCCAAACTTGCGCCAGCAGTCGTGCAGGCGGCGGAGATGATCGCCTCCGGCCGGCTGCACATACCAGTGGCCGGGACCTACCCCCTCTCCTCCATCAAAGAGGCCGTCGCGCATGCGCAACGCGGCGGAAAGATCCTTCTGGACGTCGCCGGATCATCCACCTGACCTCGGAGTAGGCATTTCATCGTTGGCCATAAGCCTCTCTGAGCAAGGCACGGAGGAGTGCCAGCGGCGGCATGTGTTGTGACGTCGCATGGCTAACCGGTATATGCCTTTCAAATGGTCTGACTCTCCCGCGATCAATTTGACGCTTCGTCGTGGTGCGCTTCCCTGACCGAGGTCCTCATGTGGTGGGAGAAGGTACCGGATACGCCTGCCGCCAGAAAGATTTCGGCTGGAGCATGGCAAAATCGTCGAGCACTGGGACGTGATCCAGCCGATCCCCGAGACGTCCGCCAACCCCAACACGATGTTCTAAGGAGCAGAACTATGTCAGAAGCCAACAAAATTGCGGTCGTCGCCTTCTACAAACAGGCACTCATGGAAGGCGCCGTCGAAAACGCGTTTCAGCGTTATGCCGGCCCCACCTACCGCCAGCACAATCCGCTGATCGAAGACGGCATGGATGGCGTGCGCAAGTTCGTGGCCTGGATCGTGGCCAGTCACCCGGACGCGCGCGGCGAGATCAAGCGTGTCTTCGCCGACGGCGACCATGTCATCCTGCACAGTCATTGGCATGGCCTCTCCGACAACGCGGCCGGTGAGGCGGTGGTAGACATCTTTCGGCTGGATAGCGGCAAGGTCGTGGAGCACTGGGACGTGATCCAGCCCGTTCCGGAGACTTCGGCCAACGCCAACACGATGTTCTGAGCTCAACCGTCAGGCGCTTGCGCAAGCAGCTCGGCGCTTCGCGCCTCGCACCTTCAGGATGACGGCTGGCCCACGAACCACGGCTCCTCCGCCGCAATGACGTGCGGCGGCGATGGGATCGTGTAGAGGTCGTTCACCAGCGCGGCGCGATGCTGCAACACGGCGTGCTGATTGATCGAGCCTTTATCGGTGATCTCGCCGATGTCGAGCGAGGCCGGCTCGTCAAGCAGGATCACCCGGCAGACACGGGTGGAGCTGCCGGTGCTGTCTTTCACATGTGCGTTCAGGAGGCGCTGAAACTCCTGTCTCACCCGCTGGTTATGGAGCACGTCGATCGCGGGAGCATTCACCGAGAGCTGCGGAATGAGGCATCGGCAAGCATCGAGGTCGGGAAAGACGAGCGCCGCGATCTCATCGCGATCGGACCCGGTCAACACGATGTCGCGCACGAGCGGAGCGAATTCCTCGATGAATCTCACACGCAACCGGTCCACATTGACCCACGTGCCGCTCGACAGCTTGAATTCCTCCGTAATCCGTCCTTCGTACAGCAGGCCCCTGCAGGGGTCGGCCGGATCATCGAACCTGAACGCATCGCCCAGCCGGTAGAAGCCTTCTTCGTCGAACGCGTTGCCGGTGAGCGTGGGGCTGCGCCAGTAGCCGGGCGTGATGCTGGGGCCGCGCAACCGGGCTTCGAGCTTGCCGTCCATCGGCACCAGCTTGACCTCCACCCCGGGCGGCGGCAGACCGATATTGTTCGCCCTGTCGGTGTCCCAGGTGCGGCCGAACGCATAGGGCGCGGTTTCGGTCGAGCCCAATCCGGTCAGGAACAGAATGCTTTCACCGCAAGTGTTCGCGGCGAGCTCCTTCATTTCGTCGAAAACGTTCTGAGCAATTCCGGCTCCGGCGTACCAAAGTACCTTGAGGCGGCTGAAGAAGTTCCGCCGCAGCTGGGCATCGGTCCGCAGGTACGGCAACAGCGCTTCGAAGCCCTTGGGCACGTTGAAATACCAGTTCGGCGCGACTTCCCGCAGGTTGCGCACGGTCGCCTCGATCGCGCCGGGTAACGGCTTGCCCTCGTCGATGAAAAAGGTGCCGCCGTTGTAGAGCACGATCCCGAAATTGTGATTGCCGCCCGCGGTGTGGTGCCACGGCGCCCAATCCACGACGACGGGCGGCTCGTCCTGGAAATAGGCGAGTGCGCTGCGGATCATCTCCTGGTTCGAGCACCACATGCGCTGCGTGTTCACGACCGCCTTGGGCATCCCCGTCGAACCGGACGTGAACAGGAATTTTGCGATCGTGTCGGGCCCGACGCTCGCGTGCGCGACATCGACGGCCGTCGTGGCCGCAAGGGCGGCGAGGTCCGAAAATTGCGTCGCACGGCGGCTCGGGATCGGATGACGCGTCACCACGATTTCGATGTCCGGCGCGGCGACGCCTTCGATGGCCCGCGTATAGCTGCCGCCATCGGCGGCGAACACCAAGCCGGGAGTGATCAAATCGAATATGTATCGCAGCTTCGCCAAGTCGGTGGAGATCAGCGAGTAGGCCGGCGAGATCGGCGCGTACGGAATGCCGACGTAGTTCGCGGCGAGGCCGAGCAGGGCATGCTCGATATCGTTGCCGGACAAGATGACGATCGGACGCTCGGGGGAAAGCTCCCGGCGGATCAGCGCTTCCCCGATGCGTCGCACGCGGTTGAGCGTCTCGGCATAGGTGAGGCAGCGCCAACCTCCCCCCTCGCGCTGCGCGAACAAGATCCGATCCGGAGCGTGCACCGCCCAGTATTCGAGCCGTTCCGTCAGCTTCTCCGGGTACCCAGGGAGAGTTTCTGTCGATCGCAGATAGATCGTGCCGTCCGCCCGACGATCGGTCACGACGGTCGCGCGGCCGAGGCGAACCGCGCGAACGGCTGGCGAGTTCAAAGCCTGATCGGGCATCGCCTCGGACACGGCGGCCTCCCGTCTGCTCATCGATTGACCAGCGGGCAGCCGCCCTCCGACAGCGGACGAAATGCTTGCTCTCCCGGAATTGACGAGATCAGCTTGAAGTAATCCCAGTCGCCCTTGGATTCTGTCGGCTTTTTTGCCTCATAGAGGTAAACGGGGTGGATCTTGCGCCCATCGATTCGGATCGAGCCCTTGCCGTAGAGCGGATCGTCGGTCGGAAGCTCCTTCATCTTGGCGACCACGAGCCTACCGTCGCGGCCGTTCCCGACCGCCGCCACCGCCTTGAGATAATGCAAGGTCGCCGAATAAACCCCCGCCTGCATGTCGTTCGGCATCAGCTTTCGCGGGTGATGCTCCTGGAACCGCTTGGCGAAGGCTCGGCTGGCGTCATTCTGATCCCAATAGAACGGCATCAGACCCAGCACACCCTGCGCGGCGTGCAATCCGAGAGCCTGCACGTTGTTGATCTGGAAAACGAATCCCGGCATCGTGAATTTGCCGGCGAGCCCGAATTCAGCCGCCTGTTTGAGTGCATTGGACAGGTCGCCGCCGGCGTTGGCAAAAGCGATGGTGTCCGCGCCCGAAGCTTGGGCTTGGATCAGGTAAGACGAGAAGTCGGCAGTGCCGATCGGTGCGCGTACCGACCCCGCCACCCGGCCGCCGAGCGCGGTCACCTCTTCGGATGCGTTGGCTTCGAGCTCCTTGCCGAAGGCGTAGTCGGCGGAGATGAAGAACCACTTCTTGCCGCCCCGAGCATATACGGCCTTGGCGAATCCGTGCCCGAGCTCCCAGGTATCGTAGGTCCAGTGTACGGTGTTCGGGGAGCAGGATTTCCCGGTCAACTCCGCGGTTCCCGCCCCGGATCCAATCAGCACCTTGTTGAGATCCCGCGCCAGCACATTGACCGCGAGCGCGATCGAGGAATTCGGCACGTCGATGATCATGTCGACGCCCTCGGTTTCATACCAGCCGCGCGCAATGCCCGCGCCGATATCGACCTTGTTCTGGTGGTCGGCTGCTTGCACCTCCACCTTCACGCCCAGCTCCTTGGCATAGTCATCCACGGCGAATTGCGCGGCAATGACCGAACCGATGCCTTGGCTGTCGGAGTAGACCGATGATCGGTCGTTGAGCACGCCGATCTTGACACTCGTTTCGGCGCTCACCGTCAGCGGCGCGAGCGTGAGGGCAGCTGCGAGCAATGTACGAACGCTTTTCATCGCATTCCTCCCTTGTTGGGCCGAGGTCCCAGTTTGGCTTTCGTCGCGCCGTCAGGCATCAAGCTTGAGCGCGCGAACCGCGTTTTCCTTGAGAATGAGTTGGTGCACCTCCGGCTTGAAGTCGGCGTTCTTGAAGTCGCTGATCCAGCGATCGGGCTCGATCAGCGGATAATCCGAGCCGAACAGCATCTTGTGCTTGAGCTGAGCGTTGGCGTGCTGGACGAGCTGCGCCGGAAAGTATTTCGGCGACCAGCCGGACAGGTCGATGTAGACGTTCGGTTTGTGGAGACAGACCGAAAGAGCTTCGTCCTGCCAAGGCCATGACGGATGCGCGATGATGATCGTCATGTCGGGGAAATCGACCGCGACATCATCGAGGTGAATCGGGTTGGAGTATTTGAGGTGCAGTCCGCCGCCGCCCGGCATGCCGGTGCCGATGCCCGAATGGCCGCTATGGAAGATTGCCGGCAGCTTGTGCTCGGCAATCACCTCATAGAGCGGATACGCCATCCGGTCGTTCGGGAAGAAACCCTGGACGGTGGGGTGGAACTTGAAGCCGCGGATCACCCCGGCCTCGATCAAACTGCGCGCCTCGCGCACGCCCATCCGTCCCTTGTGCGGGTCGATGCTGGCAAAGGCCGTCATGATGTCGCTGTTCTCGCGGGCCGCATCGGCAACCTCCTCGTTCGGAATCCGCCGAGCGCCGATCTGGAATTCCGAATCGACCGTGAACATCACCAAGCCGATCTTTCTCTCGCGATAGTAGGCGATGGTCTCGGCAATGGTCGGGCGTTTCCCGACCTTGAAGTACCTGCTGGCGGCTTCGTCGTATGGCTGCCACGCCTCGTCATGAGGCTGCCGGCAGGACACTTCGGCATGGGTGTGAACGTCGATGGCGATCAAGTCTTTGATGTTCATGATGAGTGTTCCCAGTCGGCGATGCTGCGGCCCGAGCGAACCAGCTCGACGAGCAGCGGTGCGGGCTGCCAATGCATCGGACCGAAGATCGTGCGGTATTTCTCGATTCCCGCGAGCACGGTTTCGAGGCCCAAGGTTTCGGCATGGAACATGGGGCCGCCGCGATAACGCGGGAAGCCATAGCCGCTGGTCCAAACAACATCGACGTCCGCCGAGCGCAGAGCGACGCGTTCTTCCAGAATCCGGAAGCCCTCGTTGATCAGCGGATAGATGCAGCGCTCGACGATCTCTTCCGCGCTGTGACGGCGCTGCGGAACTTGCAGCTCGGTTGCGCGCGCGCGCAGCACGGCACCGGCCTCCGGATCGTCGTGGCGGGTACGGTCGCCCGCCGCATAGCGATAGTAGCCCTTGCCGTTCTTCTGTCCGAGGCGACCGGCTTCGACCAATGCGAAGTCCGCCTGGTAATAGGTTGCGTCGGGCGGGTAGCGATCGGCGTTCGCCTTATGGACGTTGACCCCCACATCGATACCGGCCATGTCGAATACGGCGAGAATGCCCATCGCCATGCCCCATTGCTCGAGCGCACCGTCGACTTGGCGCGGCGGCGCGCCTTCCAGAACCATGCGCTCGGCCTCGCGCGCATAGCCTTCCATCATCCGGTTGCCGATGAAGCCGTAGCAGACGTTGGCAAGGACCGGCGTCTTCTTCAGCGGACGGGAGAGTTCCATGATGGTTCGGATCACCTCGGCCGAGGTCTGCGGCGTCCGGACCACCTCGAGCAGCGGCATCACATTCGCGGGCGAGAAAAAATGCATGCCGACGACGTCCTGCGGGCGTTTGGTCGCGCGCGCGATTTCCGTGACGTCCAGAGTCGAAGTGTTCGTCGCGAGCACAGCCGCGGGCTTTGCCACCCGGTCGAGAGCCGCGAAGATCTTCCGCTTGAGGTCCATGCTCTCGAAAATCGCCTCGATGATCACGTCGGCATCACTGAGATCGGTATAATCGAGCGTTCCCCGAATATGGCGCATCCGCCGTTGCTTCTCGTCCGGCGTCAATCGCCCCCGCTTGACCATCGTCTGATAGACCTGATCAACGCGATCGAGACCCTGCGCCAGGGATTCCTCGCTGATATCCAGGATCGTCACCGGGATCGCAGCGTTTGCAAAGCAGACCGCGATGCCAACCCCCATCGTACCGGCACCGATTACCGCGGCCGTCCTTACCGGGCGCGGCCGCGCGGTCTCCGGCAGGTCCGGAATGATTCGCGTGCCGCGTTCCGCAAAGAACACATGCACGGCGGCGCGGCTTTCGACCGTCGTCTTCGCGCCATTGACCAGCTTGTCCTCGTGGAGCAGGCCCTCGCCGAACGGCAGGCGCAACGAGGCGCGTACTGCCTCGATCGCCGTCAGCGGGGCCACGCGATTGGGATAGTGCTCTTTGGCTTGCGCGACGAAGCGATCGAAGATCTCTTGCGTGCCGGTAGCCGGATCGACGGAATGTTCACTGGTTCGGCGGGGCCCCCTGCCCCGCGCGAGCAGGGCGCGGGCATACTCGACGCCGCCCTGTCCCAAATCGCCGTCGACGACCGCGTCGAGAAACCCGTAGCGCAGGGCCTCATCCGCATCGACGGGACGCGCACCGAGAATGAGCTCGAGCGCCTTGTCCGCGCCGATGAGGCGCGGCAGTCGCTGCGTACCCCCGGCACCCGGGATGATCCCAAGCGTCACCTCCGGCAAGCCGAAGCGCGTGCCCGGCGCTGCAATCCGATAGTGACAGGCGAGCGCGATTTCCAGGCCGCCGCCGAGGACCGTCCCATGCATCGCGGCGATCACCGGCACCGGGAGCGCCTCGAAACGTCCAAGCAACGCGCGATATTCCGCTTCCTTCGGCGGCCCGTTGAACTCGCCGAGATCGGCACCGGAAAAGAACGTGCCGCCCTCACAGCGCAGCACCACGGCGTTTACGCCGGCCAGCCCCGCGACCTGATCGAGCCCGCGCGCCAAGCCTGCGCGCACCGCGGCCGTGATCGTATTGACCGGCGGATTGCCGACCGAGATGACGGCAATATCGGCCTGGCGCGCAACCTGAACGAGGTCCTTCAACATATGTTCTCCCGGGAGGAGTGCGAACATTGGTTATTCTACATAACAGTTATGGCTTGTCAAGGTGATCAAAAGGTACTATATCCATCGAGCGAAGCTGCCCCATGGAGGTGAGACTTGCGACAAGCCGCACGAAGGAAGAGCGATGTTTCCCAATCGGGAGAGCCGGTTACGGGCTCCATTGGCGCCGGGAACGGCGGCCGCCGAATTGATTATGGCCCGCTTCGCGACAGCATCGGGTACGCACTCAGGCGGGCCCAAGTCGCGGTGTTTCAGAACTTCTATGAAGCGTTCGCAGAGCTGGACATCCGACCGGCGCAGTATTCCGTGCTGACCATCATCGAGCTCAATCCAGGCGTGAGCCAGACGCAAGCCGCCGATGCGCTCGCGATCAAGAAGACGAATTTCGTCGCGATGATCGATGGCCTCGAGGCGCGAGGCCTGGCTCGGCGCACGCCGAGCGAAAATGATCGACGTTTCCATGCACTGCGCCTGACCGATAAGGGGAAAGCGCTGATGAGCAAGCTGCACAAGATTGCCGCTGCCCACGAGGGCTCGATCACCCAACGGCTGGGCGCCACGGAGCGCAGGCAGCTGTGCGAAGCGCTTCGTTCGATTGCCGAGCTAACGGCCGAGTAACGCAGCAACGCCGATTCGAATGCGCGAAAGCGTTTACGGCAGACCGGCCCCGTAGCGCAGGCATCAAAATAGAGCCGGTCATCAATCTCGAGATAGCCAAGGAGAGGTAGGATGGACACGCAACAAACGCATGCACCGCAGCCGATGGTTTCGGCGCTCCGCGCGCTCTACGAGCCGCTTGCGCCCTATGCTTACGCCTTCATGCGATTCTGCGTGGGGGCAACCATCGTCCCGCATGGCTACACGAAACTCTTCCAAGGTGCCGTGGCCCCAGCCGCCGGGATGATCGCCAAGCTCGGTCTGGAGCCCGCGATAGCGTGGGCGTATTTTGTCGGCGGCGTCGAGTTTTTCGGCGGGGTCCTGTTGGCGATCGGCCTGCTGACCCGGCTGGCCGCGGCCATGCTGGCCGTCGAGTTCGCCGTCATCGTGTTCGCCGTCAAATTTGCCATCGGTTTCTTCGCCTTCAAGGGCGGCTTCGAGCTGGAGCTGCTATTGGGCTTGCTCTGCCTTGCGATCTGCTTCAAAGGCGGTGGCAGGTTGTCGGTCGATCACGCCATCGGTAAGGAGCTATAGTCACCTCGCGCTTCGCTTTGCCCACCCGTGCTGTGTTGGCGCTGTAGGATGGGTAGAGCGGAAGCGAAACCCACGCTGGTTTTGACGAGAGGTGATGGGTTTTCCCCCGGGTCGAGCCCGGGGTCAACGCATCCTCCCCGAGTTCAGAACAGCAGGAGCGCCCAGGCCACCGCCACGACCCGACGGCCGGACTGTTCGTGCCGATTGAGCTGTTGTTCAACGAAAGTCCAGACGGCGGATGCGCCGTCACCTACGTCGTTCCCTCGTCGCTCATCGCGATCGACGATAACGCGCCCCTCTTGGCAGCAGCCAAGCGACTCGATGACAAGCTCGAAGCCCTCATGGTCTCCGCGCTCGGTTGAATTGAAGTCTGGTCGCCGGAACAGTTCGGCATAAACGCGCAAGCGCGCCGCCGGCTGATCAGCCGGTCGAGCCCGCCCGCTGCCTTTTTTGCCGCCGGCCCCGACTGGGGGGCCGCGCGCGGCGCTTCATTCGCGGCGCGGGCGTCCTCTTCGTAGCCGACGGCGCCCTATGTTCTGCTGCGTTCGGCTCGACGACGGACCCGGCCGGCACGATCCCAAACGCCTGCTCGAGGACAGCCAACTCCTCGGGCAGCATATCGGCCAGTCTGTGAACGTCGGGGAGCACATTGGCGCCGGCGATCAGGCCGAAATCGAGCTGGTCGCGATAGCTTTGCACCGTGACGTTCAGAGCAAGACCATTCGTTGCGATCGACACCGGAAAAATGTTCAACAACTCGGCGCCGGCAGCGTAAAGCGTTTGCTTTGGCCCGGGCACATTTGAAATAGTGACGTTGGCAATCGGAGGCAAGACATCCGACAGGTTCGAGCGAGTGTACAGCAGAGCGAGAATCTGCACTAGAATGGGCGCGCCCAGCATCGTCAGGTTGGAGATTTGCGGCATCAGCGCACGCATCGGAAGCGACATTTCCTTGGACTTGGTCGATTGCGCGATAATCGTCTCGAGCCTTTGCCTGGGATCTTCGACATCGCTTGCCAGCGAGCAAATCATGCCGAACACTTGGTTGTTCGCGTCCGCATTTCCTCCTTCGCGCAGCGAGATCGGAACGGCCGCGGTCAGCGAGCGCGACGGCAGAACTCCCCGTTCCAGCAGGTAGCGGCGCAGCGCACCGCTCGACACGGCCATGACGACATCGTTCAATTTTCCGCCGGCCTGCTTCGCAACAGCCTTCGCCTGCGACAGAGAAATCGAGACGGCAGCGAAGCTGCGCTCGGATGAAATCGATTTATTAAGGATCGTCGACGGCGAGATCATGCTCGACAGACTTTCGCGCGCCTTCGGATCCAACACCGTCGAGAGCATTTCCGCAGCGCTTTTCGCCATCGCCGGAAGACTTCCGGCGAATTTGACCAATGTTTCGATCTGCATCATCGCATTGTCGAACAGAACGGAACCGAGATCGTTCTTGCCGGTGCGCGGCAAATCGATGCCCTTCATCCCCGCCGACGCATCGAATGGCTGCCACCACATCTGCTGATAGGAGTCCAATAGGTCGGTGGCGATTTCGCGCGGTTCCTTGGCCGTACTTACTTGTACGACCGGCTTGGTCATTGTTCTCGGCTCGGGACTGGAATCGTAAATGATGGCGGTCAGCGCCGCTCCGGCTCCGCCGTCGATGCAGGCGTGATGCATCCTGGAATAGAGCCCAACTTCGTTGTTCTGCATGCCTTCAAAAACGTAGAATTCCCAAAGCGGGCGGGCTCTGCTCAGCAGCTTGGCGTGCATCCAGCCGACCGTTCGCTCCAGCATCGCACGATCGCGGGGCGCCGGAAGACTGGCGCGGAAGATATGGCGATCAATGTCGAACTGATCGTCCTCGACCCAGCTCGGATGATCGATGTGCAGCGGCGTTTCCGCCAACCGCGATTTGAGGATTGGCGCGAGATGCAGACGCTCGGCGATCGTCCGCTTGAAATCCTCGAAGAAGTCGCCTTCGTAGCCGTCCCGCGGCCGGAAGATCGCCATGCTGCCGACATGCATCGGGGTCTCGGGCGTTTCTAGATAAAGAAACGCTGCGTCCATCGAGGACAGTTTTTTGGCCGCCGTGCTCATGAGCTCCTCCCGGACGCTTCGCCAGTTCTTTACCGAACACACTAGTGTTGACGCCTTTTCACCCGCACGCGGTTCATCCCACTGCGACGGCATTAGCACCTACGCGGGCGGCATCGGCGACAAACCGCCGCGCAGCCAACCACAGGGCCACGCCGCGATGGCGGTTTACTTCTTCTTTCAATACGTCCTCGGTGCTGGATTCGGGACCGTGGTGACCGGTATCGTCTCCGACTTCTACGCCAAGCAGGCCATGCTGACTGCCGGTGCCGGGGGGGCGGACGGGTCGGACGCAGCAGGCATGGAGGCAAATCCTCCCGTTCAGCCATCTCGTCAGCTTACACCGCATGCCCGGCGAAGGCATCAATGATCTGCGGCCACATCGAGATCGGCAGTGCATGGACCCGAGGCCAGGATCGCCCTGACGCGCCACACCCGCAGGATTGAGGCCACTCGCATAGTTATGCCCTGCGGGCGTCAGGTCGCGGGCTGTCGAGCGGAAAGCTGCCGGACCGCAGCAGCTTCCAGGTTTGCACCTCGCCTCGGCACGATCTTTAGAGTAGCGGCATGGACTCAGCCGTTTTGTATCATCGATGAATGGAGAGTTTTCAGGCGGCGCATATCGTCGGCAGCCTCCGCGAGCAGCCACTCGCGGAATATCGTGATTTTGGGAAGCGCAGAGGTCGCCTTCGGGCAGACGATCCAGTACGTCTTGGACATTCTCAAGGAAACATCGATTGGCCTCACAAGACGCCCGTTGATGAGATCCCAGGCCGCAAGCGCAGTGCGAGCAAGCGCGACGCCCTGGCCATCGGCGGCATCGATCAGCATGCTCACACGGTTCAGAACCGGCCCGTGAGCAACTGGGTCGGTGACGCCGGCGGCATCGAACCATCTCGACCAGGTCTTCCAGTCGTCGAGACGCAGCAGCGGAAATTTCAGCAAATCCGCCGCTTTGGTTATGCGGTTATGTCCCGAAACAAGCTTGGGGCTGCAAACCGGAAATAGCCGCTCGGTGCAAAGGCGCACGACGTCAAAGCCCGGCCCAATTGCCATCACCATGGCGAACCGCAAGGTCAACTTCCTCACGCGCGAAGTCGACGTGCCGCATCGTTGCGGACACTCGCAGATCGATGTCGGAATGGGCCGCGGCAAACCGACCGAGCCGATGCACCAGCCATGGCAAGAAAGTTGGTGGGCGGCTGAGCCGCTATAACGACCGGGCTTTACCCAATTTGATGGCAGTATCCGACTTCGGCAAAAAGGGCCTTGGCCTCAAAACTCCATCAGATGCCTGTCTCGTTCCCTCCGACCCGGCTTCTGTTCATCGCGGTCGATCTCGGGGAGATCCGATTTCCGCAGCGGGTCCGTTCGATTGTCTGAGCGCTTTGACAGCGGCCGTATGTCATTCGGGTGCTTGGGCCGATCTAGGGGCATGGGACGATCTATGGGCATAAGCCGGTGAAGCCATCGGCGATCAATTTCCCTTTCCAGGTGCAGTGGATAAGCAGCGAACATTGGATTCTCCCACGAAAGGGGGCTTCGGTAACGGTCGGCCTAAAATAAAGTACGTCATCAACGGAGGGTTCCCGCTGATCCGAATAATTCGTTTCCGCATTGCACTGCGATCCTGGCGGGTGATGGCGGGCTGCTCGCGGTGCCGATGCGGGGGCTCATTCCGCCCTGGTAGAAGCGGGAGCCGTGCCGTTCATGGGTTCGCGCCCTACTAGGGCGGGTTGAGTCGGAGAACGCACCGCGCCCACCAGAGCAAGCCAAGAGGACCGATGCGGTGGGCACGCTTCGGATGGGTTGGGCGCAGCGAAACCCATCGCTGGTTTTGACGAGAGGTGATGGGTTTCCCCCCGGGTCGAGCCCGGGGTCGACCCATCCTACGACTCCCCGAGTTCAGAACAGCAGGAGCGCCCAGGCCACCGCGGCGGCCAGCAGGGTGAGCGCCGGGACGTAGAGGCGGGTCCGGCGGGCGCGCGGGGGCGGCAAGAGGCCCTGCTCGCGCCGGGAGCGGATGACCGCGGCTTCGAATTCGTCGGAGCCTGCGAACGCGCATCCGAGCGCCGCTCCGGCCCGTTCCGTCGCCCGCTTGAGGGCGATGAAGTCCGCCTCGATCTGGCCCGCGGTCCGATATCGCACCATGCGCGATTCTAGCGCGGGGCGAGTAAACGATTTCTTATGGCAAACGAAGACTCGTGTCCCGGGCGCCGCGCAGCTCTTCAAATCGATGAATGGAGATGAACACCCCGTAGCCCGGATGAAGCGCAGCGAAATCCGGGACCGCCCGCCCCGCATTGCGCTGCGTTCCATGCGGGTTACAGAAGAGAGCGAAGCGACGCTGGGCCCCGGATCTGCGGCGCACCGCTCGTCATCCTGAGGCGCGAGCGCCGTGGTTCGCGGGCCAGCCGTCATCCTGAGGTGTGAGGCGCGAAGCGCCGAGCCTCGAAGGACGGCTGGCCACCTCACCATGACGGCGCTCGCCTCGAAGGACGCGCTGCCCCGCGTCCGGGGAACGCCGATCGCTCAGAACGACGCGACGAGGCTGCCCAGCCCCATGGCGCGGGCGAGCGCCATGGCGTTGCGCTTCTGGCTCTCGTCGAGCGTCGCGAGCAACGGGTACGCCACCGAGGCGAGGCGCTGCACTTTGGCCTGGTCGATCGCGGCCGCGCTGCCCTCCTCAGCGGCCGACTTGCGCGACAGCTCGCGCGCCATCTCGCGCAGCGCCGCCTCGATCGGCGGCCAATATTGCTCCTGCACTCGCGTCAGCCTCAGCGTGGCTTTCATGCGATGAATCTGGCCGTCCGTCAGCACGGAGCCGACGTGAGTTGGTCGAAATTTTGTCGCCGAAGCCGGCCCGACCGCCGCCAGCGCGATGACGCCCGCAAGCGCTGCCTGCCAAAGGTTCTTCTTCACTAGCTGCCCTCACTTTCCAAACGCTGTTGTTTGTTGGGAAGGGGGCTGCATAACGAAGCGACGGCGCAATGACAACCCGGACCGCGCCCGTGCCCGAGGAATTCCATGCCTTCGCGCGATTTTGGTCACGGCAATAACACATCGGCGCCGCAATCCGGCGGATCCGGGGGTAATCGAAGCCTCGTCCTGAAACTAGCTGGGCCCCGGATCTGCGGCGCGCCGCGCGTCATGGTGAGGTGGCCAGCCGTCCTTCGAGGCTCGGGCCCGTCATGGTGAGGAGGGCGGCCGTCCTTCGAGGCTCGGCGCTTCGCGCCTCGCACCTCAGGATGACGGCTGGCCCTCGAACCACGGCGCTCGCCTCGAAGGACGCGCCGCGTCCGGGGAACGCCGAAACGATCGGATCAGCGCTTGGAGAACTGGAACGAGCGGCGGGCTTTGGCGCGGCCGTATTTCTTGCGCTCGACCACGCGCGAGTCGCGGGTGAGAAAGCCGTTGCTCTTGAGCACGGGCCGCAGGTCCGGCTCGTAATTCAGCAGCGCCTTGGATATGCCGTGGCGCACCGCTCCCGCCTGGCCGGAGAGCCCGCCGCCCGAGACCGTGCAGACGACGTCGTACTGGCCCTGGCGATTGGCCGCGACCAGCGGCTGCTGGATCAGCATGCGCAGCACCGGCCGCGCAAAGAAGATCTCCACCGGCTTCTCGTTCACGGTGACGCGGCCGGCGCCGGGCTTGATCCAGACCCGGGCGACCGCGTTCTTGCGCTTGCCGGTGGCATAGGCGCGGCCGCGGCCGTCGAGCTTCTGCACATATTTCGGCGCTTCCGGCGCGGCGGGCTTGAGCGCGGCAAGCTGATCGAGCGACTGCATGGTTTCGGCCACTTTCATGCGCTCCTGGTGTTCTTGCGGTTCATGGCGGCGATATCGAGCGCCTCCGGCTGCTGCGCGGCGTGGGGATGATCGGGTCCCTTGTAGACGCGCAAATTTCCGAGTTGACGGCGTCCCAGCGGCCCCCGCGGCAACATGCGCTCGACCGCCTTCTCGACGATGCGTTGCGGGAACCGGCCCTCGAGCACGAATTTCGCGGTGCGCGCCTTGATGCCGCCGATGTGGCCGGTGTGGTGGTGATAGACCTTCCGGTCGAACTTGCGACCCGTCAGCACCACCTGCTCCGCGTTGATGACGATGACGTTGTCGCCGCAATCGACATGGGGCGTGTAGGTCGGCTTGTGCTTGCCGCGCAGCCGCAAAGCCACGATCGAGGCGAGCCGGCCGACGATGAGGCCCTTCGCGTCGATCAGCACCCATCTCTTCTCGACCTCGGCTGGCTTGGCCGAATAGGTCTTCATCTCGCTTGCGCCGCTTCTAAACAACGGCAGGACCGGCGTCAATGCACTTTCCATTGGAATTATCGTTCGAAAACAATGAGATGCTATTTTGGTGTTATTTTACCGCCGGCCGCTCCGGAGGAATCGAATAGGTCGAAGTCGCGTGCGCCGCAAGCTCGTCATCGCCCTCCGAGCGGATCGAGATGTCGCCGACGGCAAGGCGCTTGCCGAGCTTGAGCAGCCGGCATTCGGCGTCGAGCGCGCGCGGCCCGGGTTTCTTCAGGAAATTGATGCTCAGGTTCGTGGTCACCGCGAGCGGCACCCATCCGATCGAGGCGAGCACGGCGACGTACATCGTTGCGTCCGCCAGGGTCATCAGGGTCGTGCCCGAGATCGTTCCGCCCGGGCGCAGCGATTTCGGCCGAAAAGCGTATCGCAGCCGCGCCCTGCCGTGCGCGATCGCCACAATGGAAAGGCTGCTGCCGGGATGGAAGGCCTCCGGGAACTCGGCTGCCAGCCGACCCCGGAGCTCGTCGAGCGCGATGGCCGGATCCGGCACGGAAGCCCCCTTTCCCCGCCTCCCCGCCTCGGCTTGACTTTCGGCGGCCGGAGGCCACTTTCCGGATACAATGGTATCGTGTTCTCGGAAAGACCTCGGGTTCCAGCGATGAACGCGCCGGCTCCGGCACTGCGCAATGCTCCCGCGCTGCTGCGCGAGACCCGCAACGGCATCGCGCTCCTGACCATGAATCGCCCCGAGCAGCGCAACACGCTGTCCGAGGCGATGCTCGCGTCCTTCGCGGAGGTGCTCGCGCAGATCGCCGCCGACCGCGCCGTGCGCGCAGTGGTGCTGGCGGCCAACGGTCCCGTGTTCTGCGCCGGCCACGATCTCAAGGAGCTCACCGCCCGCCGAGCGGACGCCGACGGCGGCAAGAGTTATTTCCAGTACATCATGGAAACCTGCAGCAGCGTCATGCAGGCGATCGTCGGCCTGCCGCAGCCGGTCATTGCCGCCGTGCAAGGCCTGGCCACCGCGGCCGGTTGTCAGCTCGTCGCGAGCTGCGATCTTGCGGTTGCTTCCGCGCAGGCGAAATTCTGCACGCCCGGCGTCGATATCGGCCTGTTCTGCTCGACCCCGATGGTCGCGCTGTCGCGCAACGTGGCGACCAAGCATGCCATGGAAATGCTGCTGACCGGCGATATGATTTCCGCCGATGAGGCGCAGCGCATCGGGATCGTCAATCGCGTCGTCGAGCCCGGAAGCGAGACCGACGCGGCGCTCGCGCTCGCCCGCAAGATCGCGGAAAAATCGACCCTCACCGTCAAGATCGGCAAGGAAGCGTTCTACCGGCAGCGCGAGATGCCGCTCGCCGAGGCCTATCGCTATGCTTCGCAGGTCATGGCCGAGAACATGATGGCGCGCGACGCCGAAGAAGGCATTTGCGCCGTGCTCGACAAGCGCGCGCCGCGCTGGGAGGACCGCTGATGGCGACCTCCAGCTGGTGCCTTGAGCTGTCACGTGTAACGGCGAGCTTGATCCGGTTACCTCCCTCCTTGTGGGGGAGGTCGGTTCGCACCATCCGAAATCGGCAATCGCCGATTTCGGCATTCGCACTGGCCAAGTCGGAAACATCCGACTTGGCATGCGGGCGAACCGGGAGGGGGTATCGACATTCGGGGGAACGGCGCCCGGCCCAATGAGCCGGCGGAACCTCAGCCAGAAAGGCACATCATGGCTCGCAAGCTCATCTTGATTGTCGCGCTGATCGGCGCTGCGTCCTCGCCGGCGTTCGCGCAATATCGGGGCAATCAGGCGGAACAGGCCGCGTGCCGCCGCGACGCGGTGCATTTCTGCCGCGGCATTTCCGACGACGCCCAGGTAGAAAGCTGCCTCGTCGCCCATCGGCATCAGGTCAGTGCGCGCTGCCGCCACGTATTGCAGAGCCACGGCCGTTAGCACTTGGCGTTTCGTTTGCGAGAACGGACGGCGGAGCACGGGTTCCGCCGTCGAGATCGCGGATCGGCGATGAACCACGACAGCTATCCGGATGCGTACATCCGCGGCATCCTCAATACGGTGAAATCGATCGCCATGGTCGGCATTTCGCCGAAGGAGAGCCGGCCGAGCTATTTCGCGTTCAAATACCTGCTGGAGCGCGGCTACAACATGATTCCAGTTAATCCCGGTCAAGCCGGCAAGGAAATTCTCGGCCGCAAAGTCTATGCGCGGCTGGCCGACATTCCCGAGCCTGTGGACATGGTCGACGTCTTTCGCGCTTCCCAATTCGCCCTCCCGGTCGTGGGGGAGGCATTGCAGCTTCAGCCGCGTCCGCAGGTGATCTGGATGCAGCTTGGCGTGCGCAACGACGAGGCGGCCGCCAAGGCCGAGGCGGGGGGCATCAAGGTCGTCATGAACCGCTGCCCCAAGATCGAGTACGGCCGGCTGTCGTCCGAGATCGGCTGGATGGGCGTGAATTCCCGAACCCTGACCTCGAAGAAAGCCAAGCTCCTGGGCGGCGGCGTGCAGCGGATGTCACTCGATCGCGCGACGTTCGCGGGCGGCGCGACGCAAGCGGCCGAGCGCGCCCAGAAAAAGCAAGCCGAGGGCCAGGAATAACCGATTCCGCTGCGCCTCGCGCAGCCGGCTTGACGCTGGCGCCTCGTTGTTGAACACCAGCTTCCGTGTCTCCGACCGGGAATCATACCTAACCGGTTGATCGGCGCGCCCGCCACATCCTCCCACCTCCCCCTGGAGGGGGGAGGTCGGCGAGCGTCGTAAGACGCGAGCCGGGTGGGGGTGAAGCAGCATCACCCCACCCCGCCAGCTCGCAGATGCTCGCTGCCGACCCTCCCCCTCCACGGGAGGGTTAAGAGCGCAAGTCGCTCGGCAGCGAACCGACCAACCGATTGCGTATCGCCGGTCCCGATGAGCGAGGAACGGCACCATGACCGACCGCGTCCCCGGGTTTGCCACGCTGGCGGTCCACGCCGGCGCACAGCCCGATCCCACGACCGGCGCCCGCGCCACTCCGATCTATCAGACCACGTCGTTCGTGTTCGACGACGTCGATCACGCCGCGTCGCTGTTCGGGCTGCAGACGTTCGGCAACATCTATACCCGCATCGGCAACCCGACCAACGCGGTGCTCGAAGAGCGGGTGGCGGCGCTCGAAGGCGGCACCGCCGGGCTCGCGGTCGCCTCCGGGCATGCCGCCCAAGTCGTGGTGATGCACGTCCTGATGCGGCCCGGCGAGGAGTTCGTCGCCTCGAAGAAGCTCTACGGCGGCTCGATCAACCAGTTCAACCACGCCTTCAAGAACTTCGGCTGGAACGTGGTTTGGGCCGACCCCGACGACATCTCGAGCTTCGAGCGCGGGGTGAGCGAGAAGACCAA
>WNFH01000791.1_pt1 | contig 20665 bp, 19 predicted proteins | sample 5400411 | NCBI WGS metagenome assembly WNFH01 (sample SAMN13153347, study PRJNA577476) | soil metagenome | isolation source: 200 cm saprolite under Douglas fir tree site 2 hole 3 | place: USA:California | collected 2015-04-18
ATCTGCGCACACTGCATCGGTTTGAGCCGCTGGCGCCGCGCTATGCCAACGAAGCAGACGAATTCGTGCCCGTGGGATTCAACCGCTGGGTGAGGACTTGGATCGCCGACTATAGCTCCGTCGAAGAGATCTATTGGCAAGTACCTGGCGCCGCCGTGGATGCGGGAAAGCTTCCCGCCCGCGCCTTTGATTCGAAGGAGCAACGCCAGCGGACCGCGCAATTGCTAGAGGAATACAACAAAACGCTGGAAGTCACTCCGGATCTGGATGCCAAGTTCGCGGCGCTGGCGGCGGAGCGCATTCACGATGCTCCGCTGCGCTACTACCTCCGGCTGCCGCTGGTGCGCATCGCCGGCATGTGGCTGCGCCCGCGCACGGAGCTGCTTCCTTCTGACAGCCGCTGGTGGGAGTTCAACGATGACCCCATGGGATCGACTCTGGCCGTGGCGCTCGGAGTGATCGGCCTTCTCTATGTGGCTGCAGCGCTTGTAGGCTTGGTACGAGCACAATCCATCGTGCACCTTGGCCTACTCCTCACATTTGTGATCCTTCGATCGGCCTTCCTGGGTACCCTGGAAAATCCGGAGCCGCGCTATACGCTGGAGTGTTACCCGGTGGCAACTGTACTCGCGGCGGCATTGCTGCAGAGACGGTCACAGCGCCAGCGGTGATTCTCGGCGCTGTCGCTCTTCAGCGCTGCGCAGGACTGCTGAGCTTCCGCGCTGCGGCAAGTTCGCGTAGCGAATCGGCAGCACGCCCCAACTGCGCGTAGGCATCGGCGAGAAAAAGGTGCGCTTCTTGCGCGTCTGGCTGTACCTGGGCTGCTTTTTCGAGGTTGTCAAGGGCCCCTAGCGGATTGCCCTGTAAAGAAAGAATCCGCCCACGGGCATCGGCCCAGCGTGGCGGGCGCCACGGCTGACCGGCCTCAACCCGAGGCCGACGGACGCCCCTCCCTTATAAGGACGATGCGATTGGTTGCCATATCCAAATGCTCAGACCATAATACAAATCGTAGGTGACCAGCCGTTGTGGAGGTGGTTATGCGCTGGACTTCATCACTGCGCATCTCGCTGCCGTTTTCGTTGTGTCTTTTGCTCTTCGCCCTGCCGGCCCGCACGCAAATCCCAACCCCACTGGGGCGTTGTGGGCCCCGCGCCACCGACCCAGCTGACTGGCCGCGAAATCCGTCTCTGGAGCGGCCGGTTTCCGCCGACAGTCCCTCCAAACTCCCTACTGGAGACAGGGCACAACTCCGGCATGACGCCAAGGAACTGGCCGATCTCTCCGCATCGCTTCCGGCAGATGTCGATCAGCTCAACCGGGGCTTGCTGCCGAAGGATGTGGTTGAGAAACTCAAGCGGATTGAAAAGCTTTCCAAGCGCCTGCGCACAGAACTAACGCAATAGTGAGCCTCCAGGGATTCGGGTCTGTTGCTGCAACCTTCTTCGTTCGCCGTAGGCTCTAAGTAGCTGAAGTCTGTGCACTTGCACATTCAAACCTATCCCAGGAACGTGGAGCAAGGATGCTGCATGAAGCTCTCGTTAGATCAGGGCTTAGTGCCGTGCTTCAGCGACTCCGCTCGATCGCGCTCGACGCTGGCTGCCTGGGAATTCCCGAGTTGATCATAGGCATCGGCCAGAAAGGCGTGGGGCTCGAAATTAGTGGGCTCCGAAACCGCGGCCTGCTTCAGGTAGGGCAGAGCTTCTTCAGGCTGGTGCTGCAAGCTCAAAATTCGTCCCAGCAGCAAGTTGGCGCGGAAGTGCTCAGGGCTGAGTTGGAGGACCGTATGCAGCAGCCCTACCGCCTCCGGAACCCTCTGGATGCGGGCATAGACCGCGGCCAAGGAGTATTGGGCGTCAGGAAATTTGGGGCGCTTCTGAGCCACGAATTCGAAGTACGGTGCTGAATCGCTCCACGCACCAGTCTCGTACAGGGCAAGTCCCAGTTCGTACTGCGCCTGGGTCGAGTCGGGCATAAGATTCAATGCCTTGCGAAGTGCTGGAATCGCCTCTGAGGACCTCCCCACTCGGGCCAGAGCCACTCCGAGTTGCAACTGGGCTGCGGAAATCAATGGGCTGTCCGCCAAGACTTGCTGCAGAAGGGGAATGGCCTCGCCGTAGCGTCCGTCTTCCACCGCAATCATCCCCTCGTGCAAGACATTCGAGATCTGGATTTTGTCTTTTGGATCGGCCCCCTGTAGAGGATCCTGTGAGCGGCCCGCGGAGTTCGACGCGACATATCCGAGGGCCGCCAGATTCTCCGCCTGCTCGGAACTGGGCGGAGCTTCTTGTGGCTTCTCGCGATAGCTGGTGGTCCGTTCACGAAATTCGTCCAACTGCGACCGCAACGTATCGGTGACGGCGGGAGAGGACGCCGCCAGGTTGTGCTGCGCCCCCTGGTCGTGAGTTTCGTCGTAAAGCTCGCGCTTGGGGGCACGGACGAAAAGATACTTCCCCGTGCGCATCGACCGCAGCGCGCTCCAGCCAAACGCGCGATGAGGATACTCGGTTTCTGCGTATGCCGGGAGGTCGGCCGCCGGCTTCTGGTTGGTCTTCATCAACGGCACCAGCGGCTCACCTTGAAAAGTGGGCGGCAGAGGCAGACTCAACATGCTCAAAAGCGTGGGCGCCACGTCCACGAGCCGCACCCTGGCAATCACGCGCCGGCCGGCCAGGAGTTCGCCCGGCAGCTTGAAAACCAGGGGAACATGGATGGTTTCGTCGTAAAGAAAGATGCCGTGCATGCTCTCACCGTGCGCGCCTAGCGATTCTCCGTGATCAGACATGACCGTAATCAGCGCCCGATCGTAGAGACCGCGCTGCCGCAAGTATTGAAAGAGCTTGCCGAGCGAGGCGTCGGCATAGGCAATTTCGCCGTCATAGAGCTCCTTGAAGCGGCTGTCATACGGAGGTGGGGGATCATACGGCGCGTGGGGATCGTACAAGTGCACCCAGAGAAAGAACGGCGATTGGCGGTTCTTGTCCAACCAGCGGATCGCGTGCGCGACCACATCCCCGGCCCGACGCTCAATGGTGTTGTAGCGGCTTTCATCCGGGCTGCGCTTAACGTGGAAACCCGCATCGAAGAAGTCAAACCCGCGGTCGAAGCCGGGGGCCATGTTGGCCTTGGGATCGAGGATGAGAGAGCCGATAAAAGCAGCCGTGTGATATCCGCTCTTCTGCAGGATCTCCGGCACCGAGGGCAACAGCGTAGGCAGCGGGTGGCCGAAATCGGTGACCGTGTGAAATTGAGGATAGGTTCCCGTGAAAATCGTAGCGTGAGAAACCGGTGTCAAGGGTGCCTGCGAGTAGGCATGCTCGAATACCACGCCCTGCCGCGCCAGCAGGTCGAGATTGGGCGTAATCCCCCGCTTCGACCCTAGGAAACCCATGCGATCGGCGCGGGTGGTATCAACGGTGACCAGAATGATGTTGGGAGCTTCCGCTCGAGAAAAGACGTTTGCGCCGAGAAAAAGGGCCAGGAGGAACAGCAAGGGACGCCGCATAAAGAACAAAAGGGAGTTTACCAAAGGTAAACTCCCGGAAGCGATCCCAGAAAGTGTTCGCCTCAGAATGACACGGCAACTCCGAACTGCATATTGCGCTGCGCGCCCGTGCCCAGCACCGGGTTCAGGCCGATGCCCACATCCGGCGTGGCGAAAAGCGTCCCGAAGGCGCTGCTGCTTTGCTTTCCTGTCTCGTAAGCGAACATGGCGTGGTTAAAGACGTTGAATACTTCCCACTTGAACTTGAACTCGTAACGCTCTGCGAACCTGAAGGTCTTGAAAATCCCCATGTCAAGCTGTGAAATGCCGGGCTGGCGCACACTGTTGCGGCGGGTATTGCCAATCGTTCCGTTCTGGGGTGGTGAGAAAGCCGCCGTATTGAAGAACTGATTCGTGTTGTGGAAGTCATACTTGAGCGGCGCGCCGTTGTAGTCGGCGTAACTATCCTGCAATCCTTGGTTCGAAGTGTCGCTCGCGACGTAGACCGAGAAGGGGCGCCCGGCCTGGGCACGGAAAAGCGAATTGAGCTGCCAACCTTCCCCCAACAACTTGGGCACACCATGGAACCTGGGCATTGCGTACACGACATTGAAGTTGACGTTCCACGGCGTGTCAAAGTCTGAAGGTGCATAGCCCTTGTCGACGTTGTATGGGTTCTGGTAATCGGTCAAGAAGGCTCCGCCCCGATTGGCTGATCCCGTATCAAACGCTCTTGACCAGGTATAGTTTACTTGCCCCGTCAGGCCATGCAGATCCCGAACCTTATATCCGACCTGCAAACTGTTATAGTTCGAATAACCGTCGTTGTTCAACTGCAAAATGTGATTGTATAGTCCATCCACTCCGCCATTAGGGTCAGGAAATCTGGCTGTATACGGCTGCCGGTTGACGGTCGAACTAGTCGAACTAGTACAGCTGAGAGTGCTAACCGGACAAGCATTGAGGTCGCGCCAGTTGACCAGATCGCGACCAGCCGTGCCGACGTAGGCAACGCTCAAGGTGGATTTACGGCGTAACTCCTGCTCGATGGTCAGGTTGTAGGCGTGGTTCATTGGTGTCTGGAAATTGCGCACAACTTGCACCACGCTGAAAGGCGGCGGCGGGCTGGTCGCTGCGTTTGCACCATAGATGTCTATACCCGGAGCCATGCAGATGAAACTTTGGCAAAGAGCATTGGGTTGCGTACCGCCATTGAAAATGGCCAGATTCTGCGGCGGCGTGAAGTTTATGTCCACCGGGAAATTGTCATCCGCCACCTGGGTAAAGAATCCGGAGCGAGCCCCGCTCCATTGGAAGAAATAGGTTTGCGGCGCAGCGAGCGTGCCAAAGTTCGCCAGATCGTAATTCAATGAGTAGCCAGCACGCAAAACGGTTTTGCCATTGTGGAAGATGTCCCAGGCAAAACCGACCCGGGGGCCGAAATTATTCTTATCAACCTTGTAGAGCGGCTGCTTCGCCAGGCTTACGAACCCGGCGGAGTCCGCTTTGGGATCGTCCGGCAAAAAATTGGCGCCCAGGTTGTTCTTTTCGCCCAACGCCCCGGCAACATCCCAGCGAACACCCACTTCCAGGGTGAAATTGGGCTTGACCTTCCAGCTATCCTGCACATAAAGGCCGACTGACTTTTGGAAAATGTGCCGGTTGGTGACACCAAAGGATCTGCCGCTCTCGTCCGCCAACCCCAGCAGCAATTCGTTGAGTGCGGCAACATGGTTGCTCTGATCGACGATGCGGTGGCCAGTGCTGTCGTACCCGAACAGGGCATTACAATTAGCGGAGTAGTAACAATAGTAAAAACCATTGTAGTAAAACGACAGCTCAGCGTGCGCCCGATCACGGCGTGACTTGGTGTAGGCGTCCTGATATTGGCCACCGATCTTGATAGTGTGGGTGCCCTTGATGGCGGTGAAATGCTCCTGCCAATCGTAAGAGGCGTCCGGACGAGTGACGATTGGGTACCCTTGGATGCCCCCCACCACCGGGTAACTCGTATTTCCGAAATATCCCAAATAGTAAAAGCTAGGCACCCCCAAGTTCTCTTTATCTTGCGCGTTGGCGCCCAGCGGGCCCGTGTTGAGACCTAAGGCGCTGGGGTCGATGTTGTTGTTCAGGCCGATACGCTGGCCGAACCGCTGATAGCCGAACCGGCTTTCTAGCACCTTAGTGGGGCTGATGCTCCACGTATAGTTGATCCCAGCCAACTGGGCGCGCGAGGGCGCGATCCCATTCCACATGTTTGGGCTTGTCGCCAACGGTCCGACCGCCTGCGGCACGCCTGCCGCGGCCGGCTGGCTCTGGAGGCTGTCCCCAAAGAGGTACTTCACTGATATTCGGTGCTTCTCGTTGAAGATGTAGTCGAATTTTACGTGGAAATTGTTAAGGTCCAGCGTGTTGCCTGCCGCCACGTTTAATTTCCCGGTGGGTGAAGTAGGAATAAAGGAGAGAATCTTCGCTCCGATGGAGTTGACGGTGCCGTCGTCCAATGTTCCGAAAATCTGATCGCTACCGGGTCCGGGCCCGCTGTTCAGACATGTGGTCCACGGTGTAACTACACCATCGATAGTAACTGTCGTTCCGGAATTGTTAGGATTCACGCCCGTAGTAACACACGACGTGGCATCGGAAATTTCCAATGGTGTAGGCGCGTCCACCAAAGCCGGAAATACGTCCTTGAGGTGGAAACCCTGATATGACATGAATACGAATGCTTTGTCCTTCTTGATTGGGAACCCGCCAGAGGCACCAAACTGGTTGAGACGAAACGGAGTGACCTTGGTGGCAAACCAATTCCTGGCATCGAATGCATCAGTGTGGCGATCCCAGAAGGCGCTGCCGTGGAGAGCATTGGTTCCGCTCTTCAGTCCGATGTTGATGACCGATCCTCCGCGTACTCCGAATTCCACCCCAGGATTGGACTGCACATTGAATTCGGAAATCCCCTCCAGCGGAATGAGAGCGGCGGCCGTGCCTGAGATAGCCGCCTGCCCCAGTGACGATTCTCCGTAATACCGATCGTTGTTGGGGATGCCATCCACCGCAAAGTTGTTGGAGGTGGCGCGTTGTCCGTTGATGTTGAGGCTCTGGAAGCCGCCGCCCGGGCTGCGCTGCACTCCCGGCACGCCATCCAGCAGGTTGTTGAAGTCGCGTCCGTTGTTGGGGAGGTCCTCCACCTGTTTCGAGACGAACAGCGTACTGAGCCGGTCCTCTGAAGTCTCAACCAGCGGCGCTACATCCGAGACTTCTACTGCTTCCGTAACCTGGCCGGGTTGCAAAGTAAAATCTGACAGAGTAACCAGCGAGATGCCGACTTCCGCTGCGCGGGTGGCCATCTTGAAGCCCTGCATCGTCACTGTGACCTTGTATTTGCCAGGGGGCAATTCCACGATGCGGTAGAAGCCCGCATCGGAGGTGGTGGCCGTGCGGGTTTCATTCGTGCCAAGATTGCTGGCCGTAACTTTGGCGTTCTTTATGACCGCGCCCGTCGTGTCTTGCACCGTACCCGTAATGTCCCCGGTGATCTTTTGGGCAAAGAGTGGAAGGCTGGTAATCGATCCCACGAGAAGAAGCAGAACAGATCCGCACCGCAAAACCCGCTTCCGTGCCATGGTCGCCCCCTGCTTTGTGATCCGTGTCACATAAAAGTGTGATTAGCCCGGAAGTTTAGTGGGCTTTGTAGCCAACTATCAAGAAAAATGTGGTGCCCACAAGCTGACTGCGGGTCATTCTGCCAGCGGGAAATACCCACGGCAATTGTGAAGTTACCCCCGTTGCGTCAAGAGGATGAGTCCTTGATCAGGGCTGGAAATGCAGCGCGAGCGTACCGGCCAGCCGACGACCCTCTTACCCCAGGGGCGAGTCGGTCATGCGAAAGCGGGTGCGCACGTGCTCGGAAAGCCACTGGATAGCGGCGCGGTTGGCGACACGATCGGACTGGGTCAGATATCTCATCGCCTCCACCAGCAGGCGCTGGCCCTCAACGTAGCGTGGGTCGGGAGTGCGCTCGCGCCGCCTGCGCCCCATCTTGGGAGGAACCGTAATCGTGAACACCTTGGCCATGGGAAACCCAATGTTCGCGCGCGGTGGAGTCTTCCCGCACTTTTCACCTTAGCGGGAAGTCGCGCCCCAGCAGTATAGCGCCCCGCCCCGCGTTTTTCAGCTTTTATTGTTGTCGCCGCGCCGCCCTAATAGCTTGTTGAAAACCTCTATGGTTGTCATTCCGGGTAGCCGGAGGCGAGGAGGAATGTGCTGTTTTTCCGACGTGGAAAAGCAGATTTCTCGCTTCGCTCGAAATGACAATGACTCCGAGTTTCCCAACAAGCTCCTGGAGCGTCATCCACGCCGCCCGGTTCCTAGCCCTGGGGCGACACAATTTTCGTCTTGCCGGTCGTCTTCAGCTTGAACACGGCATCAGAGATCTTTTGATTCAATTCAATATCGGAGTACTTGGCGAGGCGGTAGTCGCCTGAGGGCTCGAAAAGCTGCTGCTGCACTGAGACCCCGCGCGCCGGATCAATCCACAGCACGATGTGCTCGAAGGTGTTGCGAACTCTTTGCGACTTGGGGACAAGATCCAGCTTCGCGGTATCGATTCCGTTGAGCTTTTCGGAGCCCAAGTACTTCACATCGAAGGACTTCAGCATGTCATGGCCGCTGCCGCCGAAACCCAGGACGAGAAAACTCTCGAACGCGTCCCGGTTCTTGCCCGCCTGGTACACCGTGACCTGGTCGATGCGTGGCTGGTAAACCTCGACCTTGCCATCAGCAAACAGCACGTATTTTTTGTCGGGCTCGGCGATATCGGCCGCCATCTGCGTTTCATTGCCGGCGCGGCGGAAATATACTTTGCCTTTCTGGGTATCGGTTTCGTCCACGACTTTCTGGTACTGGTCCCAGACAAAGCTGGCTTCCGTGGTGCGGAAGTTCGCCGCTGTGCTGTCCATCTGATCGAGAACGCGTTCCAGCGCAGCATTGGACGGTGGTTGCGCCCAGGCGGCCGCGATCAGGAGGATCATGGCGAGGACGCACCCGGGAAATGATTGAGTAAGTTTCATTCTTCAACCTTATCGAGCACGCGTGGAAGCTTGCCCCTACTCTCTTCGCACCCAGACCTTGTAGCTGAGCACGCGTCCCGACTTATCGCGCACGGTTTCGTACTTGGTGATGCTTACTTCCCCCGAGATGGGCTCGATGATGCGCAGCAACTGCTCCTGCACCGCCGTCTCGTCCTTGCCGGAAACTGCTGTGCCCTCAATTTGATAGATGAATCCTCCGCCAGCGTCAGGAATTACAACCACGCCAGTTGGATGCGGATTGCGCTCGATCGGTTTGTCTTTGAAGTTGATCCAGTAAGGCGACAAAAAGACAAAAAACAAAATGAGGGTGACCATCACATCGTACTGGATCGTGCCCCGCTCGTACGACCAAAGAATATAGCCGCGGATTGTGCGCCAGATCCCGGTCATCGGCACGGCGGGCGGGCCGGCAACAGCCGTGGTCACCTTTGCCATGTCCAAGTCTAGTTTTTACTCCGCGTCTTGGCAAACCGCGATCCATCTGTACTCAGGCGGCACGGGAGGGTCTGCTTGTTTCTGCCGGGGCAGTATAGTAGGTTCTTTCTACTTTTCTGCGGAGGCGTGAAAAATGAAAATTCGGATGTTGGCCGTTCTTGCGGCACTGGCTGTTGCTGTGACGCTTGTTGCACTCTCTGTGGCGGACGAGGCAAAGAAGGCCTCGGCGGCGGCCGCGCACGAAATCGTCCGTTCCAGCGACCTGAACTGGACCCCTCTCATAATGGGGAGTGACATGGCCGTCGTTTCCGGCGACCCCAACAAAGAGGGAGAGCCATTCGTTATCCGCATCCGACAAGCCGATGGAGCTAAAGTGCCCCCCACTGGCATCCCGCGGACGAATACATCACGGTCTTGCAGGGCACCTTCCTGGTCGGCATGGGCGAAACCTACGATGAATCCAAGCTACAAACTATGAACGTTGGCAATTTCGCGTTCATTCCCAAAGAAATGCGCCACTTCGCCAACTGCAAGGGCGAAACCATGGTGCAGGTTCACGGCATCGGTCCGTTCAAGGTAAACTGGGTCAATCCGGCAGAGGTAATCCCACCGGACGCAAAAAAGAAGTAGAGCGTTGACGCAGCGTCGTGTGCTTGACCGCCGCACGAACTAGAACTTCTTCGGCGTGATGCGGTCCGTTCCCATGTAGGCTTGCAGTGCGTCCGGAATCACCACGCTGCCGTCCGGCTGCTGGTAATTCTCGACGATCGCCACCCAGGTGCGCCCGATGGCCAGGCCGCTTCCATTCAGCGTGTGCACGAACTGGCTCTTGTTCTTTCCCTCGGGACGATAGCGAATGTTCGCCCGCCGCGCCTGGAACGACTCGAAGTTCGAGCAGGAAGAGATTTCGCGGAACAACTGCTGTCCTGGCAGCCACACCTCGATGTCATACGTCTTGGCCGATGAGAAGCCCAAATCGGCGGTACAAAGCGACACCACACGGTAGTGCAGGCCGAGCTTCTGCAGGACTTCTTCGGCATCGTGCGTAAGCTTTTCCAGTTGCTGGTAAGAATCTTCCGGTCGCGCGAACTTGACCAGTTCGACCTTTTGAAACTGGTGCTGGCGGATGATGCCGCGCACGTCCTTACCGTAGGAGCCCGCCTCGCTACGGAAGCACGGAGTGTAGGCAGTGAGCGAGACCGGCAGGCGGGAGGCGTCCAGGACTTCGTCACGATAAAGGTTTGTGACCGGAACTTCCGCCGTGGGGATCAGCCATAACTCTTTGTCGCCGTGCGGCACGCGAAAGAGATCGGAAGCAAACTTGGGAAGCTGCCCCGTCCCGTACATGGAATCTGAGTTCACCATGTAAGGCGGCAACACCTCGGTGTAGCCATGCTCGCGGGTATGCAGATCGAGCATGAAATTGGCCAGCGCGCGTTCCAGCCTCGCGCCCAAATCCCAGTACACAGCAAACCGTGCGCCTGAAAGTTTGGCAGCGCGCTCCAGATCAAGCACACCGAGTTGCTCCCCGAGTTCCCAGTGCGGCTTGGGAGCGAAATCAAACTTGGGCGGCTCGCCCCAGCGCCGCACCTCGACGTTGTCTTCGGCCGTCTTCCCTACTGGAACGGTCTCGTTGGGCACATTGGGAATGCCCGCCAGAATCTCGTGCAGGCGCGCCTCTAATTCTCCGGCAACCTTTTCGCGCTCCTGAATCTGCTCGCGCAATTGTTTGCTTTCAGAGATGAGCGCGTCGGCGTCCTGCCCGCTCTTCTTCAGCTTCGCGATGTCTTCAGACGTGCGGTTGCGGCGCGCCTTCATGTTCTCCGCTTCCGTAATGGCTTGGCGGCGGTGGGTGTCGACCTCGCGGAAGCCCTTCAGGACATCGGCGGGATCCAGGCCACGCTGGCGCATCTTCTCCTCAACCAAAGGCAGGTTGTCCCGGACGAAGTTCAGATCAAGCATGGAAGTTAACTACTGTATCGAAAAAGGGGCGGGGAATGCACGAAAAGCCTACTTAAACCACAGGGACCACACCACGTCGACCGCCGTGTGCCCAATTACCGAAGCCAGCAATTGCCGCCGTGCACGCCACGCCCTCCCATAAAACACGCCCGCAATCGCTGCCAGCAGCACGTAGCGCCAGTTGAAGCCTGCGCCCTTGTTAAAGTGCGCCAGGCCAAACAGGACTGCGGCAGTAACGAGCGCAGTCCTGCGGCCGAAGCGCGTTTCCAGCAGATTCTGCAGAATTCCGCGGAAAAACATCTCTTCCGGAATCGCCACCAGCAGAAACGTCACGAGTACGCTGGTAGCCACACTCATCGCAGCCGGCAGGCGAGGATGAAAATGAGTGAACTTCAGCGCGGCGCCCAAGCCGATCCCCAACGGCAGAAAGTAGGTCCACTCGCGCAGGCCGATGAGAACCGCAGCACGTGTAGGAATGAACGAATAGCCAATGCCCTCCAGCTTCCGCACGACGACATAGAGATACAACGCGAGGTCGGCAACAAACAGCTTGGCTAGAGCCGCCAGCCCAGCGTGCGGCCATGCGCCCGCGAGCATTCGCAGCATATGGGTCGCCGCCAAAATGCTCAACACCGCCAAGTCCTGCCAGGCAAACTTCGGCGGCAGCGCAGAAAACTCGAGCAGTGCGGCGAGAACCACCGGAAGCGCGACCATGGCAGTCCCCAGCGACCAATGGAAGTCGCCGGAGGGAAACGCGAATACCAGATACGGGATCCCGAGCAATGCCGGCGAAACAATCCGAAGCCAGCGTGATCGAATCCCGTCCCGTAACCATTCCCCTGCGCCGAAGCCAAAGAACCAGAGTGGGGCCAGTAAAAGCGAGAAGCTGGCGAACGCGTAGGGCAGGCTTTCGCCAAAGCTGCCGGCGATTGTCCAGCGCGAAAGGCCGAGGCGGAACGCCGCCAGTATGCACGCATAGGACGCAAGCGCCCAGCTTATCCGGGTGTGTTTGAGGCTCAGGATTTTGCAGTCTCGCCGCAGCTTACTTATCCGCTGGCGCCAGCGACCTCAAATAGGCCACGACCGCCTCAGCGTCCTGCAGATTGAAGCGGTACTGCGGCATGGGAGGACGCCCGGGTAGCTCGTTGTAAGCGATTCCCGTCATCAGGAATTTGACGGCCTGTTCGTCGGTCCATCCGAGCAGCCCGGCGATGTTAGGGGCCTTCTCAGCCCAGACCAGCATCGGCATAATTGGTTTGAATGAGAGAACCGCGCCCCGCAAAGTTTTGGCGGGGAGCGGCTCACCCTTTTCGTTGCGAGGCGTGTGGCAATCCCCACACATGCCTAGTCCTTCAACCAGGTACTTGCCACGCGCCACTTTCGCGGATTGCGCCGGAGCGGGGGAAGAAGATAGTGCGGCTGTCACTACAAGAATCGCGAAGACGGCTGCACAAGCCGCGAGTTTCATGGATAAGTCTCCCAGATCTGAGTTCTAAGGTTAGTCCAAGCGGGAAAGATAACATGGACGAACCCAGCAATGTGTTGCTCGGTGGAGATCGCGCGAGCGAAAACCCTGGTCGTGGCCGCTTCTCCGTGTCCTCCGTGTCTGTGGCTATCGCCAAACAGGACAAGCAAGAACCGCGGACAGAGAGGAGCAGATGGAGAATTCCCGGCGGTGTGAGGATGTCAACCTGGCCTCACAGGCTGTAAACTACCACGGCGATGAGATCCCCCCTTCGCTCTTTTGCCGCCCGACTGCTGCTCTGTCTTTGCCTCGTGGCCTTGAGCTTCGGCTCCGCTTACAACGGGCGTCCCAAGCTGATCGTCGTGGTAGTGGTTGATCAATTGCGTGGCGACTACCTGGAGCGCTACCGCGATCAGTTCGGCGACGGCGGCTTCCGGCTTCTGCTCGACCACGGCGCGTACTTTACCGAATGTAACTACAACTACGCCAACACTTGCACCGCACCGGGGCACGCGACCCTGCTGACCGGGGCTTACTCCAGCGGCCACGGCATCCATGCCAACGAATGGTGGGACCCGCTGAAGAAGCGCATGGTCACGGCTGTTCAAGACGACGGGACGAAGCTGGTGGGGGCGGCCGGCAATGCGCCCGGAGCTTCGCCACACAATCTTCTCGCCGACACGCTCGGGGACGAACTTAAACTGGCGACTCAGGGTAAGGCGCGTGTATTCGCCATCGCGTTGAAAGACCGTGCTGCCATCCTGCCCGCGGGCTTTTCCGGCGATGGCGCTTATTGGATCGACCAGAAAACCGGCTTATGGGTGACATCTACCTACTACCGCACCGAACTGCCCAAGTGGGCCCAGGATTTCAACAACAGCAAGCGGACGGAAAAATACCTGAACAAGGAGTGGAAGGACGGCAACGGCCATACGCTGCGCACGACGGGACCGCAGACCTCGAAGAACGGTTTGCCTGCCGGTTTCTACGATGATGTCGGTTCCACGCCTTTCGCCAACGACTACGAACTTGAATTCGCGCGAGAACTGATGCTATACGAAAAACTGGGCAGTGGGCCGGCGACCGATCTCCTGGTCATCAGCTTGTCGGCTAACGATATTCTTGGCCACCAAGCTGGCCCCGATTCTGCGGAAGTGCAGGCCATGACGCTGGCCACCGATCGGCAACTGGCTGATTTCTTTAACTTCCTCGGACATCAAATTGGATTGGCCAACATCTGGATCGCGCTGTCCTCCGACCATGGAATTGCGTCCTTGCCCAGCGTCGCTGCCAAGCTGCGGGTTCCCGCAGTGAATTTTTCTGCCGACAAACTGCGCGCGAAGATCAATCAAATTCTCTCGGACAAACTCTCTCCGACGCGCCCGGTCGAATACGTGAAAGGCCTCAATTATCCCATGGCGTGGTTGAGCGAAGACGCGTTTGCCACCGTCAGGATGAAGGAAGAAGACGCCGAACGCGCCGTGGGCGAAGCGTTGAAGCAGATTGGTCTGCGCGGCTACTACACGCGCTTCCGCCTGGCCAAGGGCGACGTGCCCAACACGGAAACCGGACTGAAGTACGAAAACAGCTATTCGCCGTTGGGGGGATGGTATGTGATCGGTGTTCCCGCTCCATATACGGTTGGCCTTACGAGTGAAACCGATCACGTGTCGCCCTACACTTACGATACGCATGTGCCACTGGCTTTTTATGGCCTTCCCTTCCTGCCGGGAACTTATCGCACCCATGCCGAACCAGTGGACTTGGCCGTGACTTTCGCCTCGCTGCTCGGCATCAATGCTCCCACCCACGCCATCGGCCGGGTTCTGACCGAAGCGCTCGCTCCCGCGCATCGCGCCGAGCACTCCATCCATGAGGAAATTGATTGGGGAGGGCATGGCTTCAGCCGGGCCGCAGTGCCGCCCGTTTTTCCAGGGGCTTTAGCACGTGATGTTCGGAGTGCCGATCGTGTGGCCGGCGCGGATCAGGAGCCAGCAAGCACGCTCACCTCAGCGGCTAAAGCTCTGAGCGATTCGGCTGTTTCGGCACGGACAAAGTCGTGCCCTCCCCGCCCCGCCGCAATTTCGGGAGCCTCGCGATGACGGCCCCTCCAGCAACCCCCACGCGCGGCCCCGATCTCAGCGTCAGCTTCGCCGGCATTCAGCTCAAGAATCCCGTGATCGCGGCTAGCGGCACCTTCGGGTATGGGATCGAGTTCGAGGACATTGTCCACCTCAACAAGCTGGGCGGATTCGTGGTCAAGGGACTATCCAAGGAGCCGATGCCGGGCAATCCGCCGCCGCGGCTTTATGAGACTCCCGCGGGCATGCTGAACGCCATCGGATTGCAGAACATCGGTGCGCGCGCCTTCCTCGAAGAAAAACTGCCGAGATTGCGCGAGATAAAAAATATCGTGGTCTTCGCCAATGTGTTCGGCCACACCCGCGCAGACTACGAGCACACCATCCAGATTCTGAACGAAGGCGAGGGCATCGCTGCCTACGAAGTGAATGTTTCGTGCCCGAATACAGCGCAGGGTGGCATTCAGTTCGGCAGCGATCCACGTTCCCTGGACGAAGTTGTGGCCACGGCCAGACGCTACTCGCAGCGCCCGCTGATTGTGAAACTCTCTCCCAACGTAAGCAGCATCGCACAGATGGCGCGCGTGGCCGAGGGAGCTGGCGCCGATGCCATCTCGCTGGTCAACACTTTCGTGGCCATGGCCATCGACGCCGAAACCCGCAAGCCCCGCATCGCCAACGTGACCGCCGGGCTCTCCGGGCCCGCCATCAAGCCTATTGCTCTGCGCATGGTGTATGACGCATCGCAGGCCGTGAAGATCCCGGTTATCGGCATAGGCGGGATCTCGACCGCAGTCGATATCGTGGAGTTCATGCTAGCCGGAGCTACCGCCGTGCAGATTGGAACCGCCAGCTTCTGGGATCCGGTCGCGACAGAAAAGATCGTGGAGGAGCTGGCACGCTGGTGCATCGAGCACAACGTGGGGCGGGTGGCGGAGCTGACCGGCGCGCTGGCGATGGAATAACGGGAGGGGACCAGAAGCCCGTTCCGCCCGAAGCCGAGGGGTGCCGCCGCCACCTCCCATTTCCATGTGTTGTCATTGCGAGGCGGCTTCAGCCCCGAGGAATCTGCATTTCTTGAAAGCCCTTTCGGTATGAGAATCCAAGCTCGTCCCTTCCTAGTGTGGCCACACCGCCAGAATCGCTCCCATCGCCAGATAGCACACCAACTGGTAGCCGGTGTTGATGAGATACAGCTTCGTCGGCTGGTTCCCGAACAGCTTAGCCGTCAACTGCACCGTGGTCACAAAGCCCAGCCACACGGCGAACCCGATTTTCATCCCGTAAAGGGCCGCGTCGACAGTGGTAACGTCGATGATCTTGCCCAAAACGAAGGCGGCAACCAGGCTGGCGACAAAGGCGATAGCGTAGCTTTTGCCCGCACTTTTGCGCATCTCTTCCAGCTTGGCCTTGTCGTCTGGGTCATAGCCCATGGCTACCATCCAAGGCCGGGCGAAAAGTAGCGGCGAATACCAAAGGAAGCCCACAACCATGGTGGCGATGGCAGCCACCAGCACCGACCATAGGTTCACACCCATGAAGTTCATGGCATCGTCTCCGCGAGGGTTTTACATGGAGGACAGTTATGGTATGCCGAATTCCGTCGGTTGAAAACCAGAACCGCATTACCGTCCGCTGGTATGCCAGATTGCGCCCGGCGTCTTGTAATTCAGCCCCTCGCCCCACACCGCTTGGGTCTGGCCCCGGCTATCGATGTCCATCTCGAAATAGTCGCCGAACGGGAAAGCGAATCCGTTGGGCAGAATGTAGCTGTAGCCCGGCACATGGCTGGAGAGCTTTTTCTCCGCCGACCAGGTTGCGCCGCCGTTGGTCGAACTGCGGTAGTAGGTGTTCCACAAGGGGCTATTGCGGACATCCATCCACGCGATACGCACGTCACCCGCCGATCCGGCCACGATCGCAGGAAAAGCGTGCTCCACTCCTGCGGGCGCCAACGAAATACCCGTCTTCGGCGACCAGGTGGCTCCCGCCGTGGTTGAAGACGCGAAGTAGATTCGCTCCGGGCCGCCGTTCACCGTACCCGCATTCCAGAGCGCGTACAATGTGCCCGCCGCATCCGAGGTCATCGTGATCTGCGCGCCCAGGAAGGCCCAGCCGCACAGATAAGCCGAGCAATCTGGGGGAGCACCTGAGACGTCCAGCAGCATGGTGCTCCAGGTCTTGCCGCTATCGGACGACTTGCTGATATACAGGTTCACCGGCCCCTTGGCGCCGCCATTTTGGGTATACCCCGCCCAGGCGAAGTAGACGTTGCCCGCGGGATCCACGGTGCCGCCCCCGGCCAACGACCAGCCCAGCTTGGCATTCGAGTTCACGTTGGTAGAGGTGAAGGTGATGCCGCCATCGTGCGACGAAGAAACCCACACTTTTTGTGCGTGGTTATAGCCGACGTACACATCCGTCCCGCGAACCGCGAGAATCGGCTTGTCCGTACCCGCGTTGGTGCGGTCGGCTATCACCACCGACCAGCTTCGTCCGAAGTCGGCGGACCTGGCGACTACGGTATCGCTCTTGTTGTTCTGCAGCCAGGCGGCGTACACGGTTCTGCGGTCGATGGCATCCACCACGATCTGCGCATCAAATTGACCCGAACCCGGAGGTGCGATCTGGCGCGGCGCCTCCCAAGTAAGACCATTGTCATTGCTGACCACCAGAATCATGGTGGGCAGCGGACACGCCGGACACCCCGGAACGGTAACGTATTGCGGATAGAGAATGTAAACATGCCCATAGCCGTCAGCCGCGATGGCCGGCTCCCACTGGTCTCCCTGCTTGTAGCCGACATGGGCTTGCGGTAAAAACCCTGAGCTGGCGGCCAAGGCGGGAGGGATGATCACCAGCGTCGCCAGAAGTACGGAAACGAGCCGGGACTGGCCACAGAATCGATAAGGGCTGGGAGCCACAGAGCCTCTGGGCTGGCTGGGAGAGCCGCTTGGCAGGCGAATCTATCCCGAGATGCCGCGGCCAGTCAACAGAAAAGGCGCTAATTTACGCCACTTTTAGCACTCTCGCAATATCCAATGGAGGTGAGTACACTTGATTTCCGGAGCTATTCAACATGGCCAAAGCCACCTTTGCCGCAGGTTGTTTCTGGGGAGTTGAAGCGACATTCCGCCAACTGCCGGGTGTGATTTCTACTCGCGTCGGCTATACCGGCGGGGATTTCGCCCAGCCGACCTATAAAGATGTCTGCAGCGACCGCACCGGGCACGCCGAAGCCGTGGAAGTGGAGTACGACCCAGCAAAGCTTTCCTATGAGAAGCTGCTCGACGTGTTCTGGGAAAACCACGACCCCACGCAGCTCAACCGCCAGGGGCCAGACTGGGGCACGCAGTACCGCTCCGCCATCTTCTTTCACGCCCCGGAGCAGGAAGCTGCTGCCAAAACTTCAAAGGAGAAGCTGGAGAAGTCTGGTCGCTACCGCAAGCCCATCGTGACCCAGATTGTGCCAGCGGTGACGTTCTATCCGGCCGAGGATTACCACCAGCAGTATCTCGAGAAGCGCGGCCTGGCGAGCTGCCACATCAAGTAATATGCCTATTTTCGCGGATCATTGGGCAGCGCTCGCTCTGGTCGCCGCCCTCCGGACGCGGCTCAGGGAGATGCCTGCACTGGAAAGGCCTTAGTTTCGGTCCTTCGAAACTCGAATCGCAGGATCCATTCACTCGAGACGTCCTGACCATCAACTTTTGCGGGCGCAAATTCCCAACGTCGCGCGGCTTCCATGGCCAGCCGGGCAAAATACTTGCTGGGTCCGGGAGAATCCAATGTCGCTTCCACCACACTGCCTGACGGATCTACCGCGACCCTCACCCCCACCCTCACCGTGCCTTGGATAGTGTTTCTCGCACTCTGGGATACGTCGGGCAGGACTTGCCGAAGGACTTCACCTTGAACCAGACTGCCAGGCAGGGTTTTCGCCGCTGTTACGGATCGAAGGGAGGCCGGCGCTGGAGAGATACTTTTCGCATTTTGTTTTGTGCCACTGGGGCTCGACTTTGCATCGCTGGATTTTCGCGTCGGCTGCCCCGTCTCAGGCGGTGCTAAACTCTGCTCCGCCTTTTGCTGAACCTGTGGCGGTTCGACCGCAATGGAAGGGGCAGGCTGAGCCTCGGGGCGACGGGTGAATAGTTTTGGGCTTATCAGCATCGCCATCAGCGCAAGCCCGCCTGCGGCCATCGGAACCAGGTAAGGCCACTTTGTGAACGTTTTTTGCGGCAGCCTGGCAATCGTCGGTTTCCGGGTTGCGGGTGAGGCCGGCTGCTTCTGGATTGCGGGTAAGATCGGCTGCAGTCGCACCGCGATCTCAGCAACGGCCCATCGGCGCTGAGGGTCGCGACGCAGACAGTGACGCGCGATGTCCAGAAACGGCTCCGGCATTGTCTCCGGCAGGAATGGCTCCCCCTGTTCCGTTCTCTCCCAAACCGGCAGACGCTGCGTCAGGGCCTCGACCAGCGTCACGCCAAGCGACCAAATGTCCGCAGCGGGTGAGATGATCCCGCTTGCGCCATCAGGTGGATCGTAGACGCTCGGTTTTCCCACACCGACACTCGACTGGCCCACTGCGCAGAGCCCATCACTCGAGATTCTTAGTTGATCATTGACGGCCATGATATTTGCGGGTTTCACATGACCGTGCACGAACCTTTTGCCGTGAAGGAACGCCAGGGCATTCAAAACTGGCTGGAGCATTTGGCGGGCTTCCATCGGTGTGAGCGGCCGCTCTGGAAGAATCTGCGACAGGTCCTCTTCGGCGTACTCCATCACCACGTAGAGCAGCATGGCGCTGCCCAGTTGGCACCGTCCCGTTTGAAACAGGCGAAGCAAGTGAGGATGAGACAGCTTGGCAGCCAGCTCCCAGCGGGCGAGTTGGACTTCCGTGTCTCCTGCATCCACCGGAATGAGTTTGATAGCGGCCTTCTTGGGTTCGCCTCCACCGCGTTCCGTAAGGAACACGGCGCTGTGGTCAGAGCCTCCCAAGTACTGGCGCAGATGGAATTCCCCGTTGACGAGCTGGCCTTCCCACTGTTTCCAGTCCTTGGTCATTTCGCTCCTCTAACTCTTTCTTCCCATACCGGCGGTTTAGGCCACCCAAGCCTGGCGATATTGTACGAGACCGAGGCGTGTCGAAAACGTGAAAACTAAACTCGGGGCAATGGGCGCACTTAGCGGCCGCTGTGCCTGCGGAACGCGTCCCCTAAATGGGCGACGCGTCGCTGATCTTCGAGGTTTTCAGCGAGAAACTTGACTCCGTACAAATAGACGGCCCGGTTGCAGACGGTTCCATAAACTCCAATTGGCTCCCCGGAACGTGGGCTGGTGAACTCGACTTTGATCCGAGTTCCTATAGGCAGGTCCGCAACGGCAAACAGGCAAATACCGCTTTCGCTCATCCTGATGCCGCGAGCAGCGATTATAGCCGTGCCCGTTATAACGCGAATCGATGCGTTTAACGGGTAGCGCGCCCATCGGCGCCGTTCTTCAGATGCGGGACGGTTTGATACCACACCCATTAGTCTGCCACTCCACAAATCACCAGGATCGCGGCGTTGTCGCGACCGGCCTTACCCCAAGCTTGGAGTGACTAGGTCCAACCGTCGAACTGGTGACAGGTCTTCACCAATGCGGACCAGCGGTCCGAGCTGATCTCGGGAGCTGAATACCTGGTTGCCAGCCTGGAGGCGAGGGTGATCAACGAGAGCAGCGTTCCAACCGCTAGCAGGCTACGAATCATGTTATGTCCTCTGCGGAAGTGGCGGAGGGTTGGTTCCATCAGTGAATCTTAAACTCGCAGGCCAACGGAGGCAACGAAACCAAAGTCGGGTGAGCGCGGCTGTCCGACTGGGCGTCCCTGAGCACCAGCAGGCTTTAGTTACCTCACCAAATTCATTCGCAGATTCGCGTTGCCACCATTGCTCGCCCGTGCGTTTGTGAATGAGTTTTTAGCCCTTAGGCCGCCGTTAGCAGAATGGGCTCGCCCTTGGTGATCACCAGCGTGTGCTCGTAGTGCGCAGAGGGCTTGCAGTCCGCCGTCCGCACCGTCCAGCCATCGCTGGCCACCACTGCCCGGCCCGATCCGGCGGCGATAATCGGCTCAACCGTGATCACCAAGCCCTCAGTGAGA
>WNFH01000792.1_pt1 | contig 20656 bp, 16 predicted proteins | sample 5400411 | NCBI WGS metagenome assembly WNFH01 (sample SAMN13153347, study PRJNA577476) | soil metagenome | isolation source: 200 cm saprolite under Douglas fir tree site 2 hole 3 | place: USA:California | collected 2015-04-18
AAAGAGCGGAATGCGCTTCACTCAGGCAGGATGCAAGGAGTATGCAGATCGCGCCTTCGCTCGAAAATGCACCCATTGTGAAGATGTGGACGGGCCTGCGTCCCTGGTCGGCGGATGGCTATCCCATCCTTAGTTGCTGAATGACGATATGAAACAACGAGGAGCGGTAAGTTTTATGACAGCACTTGTGTCACTGTTCCGCGGCATCAATGTTGGAGGTCATCATAAGATAAGAATGGATGAACTCAAAGATGTGCATGAAGTTCTGGGCTTCAAGGATGTCTTCCCCTATATACAGAGTGGGAATGTGGTCTTTACCAGTGATGACACAGACGTGGCACAACTGCGGAGGCACATTGAGGATGGCTTTGAACAAAAATTTGGCTTTCACGTGGAAGTCATCGTGCGTACTTCAGCCGAGTTACGAGAGATCATTGAGAACAACCCGTTTCAGAGCCAACCAAGCAAAGAGTCAAAATGGGTGGTCGTTCTGTTTCTAGCAGGGTGTCCCGACGATAGAGCACAGGAAGATCTTCTCAAGACGTATGTCGGCCCTGAGGAACTCTTTATCATCGGCAAAGAAGTGTATATCTATTATCCCAACGGCATTGGACGCTCAAAACTCTCCCAGAGTTTGATGGAGAAAAAGCTGAAAACAGTTGGAACCGCCAGAAATTGGAATACCATCCTCCACTTGCAGAAACTGATCCAGCACTAAGTGGCTTATCCATCAATTGATCCGTGTCTAGAGCACTCTGTACTTTGTCAGATTTTCTGACCTCGAAGCAGCCTCTGAATCTTGTCTGCGGGTGTGTTACAAAGAGAAGGTGTTGAAACAAGAGGAGGGAAAGATGAAGCGCGTGGAAATCCTGAACCAGCGAGTAGTGTTTGATGACGTCTTCAAGATCGAGGAGGCGACGCTGCGCTTTGAGCGGTTCAACGGGCAGATGAGTGAGTCTGTCCGTCGGCTCGTCTTCGAGCGAGGTGATGCGGCAGCAGCGCTTCTGTTGAACCGGGATACGCAAAAGGTCATCCTGATCAAGCAGTTCAGGTATCCGACCTACAAGAAAGGTCCGGGCTGGCTCTGGGAGGTGGTTGCGGGCATGGTCGACCAGGGCGAGCAGCCGGAGGAGACCATTCGACGTGAGGTACGCGAAGAGGTTGGCTACCAGCTAGGCGACCTCCAACCGATCGCCACGTTCTATGTTTCACCAGGAGGCAGCTCTGAACGCGTTGCGCTCTATTACGCAGAAGTCGGTGAGGCGGACCGGGTTGCCGCGGGAGGCGGATGTGCTGCTGAGCACGAAGATATTGAGCAGGTGGAACTCTCGCTGCCTGAGCTCTGGACAGCCCTGCACGAGGGGAACATAGTGGATGCCAAGACCTTGATCGCCGTGTAATGGTTGCAGTGCAGGCTGGCAGGACAGAAAAACGTGAAGAGCGACGGCTCCTGAACGGGGCCGTTGCGCGCTGTCGACTCTGAAGTCTTCGATCGAAGCAAAACTGCATCGGTCTATGGGGAGCTTTTGGGCCTCGCCGCCCGCTGCAAAACCAGAATTCACAAAAGCTGACAAATATTTATGACACTGGGCCAAATATGTGTGACAATAAGCAAAAACAACCTTCCCTTACACATCCAGCGTTGCATTCTTCGCATGGCTCTCAATAAACCGCTTCCTTGGAGCCACCTCGTCGCCCATTAGCATGTTGAAGGTCTTGTCGGCTTCCACAGCTTCTTCAATCGACACTTTCAGGATTGTGCGTTTGGCGGGGTCCATGGTGGTGTCCCACAGGGTTTCGGGGTTCATTTCTCCCAGGCCTTTGTAGCGCCCTACCTCTGGCTCTTTGCCGTTGTGTTCGGCCTTGTACTCTTCGACCAGGGCATCGCGCTCTTCGTCGGTGTAGACGAAGAGGGTCTGCTTGCCTTTGCGGATATGGAAGAGTGGTGGCTGGGCAATATAGAGGTGCCCGCCGGTGATCAGTGGCTCCATGTGGCGGAAGAAGAAGGTGAGCAGCAGCGTGCGAATGTGGGCACCGTCAACATCGGCGTCGCACATAATGACGACACGCCCGTAGCGCAGCTTTGTGATATTGAATTGGTCGCCGATGCCCACGCCGGTGGCGGTAATGATGTTTTTGATCTCCTGGTTTTCAAGCATCTTGTCCAGGCGAGCGCGTTCCACGTTCAGTATCTTACCGCGCAGAGGCAAGATGGCCTGGAAGTGGCGGTCGCGGCCCTGCTTTGCCGAGCCACCTGCCGAATCCCCTTCCACGAGGTAGAGTTCACAGCGGTCGGCATGCTTCTCGGAACAGTCGGCCAGCTTGCCTGGCAGTGTCGTGTCCAGGGCGTTTTTGCGTTGAATCAGGTCGCGCACAGCACGGGCCGCCTCGCGAGCATGTGCTGACGTCAGGCACTTCTCGACGATGACCCTGGCCTCACTTGGGGTCTCCTCCAGGTACTTGGTCAGCATCTCGGCTGTGACCGTCTCGACGATTGGTCGCACTTCGGCGTTATTGAGCTTGGCCTTGGTCTGTGCCTCGAATTGCGGGTTGGGCAGCTTGACGCTGATGACTGCGGTAAGGCCCTGGCGCACATCGTCACCCGTAAGGTTACTGTCTTTTTCCTTGAGGAAATTCATCTTGCGTGCATAATCATTGAGGGAGCGGGTGAGGGCACTGCGGAAACCAGTGATATGCATGCCGCCGTCAGCCGTGTTGATGCCGTTGGCAAAGGAAAATTCGGTGGTTGTCCAGCTATCGTTATATTGTACCGCCAGCTCGACTTTCACATTGTCGATCTCGCGAATGGTGCTGACCGGGCGGGACTGAGAACGCACGCGGTTCTTGTTCAGGTAGCGTACAAAAGAGACCAGTCCGCCCTCGAAGTAGAAGGTGGCTTCCCGGTCGCTGCGCTCGTCGCTGATGCTAATGGTCAGACCACGGTTGAGGTAGGCCATTTCACGGAAACGCTGCGCCAGAATGTCGAAGCTAAAGTCGCGGGTCTCCATGACTGTGAGATCTGGCAAGAAGCAGGTGGTGGTGCCGGTGCCTTCGGCTGGTCCCAGATTGGTGAGGGGAGTGACGGCTATGCCTTTTTCATAACGCTGACGCCAGAGAATGCCATCGCGTTTGACATCAACCTGGCACCACTCGGCGAGTGCGTTGACCACTGAGACACCTACGCCGTGCAGCCCGCTACTGATCTGGTAGCCGCCGCCGCCAAATTTGCCTCCGGCGTGCAGAATAGTCATCACAACTTCAAGTGTGGAAAGTCCGGGTCGCTGGTGATGTTCCTCTACTGGAATGCCGCGCCCATTGTCACTGATCGTGACAGAGCTATCTGCATGGATGACGACGGTAACGGTATCGGCATAGCCGGCCATCACTTCGTCAATGCTGTTATCCACAACTTCATAGATGAGGTGATGCAGACCGCGCTGATCCGTTGCGCCAATATACATACCGGGGCGCACCCGTACAGCTTCTAAGCCTTCGAGAATCTGGATATTCTGCTCTCCGTAATCACCACCGTTGCCATTTATCTTCCCGTTGCCGTTCCTAATCCCACCTCCATGATTGTTTGCGCCATTGCCATGTACGTTGTTATGTAGAGCGTCATTGTTCTCAGGTGGTTGCTCCGTCATAATAGATTCTCTCGTTTTTGCCATAGTTAATCCTCATCCAGAATTGGGACTAGATCTCATAATTTGGGGTTTGCTTTATCACAATAGCTTCTTCGTTTTGCTATGTTTTATCGCTCATCCAATCCGAAAACTGGATGAAATTTGTACTTCTGTACTATAGTATTATAGCACATTTGTCGGTTAAAGAAAACAGGGAAGCGGCCTGTCGATTGGTCTGTACTATGTTTGTATGAGAGAACAAAGTCTCTAAGGGATGTGCTATGCCCCAGGTCCTCGACCTGGGGCATAGCACATCCCTTAGAGACTTTATTAATATCTTGGGCCGCTCATGGGAATGCCGGGCGCGCCAGGCATCCCTTGCATAGCTGGCATTCCAGGCATCCCCGGCATACTTTGCATAGGTGTGCCCGCGAGATTGGTTGCGCAATAGGGGCAGAATGTCCAGCGCAACTCCAGCAGGCGCTCGCACTTGGGGCAGGGTCGCTTCAACTTTTGTCCGCATGATGGACAGACCTGGAAATCTGACTCGACACGTGCATGACAGTTGTTGCAGGTCTGTCGCTCGGTCATCTCTGCCAGGAGTGACTCTTCCTCTAATTGCCGCTCATAGATCTCTGCCAGGGTCTGACGGGGGCGTAAAATCATATAGATGAAAAGACCACCGATAAAGAAAACTGTGACCAGCAATGTGGCGAGTATCTGCGATAAGAGGTCTTGCGTGCGCGAACGGATGTCGCGGAACGTCCAGATAATCAGACTGAGCCAGAATATAACCACAAAAGCAACAATAAAGCCAATCACGATTCCCAGGTAACCTGTGATGGTAGTCAGTGTGGAGCTACCCGAAGAAGTGGCCGTGGCCGTGGCTGTGGGAGTGACACCTGCCGTTGGTGTAGCTGCCGGACCTATAGTAAGTATAGTAGTAAGAATATGTGTCATATTTGTCATCGCAGGACGAACGCCCCTTTCAGGATATGTATAAAATGGTATCTTTCATTACAACGTACACGACAAGAATACAGCAACAACATAGGACTATTGTGACTCAATTTGACGATACATCTTCGCCCCTACTGGAACAATAATGTCATGATTTCGCCCGCACGTATGCCGACGTATAGGGGTTCACCAGCCTCACCATTCCAAAGAAGTTGCTCTTGTTGCTCCTCTTGTAAGTTTGCCACGAAGGCTCTGGTAGTACCAACGCCTGGCCGTAAGCTTGCCTCGATCGCGTGAGAAAGAGGGTTGTATACCCGCACAATCAGCCCGTTTCCAGCATTGCTGCGCTTCATCGCACTGACGACCAGCTCACGAGGCTCTACCTCAATAAACGTGGCGCACGGGCGCAGAGACGGTTCAGGCAATAGAGACATCTCTCCTGCTCCCCTTGCCCGCAGGCAATGTGATCGTCCCGTTCCTTCTCCCGGCTCTTCAGCAGTAGTACTTGTGGTTGGTGCCACTACCACCGTGGCTCGCACTGGAATATTAAAGGTCTGTGCCTCGCGCAGGACAAGACATGCTTCTGCTTGCCAATCGCCACTATGTGGCACCAGGGCATAGTCAAATTCATGATGCCCCAGGCATTGGCCCTCCGGTGTATGCTCCATCGGGCCTGCATGTCCGCGACGGGTAGACAGGTCGCCCCGTGAGAGCCAGTCTACACAGCGCAGCAGTGTGAGCGCGACTGCCATCTCTCCTGGCGCAATGCCGGGACCCTCTTGCAGTATCTCGTATTCCGGTAGACCGCGATTGAGTACTCCCAGCCCAATGGTGCCGTTACTGATATCGACAAAGCGTTTCTGCGGGAACGCGTTGACGGGTTCCTCGGCCCAATCGGCAACATCCGCAGGCCGGGGAGCCGCCACCGGTCGTGTCCGTACCTCGAATGTGCCTTCAGCAGCAACACTCTCTACTGTATATGATACAGGAAAAATCACCCGTAATCTGTGATCTTTTACCTTATTTTCTATACTGGTATGGATATCGATGCGACGGACACCAGGGGTCAGCGATATGTCACTGACGATATGGCAAACGGTCATGCGCGAGCTACGTTCAGCTCGACTGGCGGCACAGGCACTGGGGAATGACCAGCGTCCACTGACACGCAGCTGTGTACGGACAGGGCCTGTACTAACAATTTCGATCTTTGGTGGCTTTACGGGTTGACTGATGAGCATATCATGTGCCGGCGGGCAATAGTTGTACAGGTCTCCAACATCACCGCCATCTACGAAACGATGAAGGCCGCTAATACACATCCCCGTTTGTTTATCGGTGACGGTCAGGGTGCCATCTTCCTCGCTGGCCTCAACACGATACCACTCATTCTCAATACGATTCAACTCACCCAAAAGACTACTGGTTGGAGCAGTATATGCCTCTTCTTTAATGCCGCGTGGATAAACCCAGTAGGTTTTGATTCCATAGGCTGGCAGGTCAGTGGCGACAAAGTCAATGGTTTCCCGCGCCTGGTCAATCATCGTCATTTCCAGGACGTGGATGTCCTCTTGCTGCAAGAGGGCCAGCATTTGTTCTTCTGCGACAAGCAATTCATGGTCGGGCGCAGGAACCATTGCTCGTGGTGCAATCATGATCTCGATATGGGCTACGCCCGGCTGCTGACCGGCTTCTATGTGTACGCGCAAGATACCATAGGTGCCCTCCGGTTGGCCCAACGTCGTAGTGATTGTGCCTTCCGCTATACGAATAAACTCGCCAGGGCCACTCACACCGGCTATTGCCACCGCGGAAGCCATCACTTCGCGTGGCAATGACATCGAACCAATTTCCTGTCTCCACCGGTTGACGATAGTATAGGGCATGTGCTGGCCCTGCTCATCGATGACCACGGCGTTGCGCAGCGAACCAGGGAATTGTACCACTACCTGTACTACTCCTGTGCGTGGACCAGGAGCAGGGTTAAATACTACCACGGAAGCAGGTTTATGGCTGGTGTGTGTGGTTGGGATGGGTGCGTGAGTATCTACTGCCCCGGCGATACTCTGCATAGCCTGGGCTATGATCGTTTCGGCAACCTGCTGGCTCTGCGCGAAACGCACGGCGTTTTCACGATGAACCTGGTCGATACTACAGCCGCAAATGCTATCATGGGGCTGATTCTGCAGGAGATACTTCCATGCCAGCCTGACCAGTCCTGCCGGATAGGGTGCGCCGAGCTTCCAGGCCCAGGCCGTCAGTGGCTCTACCCAATGCTCCAGCAGGTGTTCGGTTGCAGCATTTTGCTGCTTAATCCACATACGCGAAGAGAGTACCGAGGGCAGCAGGTTCGAATATTGGCCACTGCGCATCTCGCCCGTCAATATCTGTAGAGGCATCTCTTGCGACTGACTATTTATTCCTGGTTTTCCTGTATCAAGGGACACGCCGTTCCTTTGCCGGATGGTCTCAACATATTGGGGCAGCGAACCAATTTGTACACGGATGCCGTCGAAATGCTTCGTATTGCCATTCTCCGTGGAGTGTCCGAAGTTGCTGAGGATGCGCTCGTGTTCGGGATTGATGTGAGCCAGCAGAGCATTTGCTGCCGCGATAGTTCCGGGGAGACCTTCCTGTGGCTCTAAGTGGTCGGAGCCATTCATGAAGAGCAGGGTGTTGGTGGTGGCCTTGGGCAAAATCTGGGCGGTGAGTAATTCGACACGGGTGGCAAATTCATTGGGCGAGAGCGGCATCAGGCGGGCATTCGAGTAGCCGATGGGATCGGCAAGGTGAATAACCAGCACCTTAGTTCCATCGGGAGCGGCCCAATAAAATTCACTTTTTTGCGCCTCGGCTCCCACCCCTCGCCAGAAAACGGCATTATCGATACCAAAGCCACGAAAAATCTGTGGCAACTGTGCGATATGACCAAAGCAATCCGGCACATAGCCGACGCGCATTGGCTCCCCAAACTCAGCGGCTCGCTGCAGTCCCATTTGCAAGTTGCGTATCAACGACTCGCCACTGACGAGAAATTCGTCGGGCTGGATGTACCACGGGCCAACAGAGATACGCCCGCTGCGGGTGTATTTTTTGAGGCGTTCCTCCTGCTCCGGCTGTACTTCCAGGTAGTCATCGAGCACAATAGTCTGGCCGTCGAGCATAAAATAGCTGAAATTCCCATCGCAGTCTAAGATATCAAGCAACTTATCAATGGTGCGCACGAGACGTATACGAAATTGTTGGAAGGTCTGGTACCACTCACGGTCCCAGTGGGTATGTGGAACAAGGATGATATTGAGTTGCTCGGCCATGGTGCTCCTTGATGAACAATGGGAAACCCCTCTATCGGCGTACTATGTCGCGCTCATTTCCTGCGTAGATTCGGTTAGGTAATTATACTCTATTCAAAGTGGTGTGGCAACACGCCCGTTTGGCTGCTAACATTGACAGCATAATGGGCGTGATGGTATATTCTAAGACAAACAAGGGTGTGTTTTTGTATATCAGGATGTTGCAAATTGCCTGCGGGCAAGAGGAGCAGGAACGCCTGCTTGTGGGGAAGTCAGGCCCTGTGCTATAATGGAACAAACGTACAAATCTCTAAAGGAGGCTTTAGATGGCAAGTGGTAGCTATAGTGACTACGGTGCCAAGAAGGTTATATTACCAGAGCCTGAGCAAATGTCGATTCCCCTACGCGCAAGAGCTACACAACAGCTTCCGGCGTTGAAAGAGCCGGAAGTGAAAGAAACAAGACCTCTCCCTATCAAACGACCGCCCCGCGTGGTAAATGAGTTTGAGGAACATCCCCTCACGCGCCACGTCCCCTGGTTACGTACATTTTATGTGAGCATGATTGTTATTATTATAGCCGCATTCGTCTTGATCTCTGCAGGATGGTTTCAGCGTCCTGGTGTTCCACAACTGGTTATTTCGTCAAATGCACAGGTTTTTCCCATCCAGGTAGGGGGTACCCTCGGTGCTGTCAATGCCTGGGCGAACAGCAATGGGCCAGCCGACCCTAAAACGCCCATTCCCACCAACCCGGGCCCCTATTCGGTTGTGGGGCCAAACTCTCTTTCGGTAGGTTTTATGAACCAGGTACTCGCTTACTACCACTCTCCGGCGGCAGGAAAGGCCCAGGCCCTCTACGATGAAGGTGTTAAATACGGCTTAGACTCCGCATATGCTCTGGCCTTCTTCATGCACGAAAGCTCCTTTGGTACTACCGGCGTGGCACGAGTGACACTTTCTCTAAGCAATATGCGCTGTGTTCCGCAGTTTCCCTGTTTGAATGAAAACGGGGGCTACGCTATATTCAAAAGTTGGGAGCAGGGCTTTGAGGAATGGTTCAAGCTCATTCGCAATCTCTACGTAGCTATCTGGGGACGGGTCACTGTAGACCAGATCATTCCGAAATATGCACCCAATAGTGATGGCAACAACGAGGCAGGCTACATAGCAACTCTAAAGCACACCATTAGTACCTGGCGTGCGGGTATTATACCGGCATAAAGTTACGCTGTGATCAACCCCTGTTCCAGTGCCTTACTCAAAGCCTCGGTGCGACCAGACACGTTGAGTTTCTGGTAGATATTTGCCAGGTGGAAGTTCACAGTGCGCTCGCTGACAATCAGGCGTGCGGCTATCTCCTTGTTGCGTAACCCGCGTGCCAGTAGGCGCAGAACCTCCCGCTCTCGTGCCGTAAGCGGGGTGTAGGGACCCGCTTTATCGCGTCCCAGGGGGCCGAAACGCGACAGTAACCTGCCAGCAAGCTGGGGCTGCACCAGCACCTCGCCGCGAGCCACTGTCCGCACCGCCTGAGCCAGTTCATCGGGCACAATATCCTTTAGCACATAGCCATCGGCCCCAGCTCGCAGCGTCTCATACAGGTATTCCTCGCGATCCTGAGCCGAGAACAACAAGACTTTGGCATCAAGATTGAGCTGCTTGATCTGCTTCAAAGCCTCCATACTCTGCCCATTGGGCAGGTGTGCGTCCATCAGCACCACCTGTGGCCCCAACTCCAACGTCTCGCTTACCGCCTGCACACCATCAGCCGCCTCTCCAATCACCTGCAGATCAGGGTAGCTCTCCAGCACGCGCCGCAGCCCGGCGCGAGAAACCGCCTGCCTGTCCACCACTAGAAGCCGCACCTTTGTGGTTGCAGTGGAATCATGTACCTTTGTGGTTGCTATGGAATCATCGTCATCCCTTAGGGCCCGATTTATCGCGGCCACCGCCGATTTATCGGCTCCATCCGTCGCCCTCGTCATCCCGTAGTCGCCCGCCGTATAAGGCATACGAACCAATACCCCACGATTGTCATCCTGAGCGTAGCGAAGGATCTCTAATGAGCCGCCCAGGTGTTCAACACGCTGCCGTAAAACCCCGTAAGGGCCCAATTGATCGCGCCCCTCGTCCTTAAAATGTGGCAGAGGTACTTGTTCCTCGGTGCTTGATTCGCTGCTATCATCTTGAATGCTCATCTGCACCTCGTCCCGTCCATAGCTAAAGGTGAAGCGCAATTTGCGGGCGTTGCTATGCTGCTGTACCTGGTAGAGTGCTTCCTGGGCAATGCGATATAACAAGCGTTCGATAGAGCCGGGCAATGGGCGTTCCTCACCGTTGAAGGCCACGCGGCTCGAAAGCCCCATCGACTCCGCCGTTTCTTCAACAGCACGCGATAGGGCTTCAACCAGCGTGACACCAACCAGGTCTATCGCTAGTGAGTCATCGTCGCTAGCAGAACGTATTTCATAGATAGCATCTCTTGTGATCCGCTCTATCGCTGTCAACCCACTGCGCAACGTATCGAGTATAGTAGTGGCTGCGCTTGCCTCAGCCATGCATGAATTCACTTGTAGCAGCACAGTACTGAGCATGTGTATGAGATGTTCGTTCGTCCATGGTTGCATCATAATTCTCCTGTCATCCTGAGTGCAACGAAGGATCTATTGTCTCTATCACCAATTTTCCGTCGCGTGCGTCAATCTCCAGGCTATCACCGTCGCGAATGGTGCCGTCGAGGATGGCGCGGGCGACACGGTTCTCGACCTCTTTTTGAATGACGCGCTTGAGGGGACGCGCCCCAAACTGGGGATCGTAGCCCATGTTTGCCAGTAATTCCTTCGCGGCATCGCTCATGCGCAGGGTAATATGGCGTTCCTCGAGGCGAGGGCGCAAGCGATTAATCTGGATATCCACAATGTGCTTCATTTGTTCGCGAGTGATTTTACGGAAGATAATCACCTCGTCGATACGATTGATAAACTCTGGACGGAAGCCCTCCTCACGCCAGTCGTTGCCTCGTTGCCGTACCGTGCGCTGTATCTCGTCCTCGTCCAGCCCATCGTATTCGTGTAGCCAGAGATTGCCGACGTTACTGGTCATGATAATCACCGTGTTCTTGAAATCGACGGTGCGGCCCTGACCATCCGTCAGGCGGCCATCATCGAGCACTTGCAGCAGCACGTTGAAGACCTCCGGCGCGGCTTTCTCGATCTCATCGAGCAATACCACGCTGTAGGGATGGCGGCGCACAACCTCGGTCAATTGACCACCTTCATCGTAGCCCACATAGCCTGGAGGGGCACCAATCAGCCGCGAGACGCTATGTTTTTCCATGTACTCCGACATGTCTATGCGCACCATAGCCTGTTCGTCATCAAACAGGAACTCTGCCAGCGCGCGCGCCAGTTCCGTTTTACCTACCCCCGTTGGACCCAGGAAGAGAAAGCTTGCCAGGGGCCGATGCGGGTCTTGCAGGCCAGCACGCGAACGGCGAATGGCATCCGAGACAACCTCTAAGGCCATCTCCTGTCCAACCACGCGCTTGCGCAGATTGTCCTCCATCGTCAGCAGTTTCTGTACCTCCGCCTCCATCAATTTGGAGACGGGAATATGCGTCCACTTGGAGACGATCTCGGCGATATCCTCTGCGTCTACCTCTTCCTTGAGCATACGCGCGCTCTTTAAGTTCGTAAGCTTTGACTCCATATCAGCGATGCGGCGTTCGAGGTCAGGTATCGTGCCATAACGCAGCCGCGCCATTACTTCAAGGTTATATTCGCGCTCCGCTTTTTCAAGTTCGACCTGCGCCTGCTCTAACTCCTTCTTGAGACGGCGAATGTTCTCTACCGGCTCTCGCTCACTCTCCAGCGAAAGTTTGAGCGTGTGTAACTGCTCGCTCAGGTTGGCGATCTCCTGTTCCACTCGATTGCGCCGTTCGCGGCTGGCGGCGTCGGTCTCCTTTTTGAGAGCCTCCTGTTCGACCTGCAACTGGCGAATGCGCCGGTCCAGCGCGTCGATCTCGCTGGGAGTGCTGTCCAGCTCGACACGTCTCCGGCTGGCAGCCTCGTCTACCAGGTCGATGGCCTTGTCGGGTAGAAAGCGGTCAGTGATGTAGCGGTTGGAGAGCAGGGCGGCGGCCACCAGTGCGCTATCCTGGATGCGCACGCCGTGATGCACCTCGTAGCGTTGTTTCAAGCCGCGCAGGATACTAATCGTATCCTCAACTGAAGGCTGATCCACCATCACCGGCTGGAAACGTCGCTCCAGTGCCGCGTCTTTCTCGATATGCTTGCGATACTCATCCAGGGTGGTCGCGCCAATACAGTGCAGTTCGCCGCGTGCCAGCATCGGTTTCAACATATTGGAGGCATCCATCGCCCCTTCGGCGGCACCGGCACCCACTAGAGTATGCAGTTCGTCGATGAAGAGGATAAAGCCGCCCTCGGCACTTGTGACCTCTTTAAGCACAGCTTTCAAACGCTCCTCAAATTCGCCGCGGAACTTGGCCCCTGCCACCAGCGCACCCAGGTCAAGCGTCACCACCTGCTTATCAACTAGCGTTTTTGGCGCATCGCCGCGTACAATGCGCTGTGCCAGCCCCTCCACAATCGCCGTTTTACCTACTCCCGGCTCTCCAATCAACACCGGATTATTCTTCGTGCGGCGGCTCAACACCTGGATCACGCGCCGGATCTCCTCGTCGCGCCCAATCACCGGATCAAGCTTGCCCTGCGCCGCCAGTTCGGTCAGGTTACGCCCATACTTCTCCAGAGCCTGATATTTCACTTCGGGATTCTGATCGACGACCCGTTGCGCGCCACGAATAGCGGTGAGGGCTTTCAACACAGTATCGCGGGTGAGTCCTGCCGCTTTCAGGGCGCGTTGTGCCGCATCAGCATCGGTATCAAACAGAGCCAGCAGCAAATGCTCAACGCTCAGGTACTCATCCTTGAAATTGTTCATTTCGCGCCACGCATCTTCCAGCACCTTGCGCAAACGCGGTGAAATTCCAGGTTCACTGCCCCCATAGACGCGGGGCATGCGTTCAATCTCACTATCCACAATGCGCCTTGCCGCTACCGCATTTCCCCCTGCCTTTTGCATAACCTGCTGCACCACCCCACCCTCCTGTGCTAGCAAGGCCGCCAGCAGGTGTTCAACCTCGATCTGTCCATGGTGCTGCTCTTTGGCGATCTCCGATGCCTCACTGATCGCCTCACGCGCCTTATCCGTAAATCGCTCAATTTTCATACAATTGTATCCTCACTCCCAGGGTCTTTTTTGTTCATACTATATCATATTGAGTCAGTCGTTGCAAGAAGTTTGAGTGTACTGTTGTCAAACTTCGCTTGTCAATAATGCATTGTCATCAGCAAACTGTTATCGTACTGCGACATTGCTGCAAGCCGATGGCTGCTTCTGCTTATCAACCATGCATGGTTGATAAGCTTATTTATCTTCAAATCGTCGTAAGAACGGGACGGGCAAAATGAGAGAAAGAATCTTAATGGGGAGAGCGGTCGAAGATCGCTGCGGTATGAGATAGAGCAAGAATGCCAGCAGCAGCAGCAGCAGTGCCGCGATGGTAAAAAGGCTGCCGAAAATAGAACCGCCGCCGCCACCAGAAGAGTTGTTGGAATTTGGTGATAGTGAGGTTGCAGTAGCTGTGGTTCCAGGTGAGGGAGTAGTGCCTGGAACAGGAGTGTTTGATATGGGCGTGGCCTGCGATTTAGCGGTAGAGGTAGGAGTGACAGAATTAGTTGTGGTAGGTGTAGTGCCAGGTCTGGTGGTGGCTGTAGCGGTTGGTGTATTTGTCGGCGTCGGAGTATGTGTGGCGGGAGGCGTAAACGTCGGCGTGGGTGTAAACGTCGGTGTAGGTGTGGGTGTATGGGTTGGTGTGGGGGTTGGCGTATCGGTTGGTGAGGGACATTTTTTACCACAATCATTAGAATTAGGTGTATTATCCACTCCTGACCCATAATGTTGTCCAGTAAGTGGTGAGGAAGCGGCAGTGGCAGACATCACTTGACTAACAATACCTAGCAAGCCAAGCGCGATTATGATGAACGCAACAAGTGCGAGCAGTATACGTATGTGCAGACTACGGGTTTGTGATGGCATAACAACCTCCCTGAACAATGCACATTAGCTTTGCATGGCTGAGGTGGCTAGCGCGCGCTAGCCACCTCAGCCATGCTTGCCCCATCAAAGGTGCTATATCAGCGATATGAATATCGCCCGTGAAGATCAGTGCCAGCGTAATAGCGGCAGCGAGAATAATCAGAACTAGAAAACAGATAGTAGCGATAAGCAGTACCCTTCGTTTTCCTCCAGAGGCATTTGAACCTGGAGAGGAGAGCGGTAATGGATCATCGTCTTCGTTCAGTGTTGGTGGGAAAGGGATTGGCGGTCCCGCGTAAGGAGGTGCCTGTACTGAGCCGGGTGCCGCTAGTGTACCTGTATTCCAAAACTGCGATGGTGATGGAGCCTGTTGAGATGGCTGCTGAGCGTTAGCCCATCCCGTATTCCATTGCCGATTGTCATCCTGAGCGAAGCGAAGGATTTCAGCGTCCCAAATGCTTTCTCGCCATCTTGCCATGGCAATGTCATATTCATCTCTGGTGGGATAGGGGCCCGATTGATCGCGCCCTCCAGCCGTCATCATAGCGTGTTCTACTCCGTGCTTCACGTAATGGGAATAACCAGCATCGTCAGATCGTCATCTTCTATCTGCCCACTAAACAACTCCTGGCGAATGCGCTGTTCAAACTCGCTGGCACTACCGCTTGTCAGCAGCGGCAACCACCTCTCGCCATTTTGATGAACCTGCACCAGCAGCCATTTCGCCATCGTATCTGACGCCAGCACGATCAAGTCGCCAGCAAATACATTCAGATGCATCGTCTTGCGCCGTACCCATGTCCGTTCTAGCAAGTCCTCCCGCGGCACTGTCACCAGCGTATCTGGACGTGCGTTAAACTCGTTGGCATCTACGAACGGGAACGTCTCTGAGATTTCCCATCCCCCATTTACCTTAGGGCTGAAGAGGAAGAACTCCCCGTCGCCGATAGCAAAGATATCTACAGAGGTGGATGCATCCTCTGTATGTTGTTGCCCGGCAGAAGAGGGTGAGGCAAGCGTACAACCGATCAGGGTTGTTTGTGCTCCCTGCCGGATATCATTGCTCCAATCGTTGGGTCTATCTCCATTGCGCTCCCGTAGCGCGTTGATTGTTGGAACCCACCTGTTTTCAATCCATCTATGCCATTGCTGACTACAATTCATCAACCAGTCCCGGAAATCATTTTGATTGGCAAATTTGCCGCCGCGCTCCACAAAGCCTTTAGCCACAATGCGTGCCCACGGACCCGGCACAAAGCTTCCTGCCACGCCGTCAGCCACCGCGTAGCAACGATTCCTGGCATTGAGTGCGTATCTATCCTGGCACTCGACCATTGGTTCACCTTCTTTGGGCAAGATAAAACATCGCTCGTTGCCAATGGAGCGATCAAAAGCAAAGAGCGGGTCTTGCTCTATAGGCACAAAAGCATCCGGTGTCGCCGGCATATGTGATTGCCTCTCCTCGTACAAAGCAGGTGACTCTCTATAGGAAGAATGCAGAGCATAGGCTGGCTGGGCAGGGTAGCTCGGCCCTTGGGCATAGGCTGACCCAGTAGGGACCTCTCTTGCAGATAGCCTGCCCGCTGTGCCCGCTGATGCCGCATATAGCTGAGAGGCCGGTGCGTATGGGCCTGATGTATCGGGTCCCAAATTGGAATGCCATTTAGGGTCGCGTAGGGGCGGGAGTGGGGTTGGGAGTGGAGGAGGCCCTTGTGGCCGCCCGCCGTACTCCCCGCCCCTATGCGATGATGTCCCTTCCCAAGAAGGCGCATTGGCGGCTCCCAACCACAGCACAAAGACCCGTATCCCCAGCAACGCAATCACTGCCGAGAAAATCAGGCTGGCAATATTTTGGTGGAAGACCATTCCCAGTGTCGCGCAAAGGATGCTGATCAAAGAAAGCAGCACGCCCAGCACTCGCAACAGGCCACCGCCTGGCGTTTTCGTTTTCGAGGGAAGTGATGAAGGATAGTATGACATTGAGATATCCCCTCTCTGCTTACTTGGTGCCGGTTTCCTTCCCTACCCGTCTTTCGGGTGAGAGGACGAGATACATTAGGTCCCTACTCGATAGCGGCACCGATGGTACCCCAGTGTAGGAATTTGACCCGCACATTAGTATCGGCGTTATACACAAAGCTACGCGCACCCTGGGGAACATCTCGACCAAGCCCAAATTCTTCGGTGGCTTTCTTGCGCAATGGCTCAGGGATAACACTGCTCATCTCAAACATCTGTGAAGCAAAGGGAGGGTCAAGGTGTGCAACTTCATGTATGTTACTGGGAAAGATATGAGACTGACCCATCTGCGTCTTCCCCTGTGTTCGCGGCTCTATCCAGAACGCTCTATTCTCCGTCACCTGGCGATATGTTCCGCTATGCGTGTCAAGCACATCGCGCACCACAGGCACCGTACCGCGCTGGTGCTCACCGAGAAATGGAATATCCATTGGTTCCGGTGATAAAAGCGGGTAAACCGTGTCGTTGTAGCCAAAGATACTGAGATAGGCATACTTTCGCCGCTTGCCCGTACTGACATCAAATTTTGCCGCTTGTATCATTTCGTAGATCAGGCTGTTGATAGCGGTTGTAGCAAAATCAGCTTTGCTACAATCCCGGCTCTCCACTTCCTCGGCCAAAGTAGTGTATCATATGTGTGGTAGTATTGCAACGAAATTGTACTAATGTAGCTGAAAATATTACGTTAAAATAATCTACTACGATCTATAAAGAAATACATTGAAATAGAATGATATAAATTGGGCCAGTTAAATCCTGCGCAAAAACCCTTGACTATTCAGGCACCTCAAAGCCGCAAGCGGAGACAACTTCTAGTGTGTCTGTGAGATGTACAACCTGTGGCAGCGACAGCTTCTAATGTGTCTGCGAGCGTGTCTACCGCGGAGAAGATACCTCCCGCAGTAATGCCATGGCGGCCATGAAATAAATTATCCTTCTCGTTGTCCTGACACTATGATATAATCCCCTCACCATGCAGAAACAACACATACACACAGCGCAACAAACAGTAGCAACTCAACCGCCCGTGCCTATGTCTACAGACCAGCAGATGGCTGGAGAGATAGCGGCTGCCATTGAGAGCCTGCTTTTTGTCTCTGGCCGACCTTTGGAGCGCACCGAACTGCGTAAATTGCTCGACATCGATGATGCAAGTTTAAGCCAGGGCCTGCAAAAATTAGAGCACGGTCTGGAGAGCCACGGGCGCGGCATCCGGCTGCAACGCCTGGGCGAGCAGGTGCAGCTTGTGACGGCACCGGAGAATGCCCGCTATATCGCGGCCCTGCTTGGCCTCCCCATGACCGCGAAATTGACGACCGCCGCCATGGAGACGCTCGCCGTTATCTCGTATCGCCAACCTGTCACCCGCGCACAAATCGAGTCTGTGCGCGGCGTGAATAGCGATCGCGCTCTGGCAAGCCTGATCCAACACGGCCTGGTGGTGGAAGTTGGACGCGCGCAAACGGTTGGACGCCCCACACTCTTCGCCACTACACCCGAATTCTTACAGCAATTTGGCCTGACCAGACTGGAACAATTGCCTCATGTCGAAGAACCATGATTCCTCCCACCCCCGTCGACGGCTTGGTCGCCATATGCCCCTCAATGCTAAGCCCTTGAAAGCATTGGAGATAGCACAGCAGATTGGTTGTAACGCCATTCAAATCTTTGCCAGTAACCCGACTGGCTGGCGACCAACGGCGGATGATCCAAAAGCCTGTGCGGCATTCGCACAGGCTGTACGTAGCCGCGAACTTGATCCTGTGGTTATTCATGCGCCCTATCTGATCAACCTGGCCTCGCCTGACGACTTTATCTGGGAGAAATCGATTGCGTTACTGCGCTGGACCTTACAACGTGGTGCGCTGCTGGGGGCCACATTCGTGGTCTTTCATACAGGTAGCCATCGTGGTACCGGCGTTGAGGCGGGTATTGCTCGCATTGCCTCAGCCATCGCGCGTATATTACCGGAGACGCCGCCAGAAGTGATGTTGTTATTAGAAAATGATGTTGGTGCAGGTGACTCACTTGGGCATAGCTTTGAGCAGATAGGGGCGGTACTGAACCTCTTGCCACAGCATGCCGAACGCCTGGGGGTCTGCATCGATACGGCTCACCTGTGGGGGGCTGGCCACGATATTTCCACCGCCTCGGCGTCCCGGCAGGTGCTTCAACACTTTGACGAAGCTATTGGACTGGCACGTCTCAAGGTTATTCACCTGAATGATACAGAGAAGGCACTGGGTAGTCACCGCGATGTCCATGCTCGTTTGGGGGAGGGTATCATTAGCGAGGAGGGTCTTCGTACCCTACTGCATGATGCAAGGCTGGAACATGCAGCGGTTTTGCTGGAAACTCCGATCAAGACAGACGAGCATGAGAAGGAGGATTGGGAGCATGATAGGCTGCATTTAGAACGCGTAAAAGCTTTAATGGGAATAAACTAAACCACATTTTGTCATCCTGAGTGCTTTGTCATCCTGAGTGCTTTGTCATCCTGAGTGCAACGAAGGATCTCATGCGCTGGCGAACGATCTGTCATCCTGAGTGCAACGCTGTCATCCTGAGTGCAACGAAGGATCTCGTGTGCTATTGCAATTATTCGCATGTGTTTAGTTTATGGTTAGAGTCACCGTCACTGTTTGCGCTGCTCCCACCGAAGGAGTGATAGTCACTGTTGCTGTATACGAGCCACTTGTCAGGCCGGTGACATCTACTTTAAAGGGGATCGGCGTCGTCACATTCGCATTATTGCTCCCCTGCGTAAGCCCCAGTGTCAGCCAGGTTTGAGAGGGTGTCCCCGCCATCCATGTCAGCCCGTCACCGCCAGTGTTTGTCAGGTTGACGGATTGGGGCGATGGATTCACACCCACAGTGGTGGTGTAAGTGAGGGTAGTTGTATCAAGCACCATGGCAGGCGGAGGTATGCTGATGTTGATTGGTACCGACACTCCACTGCCTGCAACGGGATTACCTGTGATGGGATCGATGGCACTGACCGTTGCGCTGGTAGTAACCGTTGTGCCGCCTGGAACTCCTGTTGCATCGACAATTACGTTGTCTGAGGTATTTGCTCCCCCTGCAAGGCTCGTGCCTGCTTCTGCCGATAGAGAGACATAGGTGGGAGTGTTGGGAGCCAGCACAATAGTCCAGTTGAGGGATCTCCACCTGTGTTGTTAAGAATGATGGCTTGCGATGTTGTACCTGTATTGGTGTTGAAATTCAACCCCCCAGGCAACGGGCCGACGGTGAGAGCAGGTGCTGCTAAGACACTCAGCACAACACCGACCGTTTGCGGGCTACCCGTGATGGCGATACCATTGCTGTCCACGGCTGCCAGCGAAATGGTGTCGTTGAATGATCCCACACCGAGAGACGCGGAGGCAACTTTGGCGGTGAAGGGCGTGTTGCCGCCGGTGATGACAGCCGAGGTTGGTGAGATTGACAGCCAGCTCTGCGTCACGGTCGGGGTAATCGTAATATTTCCCGAACAGGCTCCAAAAATGCCAATGGTAAAGCTCTGGGTATCCGGATTAGGATTAAGTCCCACCTCGCTGCTGAAATTCACTGTTGGCACGGAGGCAGCCTGCAGCGTACATGGTGGCTGTACCGTCAGAGTCACTGTGATGGTCTGCGGTGTGCCAACGTTTTGATGGGTGATGCTGTCCGTTGCTGTAAAGATTACCTGGCCTGTGTAGGTGTTAGGACTCAAGCCTGAGACGGCAACCCCGATGTTACTCGTCGCGGGAACTGTCATCCTGAGTGCAACGAAGGATCTGATGAGATTGACGGTACCTGATGCTGGTGTGGCTGTCAGCCATGGGGCGTTGCTGATGGATGCCGCCCAGTCCAATGTATGGAGGCAGGTGCCACTGGCGGTGATGGTTGCGGGCTGCGTCGCGGGGTTTGGTTGACCAACCGCGCCCATAAAATTGAGAGCCCTGGGAGTGCCTGCGATACTACAGGGAGCCAGCACGGTGAAGTTCACCGGAATAGCCTGGGGACTACCGGGCACACCGTGTCCTGAACCGTCTGTGCCAGTAATCGTGACCATGCCTGTATAAGTGTTGGGTGTCATGCCATTGAGGGCGGTCGCTGTTACGTTCACTGAGGCAGGCTGATGGGAAGAAAGGCTACCGGCTGCCGGTAACGCAGACAGCCACGCGCCGCCAAAGTTTGTAGAGACCGCCGCCTGCCATTTGAGTGTACCTCCACCGGCATTGGTGATAGTGATGGTTTGCCCAGGTGCATTGGGTTGACCAAGAATGACACTGAAAGCCATGGTGGCCGGAGTGGTGGTCATAATTGGCGTGGTTGGCTGTCCCATAGTAAAGATCACTGGCAGGGTCAGTTTTCCGGCTGCCGAACTGAAAATGATCGAGCCAGTGTAAACACCGGGCTTAAGACCTGAAACGTTGACGCCTATCGATGGGTAGGATGGCGTCAATCCACCCGCGGGCCCGATGTTTAACCACTGTCCGCCATTATTCGTGACGACCGTCGCACTCCAGCGCAGTTGCATACTACAACTTTGAGTGACACCCAGGCTGACGATTTTAGCAGGAGGCCCCGGTTGCAGATAGGCGCCGCTGAACGACAAATCGCCTGGGGATACCTGTAAAGCACATTGTGGCAGAAT